>Ga0315288_10000587_pt1 | contig 45982 bp, 44 predicted proteins | sample YL17G11_20_MG_FD_203454 | JGI IMG/M metagenome (GOLD analysis project Ga0315288, IMG submission 203454) | Sediment microbial communities from Yellowstone Lake, YNP, Wyoming, USA - YL17G11_20 | ecosystem: Environmental > Aquatic > Freshwater > Lake > Sediment | place: USA: Wyoming | collected... | reverse complement strand
GGATACTGATATTATTATTGATTATCTAAGAAAGTATGAATATACGAAGTATTTAATGGATCGTTGGTCTAAGCAAGGGTTATTGGCAGTTAGCACTCTGACGTATGTTGAAATTTATCAAGGAACGAGACCAGAAGAAAAGGAAAATACGCAATTACTTTTAAATGGACTTACTACAATTCCATTGGATGTGAGCATAGCTAAAATAGCTGGTGAACTATTGTGTAATCTACGATTACAGGATCTTACTATAGGCATTGCAGATGCAATAATCGGGGCTACGGCTTTATTTCTTTCAGTTCCTCTAATTACAAACAACACAGAACATTATCCTTTTCCCGATCTATGGGTAATCAAAGGTAGGGAAGCTTAAAAAGTCCAAATTTACCCTTAATGCTGTAAATTGTAAATGAATTTATGTTAGTTTGATTTTAAAATCGTTGGCGTTTTTTGTGTTAAAATCCGAACGTTTAAGACAGCACAAATTTTCATGGAGAAAATAAGCAAGTTTTTGCGTCTTTTTTTTAAGAGGAGATCCAGGTATCCGCAGGATATCCAGCTTGAGGTGACTAACCTCTGCAATTTCGACTGTGCAATGTGCCCTCGGGACTATCTTAGCCTTGAGTATAAGGATATGCCGCTTGAGGTCGCCAGAAAATGTTTTGATGGTATGAGGGACCCGAGATTAATAACCCTGACTGGGTGGGGGGAGCCGTTACTGGCAAAGAGTTTTTTTGATATCCTGTCGCTTGCGAACAGCATGTTTCCAAAAGCCAGGATCAATTTTACGACCAACGGCATTCTGTTAAACGAAGACAATATCAGGAAAATCATGTCTCTTAAAGTTGAAAGGATAAACGTCTCCTATGAGGGTGAGGAGGATGGCAACGATATTTCCGCCGGGCATAAAAACGCAGATCAGGTGCTGGCAAATTTAGGTGCTCTGATCGAGGCAAGGGGAGACAGAAAGCTGCCTAAGATCGGTTTTCAGGTTGTTTTGAACAGTAATGATTTTTCAAGACTGAGCAAGGTAATCATGCAGGCAAAAGAGTTAGGTCTTGATTTCGTTAATTTAATGAGGCTCGATAGGAGCATAAATCAAGAGCTTGAAAGGCCTGGATATGATCGAGAACAGGCACTGCTGAGCCAGGCGATAAGGCTCGGCAAGAAGCTCAAGCTAAGGGTCTTCTCAATTAATCAAAGTTCCCTGATGCTCAGATTGGCTACCCATGGTGACAGGTTGTGTCCAAGGACGGATAATTTTATCTACGTGGATGTCGATGGCAACGTATTGCCGTGCTGCAACCTGCGCAGGCACAGGTTTGGCAATGTTAATTCGCGCAGCATGAATGATATATGGAATGATTATAAATTTGACTGTTTCTTTGATAACCAGTATAAAACTTGCGGCATATGTGACGCCCTGAGTCAGGCACAGAAGAGTTAAAAGCATGAAAGTTATATTTGTAGAGCCACCACCAGGTTCAAAGCAGGTCCCGGAAAGATTAGCCGGTTGCAGCTATGAGCTTTATCATTTCCCGGATCTCGCCAATTTTTACCTCTTCACAATGCTTGTGGAGGGCGGGCAGGACGTCAGTTACCTGGATTCCGTTTTTGAGGAGCTAAGCGAAAATCAGTTTATTGAGGAGATAAAATCTTTAAATCCCGATTTCACGATAATACATTCCGTACTTTTATCCAAAAAGATTGATTTATATTACCTTAAAAAATTACAAGAAATATTGCCTGAGTTAAAGATAATTGTCCATGGCCCTGAGCCGACAAGGGTACCTGAACAGTACCTTATTAATGACCGTATCTATGTCTTCAGGGGCTCGATTGAGAAGAGCATATTTGATTTCATCACCAAAGGGAAGCTGGAGGGAGTTTCTTATCTGAAGGATGGCAAGAGGATTGACACTGCTGTCGGTGAAGAATTGCCTTTTGATGAGCTCCCCATTCCGATGCGCGATCACCCGATATTTGCTCCATATATAAACAGGTATTTCAACCCAAAGTTCACGAAGAGACCTTTTACCATTATGATGGCGTCCCGCGGATGCGCTTTCAAATGCAGGTTCTGTGTCCCCCTCTCGATGAACTTTGCGCGGGAGCTTGAATACAAAAAGAATTACAAAAGGAAACCAAAACCGAATATCGCTTTGGCACAAAGGGTAATTGACGAGTTCAGAAAGATAAAGGAGCAGGGTTTTAACTCCGTAATGGTAATGGATGACCAGTTCCTCTGGTCAAAGGAAAGGACGCTTGAAATATGTGAGGGCATAAAGGACCTTGGGCTTGAATGGGGATGCCTTTCAAGGGCTGACTTTTTGAAGGATGAGGAAGTAATAGAGGCGCTTGCCGAGGCAGGGTGTGTATCAATAGATATTGGGGTTGAAAGCCTCTCTCAGGACGTCTTAAATGACATAAGCAAGGGACTTTTTGTCGGCGATGTGCATGAAGCCATAAAACTTTTAAACAAGTACAATATCAGCCCAAAACTCAACATCATGTTTGGGACATCCGTTCTTGAGGACACAAAGACGATCAGGAATACGGTCAGACAACTAAAGGCAATGCCAATTGACAACGTCATGTTTTCGATTGCAACACCGTTTAAGGGAACCGAGTTTTACGATTACTGCAAAAATGAAGGCTATCTTGTTGACGATTCAGATGAGATCAACCCGCTTGGCAAGAGTATGGTCTCCTACCCAAATCTATCCAAGAAAGAACTGGAAAAGCTGCAGAGATGGGCATACAGATCGTTTTATCTACGTCCGCGGTTCATTTTTAGAAGGCTTCTTCGATATCGCTCGATAAGGGAGTTCTTCAATGACACGAAGGTTGCCATCAAGTTATTGAGGGGATAATAGGGTATTCCATGAGCAGCAGGACACAGGACAGGGTTCGAATTGATATCGTAATGCCGGTGTTCAACAATGAAGACACAATACTTGAGAGCCTGAGGTCGCTTTCGCAGCAGGATTTTGATGGCATGATAAGGGCAGTAGTGGTTGATGATGGCTCGACGGATAACTCGAGGGAGAAAGCCGAATTTGCTGCAAATACGCTTTCAAGGGACAACTTTAATGTCGTATGCATATATTCCTCAAACCGTGGTGAAGCCTCTGCTTTAAATAAAGGGCTAGATTTTATTTACAGTGATAAGGAGCTGCCCGACTATATTGGGCTCATTGAGGCGGATGTGAAGGTTGAACGTGATTGGGTTAAAAAACTGCTCGCAGAGCTGAGTGAGTTGGACTATTCTGGTGCGGGCGGGCTGCTGCTTCCATGGGAAGGAATAAACCCGATTGCGCGGGTGACCGGCTACGACGTCGAATATCGTATGGCAAGGGAGGGGAAATTTGTCCCGCACCTGACATCCGCAAACGTGCTTTACAGAAGACAGGTCTTCGATGAGCATGGGAGGTTTAATGAGGGCCTGAGAAACGCAGCGCTGGACAACGACTTTAACTTCAGGATAATATCATCAGGCAAGAGACTGGTCAGGTGTTTTGAAGCAAAGGCATATCATAAATATAAGACAAAGATGATGCCGTTTTTAAAGAGACAGTACTATTATGCCAAATACAGGCCTTTTCTGAAGTACAGCTCTTCCTATAAAGGTGATGATCTTATAAAGGTGGGGGTTTTTCTTGCCCTTGCGTTTTTTTTATCGCTTTTGTCAGTGATAATGCTTGCCTTTTCACCCGACTTCATATGGGTGCTACTTTTACCGGTTCTCTTGCTTCTGGCAAATCTAATAGTAAATTGCATACCATTGAACAAAATATCCAGGTGGCACAAGGACCGCTTTCTTTTTTTATATCCGGTTTTAATGACAATGCGCGCATTCGCAGGACTTTTCGGGTACGGTGTTGGTATCCTGCTTCTGTTGTCCAAAAAATCAGGTAATAAAATGTCAAAAGATCTTTCTATTATGGAGAGACCTTGATTAAATCATTGAAGTTATTGTTTATATTTGGCACTCGCCCGGAGGCAATAAAGCTTGCACCGGTTATTAAGTTCGCTGAAAATGATAGAAACCTGGATGTCATTACCGTAACAACTGCCCAACACAGGGATATGCTTGACCAGACCCTTGAGGTATTCCAGATAAAACCCGACTATGATCTTAATATTATGCTCACCAATCAGACCCTTTCGGACATTACAAGGAACTCGGTGACGAAGCTGGATAACATCATAAAGAATGAGCACCCGGATGTCATTGTTGTACAGGGTGACACTACGACAGCCTTCGTGGGTGGACTTGTCGGGTACTATAATCGCTCAAAGGTTGCCCATGTCGAGGCAGGGCTGCGCTCTTTTGACAAATTCAATCCTTTTCCCGAGGAGATAAACAGGAGGTTAATCAGCGTAGTTGCGGATTATCATTTCGCACCCACCAATCGGGCGAAGGAAAACCTGCTATCAGAGGGAATAAAGACAGATAAGATCTTCGTGACGGGAAATACCGTAGTAGATGCGCTGATGTCCACAGCGAGGTTGGAGCTGCTAAATAACGGCAGAACTGTGGGTGAACTCAAGGATATGTTCAGAAAAGGGAAGAAGGTGATCCTTTTGACGGTACACCGCCGGGAGAATATTGGTGATCCGATGATGAGTATCTTCAGAGTGGTCAGGAAAATAGCCGAATCCCGCGATGATGTCATTGTTATATATCCTGTGCATAAGAATCCACATATCAGGAACCTCGCGGCTAAATATTTTTCCGGAGCAAAAAACGTGATTTTAAAGGAACCGCTCTCATATCTGGAGATGATCTATGTCTTGAAAAACTGTAAATTTGTACTTACGGATTCCGGTGGGTTGCAGGAGGAAGCACCGACTTTTAATAAGCCCGTGCTTGTCCTGAGGGAGGTCACGGAGAGACCGGAGGGTGTTGAGCACGGATGTGCAAGGGTTATTGGAACAGATGATGGGAATTTAGAGAAGGAGATAAACACCTTGCTGGATAATGATAAAATCTATAACTTGATGTCCAAAGCAATAAATCCATATGGTGATGGCAAGGCATCGGAGAGGATAATAGACGCTTTGCTTTTTAACTTTGGCGTAAGCCAGAGGTTGCCCGATATGTTCGACCCCATTACATGATAGGTGGCAGATGAAGAGAGTTACGGTATTAGGGCTTGGGTATGTGGGTTTACCGGCAGCGATAATGCTTGCACGTGCCGGACATGAAGTCGTCGGTGTGGATACCAACGACGACGTGCTCAATTCAATTAAAAATGGAGAAATCCTGATAGAGGATAATGAGCTAAAAGAACTCTTCAACACAAGGCAGATCAGGGATAATTTAAGCGTATCAAGAATTCCTCAGAAAGCTGATGTCTTTTTGATAGCGGTGCCAACGCCCATTGATAAAAAGAAGAAGATGTGTGATATGCAATTTTTGGAGTCCGCGCTTAATTCAATCATCGGATTACTTGAAAAGGGAAATCTCATAATAAATGAATCGACCACACCTCCGCTGACATGCAGGAACTTTATAGCTCCAATCATCGAATCCAGGACAGGATTGAAGGTTGGCGATGATATCCTTTTAAGTCATTGTCCGGAGAGGGTGCTCCCAGGCAATATATTTTATGAGCTTATAAACAATGACAGGATAATAGGTGGAGTAAATGAGGAGTCAGCTAAAGCTGCAGCAGACCTTTACAGGACATTCGTAAAAGGAAAGCTGTATATTACCGATGATATAACTGCCGAATTGTGCAAGCTTATGGAAAATGCGTACCGGGATGTAAATATAGCGCTTGCCAATGAGTTTTCACTGGTAGCGGATGGTATTGGAATTGATATTAAAGAGGCAATTAAGCTGGCAAATAAACACCCGAGAGTGAACATTCTCAAACCTGGTATCGGTGTCGGAGGACACTGCATACCGCTTGACCCCTGGTTCATAAAGGAAGTAGACTCGGAGAACAGTACACTAATCACAGCGGCGAGAAGGGTTAACGATATGATGCCGGAGAAGATTGCAGCGAGAGTACGCAGGATGATCAGGAATATCAAAGATCCGTTGATAATTGCCCTCGGTGCGACCTACAAGCCGGATGTTGCCGATATGCGCGAAAGCCCGGCAATTGAAGTTGTAAATTTACTCTCTGAGGATGGTTACAGGATTAAGCATTATGATCCCCTGGTTAAGGGAATGGGATATGATTCCATTGCCGGCATTGCCAAAGGTGCTGACTGTATCCTTATTCTGGTCCCGCATACGACTATAATAAAAGAGTTTGAGAGCAGTGAGCAACGGATCAGGTCCAGAATGAGGAATGACCTCGTAATTAGATTTTAATGAAGATACTGCAGATAACTCCTTACTTCCCGCCAACCAGGTCGTATGGTGGACCCCCCGATGTGATATTTGACCTCTCAAGACATCTGATTGAGAAAGGGAACTATGTTGAGGTCTTCACAACGGATGTCTTTGACAGATCAAGCAGGTTTGGCAGCGGCGAAGAGACCGAATATCAGGGAGTCCCTGTTACGTATTTTAAAAATGTAAGCAATAGACTCGCCTATTCACAGAAGGTCTTCACGCCAAAGGGTATGCATAAGAAATTAAAAAACAGGCTGATGGAGTTTGACATCGTCCATATTCATGAGTTCAGGACATTTTTAAGTGTTATGACCTCAGACCTTTGCAGGAGATACTCAGTGCCTTATGCCCTCTCTTCACATGGTGCACTTCTTCCGTTCTTTCAGAAACAGGGAATCAAAAAAATCTTTGATCTGACGTTTGGCAAAAAAATACTGGAGGGCAGCTCAGCATTCCTGGCGGTCTCGGAGTCCGAAGCTGACCAGTACATACAGATGGGCGTAAATAGGGACAGGGTCAGGATAATTCCACATGGTATTGACATATCGAGGTACAAAGTAAACCCTGAGCCAGGATCGTTCAGGACAAAGCATGGAATTGGCAGTTCACCGCTATTTTTGTTTGTCGGTCGTATTAACAGGATAAAAGGTCTTGATTTTCTTGTCGAAGCTTTTGCCCGTGTAAAGGACAGGTTTAAGGATTCGAAGCTGATAATAGTTGGTGCAGACGACGGATGTCTTGAGGAATTGAAATCATTAATCACAAGGCTGGATATTTCTGATTCTGTGATTTTCACCGGAGCAATGAGCGAGAAGGAAAAGATACAGGCATACTTTGATGCTGACCTTTTTGTTTATCCATCCAGATATGAGGTCTTTGGAATGTCGCCGGTTGAAGCCCTGCTCTGTGGACTGCCCGCGGTGATAGCCAGGAGTTCCGGGCTTTATGACCTGCTGAAGAAGATGTTATATCCATTTGTAGTTGATTTCGGAGATGTGGAAGGACTCTCTCGAGTCATGAGCTTTGCTATTCAGGAGACTCGCAGGGCAAGGGAAGTTGCTACGGATGCAGCAGCATATATCAAGCAGGAGATAGACATGCCGGTGATCTGCAATAAAGTTTATGGGGTGTACAAAGATGTGCGGAATATGCGGTGAGTTCATATACAAGAGAGTGACATCAGAGGTTAATCCAAAGGTTATTGAGGCGATGCGAGACTCCATGGCTCATAGAGGACCTGACGGTTATGGCATGTGGACCTCGGACGATCTTACAGTCGGCTTTGGGCACAGAAGACTTTCAATAATAGACCTGTCGCCCGCGGGTGCGCAACCTATGTCAAACGAAAAGTCTGACATATGGATTACCTACAATGGTGAGATATATAACCATGTCTTGCTCAGGAAAGAACTTGAAAAGAAAGGTCATGTATATTCATCTCATACCGACACCGAGACGCTGGTTCACCTGTATGAGGAACAGGGGATTGATTTCATTCATATGATCGAGGGGATGTTTGCCTTTGGACTCTGGGACTCAAAGAATAGGACGCTGTACCTTGTGCGTGACCGCATTGGCAAAAAACCTCTTTACTGGTGCTCTGTCAACGGCAGAATAATTTTTGCTTCCGAGATAAAGGCATTATTAAAGCATCCCGATGTCAAAAAGGACATAAACACCGAAGGCTTGTACCAGTATCTGACCTTCTCCGTCGTTCCGGCGCCTCATACGCTATTCAGCAACATCAAAAAGCTTAAAGCCGGTCACTATCTGAAGGTCGTTGAAGGGTGTAAGCCGCAGGAGATAGAGTACTGGGATGCGATAGTCCCAAGACCAGATGACTATGATCAATATTTTGATGAGGAATTTTGCGCTGATAAGATATGGCAGCTCTATTTTGATGCAGTTAAGAAAAGGATGATGTCCGATGTACCGTTTGGGGTGTTTTTAAGCGGAGGCGTTGATTCAAGCGCAAACGTTGCTGCGATGAGCCGGCTGATGAGCCAGCCCGTCAGGACTTTTTCAATCGGCATAAGGGGTCAGGATACCTATAATGAATTCATCCATGCAAGGAGAATTGCAGAGAAATTTAAGACCGACCACCATGAGATTGAAATTACTGATGATGACTTCATTAATTTCTTTGATCATATGGCATACTTTCAGGATGAACCTCTGTCAGATCCTGTGTGCATCCCGCTTTATTACGTTTCGAAGCTGGCAAGAGATAATGATACCATCGTAATGCAGGTGGGCGAAGGAGCAGATGAGATATTCTCAGGATACGATGAATATATACGGCTCTTTAATTTTTATAACAGCTTCTGGAAGAAATTCCAAAGACACCCGACATCAGTCCGGCAAATGGCTTATCTGATATATCCGTTTATTGACTCAACAAAGAAAGACTTCCTGGGCAGGGCAATTAAAAATATCGAGTTCTTCTGGGGAGGGGCGATCGCGTTTGGTGAGAACGAAAAGAGGAGAATGGTTAAGTTTAAAGTGAACAGCGAATGGGATTCAGCACTTATTGTAAAAAATTATATGGACAGGATCTCGGCTTTGAAACCACAGTCCGATTATCTGGAGCGAATGATCTACCTTGAGCTGAAGATAAGATTACCTGAACTTTTGCTGATGCGTCTTGATAAAATGGGCATGGCAACCTCGATCGAATCAAGGGTGCCGTATCTTGACCACCGGCTTGTTGAGTTTGCAATGAACATCCCATCATCGCTTAAGATAAAAAATAATATCGGGAAATATATTTTCAAGAAGAGCCTGGAGAAGGTCTTGCCGGATGAAAATCTTTACAGGAAAAAGGTTGGTTTCTGCGGCTCTGCCTATAATATGCTCACGGAGACCATAAAGAATTCCGTTTTTGGGAACACCCAAAAACACAAGCTGCACATCGATGATTTTATTAATATATCCGGCTATGATTTCAACTATAAAAACAATTTCAAGACCTGGAATCTTTTGAACCTTGAGCTGTGGCTGCGGGGATTTTTTAAATGAACTGGATGAAAAAAGAACCGTTAGTAAGCATAATAATTCCAACATATAACGAGGAGAAGGATATCGCACGAGCCCTGGATTCAGTTCTTGCGCTTGATTATCAAAATAAAGAAATCGTAGTTATTGATAGCAATTCCGCTGATAACACCAGATACATACTGAATGGTTATCAAAAATATCCAAATGTCAAACTGATATTTGAAGAGGAGAGGCGCGGCGTCTCCTCTGCAAGAAATAAAGGAATATTAAGTTCGAAAGGCGAGATACTTATAATTTTAAATGCGGATGTCCTTTTACCCGGAGATTTCATAAAAAAAATATTACCTCATTACTTAGATGGTGCTGGTTTTGTCCTCTGTGAGAGTGTTGTGCTTAACCAAGATGGAATTTATGGAAGATGGACTCAGGCCAAACAAATAGTTTTGTATTCTAGTAACGATAATATTGTGTGGTCAGAAGGCTTCTCGTGCCTGAGAGAGCTTGCTGTTAAGGCTGATCTCTTCCCGGAAGAGCTTAGAAGTAACACAGCAGGTGAGGATGCGATATTTGGTGAAAATCTTTTAAAGTATGGGAAGAGGGTTATAGATAGGAAAATAGCGGTTTCCCATTATGTCCCGACTGAGTATAGGACTATTTTTAAACAGAGATTGGGAAGAGGTAGAGGGACTATTTTTATTCATGTATATATTAATAAGATTGGACTATACAAAACCTTTGCCTACCTTTTAAAAAAATCGTTTTTGCATATTTTTTACTGTTCAGTAATTCTTCCATTTTTTATAAATGCAGTAAAATTAGTAAAACACTCTAAAAAGAAAGCATTGGACTTTCCCCCATTTCTTTTTCTTGAGTACTTTGATAGCACCGTGCAACTTATCGGGGAATGGGATGCTTTTTTCGAGATAAAGTCAAGAGGAAACAACTTCAAAAAAATAGAATGAAGAATATATGGAGTTGATTGCTTCTTAATGGATATTACTGAAAAACCTATTGAAAAACACATGGTTAATGCTGGAATTTATATAGTTAGTCCTGATTTAATCAGTCTTGTGCCAGAAGATGAAAAATATAATATGACTGATTTAATAGTTGATACCAGAAAAATAACAACCAAGTATGCGTTTTTGAAATTAAGGACAAGTGGATTGATATAGGTCTGATGGATAATTATCAGCGGGAGAATAAAAGCAGACACTGATTATATTAATGGATATAAAAAGGGTTGCATTAAGATCAGTCACATATTCCGCGCTAGGCCAGTACTACACTTTTATACTTGGCTTAATAAAGACCATTATACTTGCAAGATTGATATTGCCGCAATATTTTGGTATTGTAGCTTTAGCTACAATTTGGGTTTCGTTTTTGGGAATAATAAATGCATTTGATTTCAAGACAGTAGTAATATCAGAAAAAAAGTCTGAAGATACTTTTCTCTACACTCAGTTCATCTTAGAAATATTATTGAGCTTAATTGTTTTGATAATTGGCATACCAGCGTTTTTCATTTTCAAACATTTTTACAACAATGAATTGCCGATAATTATACTCATCCTTTTAACAACAAAATTAATCAGTTCTTTCTATTCTACACCCAGTTACATGCTCGAAAAGAATATGGAATACCCCAAAGTTTTTAAAATTAATCTTTATGTAAATGGTATTTCTTTTATAATCCCCGTTACGCTGGCTTTTCTTGGATTTGGGATATGGGCTTTAGTATCTGAATCTGTAGTCGTTGCTTTAACTTCGCTATTTGCATTCTGGCTTTTTTATAAGTGGAAACCTTTGCTGATTTTTAACAAGGAGATAGCAAAAAATATTATGAAGCTCTGTGGAATTTTGTGGTTGGTTGCTATCATGGGAAAAATTATGTTTGAATTTGATGATTGGCTTGTAGGTAATATGGTTGGATTTGCAGCGCTTGGATTCTATTCAAAGGTCTATAACTTCTCGAAGATGCCTATGGATCTGGTTGCTGGTCCGATAGGGGTGATAGGCCTTCCGCTTTTTTCTAAGATAAATAGGGATGAGCCAGGAAATCTTGAATTTGTATATCATAATGTTACATGGGCACTTGTAAGAATAATTTTCTTTTTTACTACACTCCTGTTTGTCAATTTTCATGATCTTACACTTATTTTACTTGGAGAGAATTGGCTGCCCATGGTTCCAATTTTTAAGTTTATTCTTGTATATAGCCTTTTGAGGCCATTATATCAAAATGATTCACAACTTCTTTTGAGCTTGCGAGCGATGAAACTTTTTAGAAACATAACTATAATTCAGGCATTATTTATGTTGACAGTTTGCCCAATTTTAGTATTTTATATCAAGGCGGATGGGGCAGCTCTTGCCTCAAGCCTTATGATGTTCTTAGGTTTTTTGATCCAAAATATTGTAGTTGGTAAAAAAATTAGATTAGAAAGAAAGAAGTTATTTTTAATTCCTCTAATTTTTTTGATTATATTTGTAATACTAATGGTTTTTTTGGTGCCGAAGATAAATATTGTGGATAATATTTTGTTTAGAATCCTCTTAAATTCGACAATGGTGGTTGTAGCCTTTGGGATACTCTTTTTGTTATTTGAAAGAAGAGACGGGAGGAAAGTAGTTATTTTTTTATCTGACATTGTTAAAGAGAGATTCAGGAAATGTTAGGTTTCTTAAAATACTATATTCTAAATTACGTCATTAATAAGATTCCAATATATAAATTAAGAAGGTTTTACTATACAAAAATATATCGTATGAAAATTGGTAAAACTTCGTTTATAGGTCTGGATTGTAGATTTTATGGAGACAAAATTAACGAAATTGAGATTGGAGAAAATTGTAATATTCCCTGGAACTGTATTTTTATCTGCGGGGCAAAAATTAAAATTGATGACAATGTTATATTAGGGCATTCTGTGAAAATGTATACATCCGATCATGATCCGGACAGTCCTGATTTTACAAGGCGGGATGCTGATGTTCACATTAAGCGAAATGCCTGGATTGCATCTGATTCAATAATACTAAAAGGTGTCGAAATAGGGGAAGGGGCGGTGATCTCCGCTGGTTCTGTTGTGACAAAAAGTGTAGGTGATTTTTGTATTGTGGCAGGGAACCCTGCCCAGGAGATAAGGAAGAGGCACACGAGACAGTTAAATTATAGAATGAATAAGATCAATTTTTTATCTCTTTAAGATTTGAGTTCTATGTTATTTGTCTTTGCTTTTTGGACATTCAGTTGATGGTTCCTGCAATTTAATTGCCCTAAGCATTATTGTGTTAAAATCCACAAAAATAAAATCAGTATTATAAAACGAGAATAAAAGATCAGTTTTGTGAAATCTAAGATTAAGTCAGTTTCGGTTAAAAATTTTCTCAAAGTAAGTTTAAAAGAAGGAGATCTCGCCAGGTCATTCCTTATAATGTTTTCATCCACAATGGTTGTAAACGTCATTAATTATGTTTATAACATTTTGGTAGGACGTCTTCTGGGCCCTTCTGATTATGGTGTGTTTGTCTCTCTTCTCTCACTTACATTGATATTTTCAGGTATATCGGGAACTGTTCAGACGGTTATCACTCGCTATGCAGCTATATTAAAGTATGAAAATTCGCAGAGGACGATATATAGATATTTTGTTAGGGCGATACAAATATTTTCTGCCGTTGGGGTATTTGTTTTTATTTTGTTCTTTGTTTTAACTCCTTATATAAGAAGGTTTTTAAATATTGATATAAGTGCCCCTGTTTATGTGGTCGGTATGTTGCTGGGAGTATCATTTATTACTCCTATTGTAAGAGGAACCCTCCAGGGCATTCAGGACTACAAAGCACTCTCCGTAAACATGATTTTGGATAGCTTTTTAAGGCTTGTATTTGGGATTTCTTTGATCGTTTTGGGCTTAAGAGTCAGTGGAGCGATCGGTTCGCAGGTTATATCAGCCATAGTAGCTTTTTTTATCTCAATATATTTCGTTTTAAAACTCAGAAGCTCTGATGAGGGAACATACAAAATTCCAAGGGCTTCCATTTATAAATACTCTTTTTTAACCCTATATACAATAAGCTGCTTTCTTTTGCTAACGAATCTTGATGTCGTGCTTGTAAAACACTTCTTCGATCCTCACACTGCCGGCATATATTCATCAGCAGTGACCATTGGCAGGATAATACTCTATTTCCCGGGTGCGATGGCAATAGTGCTTTTCCCTAAGATATCTGAACTTCAAACCCTAAGTAAAAAATCAGTAAAGACATTAGCCAAAGCACTTATAATTGTCATTGCACTCTGTGTGATATTAAATGTTATCTATTTCGTTGTACCAGATCTGCTTGTCAGGATAATGTTTGGTAAAGCATTTATTGAAAGCGTGCCTTATATTGGTTATTACGGAATAGCAATGACATTTTATTCTCTACTGAATTTAGCTGTCTTTTTTCTTTTGTCTCTGAATTTTTATTCACTGATCCCAGTTTTGACAATAACGTCTCTGGCAGAACTGATATTGATAAATTACTTTCACAGAAATTTATTTGAAGTAATTTACATGTTAATATTAGTTAGCCTTGTTTCTCTTGCGACACTAATTTCTATCATTGTTATAAATCATTTTAAAGGTGAGAAAAGAAATAAAAGGCTCGAAAACAATATCAATAATAATACCGGCTTATAACGAAGAAAAACGTGTTGACCAATGCGTTTTGGAGCTCAAGGATGTCTTAGACAAATCAGATTTTCCTAATTATGAGATTATAGTTGTTGATGATGGAAGTCATGATCAAACCTATAAAATCCTTTCTTCAAAATTCTCAAACACTAAAAATATTATAATCACTACCTATTCACCAAACCAGGGCAAAGGTTTTGCGCTCAAGCACGGCTTTAATATTTCAACAGGGAATATAGTCTCTTTCTTGGATGCAGACTTAGACTTACATCCTTCTCATATCCTATCGCTTTATTCTTACATGATTGAACATAACTTTGATTTGGTCATCGGCTCAAAGCGCCATCCGCAATCTGTATTAAATTATCCACCACTGAGAAAGCTCTATAGCAATATTTATTATTATTTGATTAAGCTACTTTTTGGTTTACCGGTAAAAGATACACAGACAGGTGTTAAGGTTTTTAAAAGGGAAGTCCTGGATTATGTGATGCCAAAATTATTAGTTAGACAGTTTGCATTTGATCTTGAACTTTTAGTTGTAGCCCATATGGGCAGCTACAGGATTGGTGAAGCACCAATAATGCTGGAATTTAAAAATAAATATGCTTATACAATTGGGATAAAAGCTGTATATAAAATTTTCATTGACACAATGGGAATATTTTACAGGCGATATGTAAAAGGAAGTTATGGAAGAAAGAGGAGGCTTAAAAGATAGGGGCATGAGCTTAAATAAAAATGAAGCAATGTTTTCAATAATAATTCCATTTAAGGAATATAATAGTTATTTATTTGAATCCCTTTCTTATCTGAATATCCAAACATATAGGAATTTCGAGGTAATATTGCTTCCTGATTATTCAGATAACAATAAACCAAAGGGAATTATTGAGATACCAACGGGTCACTTGAAACCTGCTGACAAAAGGGATATTGGTGCTAAAAATGCAAGAGGTGATTTTTTGGTATTTATAGATGATGATGTGTACCCAAATGATAAATGGCTTGAGAAATCACTTGAATATTTCAGTGACCCTGGTATCGCTATGGTCTGTGGTCCTGGCCTAACACCACAAAATGATTCTCCAAGACAGATTGCAAGCGGCAATATATATGAATCTTTTATTGTGAGCGGAAGATTTACATATAGATATAAACCCGGTAGAAAAAGGTTTGTGAACGATTTTCCATCTAGTAACATGATAATCAGAAAAAATATATTCGATGAAATAGGAGGTTTTTCGACGAAATATTGGCCGGGTGAAGACACAAAGCTCTGTCTTGATATTGTTTATAATCTGAAAAAAAAGATTCTATATTCTCCTGAGCTTTTCTGTTACCATCACAGAAGAAAAGTTTTTTCTCCTCATTTAAAGCAGGTTTATTCTTATGCTATACATAGGGGTTTTTTTGTAAAAAAGTTTCCACAGAATTCGAGGAATTTTGCTTATTTTGTACCTCTTATCTTAATATTCTTTTTTGTTACATTCCCTTTTCTGAGTATTATTCATAAGATATTTCCATGGATTTATACATCAATTATTTTTATATATTTAAGCATGGTATTTCTTTCTAGCATTAAGTTTCATAATTTAAATATATTTGGCTATATTTTTTTGGGAACAATTTTGACTCACTTCACCTATGGATTTGGCTTTTTAAAAGGTTTGATAACAAAAGAACTTAAGTATTGATGAAGGTAATAATTTCTTACCCGCCACTTTCAGGCAAGGGATATCCGCTTTTAGGGCAAAACAGGCAATTTCAATGGTTTCATAATCCAACATATATTTATCCTGTGGTACCTGCCTCAGCGGCTACTTTATTAAAAACCGAGGGTTATGATGTTATTTGGAACGATGCAATAGCAGAGTGCTGGGATTATCAAAAATATCTAAACTTCATTGTAGATGAAGGACCAGATTTGATAGCTATTGAGACAAAGACACCTGTTATAAAACAACACTGGGCAATAATTGATGATATAAAGAAAATCAATCCTGGTTCAAAGGTAGTTCTTTATGGTGACCACGTTACTGCACTCCCAGAGGAATCTATGCTTAATTCCAATGTTGACTATGTGATAACAGGTGGTGATTATGATTTCCTTTTATTGAACCTGTGTAATTACCTTGAGAAAGGCGTTGATTTAGAACCGGGTATTTGGTTTAGAGATAATAGTGAGATTAAAAATACCGGGAAGTCTGTGCTAAATCATGATTTGGATGGCCTTCCATTTATAGATCGAGATCTTACCAAATGGAAACTCTATGCCTATAAGAATGGTAACTTTAAGCGAACTCCTGGTACCTATATCATGGCAGGACGAGACTGCTGGTGGCGTAAAGATGGTGGGTGCAAGTTTTGTGCCTGGACTGTTCTGTATCCTGATTATAGAGTAAGGTCAGTTGAAAATGTTCTTGATGAGATAGGATATCTGATTGAGAGATATAAAATAAAAGAGATAATGGATGATACAGGCACCTTTCCTGCTGGCAAGTGGCTTAGGGACTTCTGTCACGGAATGATCGAGAGAGGATATAATCAAAAAATAAACCTAGATTGTAATCTTAGATTTGGCACTTTGGATTACAAAGATTATAAATTGATGGCTAAAGCAGGATTCCGATTTTTGTTATATGGCCTTGAATCAGCAAATCAAAAAACGGTTGATCTATTGAACAAAGGGATAAGAATTAATCAGATTGAAGATGAGTTAAGATATGCTAAGAAAGCTAACTCAGAAGCCAGGGGAAATTTAGAACCCCATGTCACTTGCATGGTCGGATACCCCTGGGAAACGAAAGAAGAAGCAGAAAATACTATCAAAATGACGCGTAGTCTTTTTAGTAAGGGATTGATAGACACTTTACAAGCGACGATCGTAATCCCATACCCTGGTACCAAATTATTTGAAGAATGTGAGCAGAATGGTTGGCTAAAGACTAAGGATTGGTCATGCTATGATATGAAGGAACCAGTGATGAAGACACCTATGTGTAATGAAGAAATATTAGGGTTAACCAAAGGAATATATAAATCATTTATGACGCATAGATTTGTTTTTAGGAAAATTGTGTCAATTAGAAATTTCAATGACCTTAAATTTATTTGTCGTTCTGGTAAAGCAATATTTGGTCACTTATTAGATTTTAGCCAACGATAGTTTTTAATGGCGTGCTTATAAAATAAAATAGTAATTTAATTTTGCTGGGTTTATTAAAAGAAGTTGGAGAGGGTTAATGGATGCAAGAAAGACATCTGATTATGCAAAAGAGGCTTATCGTGAAGGGCAAATACTATATAACTCAAGAGGAGATAGGATAAGGCTTGAAAAAATTGTTAAATTAGTGGGTCAAAATAATAAAATCTTAGATATTGGGTGTTATAACGGAACTCTAGGAAGTAAGTTTAGGGAAATGAATAATGAAGTTTATGGTATTGAAATTAATCAGCAGGTAGCTGAATTAGCAAAGAAAAAGGGAATAATCGTGAAAGTACAGGATATTGAATCTAAATTTGATTTTAAAAGTGATTTTTTTGATGTGGTTTTTGCCGGTGAAGTTATTGAACATATTGTTGATACCGATTTTTTCATTGACGAAATTAAAAGAGTATTGAAGCCAAATGGTATATTGATCTTGACAACTCCTAATACAGCATCCTTGGGAAGGAGGCTTCTCTTACTGATGGGAAGAAACCCAATTCTTGAAGCTTCTTTCACCTATCCTGTTAATTCAACATCTGGGCATTTAAGGTATTTCACTAAGGATCTTTTACTTAATTTCCTTAAATACAAAGGTTTTGAAATAATAGAGCTGACATCTGATGTTGTAAATTTTGTTTCGTCCGGAAAAATATCGAGCAAATTTCTTGCAGATATTTTACCGACTATTGGACGTGATTTGATAGTTAAAGCAAAAAAGATGAGTAAAACATTTAGATAATAAATAATATTAGAATTTTTTGAAAAATTAGATGTTAAAAAAGTTTCTTATTACTTTCTTTAAAAAAATTTTATATAGTTTAATTTCTGGTAATAATTTTTTTAGGCTACCTTGTTTGTCTAATATTTATAAATTTTTTTATAAAATTTTTGTTAAGTCTAAAGGCGTAATTCTAATTGATGTTCAGGGTAATAAAATTTATACGGATTGTAGAGACGAAGGAATTACCCCTTTTCTATTGACCCAGAGAGTTTATGAGGAATATGAGACATATATATTCAAGGAAATGATAAAACCAGGCATGAATGTAGTCGATATTGGCGCCAATATTGGATATTATTCATTAATTGCCGCAAAATTAGTGGGTGATAGTGGAACAGTGTTTTCGTTTGAACCAGATCCAAAAAATTATGAACTTTTAATTAAAAATATTGAAATAAATCGTTATAAAAATATAATTCCGATACCCAAAGCAGTTTCTAATAGAAAAGAGAAAGTGCAATTATTTATTGATAAAAATAACTATGGTAATCCCTCATTTTCGAAGAATAATATTGGAGCATTTAGTGGTTTTATAGAAGTTGAAACAACGACTTTAGATGATTACTTTAGAAAGATATCATATGGGAATAGTCATAAGAATTTTAATATAGATTTTATTAAGCTTGATACACAGGGCGCAGAAGGGCTCGCTATAGAAGGGGGTGAAAAAATATTAAAAAATAATAATCTAATAATCATGATGGAATTCTGGCCGTATGGGCTTAAAAATATCGGAACAAATCCCGTTAATTTACTTAATAAATTAGAAGAATTAGATTTTGATATTTTTATGATTGAAAAGTCGAGTCATTCTATTTATCGAGTTGAGATTTCCGAGGTTCTAAATATATTTGAATATGAAAAAAATTGTAAAGGATGTATAAATCTATTTTTTAAGAGACAAATTTATTAATATCATAATTAATTATCTTTTATTTTATATACTTTAAAAGTTCCATAATCAAACCACTCAGAATATTTAGTATTAATGATTTCGAATAACTGTTTAAATCTGTTCTCGGGAGATGCATATACAATGCTAATAATTATTGCTTTTGGCTTATTTTTTATTATATCTTTAGCAATATCGTTTTTTAGCTTCTCCTCCCAATCTTCTGAGCCCATGTAAATAATAGTATCAATAACATATTTGGTAGCGCTCGATCTTTGTGCGTAGTAAAGGACGGAACTGTCAGGAGTAAAATTATATACAGTGTCATTCTTTTTTGTTAGTTGCTTTAACTTTAAGCCGACATTCATTGCATAATCATTTTGAACAAAAATAGGGTGTTTTGATAGGCTTATTTCTTCTGGGCTAAGGAGAATGTAATTTTTTATTTGGATATATGTTATTGGGAATAGAGCAAATATTAATAAGAAAATAAAAGCTAACTTCAATATTCTGGTTTTATTTAGTTTTTTATACAGGTTATGAAACATGTCTGCAGTAAGTAGTAAACAGGCAGGTAATATTAATGAGTAATGATGGGGATAATACCTACCTAAAATAACAATAGTAACAATTGAAAAAAGTAAATAAATTATAAATATTTTTTGAAGCCAATTTTTTTTTATAAATATCAAAAAAATAGCGTACACAATCCCAATAGACCAAACAGTGAAGGTTCCTACAAGACATTTTGCGTAAGGAAAAATTAAAAGTATTTTATCTAGTCCTCCCGGGTAGCCCATAGGGAAAATAAAAATGGAGCTTAATACTTCCTTAAGGCCACCAAAAAATAAATATATAGTAAAAAATATCAACCATGGGATTGCTATCGAAGAAATAAAGATAGAATAAGTTAAGATAATGTTCTTATAGGAAGTACGTGCCTTGATGGATTTATATTTGAATAGAATCAAAAATAATAAAAAGCCTAATATTATTAACATGGCATTTGTTTTAAAAAGAGTAGATAGTCCTAGTGTAAGGCCAGAAAAAAATAGCATTATCCCGGATTCTTTTTTTATGTAAAAAGATAAAAAAAGAATGGCAGCTAGAATAAAGAGATTTACATAGACTTCAACTGTTGTTTGATCGGTAAGAGTATATTTATCAGAAGAAGTAATTATAAAAATTGTACTTGCAATTAAGGCAATATAATAATTGTAATTATTTAGACAAAATAAATAAATTACAATTAGAGATAGGGTAGCGGCAAATATGCCAATCCAAACAAATGTTTGAGCACTGGGTCCGAATAACCAAATAAATAAGTAACATATATAAAAAATACCAGGTGGGTTATAAGCGAAAATGTCGATATAAGGTATTTTACCTTTTATCATTTCTTGTGAGACCCAGCCATAATAGGAGTTATCGCTTAGTGGTTCATTAAGTACGTGGGCTTTAAAGATTACGATAATACCAATGAGTAAAATTAATGTAATTGTGTAGAGCAACCACTTTAATATCTTTTTTTTGTTGTTTTTTACTGTTTCAAAATAAATAATCAATTCTATGTCCTAAACTTCCGGTAAAAACATAGAGGCTTCGGCTATCCTTTTGTGGTAATCAAACACAAATAAAGGAAGTACGAAGCTAGTGAAAAAGTTACCACCATCAGTAAAGATTCGCAAGGAGTTCGACGATTTTTTTATGTCATTAAATTTATTTAACAAAAAGAGTAGAATATAAACCAAAAAATGGTTTATATTTCAAATAAATCTTTTAATTCCAGAATTTTATATGCAATAAGAAACTTTCGTAGTAAACAGCTATTTAATGCTCTAAAGCAATACTGTTATGGCGATGTATTAGATATTGGAGGATGGGACTTTTTTCTAACTGCAAAGAAAAAAAAATTGAATTATAGAACATGGACAACGTTAGATAATTCAGATAAGAAAATAAATATCAAAGATAGACAATTTAAATTTATTCATGGAGATGGATGTAATGTTCCATTTGGAGATAATAAATTCGATACAGTATTGAATATTCAGGTATTAGAACATGTTTTTGAACCTATGAAAATGATTCATGAAATTAAGAGAGTAATGAAATTAAACGGGAAAGGTATAATTTTAATACCCCAAACCTCAACATTGCATATGGCGCCATACCATTATTATAATTTCACAAAGTATTGGATTATTGAAGCAACTAAACAAGTTAATTTAGAAATCATAGAAATCAAACCATTGGGAGGTTTTTGGAGTTCAATTGCATCAAGATTGATATATTTTTTTTATCAAAGTGTTAAGCATGAAGGGATGTCGTCAAAAGATTCTAAGAGAAATGCATTCTTTTACATTTTATTCCCAATAATGGCAATTTATGCGATTATTAGTATATTAATTTGTATGTGCTTAAGCATTGGTGATTTAACCGAAGAACCAAATAATCATTTGGTAGTCGTAACAAAGAAAAATCAAGACTAAAAATCATCAAGTATTTGTTTAAAAAACTATATTCTAAACATAAATATAGATTCTAAATAAAATTATTAAGAGTTTTTCTGTATGATTAACGTTTAAATTAGATCTTTTATGAAAAATCCGAAAATTCATATTTCAGTTATTACACCAGTATATAACAGTGAAAAATGTTTAGATGAACTTTATCAAAGACTTAAGATTGCACTGGAAAAAATATCACCAAATTTTGAAATTATCATGGTAAATGATGGCAGTCCTGGAAACGATTGGGCCGTTATAAAAAGAATTGCTAGAATAGATAATCGTGTAAAGGGAATTAATCTTACAAGGAATTTTGGACAACACTGTGCAATAACAGCTGGGATAGATTTTGTAAAAGGTGATTGGATTATTATCATGGATTGTGACTTGCAGGACCAACCAGAAGAGATTGAAAAATTATATAAGAAAATTCAAGAGGGTTATGATGTCGTTTTTGGTAGGAGGGTCATTAGAAACGACGGATTTTTTAGGAAAGTCTCTTCCTTAATGTTTTATAAAGTTTTTGAATATATTTCAGGAAGAAGGCATGATCCAGCTATAGCGAATTTCAGCATTTGTAAACGGCAAGTTATAGAAAAATTTAAAGAACTTAGAGAACGGAGTAGATCATATCCCATTATTATTGAATGGATGGGATTCGAGAAAGGGTTCGTAGACGTTTTACAAGCAAAGAGATTTGCAGGTAATACATCATATAATCTCAGAAAATTGATCAACTTTTCTATTGAAAATATTATAGCTTTCTCAAATAAACCATTAAAAATTTCAATATTAACTGGATTTACAATCTCTCTATTGTCGTTTTTATGGGGTATATATTTAATCGTTAGATTTTTTGCATATGGAATCATTATTGAAGGATGGACAAGCGTAATGGTTTCAATTTATTTTGTAGCAGGAATACTTTTAGCCAATTTGGGAGTAATTGGATTGTATATAGGGAAAATATTTGATGAGACGAAAAAAAGGCCAATATATATTATTAAAGAAATAACATGAGAAAAAAATTAAGCCAAAATGAAAATCTAAAATATTGGGAAGATCGAGCATCAAGATTTGATGGCCATCAATCGTCCTGGTGGGATATAAATATGAAAAAAATGGAAATAAAAAATATAATTCCGTACTTATCTGCAGATGACACAGTGCTCGATATTGGTTGTTCCAATGGGATTTCAACCTTAGAAATATATAATGCTGTAAAGTGTAATATGCATGGGATTGATTATTCAAGAACGTCGATCAAAGAAGCTCGAAAAATAAAGGTTGATGGAATAAGTTTTGAATATGTTGATATATTGAATTTTGTATCAAAAATTAAATACGATAAGACATTTTCAATTAGATGCTTGATCAATATTATGTCGGGAGCGGATCAGAAGAAGGCTTTAATTAATATCCATAACTTATTGAAAGATGGAGGTGTTTATATTATGGCTGAAGCTTTTTATGGCGGTTTGAAAAATTTAAATAAGGTTAGAAAAACATTTAATCTTAAGCCATTAAAAGAGCCAGCTTTCAACAATTATTTCAGAGAAAATGAGTTTGAAAAATTTATTTCTAAATATTTTAAAATTCTGGAGATAAAAAAATATGCTAGCCTTTATTATATTGGAACTAGATTATTTCAGTATTTAACATTGGATAATGATCCAATGGAAACTGATACTAATTTACATAGGTTTTTTGCCCAGTTCGACTATAAGACTAAGTATTCAGGTGATTATAGTCCGCAAAAGATTTATATCTTAAAAAAAATATGATTCCTTTTAATAGACCGTCTATTGTTGGCAAAGAAATTCAATACATTAAGCAAGCAGTTGCTTCGGGAAAAATATCTGGGGATGGTATTTTTACAAAAAAATGTCATCAATGGTTTGAAAATAATTTTGGATGCAAGAAAGCACTGCTTACTACTTCAGGTACCCATGCACTCGAAATGGCAGCAATTTTAGCTGACATAAAACAAGACGATGAGGTTATTATGCCTTCTTATACATTTGTCTCAACTGCTAATGCCTTTGTACTAAGAGGAGCAAGGATTATTTTCGTTGATATTCGTCCTGATACGATGAATATTGATGAAAAAATAGTAGAGTCAGCAATTTCTGAAAGGACTAAGGTTATAGTTCCAGTTCATTATGCCGGGGTCGGTTGTGAAATGGACACTATTACTAAAATCGCAAAGAAATATAACCTGTTAGTAATTGAGGATGCAGCTCATGGAGTAATGTCAAAATATAAAAATAGGTTTCTTGGCACTATAGGTGATATAGGGTGTTTCAGCTTTCACGAAACTAAAAATTATACGTGTGGAGAAGGTGGTGCCGTTTTAATAAACAATGAAAAATTTATAGAAAGAGCGGAAATAATAAGAGAAAAGGGAACTAACCGTTCACAATTTTTTAGAGGTCAAATAGATAAATATACGTGGATCGATATAGGTTCAAGCTACTTACCCAGTGAAATTAATGCAGCTTTTTTATATGCACAATTAGAATCGGCAAAGGAAATTAATGAAGATCGTGCCCACAGTTGGGGACTTTATTATGAAGGACTCATTTCATTGGCTAAAGAAGGGTTAATTGATTTACCGGTTATCCCAAAGGAGTGCTGCGGAAATAGTCATATGTTTTATGTAAAATTAAAAAATTCAAAAAAAAGAGATGATTTAATTCAAAATTTTATAAAAAACGGAATTTTATGTGTTTTTCATTATGTGCCACTACACAGTTCAAAAGCTGGTGAGATATATGGTAGATTTCACGGAGAGGATAGATGGACAACAAAAGAAAGCGAAAGAATATTAAGGTTACCACTTTACTATAAAATGAAGGAAAGAGATATTAAGAAAATTATTAAAATTTTTTATGATAGTGTTTTTAAAACGTAATATAGCAATTGATCTGATTGTAAAACCATATTTAAATAAGAATTATGGAGAGCACTCCATAATTATATGGGTATAGGGAATTCTTAATAAATTATTATATATTGAGACTTTTACGTTAGGAAAAAATTTGGTTGCTAAAGAGAGATAATCTTCCTTAGTTCGAACATGATATCCGCGATCTTTTGATAAAATAAATTTTACAATCTTAGACTGTTCATTTATATAGCAGCCATCTTTTGTGATTAATCTACCTGTCTTTTTTAGCAATTTGTATGCAAATTCAAATAATTGTAATGCTTCTGAATCATCAAGATGATGTAATATTCCGTCGGCTAAAACAATATCAAACAAAGAGAACTCATTTAAAATTGCGTTACTTAATTTTTTACATAAGAAAGTTCCATATTTACCAAAACGTTTCTTGGCTGAATCAATATAATTTTTATTCATATCAAACCCAATGTAGTCAATATCTGGTAAATGCTTAATAATATCACCAGTTCCACAACCAATATCTAAAAATCTATATCCTTTGACCGGACGAATATGCTCTTTTATGAAAAAATTGCGTTTTCTCTTACTTATAACAAAATTTGACCATAATCTATATGTGAAAGGAAAATTTAAAATCGACTTTATATTAATATGCATATTTTTTTCTTCTGATTTCATTACTTATGCACTTCTTTATTGATGATCAAGTGAAATTTTATTTTTTTCGGAAGTAAGAAGAGTCTAGTATAGCTAAATAGAAATCTAACCGTATCTCTAATTTTGTTTTCTTTATATTTCTCAAACATATACTTAAAATTATTTAGCTTATCTAATAAACATCTATATTCATCAAAATTATTAATTTTTTTTATTGCTATTGCGTAAACATTTGTTGGGAATTCGTTGGCCCCATAATACCCTATATATTGCAGATCAAATTTTTTAGTTAAAAATTCGAATGCTTTAGGAGTAAACCTCCAATAATCGTGTGGAAAATCGTGGAGGGAACAATTCATTACCGAACTCATGACAAGAATACCGTTAGGTCTTAGAATCCGATAAATTTCTTCACTAGCTTTAAAAACATTCTCGATGTGTTCGAAAGTATCTAGACATATTACATAGTCAAAAGTTTCATCTTTAAACGTAAATTTTTCAGCATTTTCAATAAGATCTACCCCATTTCCTGCTCTCATATCGCATCCAATATAATTACTCTCCGGGAAATATTGTCTTAGGTTCATGAGTTTCTCTTGGCCAGGTACTATAAAAGAGCCGATTTCTAAGATCTTCCCTTTACAATTAAATACTTCTGAGAAACATCTGATCATGTAATTATTAATTGCCTGCATATTTTTAACCGTCCATATTTAATATCTTCATATAAGGACTTCAAAGTCTTTATAGGCTTGCTCAAAAATCGATGCCGCATAATTATCTAAAATGTGCCTGCTGTTATAATTCAAAATCAAGATAACAACAACCCCCTCTTTACCCGGCATTTTCTATCCGTCTTCCTCGCTTTAAACAGAAATTGAAGTGAAAAAAGAGTAGGGAACATTAATCCTAATATTTTAAGGATGAAATTTTTTGGTTTCACAATATTGTAACCACGGATGTAAAACCACTCCAAATCGGCCATTTTTAATACCTTGATAAAGCTTTTTTTGGTAAAAAATCGAAGGTGGTTTTCATCTAAAATTCCACCATGTGGAGAGTAGTTAAATTTTCCAAAAAGTAAAGAGAGTCTAACTGAGATAAAAGCGATATTTGGAATTGATATTAGAAAGAAACCATTTTTCGAAAGGTAATGAGATAATTTTTTTAAGACTGCTGATGGATCTATCAAATGTTCTAAAACATCGGAACAGACAATTACATCAAAATATTCTTCCTCAAACGGCAAACTACCGATTTCATTTAAATCAGATATGAGTAATAAATCGTATTCAGATTTAGCAGTTTCTGCTAGCCTCGGGTCTTTTTCAATTCCACCTATAAAGGTAACATTCTTCTCAGCTCGCAAATTTTTACCAAGTAATCCAGTACCACAACCAACATCTAGAATCTTTACCTTATTAGGAATGTGTTTGTAGATATAATAGTTAAAAGTATCGTATTTAATATGATTCACTTTTAATATCGTTTTTTATTTTTTGTAAATCTATAGTATTCACTTAAATTCTAATTAAATTACTTATGAATATTGCATAAAATTTATATATTTTTAGTAGTAATATAGAATTAAACACATCCTTTTCCTGTTCTTAAGATTAAATACTTCTGAAAAAACATTTGATAGAGTAATTGTTACAAACCAGAATAACATAACTAAATAAATAATTATATTATTTTCCAATTTTAAATTGTTAAATTTAATTTTTTAGTTCACGGATTTTTCTCGCTGGTGATCCAGCAATTACCGAATAGGGAGGGAATGATGAACAAACAACACTGTTAGCACCAACAACACAATGTTCGCCTAAAACTACACCTTTTAGAATAAAAGTGTGAGCACCTATTAAACAATCCTTACCAATTAATATCTCTTCAGGTTTATCAATACCTTGAAATAATGGTGGAACGTTGATGTTTTTAAATTCATGATTGTGATCAAGTAGTGATATGCCATATGAAATAAGACAATTTTCCCCTATTGAAATCTTCTTAGCTGCAGAAATAACAACGTTTCTTCCAATATTGGTATTTTCACCTATTATTATTAATGGTTTAGAATTCTCAGTTGTAGGGACCGTCTGCATCCAAGCATTTGACCCAATATTTACTTTATTTTTTATTATTATGTTCTCAATATGGCATCCAAAAATTGAATAAAAAGGAGCAATTCTGACAGATTTTCCAATATTCTTACATTTCAAGCGAAAAGGAATAGATAAAATCAGTACAATAAACTCTACTATTTTAATAATCATACTTAAAATTTTTTTTAAAAAATCTTTTTAATTTATGTATGTTCATCTGTAATTTATCCTAACTATGACTTTCATAAGTCATTTTCTATTATGTCCTACTTTTCAACAATGACAAGATGATTAATAATATAGCATCTGAGAGTATTCATTATGTCTTTAAAAATTTCATTTGTCATACCAACTTTAAATGTTGAGCCCATAATAGAAGATTGTTTGATGTCAATAAGAAAGCAAGATTATCCGGAAGAAGATATAGATATTATCATGGTTGATGGTGGATCTATTGATAAAACAGGTGAGGTTTCTAAGAAATTTAATGTAAATTTTTTAAAGGAGCCAATATTTAAGGATAATCAAGAGGCTAGGAAGATGATCGGCACATTGAAATCAAAGGGTGATTTACTTTGTTTTATGGATTCAGATAATGTCTTACCAAATTCAGGATGGCTAAATAGAATGGTTCAACCGTTTAAGGAAAATCCCAACTTAGTAGCTTCACAGCCTTATAAGTATAAATACATCAAAGAACTAACAATTATGAATAGGTATTTTGCTCTTTTTGGTGTTAATGATCCAGTTGCTTTTTATTTGAACAAAAGGGATAGATTTACATGCTATGAGAAAGATTGGCATTTATTAGGAGAGTCTGAAGATAAAGGAAATTATTACCTCGTTGAGTTTAAAGATTCTGAGATACCAACAATTGGAGCAAATGGGTTCTGTATACGAAGAAATGCAATTGTAAATTTAGGAGTTAGCCCCGAGAATTTTTATCACATTGATGTAAATTGTGATCTGATTGAAAAAGGATTTAATCATTATGCTTTTGTTAAGACAGACATTATTCACAATACTAGTGCCAGGGTTTTAGCTTTTTTGTTAAAAAGACTAAAGTATATGGATTATTATTACGTCAAAAATTATACGAATAGAAGATATAAGTTATTTGACATAAAAAAAGATAAGTTTAAGCTTCTCATATATATTGTATATAGCTTAACCTTTATTAAACCTCTCATTGACTCTTTTAGAGGGTTTTTGGTTATTCATGATAATGCATGGTTTTTGCACCCGTTTTTATGTTTTTGTATAACTTTTGTTTATGCCTGGGCTATTATAAAGAATATATTCAAAAGGATCATTTATGGTAAAAATTGAGGATATGAGTTTGGTGATACTTTGTGGTGGGAAAGGTACAAGAATGGGGAATATTAATGAATTAATTCCTAAGCCACTAATCAAAATTGGAGATATGCCAGTACTATGGCATATTATGAAATATTATTCAGTTTTTGGAATTAGAAGGTTTATTTTATGCACAGGTTATCTCAAAGAACAAATTGAGGGCTTTACTAAAAGTATAGGGTATTGGGATGTAGCTTGTGTGGATACCGGCGAGGAAACAAATACTGGTGGCAGGATAAAGAGAGTTGAAGATTGTATAAATTCAGATCTATTTATGGCTACATACGGTGATGGGTTATCTGATATTGATTTAAATAAGCTTTTGGAACATCATAGAAATTCAAATATTATCGCAACTTTAACAGCGGTTCAGCCGATAAACCAATTTGGAATAGTTGAGTTCAATAGTAGAAGTATTGTGACGAAATTTATAGAGAAACCGAAAGCGGATTTTTGGATTAACGGTGGTTTTTTTGTTTTTAATAAAGAAATTTTTAATTTTATTAAAGATAACGACATATTAGAAAAAGATGTCTTTAATAGTCTTGTTGTAAAAGGTGGATTGTCTGCATTTCTGCACAATGGTTTTTGGCAGTGTATGGATACATATAAAGATAATATTTTCTTAAATGAGATTTGGAATAGTGGGGAAGCTAAATGGAAAATATGGTAAGGAAAGAGTCAGACAAAAATTTTTGGATTAATAAAAGAGTCTTAGTCACAGGCGCGAATGGCTTCTTGGGTTATTGGATTACAAAAAGATTGACTGAATTAGATGCTAATGTTGTAGTTTTAATTAGAGACATGATCCCAAATTCCTTAACAAATGATTTATATCAAAATAAGAAGATTTTGGCTCTGGTTAATGGAGATTTGAGAGATAGGGAACTATTGGTAAGGTTAATGAATGAATATGATATCCGATATTGTTTTCATCTGGCAGCCCAGGCAATAGTAGGAGTTGCCAATAAGTCTCCAATTTCGACATTTGAATCTAACATCATGGGGACATGGAATGTTTTAGAAGCTGCGCGGATTATTGGATTAGACGGAGTCATAGTGGCATCAAGCGATAAAGTTTATGGTGATCAAAAAGTTTTGCCGATTAAGGAAGATCAAAAATTGCTTGCCGATTATCCATACGATGTATCAAAAGTCTGTGCGGATTATTTAACCGGATGTTATTTCAAAACTTATGAGTTAAATGTTGCTTTAACTAGATGCGCAAATTTGTACGGTGGAGGAGATTTTAATTTATCGAGGCTAATACCTGGTACCATAGTGTCTGTATTAAAGGGTGAAGATCCAGTAATAAGAAGTGATGGAAAAATGTTAAGGGATTATTTATATATAGATGATGCAGTTTTTGCGTATTTACTGCTTGCAGAAAGAGTTAGTGAGGCGGGAGTATCTGGTGAGGCTTTTAATTTTGGGACCTATTATCCAAAGACTGTACTTGAAGTAGTTGAGAGAATAATTAGTGTAAGTGGGGTTAAGAAACTAAAGCCTATAGTGCTGAATGAAGCAAAGTATGAAATAAAAAAACAATATCTAGATAGCAGTAAAGCAAAAAAATTATTAGGATGGGAAAGTAATACAAAATTTGATGATGGAATAAGCAAGACTTTCGCCTGGTATAAGAATTACTTCGGTTAGCTAATGCCAAAAGTACTCGCCATTATATTAAATCACAATTCTAAGGAATATTTGGTTGACTGTATATCTTCTGTTAAAAATCAGAGCTATCCTGATGTAAAAATTTTATTGGTGGATAATGCCTCTACTGATGGTAGCGTAGAGGTAGCAAAAATGTTTTTCCCCGATATTGATGTTTTGACAAATAAAAGCAATATCGGGTTAGGGAATGGTTTTAATGTCGCTTTAAGAAAGTATGTTCAGGATTTTGATTTTTTCGTATTGATGAATAGCGATGTAATATTACAAGATAACTGGTGTGATATTCTTGTTAATTATTTAGAAAAGAATGAAAATGTTTGGTCAGTTAACGGGGTAGTAACGGTTGGCGATAGCGATATTATCGATAATGCTGGTGGTCAAATTTTAAATATTTTTTTTGGTATTTTTATTGGATATTTAGGAAATGATAGCTTGTCTAAAATGTTATCTTCAAAGCTAAGCGATCCTTTAAGAGTTTTTTTTAGCATTTGCAATTCAATGATTATTAGAAAGGTTGCATTGAATAAAATCGGTTATTTTGATCCATCATACTTCATGTATTTTGAAGATATAGATTTATCCTGGAGAATTTTACTTAGTGGTCATGAAATACATTGTTGTCCAGGCGCAATTTCTAAGCACTTTGGGGGTAGTTCAAAAAAAGGTAAGATATTGGCCTTGAACCTTGTAGGAAATACAGAAAGAAATCTTTTGGCTACTTATTATAAAAATTTAAATAACTTGAATTTGTTTTATATTTTCCCAATTCTTTTGTTAGCCAGATTTGTTGGTGCGATTTTGTATGTATTTATCCAGCCTAAAGTTACTGTCTCAAAAATATCTGGCATATTAAAATTTTTTAAATCGTTTAATTATTATAAGCATGAGAGATTAAAATCTCAGAAATTAAGAGTAGCGAGTGATGGCGAGATATTTAGAAGTAATCCTGATAAGTTAGTCAGTATAAAAAAAGTTTTTCCTTACATTTTTCCTTGGCTTGGTCGTATCAAACAATTTGTCAATGAATAGAGAATAGTTTTAATGCCAAAATTAAGTATATGCATGCCAACATATAATGGAGCATCGTACATAGAGGAAACACTCAATAGTATTTTTAACCAAAGTCTTCAGGATTTTGAGATTGTTATATCTGATGACTGTTCAACCGATGACACGGTAAAGATATTGAAAGGAATAAATGACAGTAGATTTAAGATTTTTCTAAATGATAAAAATTTGGGGTATGGAAGAAATTTACAGGTTATTTGGAGAAAGGCTTCATCTGATATTATTTTTTTAATGGGGCAGGATGACATCCTTTTAAAAGATGCACTATTAAATGCATATAACGCTTTTAGCCTGGATAGAGATGTTGGAGTTATTACCAGACCTTATTACTGGTTTGATACAGATTTCAGGAAACCTGTAAGAGCGGTCAAACCTTTCAATCCTTATAAAGATTCAGTGATATCAATTTTTGATGGGAATAATGAGTTCTATAAAATTTTTGAATCTGTTGGTCAACTCTCCGGATTGGCTTACTTAAAAAAATATATTGAAATTGATTTTCATGAAGATACATTCCCTGCGCATATCTATCCTTTTGCGGGAATCACAAGAGAGCATAAAGTTGTTTTTCTAAAGGACTATATAGTAGCAGTCCGTATTGAAAGCAGCCAAACCAGGTTTAAAACCAGAATCTATGATGTTCCTCCGACCTTAAGTTGGGTAAATATGTTTAAATCCGTTTTTAGAGAAGAAAAATTTAATGAATTCAGAAAAAAGGGAATAAAGCAAATATCAAAAAATTTTGTTGGTTTGATACAGATCAAAAATTACAGCACAATTAGGAACTTGTTGAGAGAGATTTTAATTCTAATAAAAATCAGACCTTTAAATTTGCTTGATCCCAGGTTTTGGTTTTTTAGTATATCAACGTTAGTTATCCCAAGAAGATTCCTTATTTATCTGGTAGATAAATTAAAAGGTAAAGTTCTTAGCAGAGGCTTAAAAGATATTGTCGTGAATTATTAATCGTTTTTTATTTTTTAACTGCAATAATGAAGTGGCAAGCCCCAAGGGTGGGGAATATTTTTGCTAATATTGCACTTGAGAGATTACCCGTGCTCCCAAAATTTATAACAGTTGATTCGTATTTTTTTACTTTGAGTCCCATGAAGTTCATGAAGTCGAATAATAAACCCTTGGTATAAAATCTTATATGTCCAGCGTCTGCGTCTGGTGGGAATCCATAAGCAGCTTCAAAATATGGGTTTTTGCCGAATAATAGAAAGATCCTTCTGCCTAGAGAAGCTACATTTGGTGTAGTTAAAATGAGAATTCCAGTATCCTTCATTATTCTCTTGATTTCATTTAAGAAGTGCATAGTATCAAGCAAATGCTCGATTATTTCACCAGCAATAACTACATCAAAAAATTTATCATCGTAAGGAAATCTATCTTCTACAGAAACATAAGATACTATCAGACCTTTTTGTTCGGCTATTATGCCAGCATCTTTAGAAATTTCTATGCCATAGACAATATTCCCGGTATTTATTAATTTTTCACCAATAGTTCCATCGTAACAACCTATATCAAGAATTGTGTTGTTATTACCAGCGGCTTTTATAATTTTATTAATTCTTACCTTATCTGCTTTATTAATTAATCTGTTTGCCACTGGCTTATATCGGTAGTTTGCGTATTTGAGTGCCGGATTTGTTCTATTTTTCATTCTGAATAAATTTTGATGTTAAAATTGAGTACTCATTTTCTGCAATATTATTCCAGTCATGTTCTTTCAAAAAATACATTAGATCATTTGATACCAAATAGTTGTTCTTTTTTATTTTATCCAATATTTCATTAGAGAATTTTTTAATATTTCCTATTTCTACTGTAAATAGGAAATTGTTAAAAATTTCAGAATATACAGGAAGCTTATATGCAATGACTGGGACCCCACTTGCAAGAGCTTCGAGTATTGAGATTCCAAAACCCTCTTCATAACTGGCCGTAACATACATTTTACTTTCATTTAATATTTTATAACAAATTTCCTTACCGGTTTTTCCTAGGTAGGTTATATTATCATTTAAATTTGAAATTTTGATATTACCAAGAAGCTTACTTACCGTTTTATCGTCCCCAGATCCTATGATAGCAAGATTTGCATTTGGGATTTCTTTTATGACGTTTTTCCAAATATCAATTAAATCAAATACACCTTTTGACTCATGAATTCTTCCAATATAGCATGCATAATAATTTTTCTGATCAGTCCTGAATTTGGAAATCTCATCGAGATTAATACCCATTTTTGTAAGGTGAATTATCTTTTTATTAAAGCCCTTCTTTAATAGGGAGTTTTTAAGATTAAGGTTGTCAATAAAGACAATGTCAGAAAATTTTCTTATTAGAATGTGTGTAAATCTTTGTGAATAATGGGAAAGGAAGTTATAAAAAAATATACCCCGCCTATTTGCTGTTCTTGGAATTAAATGAAATATTGAACTAGACAATACAGCATTATTATTAATAAGTTTTGTTATTATTGATGGGATTACATCTAAAAGTGAATCCGATGGGCAGTATATGATTAAATTCTCTTTATGTTTTTTCAGCAGAAATGGGAAATATAATAATCTAAATAAATATGATATTAATACACTTTTAAAATTAAATACTCTTTTTTTTAGTATTTTATAATTTGCGACTAATCCTTCAGCAGTGAAAAAAGTATAACCTTCTTTTGATGTATAAAAATCAACTGTGATTGAAGGGTTTATTCTGAGAAAACATTTTAATACCTCTGCTAGCCTTTTATCACCGCCAGAGGGCCTGAAATATGCAAGGGAGAAAACTATAATTTTAAACTTATCCATGTATAGTAAATTACCATTTGATACAATAACAGGCAAACTTTTATCAAACTTTTTTATGTCAAGTTCCAAATTATTTAGTTTTTTAAAAAACAGATATCAAATAATAATACTTATCATTCTTGGATTGGTTCCGCTTATCTGGTTAAGGGAATTTAGAACCGTAGTTGCTTCTGACTCAGGACTTTATTTATTTAACTCAGACGTTTATTTGAAATCTAGTATTTATACTTGGGTGGATATTTATGGCACAGGTGCTAGAAACTCAGTATCAATTCTGAACACCATACTTTTCGCTTTTTTGTTCCTATTGGAGAAAATCGGGTTTCCTACTTATTTAAGACAGATAGTCATATATTGTTCGATTTTTACGTTGTCAGGACTATCTATGTATTTATTAATTTATGTCTTAAAGGATGGGAAAAACTATAAAACAGCTGCATTTTACTCAGCCATATTTTATATGTTTAATAACTATGCGTTTCATGTTTGGGGAATGGTAGTAACTCAATATTTCGTGTTACCCGTAATCCCATTTGTGATTGCTCTTTCTGTTGTTGGCATAAGATCAAAAAAAATCGTAACATATTCAACCTTAATCAATTTGATCTTGATTCTTTTTGCTATTATATATATTAATCCTGCTTTTGTTTTGCCTCCGATTTTTATCTTTGTCTCATTTTTGATTTATTTGACTATCGCGAATATTAAGAGTAAGGATTATTTGCTTTCAATCTTGAAATTTACTGCAATTTTATTTGGTCAATGGATCTTGTTCAATTTATGGTGGTTACTGCCTTTTATTTACAGTACCAAGCAGTTCTATGTGGAAGGATATTCTCCTTATTTAGTAAATAGTCTTGACTGGCTATCTACAATAGCTGATTGGACGAAGTTAAAGGATGTAATAAGACTTTCGATAAGTACCAAAAATAATTCAATTTTATCGCTGATTTTCGGGTATTTAACAACTGCAATTGTGGTTGCTTCAGTGCTTTTTTATAGAAAAAGAACAAAATCATATTTTTGGTTTTTCCTATTAATGTCTTTAGTTGGTATTTTTTTAATGAAAGGATTAAATCCGCCTCTTGGAGGAGTTTTTCTATGGATGTTTGAAAAAGTTCCAGCTTTTCAAATGTTTAGATGGGCGTATGATAAGTTTGGGATAATTTCATTAATTGGATATTCCTATCTCTTTGGTTTTACTATTGATAATTTATTTATTTTTCTAAATAAGTACTACGTTAGAAAAATATTTTTAAATTTTTTCTATTTAGTATTATTTTTCTCTGTATTATTATCTGTGTGGCCAATGGTAATTAATACCCCCTTTGATGATTTAAACGAAAAGAATTATGTAGAAATTCCTAAATATTATTCAGAGGTAAGAGAATATTTGAGTAAAGAAGAGGATTTTTTTAAGATATCATCTTTCCCAATGGTCAAGACATATTATGTGAAATATAACTGGGAACATGGATATGATTCGGTTGAGAACAGCTGGGTATTGCTTGGCAAACCAGTTATTTCACAGCGAATGGCATTTATGGGAAATGAAATAAATTATCTTCTTTCGGATTCAATAGGGAATAGTAAACTCTTTTTACTACTATCCAAGCTATTGAATGTCAGGTCTTCGCTGATTCAAAGTGATAGAGAGCCACAGGTAGAAACTGATACTCCGCTATTAGTTCGTAATTTTTTTGATAATGTAGAAGAGATTAAGTTAGATAAAGAAATAGGTGAAATTGGAATATTCAAGATAGATGATAAATATTTTGGCTCAGAAGTTTATATTGCTGACTCCGTTTACTTTGTTGACGGTGCGGTAGATAGTTTATTTCAGTTGTCAGGCTTAGTTGATTTAAATGAGCAAAATGCATTTATTTTTAACTACAAGTATGATGTTGATTTTTATAGGGTAAAGGATATTTTAGATAAATACATTATAACTAAATATTTTAATGCTGATGCTGATTCCATTTATGCTCTTAGAGAGAATTATGGAATAATGGATGATGGGGAATATCTTGTTTTAGCTAGAAAAGGTTATGTTGATAATAAATCATCATATAAGTTTCTTTTTGATGAAATATCAGTTGATTCAATATTATCGGACTTCAACGAAGGCTTTGTAAGATTTAACAAGCTTGATTTGGATAAGGGAAAGTATAAAGTTAGGATTTTTAAAGGTGACTCCGAAATCACCGATGTGAAGTTTTTAAAGGAAATATTTCTTCTTAGAAATTACAACCGTAGTTTTAATAGTAATAATATAGAATTTAAAAAAATAAATCCTACTAAATATATATTGAATGTTGATATTAAAGAAGCTCCCTATTTACTGGTTCTATCTCAGACTTTTGATACGCCTTGGAAAGCAAAGGTTATATTAGAAAATGGAAAATCATATTATGTAAATGAAGATGATCATTTAAAAATTAACGGTTATGCAAATGCATGGAGAATCAACGAAAATGGAAAATACAAAATAATTTTAGAGTATTATCCTCAAAAATTATTGATATTGGGATTGGTTATTTCGAGTTTTGTAATAGTAGGATTCCTTATTTTATTGATGAAATTTGGTATATTAGCTAATAAGGTTTCACGTCACGATTAATTAATTTAAGAATGAAGTTCTTATGAAATCAAGAGAATCGAAGAAAAAAGTAATAGTTAGTAAATGGATCAAACATCAAATAAAAGATTTTTCAAATAGAGGGAAAGATATAGGGAAGCGCTCTGTTAATACAAACAGAGTAAAAAACATATTAAAATTTTTAGGTACAAATCAAAAAATTTTAGATATAGGATGTAATGATGGAACAATAACGCAAGTTATGAAGGAAATGGGTAATGAGGTTATTGGTGTTGATTTTGAGGAAGTTGTTGAAATTGCAAAGAGGAACCATCATGATATTCAATTTATAAGCTTTGATGCTTCAAATATATTTCCGATTGATGACAATAGTTTTGACGTAGTTATTGCAACTGAATTAATTGAGCATTTGATAGATGATGAATTATTTCTGAATGAGTGTTATAGAATTCTAAGACCTGGCGGAAGACTAATGTTGACTACACCTAATTTTACTTTTATAAGAAACAGAATTTGGCTACTTTTTGGCAGGTATGTTGATGAATATACTCATATACATAAATATACTTTTAGGAATGTTCGAAAAATTATTAAAGCTTCTGGGTTTAGAATTTTAATGGAAAAAGGAATTGTTTATGATTTGGGAAAGGACATGTTTATAAAAAATTTTTTTGCACACTTCAAATATAGTTATCAAAATCCACTATGGTTTTTTTTGGAATCTATATTGCCAAAGAGACTGAGATCAAACATTTTTATAATTGGAGTTAAACCTTCTTTACATTAAACCGATTTGTGAATTATTAATATGATTAATTCTGATAAGGTTATTTACTCTGTTGGTATTCCTTTTAATTTTAGTGGTATAGGGAAGATAGCCTATTACGGATGCCAGGCGTTAAATGAAAAACAATTATTGGCTATAGTATTAACCACGGCATATAAAACAAGTGAAATTCCAAATAGTTTAATTGAAAGTTTTTCACTTAATCCATTTTTAGGGAAGATTCATAATAGAATAGGCAATTATTATGTCAAGGATTCACTATTTGATTTATGGGCATCGAAAAGAATATTTAAGGCAAGAGGTTTTTATGGCTGGTCCGATATGTCTCTTCTTACCATTAAGCAGTTGAAAAAAATTGGTGTTCCTACACTAATTGATAGAGGGTCAACGGAGATCAAAGCTCAAAAGCGAATTTTGGAAGGTGCTTTTCGCAATGAAGGTGTTAAGACTAATGTCATTGGCGAGAAATTATTAAATAGGATATATGAAGAAGAAGAAATTGTTGATTTCATAGTTTTTCCATCAAGTTTTCCAAAATTATCTTATCTTGAGGAAGGATTTCCCGAAAGCAAATTAAAAGTAAATACACTCGGTGTTGACCTTAAAAAATTTAAGCCTAAAGAAGAATACAATTCGGATAAATTTAGGGTAATATTCGTGGGATTATTAGGTATTAGAAAGGGAGTTCATTTTTTATTAAGGGCTTGGAGAAAGTTGGGATTAAAAAATGCTGAACTTATATTAATTGGTACTCTGGAAAAATATAGTAAAGAGATCATCTTGAATGAGTTAAGGAAGACAAATAATGCGATTTTTCTTGGTGGTGTTGATAATCCTGAGTTTAAATATAGAGAGTGTGATGTTTTTATTCTTCCATCTATTGAAGATGGATTTGGGCAGGTTGTTATTGAGGCAATGGCGTGTGGTTTGCCTGTCATCGTTACCGAGAATGTTGGAGCAAAGGATTGTGTCCGAAGTGGATTTGATGGATTGATAATAAGGCCATTCAGTGTTGATAGTATATGTGAGAGCATTCTCTTCTTTTATAGTAACCCCGATAAGGTTCAGGATATGGGTCGAAGTGGAAGTATCCAGGCTCAAAACTTTACATGGGAAGCATATCAAGAACGGTTCATAAAGTTATTCGAGGAGCTATGAAAATATTATTGGATGCTTAAATCTCTTTATTTAAAGAAGCCGGTTATTGATGAAAAATATTGATCCTGATTTACAGAAAAAGAACATAGATTGGTGGGATCAAAATCCTATGAGCTATGACTGGGATAAGACTTTGGAAGAAAGAGAGGGTACAAGAGAATTTTTTCAAGCAATCGATGAAAGGTTCTTTAATGCCTTAAAAATATTTGCACATCCAAGATATCCAAACCAGTTACCATTTTCAGAATTAATAGACTACAAGAGTCTTGCTAACAAGAGCGTATTAGAGGTGGGATGCGGCTTGGGGGGCAATGCAGCCGTTTTAGCCAAAGAGGGTGCTAATCTTCATGCAATTGATATTACACCAAGAGCAATAGATTTATGCAAAAAGAGATTTGAACTATTTAATCTTGAGGGAGATATATCATTAGGTGATGCTGAAAACTTACGTTTTGCTGATAACAAATTTGATTTCATATGGTCATGGGGTGTAATACATCATACGGCTAATATGCAGAATTCGGTAGATGAAATTTTTAGAGTATTAAAACCTGGTGGCATAGCAAAGATCATGGTTTATCACAGAAACAGTTTCAGGTACTGGATTTTAGGTAGTTTATATTATGGAATTTTAAAAGGTCGACTTTTCAGGATGAGCCTTGATGAGGTTAATAAAAGTTTTACTGATGGTTATATAGCAAGACATATTAGTAGAAGGGAAGCGAAGAGAATGTTCTCAAAATTTAAGAAAATAAGATTAAGGGTAATGGACCAAGGCGAAAGTGTCGTACCCTCTCCTAAAATGAATAGAGTTCTTAATTTTTTGCTCCCCTTTGGACTGGATTCTAAGTTTCAGCTTTTTTTAATGCGAAGATTTGGATGGTTTCTATTTATTGATGTGGTCAAATGAAAAATAAACCCAAAATTTGTGTCGCAACCATTGATCCTTCACAGGTTGGCGGAGTAACGACATTGAAGGAATATTTCTGTAAAATGGCTGCAAAAAATGGGTATGAGCCCTTCATTGCCTTCTATCCCCTGGATCCAAATTCTTCTGTCAGGCTGAAAAATCTCTTTTTTTTTAACAAAATTAAGATTGTTAATGCTGGCAGGTACTTGAATTTTGACAGCTTTTCTATCGGTTGCATCTTTCCGGAATTTGAATTTTTACATTACTTATCTTCTTCCAGGTATTGGAAGAAGATAATTGAAAAGTCGGATTTATGTTTTGCTGTATCCGGCACCAACCAGTGTTGTTTGCCCTACGTGCTGGCTAAAAAGAAATTTTCTTGCTGGATAGCTACTACCTATTTTGAGGACAGGAAGCATAACATAATCTCTTTTTCATTTGTTCAAAAATTGTTAAATTTGGCATCACTTCCTATCATTCTTTTCTTTGAGAGGCTGATATTTAATAGAGCAAATAAAGTCCTGGTGTTGAGCAAATATACGAAAGATTTGATATTAAAAAAGTACAGGATTGATGAGTCTAAAATAGTCATTGTCCCTTTCCCAATTGATACAAAGGTTTTTACCGTTAACAGAATCAGGCACAGTGGTATCAGGATATTGTTTGTTGGAAGAATAAATGACCCCCGTAAGAATGTTGCTATGCTTATGCAAGCATTCAGTAACATATTATCCGGAGGACATGACGTTGAACTCTGGTTGGTTGGCGAAGAACTTTCGGGTAGTTTACGAAGTTTAGCTTTAAGTCTTGGAATTTTAGATAAGGTTAAGTGTTTTGGTATAGTTGATGGTGATGATATTGTGAAATTTTATCATGATTGTGATATCTTTGCGCTGCCGTCATTTCAAGAAGGTTTTGGAATAGCAATTCTTGAAGCCATGTCGTGTGGACTATCTGTTGTTCTAACAAAGTGTGGCGGACCTGAATGGCTCATAGAAGATGATGTCAATGCCTTGATGGTTGAGAATAATAGCGCTGATAAATTTGCAGATGCTCTGAAAAGGTTAGTGGAGGACGATAATTTGAGGTTAAAAATAGGCAATGAAGCGAGGAAAACAGTTGTTGGTAAATGTTCTGCAGATATCCCGGAGAAAATATTAATTGATACGCTGGGTGAGCTGAGTGAAGGCACAAGATTTGTCTGATGCTCCTGAAGTAGGCTGGAAGTATTCCCCGTCTTTAACGAAAATTAAGTATCTGAAAAAATATGCAGTCGGCGCTGATATTCTTGAGGTTGGTTCAGGTATGGGATGGTACTCGAAGTTTTTAAAAGAGTCCGGGTTTTCTGTAACTGCAGTTGATATTAACCCACTGACTCAAATTGAGGGTGTTGAGCTTATTAAATCGGACTTTATCTCTGTTGATCTGAACGGAAGAAGCTTCGATACCGTGGTGATGTTCGACGTCCTTGAGCATATAGCCGATGAGAAAGCAGCATTATTGAAAGTGAAAGATATTTGTAAGAGAAGATTGATTATGTCTGTACCAAACAAGGATGATGCGTTTCTGGTGAAATATAATTTGACCTATAGCCATTTTAGAGACAGGACGCATTTTAGAGAATATTCAATTGATCAGATAAAGCGTGTCATTGAGGAAAATTGTTTCAGCGCTATTTCACTCAGGTTGGAAGGACCGGTAATGCCACAGGTTTTGATCGAGTTTTTAAATCTCAAGCTTGGTTTTCTGAAGGTTCCTTTAAGAAAGTTCATAACTTTATTGGAGAAATTGCATTTCTTGAGTTTGGAGAATACCTGCGCGGATATTTTCATTGTTGCGGATAAGAAATAGATATTTTGATTAGAACTTATGAAGATATTAATAATTGGTCATACATATATGATTGATATAAACAGGGATAAGTTTTACGAACTTGCCAAGTTCCCCGATATTCAAATTATCATAGCTACCCCCAAAAGATGGAAGACTGATTTTTATACTACGGAGTGTGAACGTGTCAGGAATACTAATTTAGATGTTATTAAGCTTAATACTATTTTCAGCGGTAATGAGCCTTATTATTTTTATGGCTTTGGACTCTTGAATCTTATTAGAAAGATTAAACCTGATGTGATACATGTGGAGCAGGGAGCTGATGCGTTTTCTTATTTTGAGGCAATTTTATTTTCAAAATTGTTTGCAAGGAAGTCAAGAAAGGTATTTTTTACCTGGGTGAACTGGGATGCAAGAATAAGATTTCCGCTTACATTTTTCGAAAAATATAATCTTGCTAATACTGATTGTGCACTGTGTGGGAATCAGGATGCTGCAAAAATATTGAGGAGCAAGGGCTTTGAAGGAAGAATTAAAGTCCTTCCTCAGTTGGGCGTAGACACGAGTATGTTTAAAAAAAATAATGCCGATAATTTAAGGGTATCTTTAGGGATTGATAATTATTGTGTAGGTTACTTAGGGAGATTTGTTAAGGAGAAGGGGATATTGCTTCTTTTGGAAGCATGCTCGAAGATTAAGGATAAGATTGACATTTTGCTTGTTGGCGATGGCCCACTGAAAAGGGAATTAATAGAGAGCGAAGCAAAAAGGCTTAATTTATCTTCAAAAATAATTTTTGTCCCCCCCATGATGAACGAGAAAGTAGTGCCTTATTTAAATTGCATGGATGTGCTTGTTCTACCGTCATATGAAATTAATACCTGGAAGGAACAGTTTGGCCATGTACTAATCGAGGCTATGACTTGCGAGGTTCCTGTGATAGGTTCCTCTTCCGGGGAGATCCCAAATGTGATTGGCGATGCGGGATTGATTTTTAAAGAAAAAGATATTCAGGACTTAAAGAACAAGATTGAGCTTTTAATGAATAATAGGGAATTGGCTACCGAGTTGTCGAATAAGGGGTTAGCTCTAGTGAAAAGTAGATATACCCATAGGATGATTGCCGAGGGAATATTGAAAGTATATGAGGACTTAATGCTTTAACGGAAGTTCTTAAAGAGAGAGAAATTTTACCGTGATTACGTTTAAGAGTATTGGAGATAGGAGTTTCATTAGACCATATTGAATAGCAGGAAGATATCAATAGTAGTTCCAGCCTATAATGAAGAAGAAACTATAGTTGGTTACATTATGGAAGTAAAGAACACTATAGAGGCAAATAAAAGGGATTTTTGAAATAATTGTTGTTGATGATGGCAGCGCTGATTTAACTGGAGAGAAGGTGATAGGCCATGGTAGTGGTGAGTTGATTGCTTTTATCGATGCCGATAAAGATCTTCATTCTTCCCATCTATTGGAATTTGAACAGATTCTTAATATGAACAATGTGGATGCGGTTATAGGTTCAAAGAGGCATCCGAATTCATTTTTATATTACCCGTTTATTAGAAGAATATAAAGCAATGCATACTATCATATTGTCAAGCTGATTTTTCGATTGCCGATCAGGGACACTCAGACAGGTAAAAAGCTTTTTGAAAAGAGCAGGTTTTAATATTGCAGAAGCACCAGTAAAGCTTGATTTTAGCAGGGGCAAGTCCAGTAGAATTAGTCTTAGGGATGTATGGTTTGTATTCAAAGACACGCTGTCAATATTTATGCGAATTGTAGTACTCCGTGAAGATAAATTTTGAATTATAATATTACCAATATGGTCGCAACAAGAAATAAGTTATTAATTGCTTCTTCAATAATTTTAATTTTGGTATTCCTTGCCTATCTTTTTTATTCATTAAATGTCTTGCCGCAGATGCGTTTATCCGGCGATGAACCCAGTTATCTCATGATTACCTATAGCATGATCTACGATAATGATATTGATCTAAAAAATAATTACGAAAATAAGGATTATCATAAGTTTGGTCGTGAATGGGAGACAAATCCAACAGCCGTAAATACTGCTGATGGGAGGCTTCTTCCAATCCACAATGTTGGATTTCCAATACTGCTGATACCGGCATTTTTGCTTGGGAATAGGCTGGGAGTGGTTGTTTTCCTGAATCTTGCCACTGCATTTCTGGTTGTTCAGATGTTTTTGTTGTGTTTTGACCTGACAAAAAAATTATGGATATCTGTATCGTGTTCGCTTATTGCGGGATTGACCACCCCAATCTTCTGGCAGTCGATGCAAGTATTTCCTGAGATTATTGCTGCGCTTCTGATTACGCTTGTAATGCGATCTTATCTTAATGGCTGGGAGAAAGGTAAGTATGGCTGGCTTGTTCCGATGCTTTCTCTAACTGCTATTCCATGGCTTCACAGGAGATATTACATTATCTTCGGTGTTTTACTGATTCTTTATCTTTTTAAGGTGAGGAAGAGTCCTTCGAGATTCATCGCACTGTTTGGCAGCACGATCGTAAATGTAATAGCAAATCTTCTATTTTATCGGCTGATTTATAAGAACTGGCTCCCACCGGAAAGTAATAGCTGGGATGTATTATTTGGTCATCTTACTCCCCAGGGGATTTTGGGTATTTTTCTTGATCAGGAGAGAGGTCTTTTCATCTATTCACCGATTTTTGTTCTGATTTTCCTGGGATATATTTCACTCTATAAGTTAAATAGAGATTATTTTTGGTTTATATTAATTTCATCGGTAATAGGGATCATATTTATTTCAATTAATTTCTCGGGTGGCTTCTGGTGGGGGGCATGGTCAACCTTATGTCGATACCTGGTTATCTTTATCCCTTATTTCTGCTTTCTTCTTGCGGCTTCATTGAGAGCCATTAAAAATTATGTATATTATGCAATATTTAGCTTGTTATCCTTGATATCACTTCTTTTTACTGTACTCCTGATTAATCCATCAGATCCAATGAAATATCTGTATTATGGCGGACATGCTGATTATGATGGGATAGGTGAGTTTTTGATCTTACTTACGAGATATATTAAGGTGAATCTGACCAACGATCTGCCTTCCTATATTTTGTTCACGCCAGATGCTCTTGTTAAATCAATAGTGCCTATTACTTTAATTCTTGCATTGACTCTGGTATTTTATTTCACAAGTTTGAAAAAATATAAGCCTGAATTATCAGATTAAAAGTTGAAGAATAACAGAGACTTTAGTATTTCTGCATTTTTCCCTATCTACAACGACTGGGGCACTGTGGGCAGCATGGTTGCCTCGGTGGTTTCAACATTGAAATCCATCTGCAGCAGGTATGAGGTTATCCTTGTAGATGATGGCAGCGATGTCCTGACTAAAAGGATGCTTGCTGATGTCATAAGGCACTATGAAAATGTTCGCGTTGCTGAGCATGGTGAAAATGGAGGCTATGGTGCTGCGCTTCGGACTGGCTTTAGGGAGGCAAAATACGATCTGATTTTTTACACGGATGGAGATGCACAGTATGATCCGCAGGAATTAGCTCTTCTGTTTCCGCTCATGACAGATGATGTTGACATTGTGAATGGTTATAAGATCAAGAGATCAGACCCCTTTTACAGGGTATGGATAGGTAGAATGTATCACTGGATGACGAAGTTGATGTTTGGGTTTCCGATCAGGGATGTAGACTGTGATTTCAGGTTAATAAGGAAAAAGGTATTTGATAAGGTTAACCTTGAATCTAACAGCGGAATGATCTGTGTTGAGATGATCACCAAGTTTCACCGTGCAGGTTTTAAGTTTGCTGAGGTTGGCGTCCACCATTATTTCAGGATGAGTGGTAAGTCGCAGTTCTTTAACTTTAAAAGGATCTTTAGGGTCGGTGTTGGACTGATCAGGTTATGGTATAAGTTAAAGGTGAAAAAAGAATTTTAGAAATAAAGGTACATATGAAATGAGATATATGCCAAATTTTCAGGGCAAAAAGATTTTAATCACCGGTGGGCTTGGGTTTATTGGCAGCAACCTTGCCATCAGACTTGCAAAATACGGTGTGGATGTGACGATTGTTGACTCGCTTATTCCTGATTATGGTGGCAACCTATTTAACATTGAAGAGATAAAAGATAAGGTTCATGTCAATATTGCTGATGTCAGAGACAGATCTAGCATGAACTATCTTGTTAGGGGTAAGGACTATATTTTTAATTTAGCTGGACAGGTCAGCCATATTGACAGCATGGTAGATCCGTTTACCGACCTGGAGATAAATTGTGTTAGCCAGCTTTCCATTCTTGAGGCCTGCAAAAATTATAATAAGGACGTGAAAATCGTCTATGCGGGGACGAGACAACAGTATGGTAAACCCAATTATTTGCCTGTTGACGAGAATCATCTTGTGCAGCCGACTGATGTGAATGGGATAAATAAGATGGCAGGGGAGTGGTATCACATTCTATACTGTCGTGTTTACGGCATCAGGACCACGTCACTTCGGATAACGAATACCTATGGCCCCAGGCTTCTGATGAAGCACAATAGACAGGGTTTTGCCGGTTGGTTCATCAGGCAGGTCATCGACAGCGAGAGGATTAAGATATTCGGCGACGGTTCTCAGGTAAGGGACTTCACGTATGTGGATGACGTGGTTGAGG
>Ga0315288_10000586_pt1 | contig 45983 bp, 38 predicted proteins | sample YL17G11_20_MG_FD_203454 | JGI IMG/M metagenome (GOLD analysis project Ga0315288, IMG submission 203454) | Sediment microbial communities from Yellowstone Lake, YNP, Wyoming, USA - YL17G11_20 | ecosystem: Environmental > Aquatic > Freshwater > Lake > Sediment | place: USA: Wyoming | collected... | reverse complement strand
GCGGGTCGGCCAGCGGCAGCCGATCCGGATAATCCAGCAGCAGGGGATCCAGGCGCAGCCGCAATGCCGCTTCGGGCAGGAAGTGGATCAGACCAACGGGGCCGCAGCCCACATCGAGCACCCGCAGACCGGAGAAAAATCCGGGGGGGAGGCCGAAGCGCTCGCGCTCACCGACCCAGTAGCCATCGAGGTCAAACCCCTGATACACGGGCATTTGCCGCCAGCGGGCCCAGAACTCGCGCTCGTGTTTCTGCGCTTCCTGCCAGCGGCGCTCGGAGACGGTTGTGGGCACAGTAGGATTATTGCATGCCTGCTGTGCTTGTGAAGGCCTGTGTGGGGTTGTACAGGACTTGCATTTGCTTGGCGCCGGGTTGCGTGGTATATATACCGCAACCCGGCGCCAAGCAAATGCAAGTCGCGTAAACAGGACGGCTCGATAATGCGTGTATATGGCAAGGTATATATACCTTGCCATAAGGAGGCAAATCATGCCAAAATCCTGTTTCTGGACAACGCGTTAGGGGTTAACTAGCAGTCTGATTACGAACCGTCATCGGGTATATATACCCGATGACGGCTGACCAGCGCCAAATGCCTCGCGGCAAGCCATCACGGCTGGAAATAGCGCGCGCCGACATCGTGCGGTTGTTTGAGGCATCGCCGCGCCGCGTTCACTGGCCGAGCGAACTCGCAGAGATTCTCGGAGCGAACCGGGAGGCGTGGAGGCTTGCAACCAGTACCCACACAGCCGATTTCATAGGCTTTCTGGTTCGCCGCACCCGGCTTCACGCAGTCAAGCTCGTGCCAATGAACCATCCCGAACACCTCACTGTCGTGCGCTACGTCTGGGGTGAGGTCTCGCCCTATCAACTTGCCCTGTCACTCAAACGCGATGCCTTTCTGAGCCATGGAACAGCGGTCTTCCTGCACGCCCTGAGCGATGAACTTCCGAGCACCATCCATGTGAATCAGGAGCAAAGCGAGAAACCGCGTCCAAGCGGCGGTTTGAGCCAGGAGGCTTTGGACCGTGCGTTCGCTGGCCATCAGCGGCGGTCAAGCATGGCGTTCAAATACGAGAACTGGCGATTCCTCGTTATTAGCGGAAAGAACACGGGTCGGCTGGAGGTGGGAGCGCTGCAGGTTGGCGGCGAAGAAACCCCTGTGACCAAGCTCGAGCGGACGCTGATTGACATCGCCGTGCGTCCCGCATACGCAGGGGGCGTTTATCAGGTGCTTGACGCGTACCGCAAGGCGAAGGATCGGGTCTCTGTTGGCACGCTGCTTGCCACCCTCAAAAAGCTTGATTACATCTACCCGTACCACCAGGCAATTGGTTTTTACCTGCAGCGGGCCGGCTACGAGGAACGGCAGTTCGTCAGATTGCGCCGCTTGGGGCTTCGGCTCGACTTCTACCTGGCTCACGATCTGCGCGAAAAGGCATACGACCCTGACTGGCGCTTATACTACCCAAAGGGCTTCTAAAGGCTTCGCTTGCTCGATGACGAAATCGAAATAATAGTCGAAGTCTTTCAGTTCGCCGCGGACAGAGGCCTGCACCGCCGCCCAATCCGGCCTGTGAAATTCACGCTGACGGGGAATTCGTTCGATCAGGCCGACAGGCACGCATTTTGCCGCGAAAATGTTTTTCACAAGCTCGAGGCTTTCAATGCCTGTGAATCGGACGTGCGCGTTCACGACCAGTTCGTGAATGTCAAAGAAGTCCCTCGCCCGCGCCCTCTTCCGACAGCGAAGAGCGTATTCAGGCATTTGTTGACAAATCGCGCGCAGCTTTTCGACCGCGATCATCGACGGTGAGTAGACGTAAATGGTATAACCGTCTAGCTCGCTTTCCCTCTTCTGTTTGCAGTATTCGAACTTGCTGATGTCCACGGCCAGCGTTCGCAGGTGCGACGGGCCAACTTCGAGAGCCTCCCTGCGGATGGCATCGATGTCGGCGCTCAAACCGGCGTATCTCTTGTGGTCGATGAGCTTGAAAGAAACCCTGTAGCCGCCCCAGTCATCCGCCTGATCGTCGGCTGGATTTGCGGGCCTTTGCTCGAATTTTCCGTCGAAGATTGCCAGGCCGACGGATGAGAAGTGTTCGTTGAGGGCCTTGAAAACCCGCCGTTGGATATCCGCCAAATCAAGAAAGTCGCCCTCGATCGAGAAATCCAAATCGAGAGAGGCCCGCGAACTGCAGCGGTACACGAGGCTGATGGCGTTGCCGCCCTTCAGGACAAGCAGGTCCAGGAGCGTATCATCGGAAAACAAGGCCGTTATCGCCAGCGTGCGCACGCGCTCGAAATCCACGGACGCACTATACTACCGATCGGGGAGCGGCGGCCTTTTCAGTGCCCTCGGCCCATCGCTGGTGCGCCCGCTGCTGCCTTCTGGCTTGTCTTACCACGGCCTTCATTGCTAAGATTGGCTTTCCCTGGGGAATTGGGTTTTTCATGGTGTCTTCCGCGCCTGCTTTTGGTTTTGCAGGACGTTGAACCGCGGCTTCCGCCGCTTCGCTCATGTTTAGTCGTCGCAGCAAGATCCTCGGCGTCGTGCTGGCGCTCGGTGACACCGCCGTAACGGCAGTCGCCTTTGAACTGGCCTATATTTCCCGCCAACACATCGACTCGCTCCGCCTGTTCTACCTGGAGCGGGTTGTGTTTGCCGGGGTGCTGATCAGCATCCTGGCCATCTGGGGGATTGTGGGCGCCGTCCTGGGTCTGTACCGGCGCGCCGAACTCTTTGATGCCCCGCAACTGGTGCGCGACACGATCCGGCAGGCGTTCTGGAGCGCGGCGCTGCTGATCTGCTGGGTGTACGTTCTGAAGCTGGGCGAAATCAGCCGCTCCTTCGTCTTCCTGTTTGTGGCCATCAACACCATCCTGCTGCTGGTCACCCGCCTGTCGGCCCGGTCGCTACGGCGGTTGCGCCGCCGGGAGCCGCTGGGCCGGCGCTATTACGTGATCGTCGGCACCGGCGAGAAGGCCGTCGAAGTGGCCTACCTCATGGAAGCCAGCGAGGACCTCGGCCACCAGGTGATGGCCTTTGTGCGCGAGCGGCCGGCGGAGCGACCCGGCGCCGATGTGTCCGCGGCCCCGCGTGGCGTTCCAGGAGAGCCCGGCTGGCTGGAAGCCGGGCAGCTCCGCCGCCGCTACCCGGTCCGCGACCTTTCCGAACTACCGGAGATGCTGCACGACCACGTGGTCGATGAAGTGATCTTCGCGGTTTCCAAGCGGGACATCGAACAGATGGAGGACCTGCTGCTGGCGTGCGAGGAGGAGGGCGTCAAGGTCCGCATCCTGATGAACTTCTTCCCCCACCTGGCCGGCCAGGTCTCGCTCGAGAAGCTCTACACGCTGCCGCTGCTGACTTTCAGCACCACGCCGGAGAACGAATACCTGCTGTTCCTCAAGCGGGTGCTGGACGTGCTGATGGCGGGCGCTCTGCTGGTGGCGGCCGCGCCGTTCTTCGTGGTGGTGGCCGTGGCCATCGCGCTGACCTCGACCGGCCCCATCATTTACTCGCAGGTTCGCTGCGGGCTGAACGGCCGCCGCTTCCGCCTCTACAAGTTCCGCTCCATGTGCCGCGACGCCGACCTGCGCCGCACGGAGGTCGCCCACCTGAACGAAACGGACGGCCCGGTGTTCAAGTGCGCCCACGACCCGCGCGTCACGCCGCTTGGGCGCTTCCTTCGCAAGTTCTCCATCGACGAATGGCCGCAACTGATCAACATCCTGGCCGGCAACATGTCCTTCGTCGGGCCGCGTCCGCCGCTGCCCGAGGAAGTGCAGCGCTACGAGCGCTGGCAGCGCCGCCGCCTGCGCATGAAGCCCGGATTAACCTGCCTGTGGGCTTTGGAAGGCCGCCATAAGCTCGATTTCCTCAGTTGGATGCGCCTGGACCTGCACTACATCGACCATTGGAGCCTGCTGCTCGACATCAGGATTCTGCTCCGCAGCATTCCCCACGTCCTCTCCGGCAAAGGGGTCTGAACAGGTGTCAGGTTTCAGGTGTCAGGCCTGGCGTCCACCTGAAGCCTGAAACCTGACACCTGGCACCTATAGATTTTCATAATTGGGGCCGCCGCCGCCCTCCGGCGGCACCCAGGTGATGATCTCGTAGGGGTCCATGATGTCGCAGGTCTTGCAATGGACGCAGTTGGACGGGTTCAGATGGATCTGCTGGCGCCCGTCTTTTTCGACCATCTCGTAGACCGCGGCGGGGCAGAAGTACTGGCAGGGGTTGCCGAATTCACGAACGCACCGGTTGTTGCAGATGTCGGTATCGTGGATCAGCAGGTGCGGGGGCTGGTCTTCGTCGTGCTTGGCGGCCGAGTGGTACACGTCGGTCACCTTGTCGAACGTCAGCTTGCCGTCGGGCGCCACCCGCGAAGGCTGGCCCCTCGGCCGCTCGGTCAACTTGACGTAGCGGCGGTGGCCCGCTTCGGCGCCGTAACGGGCGTACAGGCCGCGCCCGCCCGTGACCATCTGCAGGCCGGCATGGAAAATGCCGCGCACCAGGCCGTGCTCAAAGGCCTGGTGGAAGTTGCGCACTTTCCACAACTCTTCATGCGCCCAGCTCGCCTCGAAGCTCGCGCGGCAGGCCGCCAGGCGCTGGGCCGAGCAATCGCCGGCGGCCAGCGCGTCGAAGACCGTATCGGCCGCCAGCATGCCGCTCTTGATGGCCAGGTGGATGCCCTTCAGCCGCTGCGAATTCAGGAAGCCGCCGCTGTCGCCCACCATCAGCGCGCCGCCGGTGGAAAGCTCCGGCATCGAGAAGTAGCCGCCCTCGGGAATGGTCTTGGCCCCGTACTTGATCAGGCGGCCGCCTTCCAGCAGGCGCCGCAAGAACGGGTGGGTTTTCCAGCGCTGGAAGGCGTCGTGGGGATCGAACAGCGGATTGCGGTAATCGAGGCCCACCACCAGGCCCAGCGACACCAGGCTGTCGCGCATGCCGTAGATCCAGCCGCCGCCGTATTGATCGGCGGCCAGGGGCCAGCCCATGGTGTGCGCCACGCCGCCGGCCTCGAACCGCCCCTTGGGCAGCTCCCACAGCTCTTTGACGCCCAGCGCATAGGTCATCGGATTGCTCTGCCGCGCCAGACCCTTATCCGCCCACAGTTGCTTGGCCAGCGAGCCGCGGGTGCCTTCGGCAAACACGGTCACCTTGGCGTGCAGGTCGCTGCCGGGCTGGTAGTTCTCCTTGGGGCGGCGGTCGCGGTCCAGGCCCTTGTCGTCGGTGCGCACGCCGCGGACATTGCCGCCCTCGTCGTACAGCACCTCCATGCCGGCCGTCTCGGTGAAGATGGTGATGCCCGCCTCTTCCACCTTCCTTCCCAGCCATTTGCCCAGGCGGTTGAGCGAGACGATGTAATTGCCGGGATTGTGCAAGAAAGGCGGGGTGACGGGGAACCTGACCTGGGCGCCCCGGGTCAAGAAGTAAACGGCATCGCTGGCGACCGGGCTGTCGAGGGGCGCTTCCTGTTCAAAATCCGGGAGCAACTCGCGCAATGCCCGCGGGTCCATGACCGCCCCGGAGAGCAAATGCGCGCCTACGTCGCGGCCCTTTTCGAGCACGCTGACGTTCTCCAGGTTGAGCACGCCCGGCTGCGCGGCCGCCCGCTGCGCCAATCGCAGGGCGCAGGCCAGCCCGGCGGGCCCGGCGCCCACGATCAGCACATCCGCTTCCATTACTTCCCGTTCCGGCATACAAACAGTGACAAGTGACGGGTGACGAGTGAACAGAATCGACCGATCTTGTCACTCGTCACTTGTCACTCGTCACTAACCCTTCGCTTTCTTGATTTCTTCGACCAGCAAAGGGACAACATCGAACAGGTTGCCGACAATGCCGTAGTCGGCCACTTCGAAGATGGGCGCGTTCTGGTCCTTGTTGATGGCCACGATGACGCGGGAGTTCTTCATGCCCACCACGTGCTGAATGGCGCCGGAGATGCCGAGCGCCAGGTAGAGCTTGGGCGACACGGTCTGGCCGGAGCTGCCGATCTGGCGCTCCATGGGGAGCCAGCCGTTGTCGCAGATGGGCCGCGAAGCCGCCATTTCCGCGTGGAGCGCCTCGCACAGGCCCTGCGCCAGCGACAGGTTCTCCTGTTCCTTGATTCCCCGCCCTACGGCCACGATCACCTCCGCCTGGCTCAGGTCCACGGTTCGCTTGGCCTCCTGGAACCGCTCGCCCGGCCGGCTGCGGACCTGCGCGGGCTCCAGGCGGACATCGATCCGCTCCACCGCCGGCGAAACAGAGGCGAGCTGGTCGGCACGGTACGCTCCGGCCTGGATCGACGCGAAGTATGGCGGCTGGCCAACAAAGGCCACGTCGGCGTTCATCTTCCCCTGAAACAACTGCCGGGTAAGAACCAGTTGGCCGTTCTCGACCTTGTAGCCGATGCAATCGGGCACGAAGCCCCGCTCCAGGGACGCGGCCAGCTTGGAGGCGAAGTCGCGGACTTGGTAGGTGTGCGGCAGAAGCACGAGCCAGGGCCGCAACTGCTCGATGGCCTGCCGCAGCGCGATACTGTAGCCATCGGGCGTGTACGGTTCCAACAAGGGGTGCTGGAGTGCGTACACCTTGGGGGCCGGGACCTGGCCGGCCAGTTCGCTGACGCCGCTGCCGGGAATGACGGCCTCGACCTCGCGGCCCAGGTCGCGGCCCATGGCCTGCGCCGCGGCCAGCGTCTCCAGGCTCATGCGGTTCAGTTTCCCCGCTTGCTGCTCGATCACGGTCAGAATCGCGTCTGGCATTTCGTTTTCACCACAAAGGCACCAAGGCACAAAGGCACACAAAGCGGGAGGTGTTACAGGGCCCGGGCTTCGAACTTCAGCTTCTCCACCAGTTTGGCGGCCGCTTCTTTTGGCGTGCCGGTCAGGAACTGCGTCTGCTTGGTCTTCTGCGGCACGTAGACCCGGCGGATCACGCAGCGGTTCGCCCACTCGGCGTCGTTCCAGTTCAGGTCGGCCTTGGTGATGCGCCGGATTTCCTTGGTCTTGGCCTTCTTAATGCCCATCAGGGTCGCGTAGCGGAGCTTGGCGAGGCCGGATTGGATGGTGAGCACGGCGGGCAGGGGCATCTCCACCATCTGGAACCAGCCCGCTTCCAACTCCCGCTTCACTTTGAGCCGGCCGTCGGCGGGCTGCACGTCCATGATGATAGTGGCATGGGGAAGGCCGAGCAGCTCGGCGAGCACCACGCCGGTTTGCGCCAGGCCCAGATCGTCCGACTGCAGCCCAGTCAACAGCAGATCGAACTGCTCGCCCTTCAGCCCCAGCGAGAGCAGCCGGGCGGTGTTGTAAGCGTCCAGGCCGACGAAAGCCTGGTCGTCCAAATGGATGGCGCGGTCGGCGCCCTTGGCCAGCGCTTCCCGGATCACCGTCTGCGCCCGGGCCGGGCCCGCCGACAGCACCACCACGCTGCCCCCGTGCTGTTCCTTCAGCCGCAGCGCCGCTTCCAGCGCGTAAGCGTCCGGCTCATTGATCTCGTAACTGATGTCGGTCTCGCGGATCCACGTCCCGTCCTCGCTGGGACGCAGCGTCGAATCCTTGGCCGGAACCTGCTTGATGCACACCACGACGTTCATAGAACACCCAGGAAGAGTGACGAGTGACCAGTGACGAGTGACCAGCGGCCGAACTCTTACTGGTCACTTGTCACTCCTCACTCGTCACTGTGCATAGCGCTTCAGCACCAGGCAGGCATTCGTCCCGCCGAATCCGAACGAATTGCTGAGCGCGTATTCCAGCGACGCCGGGCGCGACCGGTTGGGAACGTAATCGAGGTCGCATTCCGGGTCCGGAGTCTCGTAGTTGATGGTCGGCGGCAGCACCTGGTCGCGGAGCGCCAGCGCAACGACGGCGGCCTCCAGGCCGCCGGCGCCCCCCAGCAGGTGCCCGGTCATCGACTTGGTGGAGCTGACCGCCACCTTGGCAGCGTGCTCGCCAAAGGCCCGGTGGATGGCGATGGTCTCCAACTTATCGTTGTACGGCGTGGAGGTGCCGTGGGCGTTAATATAGCCGACCTGCTGGGGCCCGATTCCGGCCCGGGCCATGGCGTCGCGCATCACCCGGAACCCGCCGTCGCCGTCTTCGGAAGGCGCCGTGATGTGGAAGGCGTCGGCGGTCATCGCGTAGCCGACGACCTCGGCGATGATGGAAGCGCCGCGCCGCTGCGCGAACTCCAGCTCTTCCAGGATCAGGATGCCGGAGCCCTCGCCGATGACGAAGCCGTCGCGGTCCTTGTCGAAGGGACGCGAGGCGCGCTGCGGTTCGTCATTACGCACCGAGAGGGCGCGCATGGAGGCGAACCCGCCCACGCCCATGGGCGTGATGGCCGCCTCGGCCCCGCCGCAGATCATGACCTCAGCTTCGCCGCCGCGAATCAGGCGGAACGAGTCGCCGATGGCGTGCGCGCTGGCCGAGCAGGCCGTGGCCGTCGCCGAGTTGGGGCCGCGGGCATTAAAGCGGATCGAGATCTGCCCCGCCGCCAGGTTGATGATGGCCCCCGGAATAAAGAAGGGCGAAATCTTGCGCGGCCCGCCCTCCAGCAGCGCCGTATGCTCGCGCTCGATCACGTCGAAGCCGCCGATCCCGGAGCCGACGTAGACCCCCACGTGCTCGGAGAGCTCGGGGGTGATCGCCAGGCCGGCCGTGCGCACGGCGGCGTCCGACGCCGCGATCGCCAGGTGGATGAAGCGGCCCATTTTCTTGACTTCTTTTTTCTCGATCCAGTTCAGGGGGTCAAAGCCCTTCACCTCGGCCGCGATCCGGCAGGCAAAATTCGAGGCGTCAAAAAGGGTGATCTGTGACACCCCGCTCCTGCCCGCCAGCAGCGCCTGCCACGTCTCCTCGGTGGTCAGGCCCAGCGGGGAAACCAGGCCCATCCCGGTGATCACTACCCTTCGTCCCATGTACTCCCTCGCGCCTCGCGGCACAGCCGGACAGCGGCCCGCCAAGCCACCGCTGCGCCGCCCGGCGGGCCAGGCCCCCGGCTACGCTTTCACGTGCGACTGGATGTAATCGATCGCTTGCTTCACCGTGTTGATCTTCTCGGCGTCCTCGTCGGGAATCTCGATTTCGAACGCTTCTTCGAAGGCCATCACCAGCTCCACGGTATCCAGCGAGTCCGCGCCCAGGTCGTCCACGAAGGACGCGGTGGGCGTCACTTCGGCTTCATCCACACCCAGTTGCTCCACGATGATCTGCTTTACCCGTTCTTCAACCACTGCCATCAGGCTGCTCCTCCTGTTTTGTAGTAAACCGGCAAACCCCTCATTCTTAACATAGGAAGGTCCAAGGGTCCAAGGGTCTATGGGTCCAAGGTCCCAGGAAACACGGTTGGACCTTGGACCTATGACATATACATGCCGCCGTTCACGTCCAGCACGTGGCCGGTAATGTAACCGGCTTCCTCGGAGGCCAGGAAGCGCACGGCGACGGCGACGTCGCGATCCGTTCCCATGCGGCCCAGCGGCACGCGCTGCAGCAGGCGCTCGCGGGCCTGCTCGTTCAGCTTCTCGGTCATCGCGGTGGCAATGAAGCCGGGCGCCACGGCGTTGACGGTGATGTTGCGCGAGGCCACTTCCTGGGCCACGGCCTTCGTCAGCCCGATCAGGCCGGCCTTGGAGGCGATGTAGTTTGCCTGGCCGGCATTGCCCATCCGCGCCACCACGGAAGCGATGTTGACCATGCGCCCGTACCGCTGCTTCATCATGCCGTGCAGCGCCTGCTGCGTGCACAGGTAGGCTCCGGTCAGATTCACCCCCAGCACGGCATCCCAGTCCTCGCGTTTCATGCGCACCAGCAACTGGTCGCGGGTAATGCCGGCGTTGTTCACCAGGATCTCGACTTTTTCGAACCGCTCGTAAGCTTTCCGGAAGGCTGCTTCCACCTGGGCGGCGTCGGCCACGTTCATGGGCACGGCCAGTGCTTCGCTGCCGCAGCCGGCAACCTCGTTGGCCACGCCATCCAGCTTCTCCTGGTTCACGTCGGCCAGGACCAGCCTGGCGCCGGCCTCGGCCAGCGCCAGCGCGCAAGCGCGCCCGATGCCCTGCGCCGCCCCGGTTACGAATGCCACTCGCCCCTTCATACGGCCTCCTCCGAATTTCAGAATGCGGATTGCGGATTGCGGATTTCAAGCATGCCCGTCAGAAATCCGAAATTCATCGGCCTGCACTCCGGTTACGCTGGAGTCGATTTGCCGCAACAGCCCGCACAGCACTTTGCCCGGCCCCACCTCCACGAACGTCGTGGCGCCAAGCTCAATGAGCTTCCGGATGGACTGCTCCCACAGCACGGGCGCCGACACCTGGCCGATCAGGCCGGCGCGCGCTTCCTCGGCGGCGCGGGTCGGCCGGGCCGCCAGGTTGTTGACCAGCGGGAAGCGAAGATCGCGGAAAGCCAGCTTCTCCAGGTCGGAGGCCAGCCGCTGCTGGGCCGGCCGCATCAGCGCGCAGTGGAACGGTGCGCTGACCGGCAGCAGCAGCGCCCGCTTGGCGCCGCGCTGCTTCGCCAGCTCGACAGCGCGCGCCACAGCCGACGCGTGGCCGGAGATCACGATCTGGTCCGGCGAGTTGATATTGGCGGGCGAAACTACCTCGCCCTGCGCCGCCTCCCGGCAGACTTCTTCCAATTGGGCCAGCGGGAAGCGGGTGATGGCGGCCATGGCGCCGGTCCCAACCGGCACCGCCTCCTGCATGTACCGGCCCCGCTTGCGTACCGTCTCCAGCGCATCGGAAAACGCCAGGCCGCCGGCCGCCACCAGCGCCGAGTACTCGCCCAGGCTGTGCCCGGCCACATAGTCCGGGGCCACACCGCGCTGTTCCAGCACCCGCCAGGCGGCCACCGACACGGTCAGAATCGCGGGCTGCGTGTTCTCGGTCAGCTTCAGTTGTTCCTCGGGCCCCTCGAAACACAGCCGGGAGATCGGGAAGCCGAGCGCCTGGTCGGCCTCCTCGAAGACGGCCCGCGCCTCCGGGTAACGCTCAGCCAGTTCGCGGCCCATGCCCGGGTATTGCGACGCCTGCCCGGGAAACAGAAAAGCCAGTTTCGTCATAGAGAGACCTGGGACCTGAGACCTGGGACCTGCACGTCTCAAGTCTCAAGTCTCAGGTCTCAGGACTGAGGTCTCAGGACGGATCGGCGCTGGCCGAAGCCTGCCGGCGGGAAGCCCGCCGGGCAAGATCGGCCTCGATCAGTTGGTTGATCTCCCGCCCGTGGACTTCGGCGGCAACCCGCACGGCGTTCTTGATGGCCTTGGCGCTGGAGCGGCCGTGGCACACGATGCACACGCCCTTGATGCCCAGCAGCGGCGCCCCGCCGTACTCGGAGTAGTCGAAACGCTTCCTGAAATCCGCGTAAGCCCGGCGCGAAAGCACGTAGCCGACCTTGGCGGCCGTGGTGCTGGACAGGGCCTGCCGCAGGCTGTGCTTGATGGTCTCCACCAGGCCTTCGCTGATCTTCAGCGCCACATTGCCAATAAAGCCGTCGCACACGATGACGTCCAGGGTGCCGTCGAACACGTGGCGGCCCTCGACGTTGCCGGCGAAATCCAGCGCCAGGCGCTGCAGCAGCGGGTAGGCTTCGCGCGTCAGCTCGTTGCCCTTGGTCTCTTCCTCGCCGATCGAGAGCAGGCCGACCCTGGGCCGGGCGATTCCGAAGATGGCGCGCGAATAGATCTCGCCCATGATGGCGAACTGCTCCAGGTTCTGGGGCTTGCAATCGACGTTGGCGCCCACATCGACCATGATGGCGGCGGTGCCCTTGGAGGTGGGGAAGACGCCGGCCAGCGCCGGCCGGTCCACGCCCGGCAACGCGCCCAGCACGATCTTCACCGTGGCCATGACGGCCCCGGTATTGCCCGCCGAGACCAGGCCCTGGGCCCGCCCGTCGCGCACCAGCCGGGCCCCCACGCGAATCGAGCTGTCGCGCTTTTGGCGGAACGACTTGGCCGCTTTTTCGTCCATGCTGATCACCTCGCTGGCATGGACGATCTCCAGCGGCAGGCCGGCGTGCGGGTGGTTCGCCAGTTCCCGGCGGACCACTTCCTCGCGCCCCACCAGCAGAACGCGGATCCCCCACTCCCGGGCGGCCTGCATGGCGCCCTCCACCTCGGCACGCGGCGCCTGGTCGCCTCCCATGGCGTCTACGGCGATGGTTATCACGGCTACTCGGAGGCTACCTCAACGATTTCGCGGCCCTTATAGTAACCGCAATGCGGGCAGGTTCGGTGCGGCAATTTTGGCTCCTTGCAGTTGGAGCAGTTGATGCGCGCGGGCGCCACCAGGTGGTCGTGCGCCCGCCGGGTGCTGGTGCGCCGCTTCGAGTGGCGTCGTTTGGGGTTCGGCATGCTCTCTCCTGATTGCGGATTGCGGATTTCGGATTTCGGATTCGCCAAGCAGGTGCGGTATGAAATCCGCAATCCGCAATCCGCATTCCGCAATTACAGTTTCAGCTTCCCACACCGTGGGTCGATCGGCCCGCCGCAGCGGCACGCCTCGCGGTTGAGGTTGGTTCCGCAGGCCGGGCAGAACCCCCGGCAGTCGGTGCGGCAGATGCTCTTCATCGGCAGCGACAGCAGCACCTGCTCCTTGACCACGTCTTCCAGCAATAGCCTTCCCTCGCGGTAAAAGCCGATCTCCTCTTCTCCGCGCGGCACCTGGAATTCGTCCCCGCGGGTGATGCTGGTGATGGGCCGGTAGACCAGATCGAAGTTGAGATCGACGGCGTGCTCGACCGGCTCCAGGCACCGCGCGCAGATCACCTCCATCGAGGCCACCACCCGCCCGCGAATCTCGATTTCCTCCACCACCAGCCGGGCCGAGCCGCGAACCGTCAGCGGCCCGACCTGCTTCAGCCCTTCCATCAAGTAATCAATATGCTCCTGGGTAAACGATTCATCGAACTTGACCGAATGTCCCTGTAATTCTTCAACGGTAATAAACATGGGCGCGAAGACCCGTCAGGACTGCGTGAGGGAATTCCTGCGGGCGGGCTACGCTATTGATTATATCGGATCAGCCCCTCAAGTCAACGCAACCCAGCGGCCCCTGGGAGCGCGGCCGTCTCGGCCGCCCCGCAAACCCCATGCACCTGAGCGGTCAAGCCGGCGAGAGGCCCGCGCTCCCAGGGGTCAATGGGCTGGTTGCGCAGCGCCCTCGACCTCCTGCACCAGCGCGCGGCGCGCCGCTTCCGGCTCGATCTCCCAGGCAGGCTGGCCGCGGCCATCGATCACTTTCTTGTTGGTGTAGTAATCGATCATCAACTGGCGGATGTCTTGGTTCGACTGCCAGAGCACCCGCGCGTCGTGGAACATGGTGTAGCCGCCGCCGCCCGATTTTCGGTAGCTGTTGATGGCCAGCCGCAACTTACGGTCCGGTGCCAGCGGCTGCCCCTTGAATCGCAAGTCCACGATCCGCTGGCCGGCCGGTTGCGACAGGTCGATGCGGTAGGTGACGCCGGCCGCCGTGTCGTAATTGAACCCAAACACTTTCGGGTTAATCAGCGGCCCGCCGCCCGGGCCCCGGTACTGATTGAAATAGCGGGCCGAGTGTTCCAGCGCGTCTTTCAACATCCGGCCGGTTGCTTCAATGGCCACCAGGGTATTCTCGTAAACATACAGGGAGGCTAACTGGCGCACCGTCACCGGCCCCTTGGGAATGCGCAACGAGGCATTGAACAGGGCGGCCAGGGAAACATCGGCCTTGGCGACGGCCAGTTGCACTTCGTGGATGACCTCCAGCGCGCCGCCGCCGGGCACCACGCGCCCCAACCTGGTATCCAGATCGCGCGCGGCTTGCGCCACCGGCGTCTTCAGGTATCGTTCGGCCGCCTCATGATAGGGCCTGGCGATTTCCAGCACTTTGGGGTCGGCCGGCGTGTCGTTGGTGACGGGAATCAGCCGGGAGCGCTTTTCGCTGACTTGCCAGCGCCCGCCGCCGTCCGGCCGTTCCAGCACGAAAGTGAGTTCGGCCAGCGACCGCCCGCCGTTTTTCGGCTGCACCAGAAGCACGTTGTTCAGGACTCGCTCGGGCACTTCCTGGTGTGTGTGCCCGAACACGATGGCGTCCACGCCGGAGGTGCCGGCGGCCAACTGGTAGACCGCGTTTTCGCCGGCGAGCTGATCGCCCACCGGCTCGCCGCTTTCCGGGTCGCGCTCCAGGCCGGTGTGCGCCGCCAGGATCACCAGGTCGGCGTCACGCACCTGGCGGGCATGGCGCACCCAGAAGCGGGCCGCCTCCGGCGCCGGCTCGAAGCGATAGCCCTGGATGTGCTCGGGCGGCTCCCAGTTGGGGATGGCCGGCGTGGTCAGCCCGATCACCGCCACCTGCACGCCGTTGACCTGCTTCAGCAGCATGGGCTCGAAGGTGCGATCGCCCATGTGGTCGGCCGCCTTCTCGTACTGCCGCTTGGAAACCGCGATGGCCTCCTCTTCCGTGGCAGCCGGCGTGACGTTGGCCGAAATCCACAGGAATTCCGCCTCCCCGCGCGCCTTCAGTAGCACCGGCAGCCCGAAGTTGAATTCATGGTTGCCGACCGCCATGGCGTCGTAGCGCAGATAGTTCATCACCAGCATCATCGGGTCGCGGGAGGCCGTGCCGCCCTTTTCGCGGACCGCCCGCTGGTGAAGGTACTCGAGGGGCGAGCCCTGGATGGTGTCGCCGCAGTCAATCAGCATGGCCTCCGGGTGGAGGCGGCGTTCTTCTTCCACCAGCGTCGAGACGCGCGCCAGCCCCAGCGCCGCCGGCCGGTCGGCGTAGTAATCGAGCGGGTAGATGGCGCCGTGAAGATCGGTGGTGGCCAACACCACGATGGTCACCCGCTCGGCGGTGCCGGCGGGCGCTATGGCCAGGACGACCAGCAGGCTGGTCAGAAGAAAAAAAAGGAAGCCGCGGCGCAAATGCATCGGGAGCTGGCCCATGGGTCTATTGAACCACAACGCGGCCATCCCCGCAGCCAAACAAGAGGCGGACTCGGCGCTCAGCACGCTATTTGGCGGCTTTGAACAGCTTGGCCAGGATTCCGGCCGTGGTCATGAGCGTGGTGAGATCCTTGATGGTGAAATCCGGACCGGCGCTCGGGGGGTCCTTGCCCTTGCGCGAAACCTGGATCACGCCCACCGCCTTCCCTTCGGAAATCAGCGGGGCACTCATGATTTTCTGGATGGGGCTGCCCTTGGCTTCCGCGCTCAGATTCACCGCCTCGAAGACCGTGGCATGCTTTTGGGCCGGGAAGTTGTTGACCATTTCCGGCCGCTTCTCGCGCACCGTCCGCACGGCCAGCGACGCGGTGCTGCTCATGGGGACGCTCCCCACCTTCTGCAGCTTGAATGGATAGATGAAGGAGAGGACCGAGCCGCCATGCGTCACATGGAGGATGGCCACTTCGTGCGGCTTCACCTGAAAGGTCTTGGCCAGCTCAGTAACCAGCTTCTCGACCATCTCGCTGCTGTTCATCCACTGGCTGGATTTGGCGGTTTCCTCCACCAGCTTCGACAAACCCATTGTCAGCGCTACGCCCATACAATCCTCACCCGGCTTTTCGGCTGGAGCCACATTATAGCGGAAACCGGGGCGGCGCACACAAGAGAGAGATTTCCGGCCAGCGCGCCGCCCGGTTCACAAAAGGACGCCGATGCGCCAGAGCATGTAGCCGAGCACCTGCTTGACCGTGGCCCACACCCGGAGGCCCACAGGCATAACCACCCGGACCTCGCGCGGCACGCCGTAGGCCTCGATCCCCTTGCTGCGCATGTGCCGCTTGATGCGGAACAGGTGGTAGCCGTCGCTGACCACCAGGCAGGTGCGCATGCCGTGGCGCGACATGATCTCGACGACATCCAGGATGGTCTGGGAGGTGCTGGCGCTTTCGTCCTCGACCAGGATGCTCTCGGGAGGAACGCCGTGGGCCACCAGGTAGTTGCGGGCCACGCCCGCCTCGGTAAAATCGGGATCGCCGCCGGGGCCGCCGGTGGTGATGATGATGCCGGCCAGGCCGCGGCGGTACAATTCCAGGGCCCGGTCCAGGCGGCCCCGCAAAACCGGAGAGGGGCGGCCGCGGTACTCGGCGGCCCCGAACACCACGATGACGGCGGCCGGCCGGGCTTCATTGCGCCCGGCTTCGATCCACACCCGAGAGGCCAGGTAGCCGAAGTCGGCGAGAAACGCGGCGGGAACGACCAACAGCAACCAGGCGCGATAACGGTGCCAGCGGTTCATGCGGCCAGCAGGTCGGCAATCTGCTCCGCCGGGATGGCGCCCTCGCGGATCAGCCGCCAGCCCTGGTGGGTCACCTCCACGATGGTGGAGGGCGCCGCCGTTTTCGCCTCACCGCCGTCAACGATCAGCCGCAGGCGCTCGCCGAGGCTGTGCTGCACTTCGTGCGCCGACGCGCACTCTTTCATGCCCGCCAGGTTGGCGCTGGTCCCGGTCAAAGGAATCTCCAGCGCCTGAACCAGCGAAACCGGGATCCTCGCGGCGGGCAACCGCAGCGCCACTTTGCCCGTGTTCCCGGTGATCTTCAGCGGCACCCGGCGCGACGCCGGAATGACCATGGTCAGCGGGCCCGGCCAGAAACGGCGCGCCAGCGAATAGAAGCGGTCGGGCAGGTCGCCCGACGACAGCTCTTCGGCCATCTCCACGGAACCGACCAGCAGCAGCAGCGGCTTGTGCGCCGGCCGGCCCTTGATCTGGAAGATCTCCTCCACCGCGTAGAGGTTGAAAGGGTCTGCGGCCAGGCCATAGAAGGTGTCGGTCGGCAGCGCGATCACCTGGCCGCTTCGGATCAGACCCGCGACATAGTCGATCCGAGCCGGGTCCGGGGAATCGGGGACAATCTCAATCATTTCCGCCAAGCTGACACCTCTTTGCCGCGCTCCCAGCCGCCGGGAATTGTGCCAAACTAACACGCGCCCATGCGCCAGTCAACCGCAGGCTGTAGGCTGGAGGCTGGAGGCTGTGGGCTGTGGCCTTCTGCCTTCCGCCTTCTGCCTTCTGCCTTCTGCCTTCCGCCTTCTGCCTTCTGCCTTCCGCCTTCCGCCTCACGCCCGGTACCTAATACAATATCCCTGTGGGAGGCCAGACCCAGGCCATCCAGAGCCGGCACAACGAGCAGGTGAAAAAACTGCGGCAGGCGCTCACGCGCGGCCAGCGGACAGCCGAGGGCTTGCTCGCTGTCGAGACCTTCCACCTGCTGGAAGAGGCGCTGGACAGCGGGCTGGCCGTTCCCCAGGTGTTTTGCACGCCGGAGGCCGAGGAGGAATTGCGGCGCCTGCTCGATCGCCACCGCGTCGCGCCACAGGTGGTCCGCCTGGCCGCCCGGGTCTTCGAGAGTGTTTCTGCGGCGCCCGCGCTGCAGGGAGTGGCGGCGCTGGTACGGCCGCGCTCCTGGACCGCCGCCGACCTGTTTCAGCCCCATCCGCCCCTGGTGGTGCTCCTGGCCGGCATCCAGGACCCGGGCAATGCGGGCACGATCCTGCGCAGCGGCGAGGCCTTCGGAGCCACCGGCGCCATGCTGCTGGAAGGCGCCGTTCACCCGGAGAACTCGAAGCTGCTGCGCGCCTCGGCGGGTTCGGTGTTCCGGCTTCCCCACGTTCACGGGCTCAAGTACGGCGAGGCCCTGGAAATGCTTCGCCGGCACCACACCCGGCTGTACGCGGCGGTGCCGCGCGCACGGCGAACCCTCGATGACATCGACTTGACCGAGCCCCTGGCGCTGGCGATTGGTTCGGAGGGCGCCGGCGTGCCCGAGCCGATTTTGGCCGCCTCCGAGCAGGTGAGCATCCGGCATGCGCGGGGGGTCGAGTCTCTGAACGCGGCGGTGGCCGCCGGCATTTTTCTGCATGAAGCGGCCAAAGCGAGAAGCAAGCGGCTGTAGGCTGTAGGCTGTGGGCTGGAGGCTGCCGGCGGTGGGCCACAGCCCACAGCCGCCTTTACGACGATGGGTCTATTCAAGCAAGTCGAGGAGGAAGCCGCGCGGCAGAAGCCGCGTCCGCTGGCCGATCGCATGCGGCCTGAAACGCTGGACGAGATCTTGGGCCAGGAGCACATCCTGGCGCCGGGCAAGCCGCTTCGCACCCAGATCGAGAAAGACCAGCTTTCGTCGCTGATCCTGTGGGGGCCGCCCGGCTCCGGGAAAACATCGCTGGCCCACGTCATCGCGCGGCTGACGCGCAGCGAGTTCGCCCCCTTCAGCGCCGTGCTGGCCGGCATCAAGGAAATCAAGGCGGTGATGGCGGACGCCGTACGCGCCCGCCGGCTCGGCCATCGCACCATCCTTCTGGTCGATGAAATCCATCGCTTCAACAAGGCCCAGCAGGACGCTTTCCTGCCGTATGTGGAGAAGGGAGATATCATCCTGATCGGCGCGACGACGGAAAACCCGTCGTTCGAGGTGATTTCGGCGCTGTTGTCGCGCAGCCGGGTCTACGCGCTGAACCCGCTCACCGAGGAACAGCTCGTGACGCTGCTGCGCCGGGCGCTGGCCGACCAGAGGCGCGGGCTGGGCGGCAAGAAGATCGAGGTCCCGGACGAGCTGCTGCGCCACATCGCGGTGTTCTCTTCCGGCGATGCGCGCGCCGCCTACAACACGCTGGAAGCGGCGGCCGTGACCGGGCGGCCGGGGCCCGAGGGCGGCATCCAGATCACGCCCCAGATCGTCGAAGACGCCATCCAGCGCCGGGTGCTGCTCTACGACAAGGCCGGCGAACAGCATTACAACCTGATTTCGGCGCTGCACAAGTCGGTGCGCAACAGCGACCCGGATGCGGCCATGTACTGGCTGGTGCGCATGCTGGAGTCCGGCGAGGACCTGCTGTACATCGCGCGCCGGCTGATCCGCATGGCCAGCGAGGACATCGGCCTGGCCGACCCGCGCGCCCTGGAAGTGACTGTCGCGGCCATGCAGGCGGCGCACTTCGTGGGCATGCCGGAGGGCAACCTGGCGCTGGCCGAAGCCGCCGTCTACCTGGCCATGGCCCCCAAATCGAACGCCCTCTATACCGGCTATGGCGCGGCCCAGGACGACGCCGAAAAGACGGCCGCCGAGCCCGTGCCCTTGCACCTCCGCAACCCGGTGACCTCGCTGATGAAGCAGTTCGGCTACGGCAAGAACTACCAGTACGCACACGAACGGGAAGAAAAGCTGGCGCCGGAGATGGAATGCCTGCCCCAGCGGCTGGCCGGCCGGCGCTACTACCTGCCTACCGACCAGGGCCTGGAAGCGCGCATCCGCGCCCGCCTGGAAGAGATCCGCGCCCGCCGCGCACAAGCGCGCCCCAAAGACGAGGAACCGGGAACGCGGTAACCGAGCCGCGACCGTAAGGGAGCGGACCAGCCATCCGACCGCCGCCAATCTGCACACGCCGTCAATGCGTCGAGTGCGGTCCGCTCGCTTACGCTCGCGGCTCTGTTGCGGAACAATCACCCGGATTTGCGGCGGCGCTCGGTGGTGAAGGCGCGGTCGGCCAGCGGCATGCCGATCAGCTTGTTCTGGATGGCGTACTTGATCAGCTCGGCGCGGTCGTGAATGTCCAGTTTGCGCATCAGGTTGTACTTGTGGACGTCCACGGTCTTGACGCTGAGGTCCAGGCGGGAGGCTACTTCCTTGACCGAAAGGCCGTCGGCCAGCAGCTTCAGGATCTCGCGCTCGCGGCCGCTCAGGCGGTCGTAGCGCGTCTCGGCGCGCACCGCCCCGGACACGTACTGGTTGACGACCTTCTTCATGACCTCGGGGCTCAGGTACTTGCCCCCCTTTCGCACCGTCTGGATGGCGTAAATCAACTGCATGGCCGGCGTGTCTTTCAGGACGTAGCCGGAGGCGCCGGCGTCGAGGCAGCGGGCGATGATGTCCTCGTCGTCGTACATGGTGAGGATGAGAACCCTGGCCCCCTTGTTGGCCTGCTTGATGCGCCGCGTGGCGTCGTACCCGCTCAGATCGGGCATGGCGATGTCCATCAGGATGATGTCGGGGCGCAGGTTCGCAGCCATGGTGACCGCCTCGCGGCCGTCGCTGGCTTCCCCGACCACCTCGAATGACGGCTCATGCGCCAGGAGCGCCTTGATCCCTTCCCGGAACAGCGCGTGGTCGTCGCAAATCAGGATTCGGACCTTGTCGTTCATAGTAATTCGCAATTCGGAATGCGGAATGCGGAGTAATTCCGCACTCCGCACTCGCCACTACGCGGCGCCGCTGGCCTCCAGCAGGGGCAGGCGCACCTCGATGTGTGTGCCGCCGGTTTTGGCGCCGGCCCGCTGGGGCTGCGACTCGGCGCGGATGCCGCCGCCCAGCATCTCGATGCGCTGGCGCATGGCCATGAGGCCGAAGGCCTGGTTGGAATCGCGCATCACTTTTTCCACGTCGAAGCCGATGCCATCGTCCTCGATCACCATGGAGATGGAGCCCCCGGCGCTGCCCAGCGTCACCTTGGCGTTTTTGGCCTGCGCATGCTGCGCGATGTTCGACAGCGCCCCCTGGAAAACGCGGTACAGCGCCACCTGGTAGCTGGAGGGCAGCTCGGCGGGCATGTTCCGGGGCTCGACGCGCACCCGGATCCGCGTGCGCGCCGTGAACTGGCGCGCGTAGCGCTTCAGCGAGGGCACGAAGCCCATCTCGTCGAGAATCGCGGGGCCCAGGTTGAAGGCCAGCCGCCGCACGCCTTCGATGGCCTGGCCCACCAGCTCCACCGCCTCCTCCAGCTTCTCCACCACCTGGCTGCTCTTCCCTTCCTTCAGATCCATCGCGATCATCTCCATGTAGAGCTTGAGCACCAGCAGGTTGTGCCCCACCTCGTCATGGAGGTCGCGGGAGAGGCGGCTGCGGTCCTGCTCGGAGATGTTGATCAGGTGCATCGAAAAATTGCGCAGGCGCTCCTCGGCGCTGCGCAGCCGCTGCTCCAGCGCGCGCCAGCCCGCGGCGCGCTGGTTCTCGTAGCCGGAAATGACCGACAACTGGGCGGTCGAGGTCAGCCGCGCCAATGCGGCCGCCAGCCCGCGGGCCTCGCTGCTGTTCCAGCCCAGGTACGGCAGGCAGCATTCCCCGAGCAGGGCCAGGGCGGCGACGGCATGTTCCTCGGAGATGCCGCCCTCGGCCAGCAGGTGCCCCCGGTGTTCGGCCGCCTGCCGGTAGCCCTCGAAGTTGCCGGCGCGGAGGCAACCGCCGAGCGTCAACAGACTCAGCCCGCTCAGCAATTCCACCTGACCGGCGGGCAGCCCCAGGCCCGCCATTCGCCTGCGCCAGGAAGCCGTGATCGGTCGTTTGTGGGCAGCCAACACCTCCAGCACCCCGACCAGCGGGCGGTGCATGCTGGCCAACAACCGGCGTGAGGCTGGCACTGGCATCAGTTTATGGCCTTCGGGGAAGGCGTCCCCGCGCGCTGCTCGGCGTCCGCGCGCCCGGGTCCCGCGGCCCGCGCGCCCACGGGTTGTCCCGGCATCTCGCTCAGTTTCCCGCCCAGCGAACGCCGAACGGCGTAAAGGTTCTGGGGATGAGGGTCCCAGTGGTAGGGAGCGGCGGCCAGGCGATCCAGCGACTGGCGGGCAAAGGCGCCCTGCCCGCGCGCTGCCAGCAGCGCCAGGTACTCGTAGTCCTCCATCCCTTCGCGGATCAGCTTCAGCCGGATGCTCTCGATCGGGATATGCGTGGCGCCCCCGACGCGCTCGGGCTGCCCGGGATAGAAAAGCGTTCCGTCGCCATTGCCGCCGGCGACGTACAGGTCGGTCCAGGGATCCGCGGTGCGCGTGTAGGCCTCGGTGGTGGCGTAGTACAACTCGCCTTCGATGCCGTATTTGAACGCCAGCCACTCGGCGATGCGGTTGGCCACCGCGGGAACATCGATCATGTAACTGGGCCAACCGTCGAAGTAGCGGCCGCCGAGACCGTTGCAGCCGTGGCTGGCACAGGACTGGTACCACCAGAGCGTCTTGCCGGCCCGCCGCTCAGCCGCGTAGCCCTCGGCAGAAACAACCTGGCTGCAGAATTTGTCGAAGCCCGGCTTCGACTCCAGACAATTGACAAGCGGGACCCAGATATCGACCGCCTGGGCAAGGTCCTTGTGGTAGGGCACGGTAACCAGGTTTCGCAAACCGGGACCCGCGCCATGCGCCACAAGCCCCTTTTCCACCAGTGCCGGGTAGCTCTCGGCGCTCGGCTCGTCCCATAGATAATTGTACAACCTGCTCAGCCAGCCCTTGGCGGCGAAGTGCCGGATCCATGCCTTGTAATACTCCACGAGCTCCGCGGCGGTGAGGTAGGCGGGCGTGCGCAGGTCCACGGAGGTCAGCCGCGCTCCGGGCAGCGGATCATTCCGGGTAAGCACGGAGCCGTCCAGAAACGGGCCGACTTCGCTGTCGTAGTCGCTCCACGGCACGCGGCCCTGGCTCATCCGCGGCGGGACCATGGCCCCGCCGGAGAGGCTGACCCGGTGCAACAACCCGCTCTTGGTGTACAACCAGGCCAGCCGGTACAGGTCGGCGTCGCTGGTGTAACTGCCATAGTGGCGCTTTACCGCCCCAGGACCAGAGAAGCCAAACGCGGTGGGCAGACTCGAGGTAGACGGCAGCGTGAAGCCCCACACCGTCAGGCTGACGGGAATGGCGGCAAGCTCCTTGCGGCGGGCCAGGATTTTCGCCCGGCCTTCGTACTTACCGGGCGGGGTGCCCAGGGGAACGTACACATCCACCCAGATGGGCTGGTTGCGCCCGGGCGACAAGTGAAACGGGAAGGCGTTGCGCTTTTCTCCGGCGTACCGATCGACGCGGGGGATCAGCGGATCGGGCCATTCGCCGGCCGCGCCCTCCCGCGAGGACGGCTGTTTCAACGTCAAGAACGCTTCGTAATAGACGGTGACGTTCTGGCGGGCGGCGATGGCGCCGGCCGGCCCGGCCAAATCCGTCACCTCGATGTCCACCCCGTCCACCGGGCCGTCCGTCGTCCGCAACACAATTTGAAAGGGCTCGAACTCGTTGCGGGCCGCGTACAGCTCCACCGCGCCACCGGCGTCGTGGGGCCAGGGGTCGCCGGGCCGGATCTTTTCCAGCGCTCCGGTGGTCCGCCACTCGATGGCCTGGCCGCGCCCGCTGGCCGCAAAAACACAAAGAAAACAAAGAAGCGCCAGGAGCGATGTCCGCATGGGCAGGAATCTCGGTGCCGAACGCTGGGGCTGGAGAATCCGCGTAGTCCGCGGACTGGCTTTGGTTGCGGCGGCGCCTCCACGTGAATTCGCGCAATCTGCGGATCGGTTCATGCCACTTCCGCCAGTTCCGCCGAAGCCGCCGGCCGGGCCACCTTCTTTTCCAGAAACAGCTTGTGCCAGAACTCGAACACCAGCAGCGACCATATTTCCTCCTGGCGATTGGCCCGGCCCTGTTCGTGCTCGCTGATCATCTGTTCGATCACCTGGGGGTTCAGGTAGAGGCGGCAGGCGGAAGCGGAGTCCAGCAAGGCCTGCCTGGCGAAATCCTTCAGTTGCCCGCGCAGCCACTTTTGGGTCGGCACCGGGAACCCTTTCTTGGGCCGGCGGATGATCGACGGCGGCAAGATCGGCTCCATCAGCCGCCGGAGCAGGTACTTGCCCGTGCCGCCGCGCAGCTTGCGGTCCTGGGCCAACTGCGCCGCGAAGCCCACCAGCTTGTGATCCAAAAACGGCACGCGCAGCTCCAGCGCGTTGGCCATAGTCATCTTGTCGGCTTTCAGCAGCAGGTCGTCGGGCAGCCACACCTTGGCATCGACGTAGAGCATGCGGTCCAGCGGCGAGGCGTGCGACACGGCGCCGAAATGCGCGGCAAAGATGCCGTCCAGCTCCGTAGAAAAGCCGTTGCCACCCGGGCCGGCCAGCAACCGCCGCTTCTGGTCGGGGAAGAAGGCGCGCGACACCCCGCGGTAACCCGCCTCCAGCGGCATGGCGGCCAGTTGCGCGTAGCGGCGCACTTTCTCCCAGGGGAGGCGCGCGGCCAGGCGCGGCGCATATTTCACGCACTCCGGCAGCCCGCGGTGGACGCTGTCCAGCGCCAGCATCCTGGGGTAGATGCCGTAGCCGGCCAGGATCTCGTCGGCCCCTTCGCCGGACAGCACCACGGTGATGTATTTGCGCGCCAGTTGCGCGATGAAGTACAGCGGGATCGAGCTGGGGTCGCCCAGCGGCTCGTCCAGGTGCCAGACCAGGCTGGGCATGAAGTCCCGGAAATCGACGGGCTGGACGCGAAATTCGTGGTGCTCGGCGCCGAAGGCCTGGGCGGCCTGGCGCGCGTAGTGGAATTCGTTTTCTTCCTCCTCGCCTCCGTCCGGGCTCTGGTAGCCGACGCTGAAGGTCTTGATCCTCTCCTGGCCGGCGATCTTGCTCATGATCGCCAGGATGGCACTGGAATCGAGGCCGCCGCTGAGAAAGACGCCGAGGGGAACTTCGGCGATCAGGCGCAGCCGCACGCTCTCTTCCAGCAGCGCTTCGAAGCGCTCCAGGTCAGCGGCCAGCGAAGACGGCTCCTTCTCGCGGTACTCGATGTCCCAGTAGCGGGTGATCCGCGGGCCGTGCTCATCGACAACCATGAAGTGCCCGGGCTGCAGCTTCCAGATGTCTTTGAACATGGTGCGCGGGCCGGGCACGTAGCGCAGCGACAGGTAAGAATCGAGCGCGATGGGGTCGAGCTGCCGGGGGACCTCGGGGATTTCCAGCAGGGCCTTCACTTCCGAGGCGAAGGCCAGAAACGTGGCGCCGTGGTAATAGTAGACGGGCTTGATGCCCAGGCGGTCGCGGGCCAGGAACAGGCGCCGCCGCCGGCTGTCCCACAGGGCGAAGGCGAACATGCCCCGCAGCTTTTCCAGGCAGCCCTCGCCGTACTCTTCGTAGGCGTGAACAATGGCCTCGGTGTCGGAGCGCGTCCGGAAGCGATGGCCGCGGGCCACCAGGTCCGCGGTGATGGCGGCGTAGTTGTAAATCTCGCCGTTCAGGATGACCCCGATTGATCCGTCCTCGTTGAAGATGGGCTGCTTGCCGCCGCCCAGATCAATAATGCTGAGGCGGCGGTGGCCCAGGCCGGCGTTGTCGGCGAACCAATAACCCTCGTCGTCGGGCCCGCGATGGGCCTGGATGTCGGTCATCCGCTTCACCAGGTGGCGATCGACCGGGTTATGCAACTCGAAGTTCACGATCCCGCAAATAGCGCACATGATTCTGATCCCCTGTTCCAAGTTCCTCGATCACCGAGCGGTCGCCGGAGAAGCGGACGGTGACGCCCGGCATGGGCTGCTCACTTTCAAAAACGGCGCGGCCGTCACGGTGGAAACCGAGGGCGTCGGTGGCAAAAAGCTGTTTCAACACGCGATTTTCGGCGCGCAGCCAGAAGAACTCTCCGCGAAGCCGGCAGCGGTCCACTTCGACCAGTTCGCGGCTGGGCGCGAAGACGACGACGTCACGGAAGCTCCCGTGCTCGAGGGCACAGGCCATCGTCCCGGCGGGCGAGGCCAGCCGCTGGAGCCGCGGCCGCGCCGCCGCCGTCCCGGACCGGGCATCGCCGCCGGTCGCCGCCCGCGACAGCAGGAAGGAAAGGGCGGCCGCCGGCGCCCGGGAGTGAAAGCCGGCGCGCAGCACGGGAGCCGGCGCTTTCACTCCGTAGGCGCGTGAGAGCCATCCCTGCGGCGGGCCTTCCCGCCCGCAAATCATCTCGGCTTCCAGCGGCGCCGTCGCGCACAGCGCCAGAAACAGCTCCGCGGGGCGGCCCGAGGCTTCACCCGCCCGGGCCACCAGCTCCAGGCACGCGCTGCCGCCGTTCCGGATTTCCATCTCCGCACGCGGGGCGAAATGATAGAGCAGGTCGAAGCGGTGCTCTCCCTGGCCGCGGAAATCGTCGAGCACCAGCCAATAGTCCGGCTGGGCAAACAGCAGGCGGCGGCGGTGCACCACGGGTTCCGGCAGCCGTTCAAAGCCGTCATGTTCGGCTTCCACGTAAGTCAGGCCGGAAGGCGAGAAGTGGCGGCGCAGCCGGGCCGCGGCCCGCGTTTTCCAGGAGAACGTGCCGCCCGGCGCCGACTGGTCGCTTCCATCGATCACGGCCGTGGAGTGCGCCCGGGCCGAACGGAAGAAATTGCGCCACTCAGGCGCGCGGTTGTAGATGAAGGTGCCGGGGTCGGCCAGCAGTTCGGTTCCGGCACAGGACAGGGTGATGGAGAGGGCATCGGCGTGGCTGTGGGCGCCGCCGGCCATGCCCATGCCGCCGCAATCGAAAACCAGGCGGGCGGCATCCGGCGTCCAGCCGGAACGCTGGATGAAATAGCCGGCGGCAGGAAAGGCGACGGCGGTTTGGCCCGGAACGGCCGCACCCAGTTCGGCGAATGCGCGGCCGCCCTCTTCACCCAGCAGCCAGAACAGCTCGGGGCCGGCCTCGCCGGCCACGTGCTTGAAATCGGGCCGCCGGAACAATACCGCGCAGGCCGCCAGCGAACCACGGAAATCGCGGCCGTCGCGGAGGTGCAGCGCCAGCGCCCGGCCTCCGTCATCGTCGCCGAGCAGCGGGATGCTTCCGCCCGGATCGGTCAGGTGCATGAGGAAGCCGGCCATCCGCTCCACGGCCCGGCGCGTGTTCTCCGGCAGCGGAGAGCGGGTTCGGTCGGCCAGCACAACGGCCTGAAGGTAGAAGTCCAGCGCGTAACAGTGGTAGTAGGAAGAAAGCTCGCCGTAGACGCCGTCGGGAAGTATTTGCCGGGCGGCCTGGGAGGCGAGCAGCGAGGCGCCCGCCCGCCGCCACTCGGCCGCGGCGGCCAGCGGCTCCAGCAGCACGCCCGCCAGGAAGAGGGCGGCCGCCTCGCCCACCAGGTGCGTGTTCGGGCTGCTGTAGATCGACGGGTAGCGGGCGATGTGCTGCAACTGCGCCACCATCGATTCCGTCATGGCCCGCGCCACCCGCTCCTCGAAGACCGGCGACGGCAGCAGGAAGAACATGGTCCATAGCCAGGAAATAACGCGCAGGCCGATCTCCAGGCTGGAGTGCCAGTTGACGCCTTCCCCGGCGGGGTTCTGCGCCATCCAGCTTTCCAGTTGCCCGACGGCCTCGCGGCCGTACCGTTCTTCCCCGGTCAGGAAGCAGGCCATGGCCAGGCGGGGCAGGTGCTGGTGACGGTTCAGCTCGTGGATGATCTTCGGATCGGGAAGCGAATTGTCGCCCACCAGGTCGTAGTCGGCCCAGAAGCGAACCGGCCAGGCCTGCCCGGTGAGCGGGTCGCGGTGCCAGTCAATCTGTTCGCCAAGCGCCACCTCGCCATGGCCAAGCAGCGGCAGGCGGTGCCGGCAAATACGCTCGGCTTCTTCCACCACCCGGTTCAGTTCGGCCGGATACAAGCGCTCAAACAGGCGGCGGTGGCGGCCGGCCTGCGAGGGGTCGAAGTAGAAACGAGGGCCGGCAACGTTCTCCAGGAAGAGCCGGACGGAGAACTCGCCCCGCTCGTCGTAGAGGCGGCGGCCAACCTGAAGCTCCAGCCGGGCGGGCAGCGACACCCAGGGCGGCTCTTCATAGCCCGGCGAGCCGGCGATGAGAAAGGCGGCTTTGTCGGCGGCCATGCGCACACGCTCGCGCAGACGGTGCCGAACTTCTTCGGCGCTCATGCCGCGCAATTTTGCAAGCTTTCCCATGGTTTCCCTAAAGGGGCAAAGCCGCCAGGCGGGCAGGCTCCGCGCCGGCCACCCGCGCGTAGAGTTCGAGGAGGCGCGCGAATGCCGCGTCTCCGCCGCCCGCCGCCGGACGCGAACCGTCCGCGCGCCGCTGGAGGGCCGCGTCGAGCGTCCCGGCCAATTGCCGGGCATTGCCGGGCTCGAACAGCAACACGCCGTCCGGACGCGCGCCGACACGGCTGGCGACCACCGGCGTGCCCAGGGCCAGCGCTTCGCGCACCGATACCGCGTCGCCGTCGGCGCGGCTGGGCCGCACGAAGACGTCGGCGCGCGCCATCACCGCCAGGCACATCTCATGCGGCATATCGCCCAGCAGCAGCACGGCATCCTCAAGACCTTCCCTCTTCAGCAGCGCTTTCGCCTCCGGCTCCTGCTCCCCGCCACCCATGACCGCGCAGCCAAGTTGCGGATAGCGGCGCCGCAGCCGGCCCAGCGCCTCCACCAGCACGTCGAAACCGTACTCGGGCCGGAAGAACAGCGTGACAGCCAGCAGCGGCCTGCGCCCGGCGAGTTTGTCGGCCAGCGGCGCGGGCAGTGCGAAATCCGTGCCCTGAGGGGCCAGGAACGCCGGAAGCATCTCCACTTTTTCCCGCTCCACACCCAGCGAAACCAGCGCCTCGCGGATCTCGCTGTTGACCGCGACGATGCCGTGGTACATGCGGGCGGCGGCGCGGGCCGGAAGGCGCCGGCCGAAGCCCGCGCCCCTCAAGTAAGCGGGCGCCATCCCGGAATGCAGGGTCAGCAGCGCGCCCCCGCCCAGGCGCCCGGCCAGTCCGCAAACCAGCGCCATCTGCCAGCTCTTCGGATTGTGCCCGTTGGCGTGCAGGTGCAGCAGCCAGCCTTGCCGCGCGTGGCGCCAGAGCACGGCAACCAGGCCGCGGGCGTCGCGGACGGACAGGTATTCGCCGGAGGCCGGGGCCCGCGGATCGATGTTGGCTACGCGGCAGGCGATCCCGGCGCCCTCCAGGCGGCGGCGCAGCCCGGCGACATGCACCGAGACACCGCCGTGCGGCGGCGGATAGGGACCCACCAGCAGGATCTTCATGCTTCACCCTTGACCAGCCGGCCGGCCGGCGCCGCCCGCCTGCGCTCCAACAGCCGCAGATAAAGCGCTTCGGTTTCCCGCACCATCTGCTCGATCGAGAAGCGCTGCGCCACGCGACGCCTGGCCGCTTCGCCGAACGCCGCCGCCAGTTCCGCGTTGTCGAGCAGCAGGGCCATGCCGCGGGCCAGCGCTCCGGCATCGCCGGGTGGGACGATGATGCCGGTGACGCCGTCTTCGACGGCTTCCGGGTTGCCGCCAACGTTGGTGGCAATCACGGGCAGGCCGGCGGCCATCGATTCCAGCAGGGAATTCGACAGCCCTTCGCTCAGCGACGGCAGCACCGAGATGTCCAGCGCCGAGAGCACGTCGGAAACGTCGGTGCGAAAGCCGGTGAAAAAAACGCGCTCGCCCAGCCCCAACCTGGCCGCATACTGCTCGAGTTCCTTCCGGTGGCCGCCGTCGCCGATGATGAGAAACCGGGGGGGGCGCGCGCGCCGGCCCATGGCGGCCGCGGCCTCCAGGAAGTACTCGATCCCTTTCATCTTGTTCAGGCGCGACAGCACTCCGATGAGCGGCACGTCGGCCGCCAGGCCCAGGCTGCGGCGCACCCGGGTTGCGGCGTCCCGGTCGGCGGGCCTGGGCGGCACAATGCCGTTCCGGATCACATGGATTTTTTCGGCGGCGTATCCCTGTTCCATCAGCCAGCGGCGGACGGCATCGGCGTTCACCAGAAGGCAATCGGCAAGCCGGCAGATCTGTTTCTGCGCCAGCCGCTGCGCCCGGGTCAGCATTTCGCCGGTATCCCGGATGGCGGCGATCACCACCGGCGTGCGCGCCGCCCAGGCCGCCGGCACCGCGAACGTGTTGGCGTAGAAACCGTAGCTGTGGACGATGTCGATGGCCTTCCGGCGGAGGTCCAGGGCGAACTTCAGGCTTTGCTTCCAGGCCCGGGGCTTGTACAGGCTGTTGGTCGGATACTCGAGAATCGGCGTCTCAGTGGCCTCGACCTCATCGAGAAACTGGCCCCGGCGACCGAAACAGCCCAGGTGCGGAAGGAACCGCGAGCGGTCCAGCGCGCGCACCAGGTTCACCAGTTGCCGCTCGGTTCCCCCGATGTAAAAAAAAGCGGTGAATTCCAGCAGCTTCACCAGCCCCGAGGCCCGTGCTGACGGCGTTGGCTCCAGCGTCCCTCTGTTCATTGTGCGCATTCCGGGTTACGCTCCTTCGGCTTCGCCCGCCTTAACCGCGCGCGGCAGCAAGCGGCGCAGCCCATCGGCGATAAACCGCTTCTCGCCGGCCGAGAGCAGGTCAAACCACAACAGCAAGCCCGCGTACGAAAGCATGTAGGCCGTGCCCACCAGGGCCAGCAGCGGCAGGTTGGGCAGGGCCACGAACCGCTTCACCAGCAGGGCCGGCACAGCGGCGGCGCAGCCGACGCCCAGCGTGCTCGCCAGGCTGCGCCACGGAAGGATGCCGCCCACACCCACCTGCATCAGGGTGCGGGCGCGCTCCAGCGCCAGCACCTTGGCCACCGCCGTCCCCAGGACCGTGACCAGCACCGCGCCCAGCAGGTGGAAGGACGAGATCGCCCAGTTGATCAGCACCGCGACCACGCCCAAACGCACCACGTTCATCAGCAGCAGGAAGCGCGTTTGCGCGTAGACGCGCAACAGCCCGTCGGTCTGGATGACGGCCAGCAGAATCACCGTGCACCACAGCGTAAAAATCGGCACGCTCTCCGCGTAGCGGCTGGTGAACAGCAGCAGGATGATGTCGCGCGCCGAGATGAACAGAAAGACGAAGATGGGGATGAAGATGAGGGCCAGCTTGCGGGTGGTGTCCCGCCAAATGAAAGCGGCCAGGTGGCGCCGTCCGGCGCGCAGTTCCTCGGCCATCCGCACCATCATCACGTTGCTGGCGGGCGTGGCCACGAAATCGACAAACGGCAATTGCAGGCAGCCCACCGCGTAGATGGCGAACACGGCGGCGCTGAAGTGATAGGAGACGGCCCAGGAATGGTAGTTGGCCTGGGCCACTTCGACCAGCACCGCCAACTCGAACGGGAGCGCGTAGGCCAGTTGGCGGCGCAGCAGGCCGGCGTCGGGGCGGAACTCGCCGCCAAATTCCCGCCGCAGATAAACCAGCGTGGCGGCCAGCCGTGCCAGGCCGAATACCAGGATGGCGGCCATGACCCAGCGCAGGTCGCCGAAGACGGCGGCAGCCAAAATCAGCAGGACGGCGCGCAGCATGTCCGACAGCGCATACGAGCCGGCGGCCCAGGTATGCCGCCGGCGGGAAATCATCACGATCTCCAGCAACGCGGTCACCAGCATCACCAGCAGGTAGAGACCGATGGCGGGCACCAACGGCGCCACCGCCTGGTTGCGCAGCCAGCCGGCGATATGCAGCCGCCCCATCCACAGCGCCGCCAGGAACGCCGCTCCGGCCCCCGCCAGCACCACCACCGAATTGAAGGCATAGCGGCCGGCGCGGGCCTGGTCGGTGGGGATGAAGTAGAACAGGCTCTCGGCCATGCCCAGTTGCGCAACACCCTGGATGGTGCCGTAAATGAGGAAAATCTGCTTGTAGGTGCCGAACGCCGCCTGGTCGAACACCCGCGCCAGAACCACCGGTGTGAAGAAACCCACCAGGAACGCCGTCATGCGGCCGCCGATCAACACCAGGGTGGATTGGAAGCCGGATCTCATGCGGCCGGGCTCCTCGCCCCGTTCCACTGGAAGCGCACCGTCGCGGCGGGGGCCGGCTGCGCGGCAGAGGCCCCGGCGTGCGGCTGAATCCTGGAGGCGGCCCCAATCAGGCCGGCCAAAATGTACGGGAACCAGGCCAGCACGAAGCCGCCTGACATGGCGCAGACAAAAAAGCCGAAGAACGACGCCAGCAGGCCGCGGACCAGGTTGGAGAACTTCTCCTGTCCCGCCGCGGCCGCCAGGCGCGCCGTCTTCCAGGCCCGATGCAGCGTCCAGGTGAAGAACAGGGACAGGGACAGGAAGCCCACCAGGCCCGTTTCGCTCAAAGCCTGCAGAAACGTGTTGTGGATGATCAGCCAGGTCCTGTAGGGGAGGTTTGCCGGAGCATAGAAGGGCCAGGCCACCGGCGAGCAGGTCAGGCCCACGCCAAACAGCGGGTGATGGACGAACATGGCGAGGGCGGTCTGGAAGGTGGTGATGCGCTGCTGAAAGCTGGCGTCCTGGCCCAGACCGCTAAACCCTTCCCCGCGCGTCCAGTAGAAGACGACGGCCAGGATGCCGGCGGCCAGCAGGCCGGCGGTCACCAGCCGCGCCGAGTTGCGGCGATGCAACAGCGCCATCAACCCCAGCGCGGCGAACAGCCCCAGCAGAGCGCCCCGCGAAAACGTCAGGTAGACAACGCCGGCGTAGAGGGCGGGCAGGCCCCACACCAGCAGCCGGCGGGACAACTTCAGCTCCGAAGCCAGCACCACGGCCAGGGGGAACAGGATCACCAGGCTGTGAGCCAGCTCGTTGGGGTTGCCGAAGGTGCCGACCCAGTGCAGCCGGCCTTCCACCGTGTTTCCATTCTGGAAGAAGCGCAACCCGCCCAGGGCCGGAAACAGGCCGGCCAGCACCATGGTCCAGACCACGCCGCGCAGGCGCTTCTCGGAATCCACACAGTTAAGAACCACGAAATAGAGGATCAGTATCTTGAGGAAATCGGCCGTGGACCGCGCCGCCAGCCCGGGCCAGAATGCGCCGAAAGCCGAGAGCGCGGCGGCGCAGGCGAAGGCCACCAGGAAAAAACTGTCCGGCCGGACCAACTCGAAGCGGCGGCCGAACCACACCCTCTCCAGGAGCAGCGCGGCCAGGGCCAGCCCGCCAATGGTCAGCGCCGGCCTCACCGCTTCCAACGCCGGGTAAAGCACGGCGATGCTGGAGTAGAGCTGAAGCAGGAACAACAGCAGCAGCGCGTAGGAAAGTGAAGCCGACCCGGACGCCGCCGCCTGCGCCCGGGGCTTGAAAAAGGGCGTGGCGGGAGGCAACTGTACCTGCAATGTAGAGGACATGAACCTGATTCCCTCAGCTTCTGAGGCGCGTGGTTCGGTCGCGGCGGCGACCGCCGAACGGCCGCGCGACAATCACGCCGCCAGCCGCGTACTATCGCGCCCCGCAAAAGCGGAGAGCGACGGAATATCCTTGTACACCATCGCGCCGGCCGGAGGGCAGCCGTGGTTCTGTTTGCAGCGCACCACCAGGTCGTAGACCCACTTGAGCTGGCAGCTCAGGATCGGCGCCGAGAAAACGCCCCGGCTGTCCAGGCAGGAGTTTTCCCAAAGCAGTTTCCGAGAGATGGTCAACAGCGGATAGTTCTGGTCGTGATGCAGGCAGGTGGTGTATGCGTAACGGTATCCCGCGTCGGCGATGGCGTCGATGGCCGCCTTGTCGAAGCGGCCGCACGGATACGCGAAATGCCGGACAGGGGCGCCCAAATGCCGCTCCAGCTCGACCCGCGACCCCGCGGCTTCCGCTTCCATGCGCTGCCGGCTTTCGTTCGGCAGCAAGGCATGAGTGCGGGTATGCGAGCCGATGGTCATCCCGGCCCGGTGCATCTCCAGCACCATGTCCCAGTCCATCAGCCGCAACGGTTCCAGCGCCTCTTCCTCAAGCTCGACCTCCCGCTGAAGTGCCCGGATGACCCGGTAGAGTTCCGATTGCGGCAGCCCGTTCAGCAGGAATTGCATGGCCGGGAACGGATCGCTGAAAACGCGGGCCATACGGTCCAAACCCGGCAGCCACACGCCATGGTTCAGAAGGAACCGCGGCAGGGTACGGCCCTCGGCTTTCCAGCGGACGAAGGCCCTCGCCAGCAGCAGGTACAGCTCGTCGTGGGGGAGCAGGCGGCGGGTGCCGACCAGCCCCGGGCAAACGAACATGGCCGCCGGAATCCCCTTCTTCTTCAGCAGCGGGAAGGCATTCTCATAGACATCGCGGTAGCCATCGTCGAAGGTGACCACCGCCACCGGGGCGTCGAACCTGCCGCCCCACTGCATGCGCGCGCCCAGCTCCTCCAGCGAAATGAAGCGGAACCGCCGCCCGATCCAATCCAGGTGGCGTTCCAGCATCTGCCGGCTGATACACATGGCGGGGATGGCGTTCCAGCCGTCGGGTGTGTACCGCTCTACCACCCGGTGGTAGCCAATGACCGCGGGGGCCTTCGCCGAGCCGGTCAGGGTGGCGATCCAGTGATGGCCGTTGGTGCGCTCCAAAGCCCACGCGGTTCCCGACTTGATGACGTTACGAAACATGCACGGCTTTCCCTTAGCCCCGAATCCGGGCGCTGATGCTCTCCGCCATGCTTTTGGGGAGCAGTTGCCGTGCCATTCGGCGGGAGGCGCGGTCGAACAGGGCCGCCGCCTGGTACAGCAGGCCCCGGGCCGCCGGCGGGTAGAACCGCAGGCGCCCGAGCGGCCGTACCTGCCGCGCCCAGTGGGCCTTGTAGGGCTCCTCGCCGTGCAGCAGGTCGTACTCGGTGGCGCCCTCCTGGATAGCTCCCTGGATGCCCAGGCCCATGCTGACCAGCCCCACGCTGTACTTGCGGTATTCGGGGTCGAAGCCCGATTGATAGAAGTAGTAAACGCCGCCGAAGCGGAATCCGTACAGGGCGGCGGCGGGTTTGTCGTCCAGCCAGAGGACCGACAACCGCAACCAGCCGCGCTCCAGCGCCACCCGGCTGAACTCCTCGTGGAAGGAGACCAGGCCGGGCAGATGGAATGCGTCCGAGCCGTTCTCCCGCCCCTCCCATCGCTTGTTGTGCAGCTCGAAGAGCACGGCCAGCGCCCGGCGCCGCGATTCTTCCGAGCAAACCTGCTCCCAACGCATCTGGAATTGCTTGCCCAGGTTCTTGCGGCGGCGGTGGAAGTTGTAGCGATGTTCGGAACCGAGCGAGGCCAGGTAGGACTCCCAGGTCTGTCCGCCCAGATCGATGTAAGGACAGACATTCGCGGGCGACCCGGTGATGGTCCAGCCGCGCGCCGCCATCTCCAGCGCCAGTTCCTCAGCCAGGCAGGCGCCCTGGCGGAGCTGCCCCAGTTCCAGCACGATCTTTTCGGCGGCCAGCCATCCGGCCAGTTCCCGCAAGGCCTCCCGTTTGAATTCCGGCCGCGCAATCACGTCGAGATAATCGGAGCCCACGAACCCGGCGCCCAGAAACTCCGCGCGCGAAAAGGGGCTCAGCCCGTTCCACAAGCCTTTGGTGACGGCCAGCGGCGCCAGTGCGGCCAGACGGCCGTCGCGACGCACGGCGGCTATGCGCAGCCGCTTCCCGCCCGAGAGGTGCTTCCACCAGGTATGAAGCCATTCCCAGGTGAGGAACAGGCAACCGGATGAGCCGGCGCTGAGCAGCTCCGTCCATTCGTCTTTGAGGGCCGCAAATGCGGCCTGATTCTGAATGACTTCGATCATGTGTTGGATGCGGGCGGCGCCCGTTACACTACCGACGATTCAGGACCGCCGGCGGCTTCAAAATACAGACGGACATGGGACGCGGATAAACGCAGGTTTGATCTGCCTTGAAAAATGTCGTACCGCCGTCCCCTCGGCATCCGCCCTGGCACCGCGATGGCTCTGGCCCGCGCCGCTGTTTTCTCCGGGTGGCCGCGGCGACCATGAGCGACTGCTATGGCCGCTCACGGGAGGCGTCGGGACTGAGCTTGTACCCCAGCCAGATGTCCTTGCCCGCGCCTTTCCGCAAAAAGTAGTAGAGCCCGGCCAGGGGCGCCCAGTTCAGGACCACGAAGATATAAGGAATCAGCAGCAGTTTCTTCATGCCGCCTTCTCCTCGGCATCGTTCACCGCGGCGGTATCTCCGGCGGCGTCCAAGCGGCCCGGCATCCGGGCGGAGGGAATACGCTGGACCCCCCGGCTCTCCGCCCGCCGTGTCGCGGCCCATCCCAGCACCGCCAGCCCGTACCAAGCCGACTGCGCGGCCATGGCCCAGAGATAGACACCGTCGCGCAGGAACAGGTTGGAAACCAGCAGCGCAATCAGCAGATGGGGGGCCAGCAGGCGGCCCATCTTGTGCGACCAAAATTGCCAGAACACCGGATTGCTGCGCGGCGACAGCAGCGCGGGCATCATGGCCAGCAACTGGTAGTTCCCCATCAGGGTGCGCACCTTCCTCCCGTACTCGATCTCCGGTGTGGCCGAAACGCGGTCGAAGGCCCGGGCCTTGGGCTCGAACAGCACGCGTTTGCCCGCCAGCACGGTGGCCATGGGAATGGCCACATCGTCCAGAATGGTTTCCTCCGGAATGGGGCGGAACAGGGAACGCCGGATGGCGTAAATAGCCCCCGTGGCGCCCAGCGTCGAGTGGATGTCGCTTTCCAGGGCGCGCAGCCGTTTTTCGTAGCGCCAGTAAAGACCGACGCCGCCGCCCGCCTCCCGCCCGGCCTCGTCCAGCAAAACCAGTTCGCCGGAGACGGCGCCGACCGAAGGATCGTCGAAATTGGCCACCAACTCCCGGACGGCGCTGCGGTCGAACCGCTGGCGCGCGTCGGCCAAAACCAGGATTTCGCCGTCGGCCACCGCCAGCGCCCGGTTCAGGGCCCCCGCTTTCCCGCGGTGCGGCGCGTAGTACACGCTATCGATCGTCCGGCCCGCGTACTTCCAGACCACTTCCTCGGTGCCGTCGGTCGGCGCATCCAGGGCCACGACAATCTGCATGCGGTCCCGCGGATAATCCAACTCCAGGCAATTGGCGATCTTGGCCTCGATCACCCGGCGTTCGTTGCGCGCGGCGATGACCACGGTCACCGAGGGCTCGATGGGGGCGCGGCGTACCGGTCGGGCCGCCAGCCGCCGCCACAGCAGGAGCAGCAGCGGGTAGCCGGCATACACGTAGAACAGCAGCGCCAGCGAAACCCAGAACACGATTTTTGCCGTTGCCGCCATCGCCGCTCCCCGCTATTCCACCGTCACGCTTTTGGCCAGGTTGCGCGGTTTGTCCACGTCGCAGCCGCGCATCACGGCGATGTGGTAGGCCAGCAGTTGCAGCGGCACGACCGCCAGCAGGGGGTTGAGCAGCGGATAGGACTCGGGAACGTGAATCACGTAGTCGGCCTTCTCGACGATGTCGGTATCCCCCTCGCCGGCGACGGCCAGCACGATGCCGCCCCGCACCTTGACCTCCTCGATGTTGCTCATCGTCTTGCGGTAAACGGCGTCGCGCGGCACCAGCACCACCACCGGCATTTCCGTGTCGATCAAGGCGATGGGTCCGTGTTTCATCTCTCCGGCCGGATAGCCTTCGGCGTGAATGTAGGAAATCTCCTTCAGCTTGAGGGCCCCCTCCATGGCGATGGGGTAGTGGACGCCGCGGCCCAGATAGAGGAAGTTGCGGTAGGAGCAGAGGCGGGCGGCCATGTCGCGGATCTCGTCGTTGCGCCGCAGCACCTGCTCCAGCAGGTCCGGCAGCCGCCTCAGTTCGCGGGCGAAGCGGCAGGCCTCGTCCTCGGGCAGCACGCCGCGCAGGCCGCCGAGATGGAGCGCCAGCGCGCCGAGCGCGGCCAGTTGAGTGGTGAAAGCCTTGGTGGACGCGACGCCGATCTCCGGCCCGGCATGGGTGTACAGCACGCAGTCGGACTGGCGGGCGGCCATGCTGCCCACCACGTTGCAGATCGACAGCAGGGTCGCGCCGTGCTCGCGGCCTTCGCGCAGCGCGGCCAGCGTATCGGCCGTCTCCCCCGACTGGCTGATGCCCAGCACCAGCGTTTTGTCATCCAGCAGGGGGTTGCGGTAGCGGAACTCGGAGGCGTAGTCCACCTCCACGGGCAGGCGCGCCAGTTCCTCGATAAGAAACTTGCCCACCAGCCCGGCGTACAGCGAGGTGCCGCAGGCCACGATCTTGACCCGCTCCACCGCCGCCAGCTTCTTCGCATCGCCCAGTTCCTCGTCCAGCGAGACCACGCCCCGCTCATCCACCCGCCCCCGCAGGGTGTCGCGGACGGCGCGCGGCTGCTCGAAGATCTCCTTGAGCATGAAGTGCGGGTAGCCCTCTTTTTCCGCCATCTCGGCGTTCCAGGAGATCAGCTCCGGCTGCCGGGAGAGCCGCTTGCCGTCGGCGTCGCGCAGCTCGATGGAATCGCGCCGGATGACGGCCACTTCCCGGTCGTTGAGGAACAGCAACTGGCGGGTGTGGGGCAACAGGGCGGGCGCGTCGGAAGCGATGAAGTTCTCGCCTTCGCCATACCCCAGAACCAGCGGGGGGCCGTTGCGGGTGGCCACGATCTTCTTGTTGTCGTGGGTGGAAATGGCCACCAGGCCGTACACCCCCTCGACCTCCAGCAGCGCCGCGCGGACCGCCTCCTCCAGGCTGCCGGTGAAGTGCGATTCGATCAGGTGGGCCATCACTTCGGAATCGGTCGCGCTCCGGAACACGTGGCCGCGGGCCGAAAGCTTCCGCTTCAGTTCCATGTAGTTCTCGATGATGCCGTTGTGGGCCACCAGGAAATGGCCGGTGCAGTCCACGTGCGGATGGGCATTGATCTCCACCGGACTGCCGTGGGTGGCCCAGCGGGTGTGCCCGATGCCGCACTGGAGTTCGCCGGCCGGCTCGGCCAGGCCGCGGAGTTTCTCTTCCAGGCGATCGATCCGCCCGGCCGCGCGCGTCACTCTCGGCGTTCCGTTATCCAGGATGGCAATTCCGCAGGAATCGTAGCCGCGGTACTCGAGGCGCTTGAGGCCGTCGATCAACAGCGGTGACGCTTCCCGTTTCCCGATGTACCCGACAATTCCGCACATGCTGTTTTTCCTCTCATGTACCGCCGGCGTCTCGCCGGCGACCCCTGACGTTGGATGGCCGCTTCGGGTCGCCGCGGCGACCCGGCGGGATGCCGCCAGCCCATGTCGCTACGCGGCGATCGGTCCCTGCCCGCACACGATGTCCCTGGCGCGGAAGGCGCCCTGGGTGAGTGAGACCACCAGCCGCGCCAGTTTGAGCGCATCGTGCCGGACCCGGGGTTCGTCCGGGTCGATGAGATCGGCCGAGACAGGCACCGCGCCCATCCCCGCGATTTCCTCGGCGTCGCTGGGCACGATGCGGGCCCCGGCCTGGAAATACTCGTGCTGCTGCCGGCCGCCAATGGGCGTGGAATTGAGCAGGCAGACGTCGATCACCCCGGCGCCCAGGTAGCTTTCCACCACCCGCAGGTGGTCGGCCGCGGTAAACCCCCGCGTTTCGCCCGGCTGCGTCATCAGGTTGCAGACGTACATTTTCAGCGCCGGCGACTTGCGGATGGCTGCGGCGATGGCCGGCGGAAGCAGGTTGGGCAGGGTGCTGGTGTAAAGGCTGCCCGGCCCGAGCACGATGGTGTCGGCGCCGGCCACCGCCTCCAGTGCTTCCTGGCTGACCTGGAATTGTTCCGGCTCCAGCCACAGGCGCCGGATGGGCAGCCCGGCCGAAGCGATCTGTCGCTCGCCGCGGGCCACGGCGCCATCGGCCAGCTCGGCGCACAGCACCAGCGGCGTCCCGCTGACGGCCAGCACCCGGCCGCCGGTGTCCAGAAGCTGGCTGGCCACCGACAAGGCCTGGTGCAGGCTGCCCGTCGTCTGGCACAACCCGGCGACAATCAGGTTGCCCAGGCTGTGGCCATCGAGCCCGTTGCTGCTGCGGAAGCGATGTTGGAACAGGTCCACCAGCGGCGAGGGGCGCCCCGCCAGCGCCACCAGGCAGTTGCGCAAATCGCCGACCGCCGGAATCCGCAACTCCTCGCGCAGCAACCCGCTGGAGCCGCCGTTGTCGGTGATGCACACCAGGGCCGAGATGCCGATCTCCGGCTGCCCTGCGCCCCCGGCTTGCGCCAGTTGCCTCAGCCCGCGCAGCAACACCGGCAAGCCGCTTCCTCCGCCGATGCCCAGAATTCGGATCATGTTTTACCCAAGACTCAATGCCCCTACCCGGCGCCCCGCGTCAGCGGCCGCGTCCGAAAAAAACAACCCGAAGTGTGCTCAACAAAATCCTGAGATCCAGCATGAGTGACACATGCTTGGTGTAATACAGGTCGTACTGGAGTTTCTCGTAGGCGTCCTCGACCGAAGCGCCGTACGGGTAGTAGACCTGGGCCCAGCCGGTGATGCCCGGCTTGACGTACAGGCGCAGGTCGTAAAAGGGGATGCGCTGGCGCAGCATGTTGACGAAATAAGGGCGTTCCGGCCGCGGGCCGACCAGGCTCATGTCGCCGCGCAGCACGTTGAAGGCCTGGGGCAGCTCGTCGAGACGGAATTTCCGAAGCCACCTGCCGATGGCCGTCACCCGGCTGTCGGCTTGGGCCGCCCACTTCGGCCCCTCTCCACTTTCCGCGTCCGCCCCCATGGAGCGAAACTTGTACAGTACGAAGTTCTTCCCGTGTTGGCCGGTGCGTAACTGCCGGAACAGCACGGGACCGCGCGATTCCAGCTTGACGGCCAGGGCGATCGCCAGCAGTGCCGGCCAGGTGAGCGCCAGCAGCAACAGTGCGCCGAGCCGGTCCGCCGCCCCTTTGATATAGCGGTACATGGCCGGAGGCCGGAAACCTTGGGAATAGATCATCCACGGCGCCTCCAGAGCATCCAGCCAGATCTTCCGGCTCCGCCGTTCGTAGGAATCCACCGCCTGTTCGACAACGACACCGCGCAATTTGCAGTCCAGAAGCGCCTCGGCGAGCTCGGCGGCGCGGATGGCATCGGGCTCGGCCACCACCACCCGGGTGACGCCGTGGCTGTGGACCCACTCGCGCAATTCGCTGGAGTACAGCAGGAAGCCCGCTTCAGCAGCGGCCGCAGCCGCCGATTGGGAATTCCCGTCCGCCGCCTGAGGCCTCCCCTGCCGAGCTTGTTGCAGTTCGGCGTAGAACTTCCGCCCCATGTCGCCGGTGCCCACGATCAGCAGGCTCTCCACCATGCGGTTCCGCTTCACGAGCAGGCGCAGCAGCCAGCGCGAGAGCAGCACGATCAGCACCGCCAGCGCCAGAAGCCGGATCGCCTGGCCGGGGCCGGGCGATAACTGCGGGCGGACGTAATAGGCCAGGCCGGAGACCAGCGCCGCGCCGCCGAGCGAAGTCAGCAGGCGCCGCGCGAAGGGCCGCGCGTCCGCCTCGGCAAGGCGCTGGTCCAGGCCGTTGACGTAAAGGAAGACCTGAAAGGCGGCCAGTAGCAGCAGCAGGCCGGCGGCTGCCTCGCGGCTGGTGAAGACCAGTAGCGCCCCGGACATCGCCGCCAGCGCCGCCAAAAACAAGACACTGGCCCGTATTTCCTGGTAGTGCCACACCCGAATCATGAGGGCTCAACTCTGCCGCCGTTACCTGGCGGCAAGATAATGTTTGCTGTAATACTCGTAGGCGTACGCGTAACGCGAACGCCTGTAATCGATATCATTCAAGACCACGCCGAGAATATTCGTGGCCTGAAAGCTTTCCACGGCCCGCTGGAACAGCTCCTGGCGGGTGTAGCGGGCGCGGACCGCGAGCACCACGCCGTCGGCCAGGCCGGCGAGGATGTGCGCATCGACGATGGGCAGCGTGGGCGGCGCGTCCACCACGATGAAGTCGAATTCCTTGCGCAAGCGGTCGAACAAGGAGCGGGCGCGGTTCGAGGCCAGCAATTCGACCGGGTTCTCCAAGCTGCCGCCGCCCAACATCACGTGCAGCCTGCCGATCTTCCAGGTATATTTCAAAACCTCGTCGGAGGAGTCCAGCAACAGGTCGCTGAACCCCCGGCCCGGCCGCAACCCCAGGTATTCATGGATGCGCGGCTTGCGCAGGTCGCTTTCCACCAGCAGGACGCGGGCGTCGCTGTTGGCGGCCAGCGCGAAGCTCAGGTTCAACGCGGTCAGCGTCTTTCCCTCGCCGCCGACCGAACTGGTCATCAGCACCACCGGCGTCCGGCTCCGGCTCAGTTGCTGGCGCGTCTTCAGGGCCAGGATGCGGTACTGCTCGGCCGCCACCGATTGCGGGTCGCTCAGCGTCACCACGCGGCTGCGGTGAAGTGCGGGGATGGACAGCAACACGGGGGAACCGGCGCCGTCGGCCACCGGCGGCACGGCGGGCACCGAAGACACTTTGGGCGGGGCGATGGCCTTCTTCGGATCCCCGGAGATGGAAGGAACGGTGGACAGCACCGCGACGTTGGTGAAGGTCTGGAATTCGTCGATGGTGTTGAACGAGGTGTCCATCTGCTCGCGCGCAAAGGCCAGGCCCACGCCCAGCCCCAGGCTGCACAGCAGGCCGGCGGCCAGCAGCAGCGAGCGCTGGGGCCCGACCGGCGCTTTGGGCACCGCAGCCGGCTCCACAATCCGGAAGCTGGCGCCCCGCGTTTGCTTCTGCAGCCGGCTGGCCAGCCGCGCCAGTTGCTGCTTGTCGAGCAGGGCGGTGTACTGGCTGCGCGTGGTGTCGTAATCGCGCGCCAGGTCGGCCAGCGCCGTCTCGTGCGCCGGCGTGGAGCTCAGCCGGCGCTGGGAGACGGTGAGTTGCCCGTTCAACTGCGCGATCGCCGCCTGGTAGCTCTTCAGCCGCTGGTCCAGCGACTCGCGCTCTCCCTTCAACGTCAGGTAGTGCATGCGCGCCACCGAGGGCTCGGGCACCACTGTCTGCAGCGGCCGGGCCGCCGCCACGGCCTCGGCCTCGCTCAGCTCCGTCTTCAGCCGCGTGACTTCCGGGTGCCGCGCCGTGTACTTGGCCTGAGCCTGCTTGAGGGCCAGCTTCATTTCGCCCACCTTGACTTCCTCGGGTGAGCGCTCCCTGGGGGCGGGCACGGCCGGCTTCAGCACACCCTGCTTCTCCAGTTCCTTCATCTCGGCGTCGACGGCCACCAGCCGCGCCTGGTCGGTGGCCAGGCGGTCGCTCTGCGTCTGGAGGGCGAAGCGCGCCGAATCGATGGACCGCAGGTTGACATCGCGGTTGTCGGGCAGCTCGTCCGAGGCCTTCTGCTTGTACTGGCGGAGGCGCGCCTCGTGGGTGTCGAGCTTGCTGCGCAGCCGCGTGACCTCGGCGTCGAGGAAGTCGGTGGTGTCCTCCACGCGCTGGGTTCGCAGGTCGGCGAAATACTGGGTGAGCAGATCCGCCAGCCGGTTGGTGATGGCCGCCGTCTGGGCCGCGTCCGAGCCTTCGAAGCCAATGTAGAAAGCGTCGTCGCTGTCCACCGTCACCTTCATGCGGCTCTTGATCTCCTCCAGGCCGCGGGGAGAGGGCGCCTGGCGATCGGCGGCCAGGCCGAACTCGCGCGCCGTCTGGTCCAGCACGGCCGGGCTATACAAGCCTTCCCGAATGGCCACCAACTGCTCCTGGACCCTGGCGGCCGGGTCGCCGCCGACATAGGCCTGGGCCGCGGGCCTCTGGTTGGCCAACAGCGCCTGGGCGCGGTAGCGCACCGGCAGCCGGTGCACGACAGCCGTGCAGGCAGCGGCCGCCAACAGGATGGTGGCGCCCGCCAACAGTTTCCGGCGCCAGAGTATATCCAGCACCGCGTATGCCGTAATCTCCTTGCTTCCCAATGTCAATGCCATCGCTATTTGTCCTCTACCTTGGTGCGCTCGGTGCCGGAGGCGGCCTCGGCTGCGGGAACGCCGACATCCACGGGCGCGCTCCGCCGCCGCTTCACCATCTCCGCGGTCGGGAACAGGACCACCTCCAGGCCGCCGAAGTACCGGCGCCGGTCGATCCCGGCTACGACCAGGGAGTTGGAGTTTTGCCTGTACATCTCGGCACTGGTAAACAGCACCAAATGGTCGTTCAGTTTGTAGTCAACACGGACTTGGCTCACTAAGCTCTTCAGGTCTTTGGTACCCGGGCCGGTGAGGCTGCGGGAGCCGGAAACACCCAGCACCACGCCCACACGCCGGGTCAGGTCGCCGCGCACGTGGAGCCCGGCGGTCTCGCTCAAGCTGCTGTCGCGGATTCCAGAGGCCAGGCGCACTTCCTGCGGGGCCGGAATGACGGGCGCCAGCAGCCCCCCGAAGAAGGAGAGGTAACGCGAATAGCCGCCGGAGATGTTCAGCTTCCCGACCTGTTTCGCCAGCGCTCCGGAAACCGTGTAGGAGTTGGCGTTGGTCCGGACATAACCGCCCGAGAACAGCAGCGACAGCGTGCGGCTGAGCGCCAGGTCGTAAGTCATGCCCGCCGATTTCGCGGTTTTCGGCGGCGGGCCGAGCGGCAAGCCGCTGGCGTCGTGGCTGTTCAGCCGGAAGGTCCTCACAAACGAGCCGCTGACGCTCACCCGCTGCCGGGGGGAGAACTGGCGCGTCAGGCCGGCACTCAGCCCGCCCCCGATGTAGTCGAACGCCGGGGCCAGAACGGGGTCGTCGAGGGTGGCATAAGTGTTATCGAGCCGCAGGCTCACCCGGGTCCGGGCGGTCAAATCGTAGCCGCCCTGCAAATACAGCGCGTTCTGGTTATACCGAACGCGCGGCAGCAGGAACAGGGTCTGCTGGAGCAGGCTGAAGTCGGCCGTCGAATAGAAGGTGTCGCCGCCCTCGAAAGTGAGCCGGGGCGTGGCCCGGTAGGAGAACCGCGCGCCGGCGTTGTGGTTCCAACTGTTCAAATCCCGGTGCGTCGCATACAGCCGAAACTGGGGCTGATAGGTGAAAGAGACTTCCGACTTCGGACCCGGCGCCCAATACGAAAAGGCCGGCGCCGACACCTCCAGCACCGAATCGCTCACCTGCCCGCCCTTCACCGGAACTCCCGTGTCACGTCCGGAGCTGATACTGAAGGGAGCGGCATAATACACCGTACTGCTCTGCTGAGCCCCGGCGGAAGCCGCCGCACAGGCCAGCACCAGGGCCAAACTGATAGTTCGCATGGTCAAGTTTCTCCAAACTCACTCCCTGGCGCAGTGTCTCAAGAATGGCGCCACAGAGGCTGCGAGTGGAAAGCAGAAGACAGACAGCGGCAAACGCCTGTTTTCGCTGCCTTCCGCCTTCCGCCTTCCGCCTTCTGCTTTCACCGCTGTCAACCTGTTCCAGAAGCACAACACCAGAATCTTCGGGGCCCGGTGTTCCCTACTCCACGTACAGGGTATCGAACGGCTCCAGGTAAAACTCGCCGAACCTGTCATTCTTCAGGGCTTTCCCCAGGTCCAGCACGATGCGCTGCGCTTCCCGGCCGTGATTGCGGATCACCACGACTTTGTCCCGCTTGGCGAAGTCCGTGAAACCGCCGGCCATGGCGATGGCTTCCAGCACCGTAATCCGCTGCTTGATGCGGTAGCGGTCGGGCTTGCGCACTTGGCCAAGCACCGAAAGTTTCGGGCTGTTGACCTCTTTCACGATGACGCTGACGACGGGATCCTCCAGGTACTGGCGCAACCCCGCGCGGACTTCCTGCTGCAACTGCGCGGCAGTCTTTCCGCTGGCGTCCAGCTCGCTGATCAAGGGCAGAGAGATCTTGCCGTCGGGCCGCACCACCACGGTGGCGGTCAATTCCGGCTCCCTCCACACGAACACCTCAAGCACGTCTTCCGGCCCCACGCGGTACTCGCCCTCTCCGAAAACGAGCGGGGGCGTCAAGTTGACTGGTTTCTTGGGGGTTTCGGCCCGGACCACGCATCCCAGGCAGATCAACAACAGCACCGGGGCCAGAACTGCTCTTTTGCCCATAACTCCTCCGTACTCAGACTTTGGCGTTAGGGCTTGCTGCACGAACAGTGCCAGCGGCCGGTGGAATGCAAGTACTTAAAAATGAAGGGGTTTAGCCACCGGCGCAGTCCGTGGCCGGTTCGGGAAATGCCCTCGCGGGTGCGCTGGCGTGGAACTGCGGTACCTCAGGGGGCGGAGGCCGGGGCACCGCCGGCGGCGCGCCGCGGCCGCTACTTCACCGCCAGCATGACTTCATTGCTGCGCAGGCCGTTGGCGGTTAGTACCAGGGGAAGATCACCGGAGGGAAGCCCGGAGGGCACTTTGACGTTGACCTGGTAGAGCCCCACGAACCCTGGCGCCGCTCCCTTGAACTGAATCTCCGCGGGCAGGCCGCCGATGCTGGCCGTCAGTTGAATCGCGGGATCGAGAACAGCCACCGGATTGGAAGGCGCTGGTTCGCCCGTTTTCGCCGGCGGATCGGTCGGACCCAAACCGGTAGCGAACACCTGAATGACCGCGCCCGGAGCAGCCGGGTTCGATTTGCCGATCAACCGATACTTCTCATCCAGCACCGCGCCGCGCGCTACCCCGCCATCGTCGTAACTGAAGACGCCCGGCTGCACAGGCGACAGCAGAAGCGGCTCCGGCGGCGAGACTTTGCCGTTCATCGTGAGCACCACCGAGGCGGCTGTATTGCTGGCCAGTT
>Ga0315288_10000585_pt1 | contig 46016 bp, 33 predicted proteins | sample YL17G11_20_MG_FD_203454 | JGI IMG/M metagenome (GOLD analysis project Ga0315288, IMG submission 203454) | Sediment microbial communities from Yellowstone Lake, YNP, Wyoming, USA - YL17G11_20 | ecosystem: Environmental > Aquatic > Freshwater > Lake > Sediment | place: USA: Wyoming | collected... | reverse complement strand
CCATAGCGGGACTTCGGGAGCGAGTCCATCCCGGCCTTCCCCCCCATATGGAACCCGGCTTATGAATAATGCAGGCTAGAACCGTCCCCCTCTCAGCGGAAGAGTCGCCGTTTGTTGACGCCCGTCTTGCTTTTGAGCGGGTGCTCTCATACACTTGAGGCGGAAGGACGGCCGGAATGTCGCCGCGAAGAGCACGCAGATTCGGGTTGATCGGGACGATCACCAAAGATTTCATCACATCGGATTCGACCGCCGGCCCTCGGAAAGAAAAGGGGACGGTTCACGGGACAGTTCACGGAACTATCCCCAAAAATATCCTTGGAAGCGTCCCCGGAACCGTCCCCGGGCGGGGACGAGCGGCATGCATCGGGCTGGGCGGCGTTTTGTATCAGGCCGCGGTCCTATGCGGATTGAACGAAGACGTTATTCTTCATACGAACGTCGGCCGAGAACTTCAAGATGAAGTCCGGGCCGTCGTCGACGGATGGCCGACGCTCCGCACATCCGGCGTCCGGCCTTTCCCGGGCCCCGGGAACAGGGTGCGTCTTCATTACCCGGATAGAGGGGAGCGCCGGGAAGTCCTCGAATCCGCCGTCCCCGCCTTGGACCCCGTGCCCATTCTCCATGATCTCCCGCGGCTTGATTTCCTGATCATGGTCATCAATTCCGGCTTCGACATTGCGGTCGGGGATTGGCGACAAATCGTCCGCGCCGCCCGCTGCCCGGCCTGGCTGGACATCCACTCGCTCGTCCTGACGAAAGTGCTGAATGCCGAACGCCGCTACAGGGCTCTTCCCGAATGGCGGGAGTGGGCCGAAGGCGTGGCCTATCTGCAGGCGAACCGGAAGGAAGTGGCCTGTATGCTCGGCCGCCCGGATGAAGCGGAGGATTGGCCCTCGGCCGATTCCGGCGAAATGCGCCGGTTCGCAGACACGGCGTTTGAGATCGGCGTGAGGGCCGTGCTCTTGACCCTGGGAAAGGAAGGAGCATTGGTCATGACTCCGGCTGTTCGGAGGATTATTCCGTCGCCGCCTGTCGACCGGCTTGTCGACACCACGGGGTGCGGCGATGTTTTCTGTTCAGCGACGGCGACGAAGCTCGTCCGGGGGGAGGATCCGTTCGAAGCGGCCGCCTACGGAGTGGCGCTGGCTTCCCGCGCAGCCGCGGTTTCAGGCGTCCTGGAAACATACGAATTGGCTCGGTCTGAAATGAAAGCTCCATGATCAGGCGCAATTTGAGACGGCATCGTTTCTTGAGGGAAAATAAAAGGAGATCCGTCCTCAAAATAGGGCTTTCCCCCGGGTCTATTTTGTGTTAATATACTCGCGTATCCGCCATGCCGAATCTGCGTGAAGCCAATTTTTTTACGGATTATCTCAAGCCCACCCAAATCATTTTTGACCTCAAGTCCGGAGATAAAATCCAGGCCTTCGAAGAGCTTCTGGACGTGCTCTACAAACAGAAGCTCATCAACAACAAGAAGCTCATCCTGACGAGGCTTATCGACCGCGAACGGCTCGAAACCACGGCTATCGGCGAAAGCATCGCGCTCCCCCACGCCCGCGTAGACACCGGGGGCGAGATGGCCATCGCCGTGGGCAAGTCTTCCAAGGGGATCGACTTCGACTCCGTCGACCAGAAGAAGGTCCATCTGGTCGTCCTCGTGGTCTGGAACCCGTCTCTCCCCGGTCTCTTCAACCACCTCTTCGCGGGCCTGGCCCGGTTTTTGAGGAAGCCGGAATTCCGGCAGAGGATTTTCGAGGCGAAGGATAAGTCCGAGCTCTTTAAAATCCTATCCGAAATCGAGATCACCCTCCCGCAGGAAGACCGGATCATCAGCCGCGCCAGCCTCCTGGCCAAGCTCCAGGATCTGGAAATGAAGATGCGGCGGCTTCCCAAGGAGCAGCGTAAGGAGCTACAGAAGCAGGCCAGTCTCATCCGCGAGGAGCTGGACCACGCTCTGCTGACGCGTTTCGACCGGCTCATGGAGCGGTACGGCTTCGCCGTGGCCGAGCTGGACGGCAGCGTCTGCCAGGGCTGTAACATCAACGTGGCCACGGGTATGAGCTCGGCGATCGAAGGCTCGAACGACATCTTCATCTGCGAGAACTGCGGCAAGTTCCTGATCGCTTCGAAGAAGAAAAAGAAGTAGCCTCCGTCCTGGGGAAAAGTCTTAATTTCGCTCGATGGATTTTCGGGGGGATTCTCTTGCCTGCATTGTTCATAAACCGGGTTCTAAAGGGAGGGAAGGCCGGGGTGGGCTCGCTCTCGAAGTCCTGCGGCTGTTATTATCTGACAGTTTCTTTGACCAAGTGAGCGGGTTTGAGCAGCTTGTACACCGGGCAGGGGCCGGTACCTCCGCCCCAGCTCGACGCCAGGAATTTGTCCAGGTAATTCCAGACAAGCAGCCCGTCGTCGCTCTCGGGCTCGAGCATGTAAGCGGCCAGATTTCCGAGCGGTTGGGCTGTGGTCACGAAATACGTCCCGGCCGGAAATGTCCTTTTTTCCGCGGCGTACTCGCCCTTCACGGTGTTCGTCCGGTGGCCCTGGTAGAGCCGGTCCGCGCCCTTGATCTCCTTGATCTTGAAGGCCTCGACGTCCAGCGTCACCGCTTCCTTCAGCCTTTCCACCATGATGCCGTGCTGGAGAAGCTTCCGGACGGTCTGGGGCTCGACGTCGTTCATCAGATAGCCGGCGGGTAAGCGGACCGTCCGCTTGGAGAAGAACTCCGAGTAATATGGCACGGTCTCTGTGGTCGTTTTGTCGGTCGGCTTCATCCGCGGGCGCTGGCCCTCCTTCTGCTCCAGAACTTCCATGACGTAGGGATGGACAGTGATCGGGTCCTTGAGCGGCCGGACGTCGAACTCCACGCCGAACTGGTCGGTCTCGGCGGGATTGAGGCCCCTTTTGATGGTGCGCATATCCGCCTCGGCCGTGAGCTTCTTGATCTCCTCGAGATGGTCGTAAGCATAGTCGCAGACGGCCTTCAGGAAGTAATAATTCCCCATGACACGCGTCTTGAAGTCGGCATAGACGTAGTTTTCGTCCAGGATGGACAGCCGGTTCCGGAGCCCGTAGTAGTTCGTCGTGTAGCGGGGCTGCGGGTCGAGCGTTTCCCAGCCCTTCTGCGGTTCCTTGAAGTCGCGGAAGCCGCCGTAGCCGCAGGAGAGGGTGTTGTACTTCTTCTCCATGATGACGTCGACAGCCGGCATCATCACGTCGCTCATGTATTTGGTGAGGGAGTTGTCGCCGTTCGGATTGATGTTCCAGGCATAGGTCACGACTTCCCTGTGGTAGGAGCCGTTGGTCGTGTGGCAGTCGACGTAGATCAACGGGTCCCAGCGCAGGTAGATGTTCTCCATCACGCCCGCGAGCTCGGGGCTTTCCAGCTTTATGCTGTCGCGGTTCAGGTCCATGTTGAGGCCGTTGGTGCGCACGCCCACGCCCTCGGCCGGCCCGGGCTGGTGAGTCCGGTTCTTGGGATCGATCTTCTCGTTGCCGTCCGCGTTCAGGTCGGGCACGATGACCAGGACGAGCTTGTCGAGGTAGGGGACCTTGTCGGCCAGGATGATATCGCGGGCTAGCATCTGGGCCGCTTCCTTGCCCTCGACCTCGCCGGCGTGGATGTTGGCCTGGATGTAGATGACGCCGCGCTTGTCGTTGCGGAGTTCGTCGGGGCCGGCGGGCACGGGATGGCCGATGATCATGATCGGGACTTCGCGGCCCTCGGCCGTCACGCACAGCTTCTCGACCCGGATGAGCGGGCTGCGGAGCTGCAGCTCCCTGATGAAGGCCATGATATCGGACAGCCGCGAAGTGGCCTTGAAGTCCGTGGCCTCCGCTTTGGTCAGGACAGTGGGCGCGGCCGTCTGGGCTTGAATTTTGGCTTGCGTTTGAGCTTGGACCCGGGCCCCGGCGCCGGATGCGTTGTAGGCAACGAGGCCGCCAAGAACGGCCAGAGCAAGGAAAATCATCAATGAGCGCGGGTCAATTTTTTTCATCCTCTCTCCTCTTCCCATGGGATCAAAATGTAACCTCCGTAATTTTATAAAAATTAGCCGGGCATTTCAATGTAAGGTAAGGATGAGGAGTTATCCCTTTTTTTACCGGCCTTCCCCCCATTTGGAATCCGGTTTATGAATAATGCAGGTTAGATCAGGAAGCGAGGCGGAGGAGGACGTGGAGCAGGAGGTTGGCGCCTTTTTCCAGGTCTTCCCAGCGGATCGCTTCGCCGGGGGCGTGGCTGATTCCGTCCGGGCTGGGGATGAAGATCATGGCGGTCTCGCCGATCCCGGCCAGGATCTGGGCGTCGTGGCCGGCGCCGCTGGCCATCATCATATAGGGAGTGCCGAGCTTTTGGCACTCTTCTTTCGCCAGGCCGACAAGCCGCGGAGCGAGTTCCACCGGATCGGTCGTGTCGACGAGCCTCGCCCCGAACGTAAGCCCGCGCGTCGAAGCGATGTCTTCGGCCAACTCCATCAGCTCGCGATTGATCGTCTCCAGCGTTTCGCGCGACGTGCTCCGGAACTCGAGCGAGAACTCGACCAGCCCCGGCACGATGCTGAACGAGCCGGGATGAACCTGGACCTTGCCGATCGTGACCATGCTGCCGTAATGGTGCGTGGCCACGAGCTGCGTTGCCCTTAAGCCGAGGTCGGCCGTACCCAGGAAAGCGTCTTGCCGTAGCTCCAGGGGTGTGGTGCCGGCGTGGTCGGCTTTTCCTCGGAATGAGCACCAATAGTATCGCTTGCCCGCGATCCTCTCCACGATTCCGACGGGGATCTCCTCGGTGTCGAGCACGGCGCCCTGCTCGATGTGGAGCTCGAGGTAGGCGTCGAACTCGGGCCGCTCCCGATGCGCGCCGAGGATCGTCTCCTCCGAAAATTCCGTGCCGTCCAGGATGTCCTTGAGCGGCCGGCCGAAAGATGTGACGCCGCGGCGGATCTCGGCCTCGTTGAGCCGGCCGGTGAACGCGCGGCTGCCGAGGAAGTCGCCGACCAGGTTTCCCTCCTCGTCCGTGAAGGCGATGACCTCGACCGGCTTAGAAAGCCGAACGCCCTCCTCGCGGATCCGGCGGACGCATTCAAGCGCCGCCAGAACGCCGACGGATCCATCGAACATGCCGGCGTTGAGCACGGTGTCAATGTGCGAACCGGCGAGAACGGTGCGGACTCCCGCATCCGGACCGCCTAACCGGCCTCTGATATTGCCCGCGCCGTCCTGGCGCACGGCGAGGCCCGCCTCGTCGAATTTCTTCTTGAGCCAGGCGCGCGCCTCGAAGTCGGCCCGGCTGAACGATGGGCGGGTCACACCGCTGCCCGGCTTGCCAGGGTCGTGGCCGATGCAACCGAGCTCTTCCAGGTCGCATCTTAAACGTTCAAGGTTGATCTTCATCGGTTGCTCCAGCACTCTTTGCCTGCAGGGGATGGTCGGTTATCGGGATCGAACCGGCTCATCTTCGCATCTCGTTGAGGGGATGGATGAAACAGGCCTTTGCTCATTTTTCACGGAGTGCCCTCTCAGAATTTGCGATTCGTCGCCATGCGCGCCCGATCCCCTTCGCCCTATTTTTCCATCAGGGCGAGCATTTCCCACACCGCCCGCTCTACGCCCACGACCGCGGCCCGCGCCACGATCGAAAATCCGATACTGAGCTCGGAGATCTGCGGGATGGCGACGATGGGCAGGACGTTGCGGTAGTCCAGGCCGTGGCCGGCGTGGACCTCGAGCCCGAGCTCACAACCCAACCGGGCCGCCTTTTTCACGGTCTCGAGCGCCCGGTCGTGCTTCGGGCCCGGCTTGAGTTCGGAGTAGGAGGCGGTGTTGATCTCGATGAGGTCGACGCCCAGCTCCGCGGCGATTCTGATCTGCTCGGGGTCCGGGTCGATGAAGATGCTCGTCCGGATCCCGGCTTTCTTGAGCGCCGGAATGAACTTCGCCAGGTGCTCGCGTTGCGCCCGGACGTTCAGCCCGCCCTCGGTCGTCAGCTCCTCGGGTTTCTCCGGCACGAGCGAGACGACATCGGGCCGGACCTTGAGAGCGACCTTTTTCATCTCGTCGGTGGCGGCCATCTCCAGGTTGAGCTTGGTCTTGACGACCCGGCGCAGGAGCTCGAGATCCCGTTCCTTGATATGGCGGCGGTCCGAGCGCAGGTGGCAGACGATTCCCTCGGCCCCGGCCTGCTCCGCTATGAGGGCGACCAGCACGGGCTCGGGCTCGGTGCCGCGGCGCGCCTCGCGGAGCGTGGCGAAATGATCGATGTTGACGGCGAGTCTCATGGCGATTCTCCTTTTTCCGGATTTATTTTACTCAAATTGGGGACACAATGCCAATTTCCGATGCGCCGAGAACTTCTCTCGTTCGCGGCACCATTGACAGCATCATTCCCGGGGAACTATAATTTTGCGGGCAGTGGATCAGCCGTCTTTCGCGCTTGTTCGAAAAAGGGCTGCGCGGGCCGAAAACCCCTGAGATCGGACGAATCGCCGGGAAAGGATCGGGCTTATGAAAAAACGCATTTTCGGTATCATCGGGCTTCTGGCTCTCGTCGGCCATCCGGCCGTCACCGCGATTCCCAAAATTCCGGCCGAAGCGCCAAAGGATGCCGCCGCCCCTCGAAGACTCGTGCTCGATGTCGTCGCTTTGAAAGACGGAAAGCCGGCCGGAGATTTGGCTGAGGCCGACTTTGAGCTCTATGAGGACGGAAAGAAGATTCCGCTCCGTTCCCTGTCGCATGTCCAAACCGCGTCCCAAAAACGCCTGGCCGTCGTCTTCCACGATATGAACCTCTGGATCAAGAACGTCCAGCGGGATAAGGACGATATCAGCGAAGAGCTCGTCGGCCTGACCAACCTGGGCATCGAGCTCGCGATCATGCGTCTCGATTCACCGGGAGGGCTGAAGATCCTTCAACCCTTCACCCGGGACGAAGCGCTCATCCGCAAAGCCGCGGCTTCGGCTCTGGCAAAGATGGGAATGAACGAATCTTACGACAATTTGGGCGGCCGGTTCATGGATATCCAGGGAGCGGAGCGGCTCGTTCAGAACGAAAGTCAGAACCTGCTCCTGTCTTACTATTACACGAAGCGCCAGCGGTTTGAAAATACGATCGGCGGGCTGATGGCCGCCGGCTGCTTCCTGCAAGACTTCCCGGGGCGAAAATCCATTCTCCTCGTGAGCGGCGGGATTCCCGACCTTTCGTCCTCAAGCCAGATTGACATCATGAGCAGCGGAGACAGAAGCGCGGCGATGGACGCCATCCATGATCGGGCGCGCCAGACGACGACGCGGAGCCGGCTGTTCGACCCGTTCGGCCTCCTCAAGGGGGAAAGCTTCGAGCAAAGCGACCAGGTCCTCGACAGGTTGGTTCAATTCTCCAACGCTCGGAACATCTCGATCTATGCCCTCGACTCCGGGGTCTTCGCAAAAAATGTGTTCATGATCACTTCCGAGTTCGCCCGAACGGAGCTGACGGAGTCCGACTCGATCCAGAGTGAGGAGCGGGCCAAAGAGGTCCAAAGCCTAAGGGAAATTGCCGAGGGCACGAGCGGATTGCTCTTCCGGGGGGCGAATAAATTCGAGGATTTGAAGAAATCTCTCGATGCCGACCTCGAGGGATATTACGAACTGGCGTTCAAGTCCGAAGGGCAAAAACCGGATGGGAAATACCACAAGATCACCGTCAAAACCGGCCGGAAAGACGTCACTCTCCGCTACCGGAAGGGCTACCGCGAAGATGCCCCGGAAGAAGCCAAAAAAATGCTCCTCATCAGCGCCTATTACAGCCCGGATCTCTTCCACGGCCTTCCCTTCGAAGGGCTTTTCGTCCCCTTTGTCAACGGGTCGGGAAAATTTGAGGCCTGGATCAGCCTGGCTTTGCCGGTGAAGCCCTTATTCATAGACAGTCCCCGGGCTTCCTCTCCGGTCACGACGTTCTCTCTCTTTGTCTGGCTTCGGGAGCGCGAACAGGAAAGCCAAGGATTCGCGGTTAATATCGACATCCCCGTGAAGATGACGGACGCCTTGCGCGACTCCCTGTCCGACATGACGCATATATGGTCGTTCTTCAAAGGACCGGAACTCGCGCTCAAAAAGACGGGCTATGATGTCGTCTACGTCCTCCATGACGCGCAGACGGGAGAGATCGGAGGCTGGAGCTCGGCCCTCGCGGTCCCGGATCTCCGCAGCGACAATCGAGGCGTCGTGATCAACCGCGTCCTGGGTACCGTCGCCTCAAACCAGCAGGGAAAGACGGAGGCTTTGGCCCTTAATCCGAAAAACGGAATTCTGGACTTCAACGAAGTCAGATTCTACCCTCGGGTGACAAACCAATTCTCGGCCGAGGAGGATGCCTGGGTTTTTCTTCAGGCGCATCTTCCCCTCCGGAAAGACAAAGAGTCCGTTTCTCCCCAATTCACGGCTTTACGGGAGGGCGCGCTCCCGCAAGCGCTGGGCGGGGAACTCATCGTCGAATCCTGGAACGTCAAAACGAAAATTTGGAGCGGCATCTGCCGATTGGGCTTAAACCCTCTTGGGTCCGGAGAATATGTCCTCAGGATCACTGTCCCCGCAGGGTCCGGAAACGGCGGCCTGACGACCGAAATCAAGTTCAACAAGGGCGGATAAAAAAAGCGGTCCGCTCACCGAACCGCTGAAACACCAACCACGGGTCGAGCGTTCGACCCCCGGGGCATCATCGTTGCGCGTGAATGATTGTCATTGGATCGAGGTTTTGTTATGATGCGGCCGTAGGTTCGGAGAGGAGGCGCATCATGTCATACAATTCCATCAAGAAATGCCTTGCATTTTCTCTGCTTTTTATCGCAGGCGTATCATCCCTCGCCGCGCAAGCAGCTCCGCCGGGGCCGCCGATTTTCACGGACTTCACGGCCGCCCTGATCGGGAAGCCCCCGGTCAAGCTCATGCTCGATCCCTTCTACGAAAAATATTGCGACGCCATGGGCATCCCGGTCATCGCCTCGGGGAAAGTCTCGGACCTGGCCGTCCTCATCGGCCGGGACATCATTATTCACATGCTGTCCGAGCGCCCCGACATCCGGAGGGCGCTGATAACCGAAGGTCAGAAGGTCGGGATCATCGGGAAAGACCAACAGATGTCCGATATCCCCGAGTATAAAAACCTCAAGAAGCCCGAGCTCGGCGACCGGCGATTGACACAGGGTGAGATCGCCAACTATGAGAAGATCCGGCAGCAGACGGACGCAGAGTACTGGAACAGGCGGGCCCGGGGCCTGGGCGGCGTCTACACGACCTGCGGCGAGGAAAACCTGTTGGGGATCCCCGGGACGCGCTACTTCGGAGAGCAGATCCTGGTCCACGAGTTCGCCCACGCCATCCACCGGGCCATCCGGTTAGCCGACCCTCAGCTTGCGGCCGACATCGAGAAGCGCTACGCCGATGCCATGGCCCTCGGCCTGTTGAAAGGCCACTACGGCTCCAACAACTCCGGCGAATATTGGTGCGAGGGGACGCAGTTCTGGTTCTGGTCGAACTACGAGTACAAAGACGGCGACAAGATCGTTTATTCCCCCGCCGATCTGCGGAGCTACGACCCCGGGCTTTACGAACTCCTGGGCCGCGTTTATCCAACCTCCCACCATATCCCCATGGACCCCTTCTGGAACCATCGGGAGCGCTACAAACCGGCGGAGAAGGCGGCCGAAGGGAAGAAAATATCATCCTAACCGGCATCATTCATCAATATATTATTCACAAACAATTCTGACAAAGGAGAAAAGCTATGAAACAAAAAGATCTTTTTTGGAAAACGGCTCTGATTTTATGTTTCCTTCTGCTTCCGGCCGTCCTTTGTGCCCAGGGAACCCGGGCCGATTATGAACGGGCCAACAAGCTTCAGGACAAATTTCAGGGATTGGCCGTCAACGTTCCGGAGAGAGTGTACGCGATCGGTAACACAAGTCGCTTCTGGTACAGGAAATCCGTCAAGGGCGGAAACGAATTCGTGGTGGTCGATGCGGAGACGCCGGCCAAGAAACCGGCCTTCGACCATGAGAAGCTGGCCGCTTCCCTCTCCGCCGCCTCGGGCGAGAAATATACGGCCTTGACGCTTCCCTTTGTGAATATCACCTTCGTCGACAACGAACAGGCTATTGAGTTCGCGGCCGCGGGCTCGAACTGGAAGTGCAGCCTTTCGGATTATGCCTGCAAGAAGACGGGCCCCGCGCCTCAGGGCCCGCCGAGAAGGCGCGGGCCCGTTGGGGAGAGCCCGGATGAATACCCTGAAGAATTCGGCAACGATGTTGATGACGGCATGGTGGACCTCGCGCCGCAGGCTCAGCAGGTCCGCGGCGGCTTTCAATTCGCGGGTCAGGGCCCGGCCCCTCAGACCCTGAATCAGAAGGCGTCTCCTGATGGAAATTGGGAAGCGCTCATCCGGAATTTCAACGTCTTCATCCGTCCTAAAGGAAAGACCGAGGCGTTTCCGCTGAGCTTCGACGGCTCGGAAGGAAATTACTATACGCTGGCGTCCATCGCCTGGTCTCCGGATTCAAAGCATTTGGCGGCCTACTGCGTCCGGCCGGGTTATCAGCGTCTCGTCCACTACGTAGAATCATCGCCGGCCGACCAGCTCCAGCCGAAAAGTTCGACGCGGGAGTATGCCAAGCCGGGGGATACGCTGGATATCGCCCAGCCGGTGCTGTTCGACGTCGAGGCCAAGAAGCAGGTCGTTATCGACAACAGCCTGTTTCCGAATCCCTTCAGCCTATCGAATCCGGTTTGGTGGAAGGACGGCCGGGCGTTCACCTTTGAATACAATCAGCGCGGCCATCAGGTTTACAGGGTGATCGAAGTGGAAGCCGCTTCGGGAAAGGCGCGGGCGCTGATCAGTGAAGAACCGCAGACGTTCTTCTCCTACCGCCCGTTGACGGGGAATCTCAGGGAGACCGGCACGAAGTATCGCTATGACCTGAGCGACGGGAAGGAAATCATCTGGGCGTCGGAACGAGACGGCTGGCGGCATCTCTATCTGTACGACGGCGCGACGGGCCAAGTGAAGAGCCGGATCACCCAAGGAAACTGGGTGGTCCGCGCCGTGGACAAGGTCGATGAAGGAAAACAACAGATCTGGTTCCAGGCGTGCAGCATGAATCCCGGACAGGACCCGTATTTCAGCAACTTCTACCGGATCAATTTTGACGGCAGCGGTCTCACGGCCTTCACCGAAGCTGATGGGAACCACACGGTGACCTACTCCACCGATATGAAGTACTACATCGATACCTGGTCGCGGGTCAATCTCCCTCCCGTTTCAGAACTCCGCCTCACGGAAGACAGGAAACTCCTCCTGGAGCTCGAGCGGGGCGATATCAAGGAACTTTCCGCCGCCGGCTGGAAGATCCCCGAGGTGTTTACGGCCAAGGGGCGGGACGGCCAGACCGACATCTGGGGAGTCATCTTCAGACCCTCGAACTTCGTCCCCTCGAAGAAATACCCCGTTATCGAGAGCATCTATGCGGGTCCCCAGGGCTCGTTCGTGCCGAAATTCTTCAGCGCTTACTACGCGCAGCAGGCACTCGCCGAAATCGGGTTCATCGTCGTCCAGATCGACGGCATGGGCACGGCCAACAGGACCAAAGCTTTTCACGATGTCGCCTGGAAGAACCTCGGCGATGCCGGATTCACGGACCGAATTCTGTGGCACAAGGCCGTGGCCGCAAAATATCCTTTTTACGACATCAGCCGCGTCGGCCTCTACGGGGGATCGGCCGGAGGTCAGAACTCCACGGGCGGCGTCCTCTTTCATCCGGAGTTCTACAAGGCCGCCGTCTCCAATTGCGGCTGCCACGACAACCGGATGGATAAGATGTGGTGGAACGAACAGTGGATGGGTTGGCCGCTCGGTCCTCATTATGCATCTTCGTCCAACGTGGACAACGCTGACCGTCTCAAGGGCGCTCTGCTGTTGAGCGTCGGAGAATTGGACACGAACGTGGATCCGTCTTCGACCTTCCAGTTGGTGAACGCGCTCATGAAAGCCGACAAGAAGTTCGACCTGCTCGTCGTTCCCGGAGGCGGACATGGCTCCGGAGGAGATTTTTTCCTGAGGCTGCAGCGGGATTTCTTCGTCCATCACCTGCTCGGCGTCAACCCTCCGGACTGGAATAAGATGGAAAAGAAATCGTGAAAGTAGGCAAAAAAAAGGGGAGGAAGCGGCCTTCCTCCCCTTTTCGTCTTCAGCTCGAGCTTTAGAACGCGAAGCGCAGAGAGAAGCGGTACACTCTCGTCTGGTTGGTGATGCTGGTAACCCGCTTGTAGGTTGAGCCTAACGCATAGGTGCCCGTGCTCACGTTGTTATCCGTGGGCCTCCAGGTTCCGCCGGGATTCTGGGTGACGTTGACGTAGTAGTTGCCGAACAGGTTGTAGATGTCGACAAAGCCGGAGAGTCTGCCGAGTTTGCCGAGGGTGAAATTTTTCTCAACCCGCAAATCGACGTTCTGATAGGCATAGAGTCTCCGGACGCCCTGGGGTTCTACATTAATGCTGTATGAAGGAGCGCGGCTGAGATCGATGCCGTTGGCGTTTGCCCAGGCCGTGGGAGCGTAGACGGTGACGCTTCTCTGCCACGGGGTTCCGGTGTAGAAGTTGTAATAAAAGGAAAGCAGGACACCGAAAGGCACATCAAAGGTGCCGTAGAGTTTGATGACCAAGGGGCGATCTTCGCCCGGTAGCCGGCCGTCATTGTTGACGTACCAGTTGGCGTTGTTTCCCGGCAAGGCATAACCCCAGATGTTGCCGTAATCGCCGGCGATATTCCCCCATGTCTTGGAGATGGTTACGGACCCGCCGAGCTGCCAGCCGTGGGCGTAGCGCTTATCGAAGACGATATCCACCCCGGAATACTTCCGGTAAGCGTCGGGAATGTTGGTCAGCATATTGAGCAATTGGGGAGCGCTCGACTTCATGAAGTACATGGTGACCGTTTGCGCGGCATATTGGTCGGCTTTCGGGATCGTGGTCGTAAAGGGCACCCAGTAGCCGCTGTCGGGCTTGTAGAAGAATGAGTTGGTTTTGAAATCGAAGAGAGCGTCGTCGATGATGTTCTTCTTTTGCTTGTACATATAGCTGACGCTGACTTTGAAGTTGGTGAAGAGCTCGTGGTCGATGCCGAAGGTGATCTGATCATCAAAGGTCGCCTTGAGGTTCTTATCGACCAATCGACTCCAGTAATCCCGGAGCTTGACGAGAGGGCTGGTCGACCACACGCCCTTGTAGCTGTCGATGCCGGCCTCATCGGGCACTCCGTTGCCGTTGTTGTCCCACCAGTCGAAGGTGTAGCTGCTCAGCCGGAGGGGATTGTAGCTGACGATTAAGGAGGCGTAGAGCCAGTCGCTGTAACGTCCCAGGCTGAACTTGAGGGCTGTCTTGCCGTCGCCGAACAGGTCATAGGTGAGGCCCAGGCGGGGCGTAAATACATCCCACTTAACGAAAGGATCCACGGCCGCCTGCTTGACCTCGTCATAGAGATTGACCCCGAAATCTTGAAGCATGGTGGTTTGGCCGACAGAGTAGGCGATGCCTCCGGTTCGGCCCTTGTTGACATCGGGGATCCAGCCTCTGGTATTATCGTAACGAAGGCCGATGTTGACGGTCAGCCTGTTCTTGATTGTCCAGGAATCCTGTAGATATCCGGAATAGCGTATACCCCTGGATTTCGCCATCGAGTTTTCCCGGGTCGTCCCCATGAAGTACAGGGCGATTTGACCGTCGCCATGGAGCGGATCGGGCTTGTTCAGGCCATAGAGGCCCCGCCAATAATAGGGGCTTCCGTTATACCAATACTGGACGAGGGGGTTTTCTTGCCAATCGGACCAATTGCACCCGACCGTGTTGAGTTCCACGCCGGCCTTGAACTCATGGTCGCCGCCGAGGAGGTTGTTCTGAAAGCGGGTCAGGTGTAGTGAAGCCTGGTAGGTCGGGCGTCCGATCCACTCGTTGGTCCTGTCTCCGGTGCCGAACCAGTAAGTCGTGTACCTGTCCTGGTTGTGGGCGACTTTATTCAGGTCTTCTCCGGTTTGGGAAGGGTCGGGCAGGGTCAGCATGGCGGAAACTTCGAGGTATCCGCCCCGGGCTTCAATAATGGTGTCGGGGTCGAGGACGTAGGTGATTGACCCGAAGGTGTTGTAGTTGCCCCAGGGGTCGTCGCGATAAGTACAGTCGTAAGGCATAAAGAGGCCGGTCGCCCGGGTGTTGGTACGGTTCTCCCGCGCGTTGCCGTTAACAGTGATTCTGAGATATTTGCTTGGTTGGAAAGTCAGCTTGCCCATCCCTCCCCAGTTCCAGTTGGTGCGGTTGAATGCATCGTAGGTCACCCCTAAGGGGGAGGTCCATGGGACAAAGTTGCTCACGTCTTCGCCGCGGCCGTAACGTCCGTTGGCGAAGAACCAGATCTTGTCTTTGATGATCGGACCGCCGAAGCTTGCGCTCAGGTCATAGCTGAAAACGGCCACGGTCGGCAGTCCCAGGCCCATGGCCCTAAGCTGGTCCTCGGGGACGACGACGGTCGTGAACGAGTCCTTATTGTACCAACCCTGGAACATGCCCGAGAAACTGTTCCCGCCCGACTTCGTCACGGCGTTGATGTAACCGCCGGTCGCGATCCCCACTTCGGCCGGCATTCCGCCGGTCATGACTTCCACTTCCTCCATGATGTTGAAATCGACGTTGACGCCGAGCTGGGCATTGTCGGGGTCGTTGGCGTACAGGCCGTCGACGTGGTAGATGGTATTCGCGGCCGTGCCTCCCTTAACGCTGCTCGCGCTCACGACGCCCGGAGCCAGAGTGACCACATTCCCCAGGTTTTGGGCCATAGGCAGCTTCTGAAGCAAGTCGGACTGGAAATACTTTTGCGTGCTGGACGTTTTCACGTCGACGACGGGAGACGCGGCGGTGACAGTAATCTGCTCGGCAATCGCGGCCTGCTCCAGCGTGAAATTCAATGACACCGTGGCGCTCAGTCCGACGTAGATATTCTCTCTCCTGAGGGACTTGAATCCCTGGAGCTCCGCCGTTAAGGCATATGTCCCGACCCGAAGAAGAGGAAGACGGAAAAAGCCGCTTTCATTAGTCTGCGCGCTTTGACTGCTCATGATGGCCGGGCTCGTGACCGTGACGGTGACGCCGGGAAGAGGAGATCCTTGATTATCCTTGACGGTTCCTCTAATGGACCCTGTGTCCTGGGTGGTGCCCTGGGCAGAAAGCGCTGGGACGAGAGCAAAGCACAAAAGAGTCACAACTAAAATTTTGGAATATTTCATATTTCCCTCCAATGTTTAGAAATCCGTTGGAACGACTTTCAAGCAAATAGGTTGAGTTGTTACGTCATGACCGCCCCCTTCCTTGGAAAAAATAGTTTCTTTTGGTTAGATAATATCGCTCTCCCAAAAAACTTTTTTGAAAGCAGCTTTTTTCACTGGCTAATTCTTTAGCTTACTTAACGGCTTTCCTGATATATTAGATAAACAATATTTGTTTATTTGTCAAGTCGAAAATCAAAACTGGCGATTGAGGTTTTTATCCGGGTTCCATATGGGGGGAAAGGCCGGAACGAAGCCGCTCCCGAAGTCCCGCAACGGTCGCTCCGTCCAGCCCGGCCTTCCCTCTTGAAAAAACGACGATTTTTTCTCTCCAAATCAAGGTTGATGAGTCATGCCGGCTGGTCAGATAGCTTGGTCCGTCCCCAAATACTTGGCGATGGCGGCGGACATGCGCTGGGCGAGGGCTTCGATCTCGGCGCGATCCCGGCCCTCGACCATGACCCGGGCCACTGGCTCGGTGCCCGAGTAGCGGACATCGAGCCGGCCCGCGCCGCCCAGTTGGCGCTTGATTTCGGCCATGACCCCGATGATTTCGGGAAATTCCGCAAAGTCCGCCTTGCGCGATACGTGGACGTTGGTCAGGATCTGGGGAAATTCCTCGAATCCCTGCACCAGCTTCGAAAGGGGAGCGTCGGCAGCGACCATCGCCTCGATCATTTTCAGGCTGGTCAGGATGCCGTCGCCGGTGGGGCAGCTGTCGAGAAAGATCGTGTGTCCCGACTGCTCGCCGCCCAGGTTCGCGCCGAGGGCGATCATCTGCTCGAGGACGTATTTGTCGCCTACCCGCGTGCGGTGGAGTTTGATCCTTTCGCGCTGCAGTGCCACTTCCAGCCCCATGTTGCTCATAGTCGTGGCGACGACGGTGTCGGCCGAGAGACGTCCGCGCGCCTTCATGAAACGCGATTGAACGAACAGCGTGTGGTCGCCGTTGAGAATGCGGCCCCGCTCATCCACCCAAAGGGCGCGGTCCGCATCGCCGTCGTAGGCGACCCCGATGTCGGCCTGCTCCTTAATGACGTGGTGGGTCAGGTCGTGCGGATGGAGAGAACCGCAGGCGTGGTTGATGTTACGGCCGTCGGGTCCGTTGTTGATGACAGCGACCCGGCAGCCGACCGCCGCCAGAACGCGGGGCGCGATGGCTGAACCGGCGCCGTTCGAGCAATCGAGGACGACCTTGAGCCCGCGCGAAGAGGGCAGTGGATCGATCTGGCCCGTCAGGAATTCGATGTATTCGTTGACCAGCGAGCGGCGGGTGCGAAGCGGGATGTGATTTGCGGCCGTCACCTCTTTTTGCTCGTGGATCGCTTTTTCGAGCGCGTCTTCCCAGTCGTCCGCGATCTTCATGCCTTCTGACGAGAAGATCTTGATGCCGTTGTCCTGGTAGGGATTGTGGGAGGCGGAGATGACAACGCCGGCCGAGTATTTGTGCTTGAGCGTCAGGAACGAAATCGCCGAAGTCGTGATGACGCCCGCAGAAAGCGCGCGGCCGCGGCCGGCGCGGATCCCCTGGACAAGAGCGCGCTCGATCCAGACGCCGGACTCGCGCGTGTCGCGGCCGATGAGAATGTCCGGCTCCAACCCCTTGTTGCGCAGCAATTCGACCAGGGCTTTGCCCAGCGCATAGACCGAGAGAAAATCCAAGGGATGATGGCCGGCGACAGCCCTGATCCCGTCCGTGCCGAACAGCTTCTTCATAAACTCCTCTTACCCGAAAGGTCAAAATTATAGCTCATTCGTTCCAATGGCACAAGCTTTCTCGAGCAGGAATTCCCCCATTTTTTCTTTGGTGCAGAAAACCAGGTCCTGTCACGGCCGGGCCCATAACCCCCTCGCTCAAGACCCACCCACCCGCCACCATGAGCTTCGGGTGTTATGGGCCCGGCCGCGCCACCCGGGCGCCAGTCTCAGACTGACACTTTATTTCTACTGCATTTCGTTGTCCTTCAGGGAGTTCCATAAATTATAATTAACATCATGGGGTTACTCCTGTTCCCGAGGATTAAAGGAATAAAGGAAAACTTGACAAGCCCCCGCCGAATTCGATAGATTGAAGCCGGAAGGGAAATGATGGACGGCAAAGAAAAAATCGTGATTGATCGGGCTGATCAGTTGTTCGTGGTCCCCGAAGACATGCTTGAGTCCTACCGGATTCCCCTGGATGAAATTGTCCCCTCGATTCTCCGGGAGGTCGGAGTCCCGAACGAAAAGGAGATCCCCGAAGAACAGCTGGAAGAGAAACTCGCATCCTGGGTTAATCCCGTCATCGGCGTCATCCCGGACGATTTGCTTCCGAAAAAGGAATGAAGAGGGAGTATCATACATGTTTTTTCTGGCGGAAGATTGGGTTTTGATCGGCTTTCAGGGGAATTTTTATCGGATTCCGGTCCGGCAGCTCAAGAGTTTTGAGGTGACCAATCCAAAAGAGAAACAACAGATTCTTGAAGCCGTGAATACGATGAAAGTCCGGGGCCGGACTCCCAGCTGGATGCGCGAGCTTCCCGAAACTCTCGTTGCGGGTGTGAGAGGCTGATTCCTCCGGTCATCCTCCAGACATCCCGATTTTTCGGGCTCCCGAATTCTCTCCGTTTTTCGTGTCTTTCTTGTTTTTGAAAGGACGTCGCAGGCCGAATGCGCATTCTCTCTCTCCCCGTTTATGATGAGAATTATGTCCCCTTTTCTTCCGGCCCGCTCCGTGCCTCCCGATACAACGTCCTCCTGCCGGAAGACCCGGGAGCCGGGCGCGGCGCGCTGATCTTCAACACCCTCAGCGGCGCGGCGGCCGAGCTGACCGGTCCGGAGGCCGGCCTTCTCGGCCGCCTGGCCGAAGGCGACCTTTCGCTGAGAGAATCCCTCGCCGGCCTGTCCATCATCAATTCTCTTTACAACAACGGCTTTGTGGTGTCCCGTAACAAAAACGAGCCGGGCCGGGTCATGGCCGAGCGGCTCTACTGGCGCACGAATCAAGAGCACCTGGACCTGACGATCGTGCCCACCCTGGCCTGCAACTTCACCTGCGCGTATTGTTTTGAGAAAAAATCCCCGCTGCGGTTTTCCGAGAAGGACCGACGGGACATCGTCGATTTCTGCGCGAGAATCATCGGGCCTCAGACGCGCTCGGTGGTCCTGCACTGGTACGGCGGAGAGCCGACCCTGCGCGTCGATGACATCCGGCGCCTGTCGCCTCCAATTTTGCGGCGGGTGGAAGAGACCGGCTGCAGTTTCGTGTCTGAGATTTATACGAATGCCTGGAAGCTGGATGAGGCCGTGTGCCGCGTCCTCCGGGAGGAATGCCGGGTCACGACGCTGATGATCTCCCTGGACGGGCCGAAGGAAGTCCATAACAGCATGAGGTCCGGGCCCGGCGGAATCGGGGATTTCGACGTCATCATGGAGCGGATCAAGCTGGCTCTCCGCTATTTCCACGTCAAGCTGCGGATCCACTGCCACACCCGGAACTACGGCCGGGTCGAGGAGCTCCTCGGACAGCTCCACAGCCTAGGCTTTCAGACGATGGGCGGGCCGTTCGGGAACAAATTGTTCGTCCATTTCTCCAAGCTCTACGATTTCTCCAGCGCCTGCAAGCATGTCAAGGAAATCCGCATCCCCCACCAGGATTGGGGTGATCTTCAATGCGATTACATGGAATGCGCCCAGGCCTTCGGCTTTAGCGTCGATTGGCTGCCGAAACGCCATATGGGCAAGTACTGCAATTCCCAGAGGGAATATGCCTATGTGATCGCCCCGCGCGGCTATCTATATAAATGTTATCGGGATGATTTCGCGGATCCCCGCCAGTCGGTCGGGCGTATCAGCGATCCGGAAATCCCCCGGAAATATGTCCAGGGAGAGGACGCCACGGACCGGCCGGAATGTCAGGATTGTCTGTATCTGCCCGTGTGCAGCGGTTTCTGCCCTTTGAGCGCCTGGGCGGAAAGCCCCTGCACGCATTTCAAGGGGAACCTCGAGCGGAGGCTTTTGAACCTCTGGAAGCAGCCGGCGGCCTCGTCCTAAGACCGGGATCGTTTTCGATGAGCAGGATCGCCCTGGTTTTTGAAAAATTCGACGGGTCGAACCCGGTCCTGTCCATCCTCACCTCGCGGGTGGAAAAGCTCGGGATCGAATACCTGAGAGCCGTTTTGGAGGCCAAGGGACATTCCGTATGGCTCATCGACAACGAGCTCGAGCGGATTCCGGCGGAGGCCCTGGCCGCCCGGCTCAACGCGGAGCCCCTGGACATCATCGGACTCTCGGTCAACGCCGGCAATCTTGATTCTTCTCTCGCCCTAGCCCGGCTGATCGCGCCGGGTCCGTTTCTCGTTATGGGGGGCGTCCTGCCAAGTCTCCACGGCCGCGAGATTCTCGAGACCCTGCCGCGGGTGGACGGTGTCGTCCTGGGCGAAGGAGAAATTCCCCTCCAGGAGTTGGCGTCGTGGGCGGACGACAGGAGCTCTGCGCTTCCGGAGATCCCTTCCTGCCTGACGCGGCTCCATCCCCACCCCCCTTTGGCCGGGCCTTACGACCTGAATGCCCTTCCCATCCTCCGTCATCCGCTCCTTGATCGTTACGACCAGGCCGCCGTCAGCACCTCGAGGGGTTGCCGCTATGCCTGCGCCTTCTGCGCGGAGTCGCGTTTTTTACGGGAAGCCGGGGCGGGTTGGCACGGCCGGGATCCCGGGCATGTCGTCGAAGAGCTCATCCATATCCGTCGAAGCTCCGGGGCGAATTCCGTCTGGATCGTCGACGGCGATTTCATCGGCCCTTCGCCCGGACGCGCGGCCTCCATCTGTCGGGAAATCCTCCGCGAGCGGCTGGAGATTTATTTTGAGATCGACGCCCGGGTAGACGACGTGGACCGGGACCTTTTCTCGCTCTTGAAAAAAGCCGGGTTGAGAAGGGTCTTCCTGGGGGTGGAATCCCTCTCGGAAAAATTCCTGATGAGGATGCGGAAGCGGACCGCGCCCGAGGACGCCCTCAGGGCGCTCGGCGTGCTGAAAACGCTGGGAATTTCCTATACCCTGGGCCTGATCCCGTTTTCCGAGGAAACGACCTATGAAGAGCTTGCCCGGGACGCGGCTTTTCTCGAGGAATACGGGTTCGAGAACTGCGGGAGCCATCTCTTCATGGGACTGAAGGATTATCGGGCCATGAAGACGGAGATTCCCAGGAACTTCAGGGACGAGCGCGTGGCCCGGATTTTTCAGGCCGGCCGCGAGTTCGAAAAGAGGCTGAACTGGTGCTATGCCGGCCATGTTCGCGAGCCGTTGGCTCCGGCGGAAAGGCCCGGCCTCGTCCGCGAGATCAATCAGGCCGTCGGAAACGAGCTTTTGGCGCTCATCAAGATGAACGCGTGAGGAGCAAGCGGGTGGAACGGGTCCTTCTTTTTTCGAGTCCCGCGGACGATGAATACGATCCTCATCTCCGGCGGAACGTGGCGGAACCTCCCCTCGGTCTTCTCTACCTGGCCGCGGCGTTGGAGGGATCGGCGCTCTGCGAACATTATTCGCTGGTCGACGGCTATGTGAATCCCGCCGAGGCCGACCGTCTGGAGGAAAGAATCCGGCAGGAGGGTGCCACCCAGCTTTGGATATCCCTGATGTCGTCGGAGGGGATGCGCTGTTTCGGGGACCGGGCCCGGAAGATCAAGGAAAAATTCCCGCATCTCAAGATCACGGCCGGGGGCGCATATTTCCGCGGGCTGCCCGAGGAGAGCCTTCGCTCCCGGTTTCCGGATTACGACCTCGTCGTGACGGGCGATCCGGACCTGGAAATCGATGATGTCCTCAGAGCCGAGGGGATCTTCCGGCCGAAGCCTCTGGTTTCCCATGTGGAAGTCCCCTATCCCCGCCGGGACAGGGTCGACCTCAGGACATATTTTTCGGCCGGCCGGCCGCCCCATCATCTGGTCATCGGTGCCCGGGGATGCAACGGCGGATGCACCTTTTGCGCGATCAACCGCCGGAGTCCCTACCTGCGCACCCCGAGGGAAGTCGCGCTCGAAATCAAATGTTTGTGCGCCGCGACGGGGATCAAGGCCTTTTCGATCATCGACGACGTGACGGCCTTGAATCCGGAGCGGTTTGACAGGTATGAAGAGAGCCTCGAAACGCTGCCGTCGGATATCCAGCTCGACGTCTCCTGGCGGATCGACCGGTTCTCCGAGGAGACGGCCGATCGCCTGGCCGATGCCAGGGTCCGCGTGATCCGGTTCGGCGTGGAGTCCATCGACCCGGCCGTCCAGTCGTTTCTGGGGAAATCATACTCGGCCGAGCAGATCCGCCGGTGCGTCCGATGGGCAACTGAGCGTTCGCTGAGTCCCTGCCTATACTTTCTCTTCGGTTTCCCCAAGGACACGGAGGCCGGCATTGCCGGGTTGTTGGACTTCATGGAGGAGCTGGCCCGGGAAACACCGGTGCCCCCTTATCTGGGTATCATAAGAGTCCTGGAGGGGACGCCATTGATGAAACTCTACAGGGAGCACGGCTGGATCAAGAACGGGGAGCCCGTCCGCGGCCTCCCGCTCCGAGATCTGCTGGAGGTCCTCGCCCGGTGGCGGGGGAAATATCCGGATTTTTTTTATGCGGGAGGGTCGCTGTGATTCCCTCGAGCCGAAGATGAAGACGCCCTTGCTTCAACCGCCGGATTTTCTGGGATTGATGCTCACCTCCCGGTGCCTGTCACGATGCGGCCACTGCTTATACAATTGCGGCCCGGACCGCCGGGAGGAACTCACACCGTTGGATATCGAGGCGCTTTTATCGGACCTCCTCGAACTCGGGCTCGGACACGTTCCGGTTCACCTGGGAGGGGGGGAGCCTTTCCTGGCCTTTCCCTTGCTCCTTGCGGCGGCCGCACGCCTGACGCGGATGGGCTTCCGCATCGACTTCGTGGAGACCGGGGGGAGCTGGTTCGCCTCGAAACAAGACGCCCGGGCCCGTTTCCTGGCGCTTCAGGCCGCGGGCGTTCGGCGGATTATCGTCTCGGCGGACCCTTTTCACCAGAGCTTTGTTGCGCCGAGCACCGTGCGGGCCATCCTGGGCGCGGCCTCGGGAATTTTCGGGACCGATAACGTCCTCCTCAATTCCCCGCAACTGTTGGCCCTCGTCGAGGGCTTGAGCCCCGAGAAGACCCTGACGTTCGGCGAGTTTGTGGCTTCAGCCGGCCGGGAATCTGCCGCATCCGCTCTATTAGCTCACATGCGGCCGCTCCAGATCGCGGGCCGGGCTCCCGGCACCCTGAAGGATTTCTTCCCTCGTTTTGAGGCCGGCACATTCGCGGAGGATTGCAGCCTCCGCGTGATCGGGAAGCGGAAATGGCACTTCGGCCCCGGGCGGTACGTCCAGACGGGATACTGCGCCGGTCTGGCCTTCCCTCTTAAGGACGGGCTTGCCCGATGGCTCCGGAGTTTTAATTTGGCGGACTGGCCCGTCGTCAGGGTTCTGGCCGGGGACGGCCTTCAGGCCCTTGTCTTGCTGGCCGGCGAAGAAGCGGGCTTCAGGCCGGACCCCGAGGGCTACCTTTCGGCCTGCCATTTGTGCCAGGAAGCCAGGCTCGCCCTCTGGAAGCTGGGACGTTATGAAGAGCTCGGACCCGACGGCTTCTACCAAGAGTTGCTCCGCGAGTCGAAGCCGAAATCCCGCGAAAAAAAGGAAGGAGAAAGGCGGTGACACCGGCGGAAAAATTCCAGCTTCCCCTTGAAATTATCCAATGGGAGCTCACGCGGCGGTGCGATCTCCGTTGCTCCATGTGCTTTCTTCCCGAGGAGGGGCGAAGGGACCATGAGCTCAGCTTCCGGGAAGCCCTGGACCTCGTCGGCCGATTCGCGGATATGGGCGTGAAAGAAGTCCATCTCTTCGGCGGAGAAGCCTACCTCCGCCGCGACTTCTTGAATATTGTCAAAGCTTTGGCCCATTTGAGGTTGAGCCTTACCTTCACGACCGGCGGATTGAACTTCCCGGTCAATGATGTTGTTGAGGCCGGGGAGGGCCGTATTTCTCGTATCATGGTGTCTCTGGACGGGCTGGAGCCGACCCATGATGCTCTGCGCGGCGTCGCCGGCAGCTTCAAGGCGGGGCTTCGCTGCCTGGAATCCGCCAAGCGGGCGGAGATCCCCTGCGGCGTAACGACCCAGCTCAATCGGCGGACCCTTGGAGATCTCGAAATACTCACCCGGCTGCTGTTTCTGGCGGGAGTCGGTCTCTGGCATGTCCAGCTTACGGAACCTTTCGGCCGGGCTGTTTCGCGGTTCAACTCGCTGCTTCAGCCCTATGAACTTCCGGCGGCGCTGGATGTCCTGAACAGGATCAAGCTGACCGCGTCGAAGGATCGGGTGCTCGTCAAGCTGGGGAACAACATCGGATATGGCACGCCCCGGTGCCGGGCGCTCCGGGAGGATGTCGACGAAGTTCTGAGATACACAAGCTGCCGGCAGGGGATGAATTATCTGGCGATTCAATCCGACGGAAGGGTCAAAGGCTGCGCGGCCTGCGCCGGGGGAATCGGCCCCTATCAGAGCAACATCCGCGAACGGGATCTGAAGGATATCTGGGAGGACACGAGAGAATTCGGATGGACCCGGCTCTGGTCTGAGGATCTCCTCTGGGGATTTTGCGCGGACTGCCCGCACCGGCTGACCTGCCGGGCGGGCTGTATTCAGACGAGCCAGGCTCTGTTCGGCCGGCCCGGCAACAATCCTTATTGTGATTATCGAGTCAAATCGCTGGCCGAGCGGGGACTCCGGGAACGCATCATCCCCGATCATTCCTCGTCAAATTCCGGAGCTTTGTTCCGCGTTCTCGTAGAAAAAATTCTCTCGCCGGAAGAAGGCCGCTGATGTGCGCGAATGACATGAGAAGTCAAGAGATGCCGGCCGCCCTGTCCAACAGTGTCGGTATGGACCTGATTATGGTCAAGCCGGGGAGCTACATGAGGGGAAGCCGAAAATCTCCGACGGAAGTGGCGGAACAATATGGCGGAATCCGGGATCTGCTGGAGCTTGAGCATCCCCGCCACGAGGTCCATATCACCAGGCCTTTTTACATCGGGAAATTCCCGCTTACTGTGGGACAGTTCCGCTCTTTCATCGAAGACAAGCCCCGGATGCGCAAAAGATTGGAGCGGGGGGCCTGGGCTTGGCACGAAGGAGCTTGGTCCAAGAGGCGGGATGCGAACTGGCAAAACCCTTATTTTCCCCAGGATGACACCCATCCTGTCGTCTGCCTGAGCTGGTATGATGCCTGGCTGTTCTGTGAATGGCTTTCCCGGAACGAGAATCGCCGTTACGGGCTGCCGACCGAGGCGCAGTGGGAGTATGCCTGCCGGGCGGGAACCCCGGGAGAGTTCTGCTCCGGGGATTCCCTCGAGCTTCTCGATGATTATGCCTGGCACTGGAAGAACAGTGAAGCGAGGACGCATTCGGTCGGCCTGAAAAAACCCAACGCCTGGGGGATTCATGACATGCACGGCCATGTGCTGGAGTGGTGCCGGGATTGGGCCGGCCCGTACCCCGGCGGCCCTCTCGCCGATCCTTCGGGGCCGGAGAAAGGTTCTTATAAAATCTGCCGGGGCGGATCGTGGCTGGTTTATCCGCACAACCTCCGCTCGGCCGACCGGTGCCGGCTTTTGCCCTCCGTAAGGCATGCCGACCTTGGGCTGCGCGTGGTGATGGAATGGCCGGCCTGAGGATACCGAGAGGAAGGGAATGGTGATTGGGCTGTCGGATAAAGGAAGGGCCGGATGATCGGGCTGTCTTCTCCCGCCGAGCGCTTGACTTTCATTCCTTTTAATCTCCCGGGGCTCAAGGCCTCCCGCTACAATGTCATCGTGCCCGAAGACGGGGCCTCGAGCCATGGGATGCTCGTCTATAACACGTTGACCGGCGCCGCGGCGGAACTCTCCGCCGCCGAAGCGAAAATGCTCAGCCGATACCTGGAAGGCCCGCCTCTTTCGCACCTCGATGGGCTGTCGCTCCTGAAGGAAGTGGACGCGCTCTTTTCAGCCGGTTTCCTGGTCCCTTCCTTACTCGACGAGGCCGGCCTAGTCCGCGGCCAGCGACTCTTCTGGCAAAAAGACCGGTCTCATCTGGACCTGACAATTGCCCCCACCTTGAGGTGCAATTTCCGGTGCACTTATTGCGGCCAGGAGAAAGCCCCGGTGTCTTTTTCCCGGCGCGACCTGGACAGGCTGACATCGTTTTTGGGGAGAGTCATCGGGCCCGGGACCCGCCGAGTGACGGTCCACTGGTACGGCGGGGAGCCGACGCTGCGCGTTGATGCCGTCCGCGCGGTTTCGCGCGAACTCGTCGGGCTGGCCGATCGGTTTGGGTCGGTTTTCGAAGCGGAAATGTACACTAATGCCTGGCGGCTGAATGAAGACATCTGCCCCGCGCTCAGCCGGGAAGGCCGTATCAGCACGCTCATGGTGTCGCTCGACGGCCCGCGGGATATTCACGACCGCATGCGCGGCGGCCGGCCGGGCCTCGGCGGCCTTGAGGGAACCCTGGACCGGGTCGAGCTGGCGGTCCGCTATTTTGATATCAAAATCCGGATCCACTGCCATCTGGAGAACGTGACGCGGATAGGGGAGCTCCTCGAAGAGCTTCACCGCCGCGGGCTGGATCGGACCGAAGAGCGGGCCGGACATTCGCTTTCCGTTCACTTTTCCAAACTTTATGACTTCACCAGCGTATGCTCGCACGTCCGAAACATCCGGCTGCCGCACCGGGATTGGGGCGCCATCCAGTGCGGGCTTCTCGAGCAGGCGGCCTCGATGGGATTCAAGGTCGTCTGGCTTCCCAAGAGGTCCGCGGCTACATATTGCATGGGACAGCGTGAAAACGCTTTTTTGATTGTTCCCCGTGGATACGTCTACAAATGTTACAACCAGAATCTTATCGACCCGAAAGGCGCCGCGGGCCGATTGTCGGATCCCGAGATCCCCTACCGGCTGATCGGCGGATTGGATCCGGCCGATGACGAAAGATGCGCGGACTGCCTCTATCTGCCGATCTGCAGCGGAGAATGTCCCTTGCAGGCCTGGTCGGAAATCCCCTGCACCCATCTCAAGGGGAATCTCGAGCGCAGGCTTGTCCAGCTATGGAAACAGCAGCGGAAGAGAGGCGGTTGAAGCGCTCTGACCTCTCTTTATTATTTCTTTGCGGGGGCGGCGGCCTTGAGGTCTTTGATGAAGATGCGGATGCGAACCCTTGTTATGGACGTCGCCAGCCGCAGCTCCGGCTTGGGTAAAATCAAATCCGCCTCGACCTCAAACGATTGAGTGAACGCCGAGATGTCGATCGGGCTGGTCCGTACCCGGTCCCGCTCCTTGAGCTTGCTCTCCGGCCCGCGCACCAGCACCTTGGCCGGGATGACCTCCATCTTGTCGATCTTCAGGCCGTCCGCCAGTTTGCCGATCAGGAACGGCTCGACGTCCAGGCTCATCTCCTTGGTCTGCTCGAGCTTCAGGCGCACCGTGTTGGGCGCGATCATGGTTACCTGGGCGCCCGCCGGCAGGCTGATCATCGCGCTGTTAAGGGGGTATTCCATCTGATAGGTCGTGGCCCGCTCCAGGTTCAGCTTGGCGAACACGTTGGCCGAGGTGACCTGGTCGATGAGACGGTCCGGCGCCCTCACCGTCACGTCGATCATCGGCCCCGGCTTCTCCACGAGCTCCATGTTCTGGGGGATGTTGCGCGTCTCGAGCGCGATGGTCAGCGTCTTCTCCGAGAAGCTCTTCTCCTCCGGGATCACGGTCAGCCACAACACCAGCGCCAGGGCGAACGCCAAAAGCTTGAGCGCCCAATTTCTCACGAACAAATTCTTGATGAATCTGAGCATCGTCCTACCGGTTCTTTAAATATTCGATCAGTCGGTTCTTCAATTGGTCTCGGTCCTGGAATCTCTCCAGGTGTCCCTTGACGGCCACCGATATCGTGCCGGATTCTTCCGACACGACGATGACCGCCGCGTCCGTCTCCTCCGACAGCCCGATGGCCGCCAGATGCCGTGTCCTCGCCACGAATTCCTTCCCCAGGTTGTGAGTCGCCGGCAGCGGCAGCAAACACCCCGCCGCGATGATCTTGGACCCCTGGATGATGACCGCGCCGTCGTGGAGCGGCGCGTGCGGGTGGAAGAGATTGACCAGCAGCTCCTTGGTGAGATGCGCGTCGAGTCTCGTGCCCCGGTCGGCGTAGTTCCGCAGCGAGATCTCCCGCTCCATGGCGATGAGAGCGCCGATCCTCTTCTGCGACAGATAGTCGACGGCCAGCGAGACATCCTCGATCTTCTCCTCCATGCTCCGCCGCGTCAGCCGCCGCCGGAACGACCGCGAGCCGACGCCGGTCAGGAACCGCCGGATCTCTCCCTGGAAGAGCACGATGACCGCGATAATCAAATAATTGATGAAATTCCGGATCAGCATGTTGCTGACCGTCAGCTTGGCCCACTGGCTGACCGCGTACAGGAGCGCGACGAGGATCAGCCCCATGGCCAGTTGGTAGGCGCGGGTTTCCTTGAGCAGCAGGAAAATCGAGTACAGGATGAGGGCCACGAGGAGGATGTCCACAAAATCCCCCAGAGTCATGTGCTTGAGAACGTGGATGGAATTAATGAACATAACGGCTTGTGTTTCCGACAAACGATGAGGCGTCTTGGGCCTCGTTCAGAATAGCCTCGGCCACGACGACCGCCCGCTTCACGGCCTTGACGTCGTGCACCCTCAGGATGGCCGCCCCCCGCACCATGCTCAGCACGGCCGAGGCGATCGTCCCTTCGAGCCTCTCCTCGGGCGGCAAATCCAGGATTTTCCCGATAAACGATTTCCGCGACGGCCCGACCAGAATGGGCCGTCCCAGGTCCTTGAAGGTTGTCAGGTTATTGATGATGCGCAGATTGTCTTCGAGCCTTTTCCCGAACCCGATCCCCGGGTCGATGATGATCCGTTCCTTGGGGATGCCGAAGGCGAGGGCGTAGTCCAGCCGCTCCTTCAAAAAGACCTTGACTTCGGCCAACACGTTGTCGTAGGAGGGTTTGTCTTGCATGTTCTTGGGCTCGCCCTTCATGTGCATCATGATTAAGCCGGCTTTGAAACGATGGGCCAACTCGAGCATGCGGACGTCGTGGCGGGCCGAGCTGATATCGTTAATGATGTCGGCGCCCGCCTCGAGTGCGGCCTCGGCCACCCGGGCTTTCACGGTATCGACCGAGATGAGGCAGCTCGTCCGCTTACGCAGCGCCTCGATGACCGGGATGACGCGGCCCAGTTCGACGTCGGCCGGCACGGGCTCGGACCCCGGCCGCGTGCTCTCGCCGCCGATGTCGATCATGTCCGCACCCTGGGCCTCGAGCTCGAGCGCGCGATCGACGGCCTTGTTCTTGTCCTCGTAATTCCCCCCGTCGAAGAAAGAGTCGGGCGTGACGTTCAGCACACCCATGATCCAGGTCCGGGGGCCGACAGCGAAATTCTGTCCTCGCGCCTGGAATAAGTACTTCTTTCCCACCATTTATTCTTTGGGTTTATTGGATTCGTCCTTGGGATAGGGCGGCTCCTGGAAGAAGGGGAGCTTCGGCTGCGGCTTGGGCTTGGCTGTGGCCGCTGCGACATGCGGTCCGCCGGCCTGAGGGGACTTGGGCTCTCCGGCCTGCACCTGTTGCGGTTTCACTTCCGCGGCCGGCGTCTTGGCTTCCTTGACCTGCAAGGATGCCTGGGCGGCCGCCTGTGACGGCGTTTGGGCCTGCGCCTGGATCATCTGCCCTCCCGCCTCGACCGCCGGGGCCGGTTTATCGAATTCCCCGGTCCTCTTCCCCTCGACGAGCTCGTCGATCTCCTCGTGGTCGAGGGATTCCTTCTCCAGGAGCGCCGCGGAGATCTTCTCCAGCTTATCCCTGTTTTCCTCGAGCAGCCGCTGCGCCCGTTGATAATTGCGCGTCACGATTCTTTTCACTTCCACGTCGATGAGCTCGGAAGTGTGCTCGCTGAAGTTCTTGTGCGTGGTCAGGTCACGGCCCAGGAAGATCAGGTCGTCCCGCTCGCCGAACGTCAGCGGCCCCAGGTCGCTCATGCCCCACTGGCAAACCATTTTGCGGGCGATCTCGGTGGCCTGCTCGAAGTCGTTCGAGGCGCCGGTGGTCGTTTTGCCCATGACCAGTATCTCGGCCACGCGGCCCGCCATGAGCACCGAGAGCCGCGCCTCGATGTATTCCTTGCTGTAAGTGTATCGATCCTCGAGCGGGAGCTGCTGAGTGATGCCCATCGCCAGCCCGCGCGGGATGATGGTGACCTTGTGGATGGGGTCGGCCTCGGGAATGAGCGCGGCCATCAGCGCATGGCCGGCCTCGTGGATGGCCGTGGTCTGCTTTTCTTCCTCGCTGATGATCATGCTCTTGCGCTCGACGCCCATCAGGACCTTGTCCTTGGCGTATTCCATATCGCTCATCTGGACGTTGGCCTGGTTGTTGCGGGCGGCGATCAAGGCCGCTTCGTTCACCATGTTCGCCAGGTCCGCGCCGCTGAACCCGGGGGTCGAGCGGGCGAGCACCTTGAAGTCCACGTCCTTGCTGAGCGGGACCTTCTTGACGTGTACCATCAGGATTTCTTCGCGGCCCTTGACGTCGGGCATGTTGACCACGATGCGGCGGTCGAAGCGGCCCGGCCGCAGCAGCGCGCTGTCCAGGATGTCGGGACGGTTGGTCGCGGCGATGAGGATGATGCCCTCGTTCGAGTCGAACCCGTCCATCTCCACCAGAAGCTGGTTGAGGGTCTGCTCGCGCTCGTCGTGGCCGCCGCCCAGGCCCGCGCCGCGCTGGCGGCCCACGGCGTCGATTTCGTCGATAAAGATCAGGCAGGGCGCGTGCTTTTTGCCCTGTTCGAAGAGGTCGCGGACGCGCGAGGCGCCCACGCCGACGAACATTTCAACGAAGTCCGAGCCCGAGATGGAGAAGAAGGGGACGTCGGCCTCGCCCGCCACGGCCCGCGCCAGGAGCGTCTTGCCCGTGCCCGGCGCGCCCACCAGGAGCACGCCCTTGGGGATGCGTCCGCCCAGGCGCTGGAACCTCTGCGGGTCCTTGAGAAAGCCGATGATCTCCTGCAGCTCGTCCTTGGCCTCCTGGACGCCGGCCACATCCTTGAAGGTTATTTTCTTCTGCGTTCCGCTGAACAGCCTGGCCCGGCTCTTGCCGAAAGAGAGGGCCTTGTTGCCGCCGGCCTGCATCTGCCGCATGAAGAAGAACCAGAAGAGGACGAGGAGGAGGATGGGGAACCAGCTCAGGAGGATGGAGAGCCAGGGGCTGCGGTTCTGGTCTTTGACCACGATATCGACCGCGTGCTCGCGCAGGATCTTGACCAGATCGTCGTACTGAGGGGCGACCGTGCGGAAGTTCTCGCCGCCCTTGTAATTGCCCTGGATCGCGGTGCCGTTGACGGTCACTTTTTCGACCCGGTTGGCCTCGACGTCGTTCATAAACTGACTGAAGGTCAGCTCTTTTTTTGACATATTGGGGGACTGGAGGAAGCTCCAGAGGACGATGATGATGATCCCGGATGCAATCCAGAAAAGTAAATTCTTTCCCGGACGAGCCTTTTTGGTAATTTTTCTATCCATTTTCCACCTTATTCTAGCATGTTTTCGCCCCTGACGCCAGAATAAATTGCGCAAAATTGGGCTATTTGGGGCCGCCTGGGGACGGTTCCGAACAAGCGATCATAGCTCTTAATCCCGCGTTGCTTGGCTTCCCCGGAGAACCGTCCCCATCTTATTCCAGGATTCTTTGCGCTTGCTGATAACCGACTGCCTTGTTGCGTTCTCCATTTTCAGGAGTTACCCCGCTTTATTATTTATAATTTTTGCAACTTCCTGAAGGACAACGAAATGCATTAAAAATATCGTGTCAGTCTGAGACAGGCGCCCGGGTGGCGCGGCCGGACCAGTAACACCCGAAGCTCATGGTGGCGGGTGGGTGGGTCTTGAGCGAGGGTGTTACTGGTCCGGACGTGACAGGACCCGGTTTTCTGCTACAAATAATAAATAGGGTAACTCCTGCCCCGTTGCCCCTTTACAGAACCTCCGCTCCCCGCTACAATAGCTTCATACGAATTAATACCAAACAAGAGGAGGCTTTCATGAAAGGCGACGCGAAACTCATCGCGACTTTGAACTCCCTGCTGGCCGACGAACTTACGGCCATCAACCAGTACATGGTCCACTCCGAAATGTGCGACAACTGGGGTTACGGCAAGCTCCACAAGCTCATCGAGAAGCGGGCCGTCACCGAGATGAAGCATGCCGAAATGCTCATCGGCCGCATCCTGTTCCTGGAGGGCGTCCCAGTCGTCAGCGACCTCAAGAAGATTCACGTCGGCGCCGACGTCCCGAAGATGCTGGCCAGCGACCATGAGGCCGAGGCCGGGGCGAACAAGTCCTATAACGCCGCCATCAAGCTGGCCGGCGACGTCAAGGACTACGCGACGCGCGAGATCCTGGAAAGTATCCTCAAGGACGAGGACGCGCACATCGATGAGATCGAGGAACTGCAGGACCAGGTCAGCCAGATGACCCTCCCGGTCTTCCTTTCCATCCAGGTCTGATCATCAAAGTCGGGGACGGTCTCCTGGTTGCCGCTCTCGTTTACTCCCCGCAAACTCTCGCCGCCCTTCTTGACTTTCCCCTGACAATTTGTTAACCTTTCTCCGCGCCGCAGGGGGGCGCCGGCATGGACAAAATCATCGGAACCCGCCTCCGTAAAGCCCGCCAGGAAACCGGCCTCAGCCAGGGCGCATTCGCCCGGGCCGTCGGCCTTTCCTCCGAATTCATTTCTCTCCTCGAAGCAGGCAAACGGACGCCGTCATTGGACACGCTCAACAAAATCTCCGCCTTCCTCAACAAGGACACATCGTTTTTCTTTCAGGTCCGTGAGCCCGCCTTCACCGTGCTCCTGCGCGGCGAAAGCCTTGACGACGCGGCCCGCGTCGTTCTCCGCAAGTTCCAGCGCTACTGCGAGCGCTACCTGAACCTTGAGGAGGAGACCGGCCGCCGCCTGGAACTCGCGCCGCTCTACGCCAACATCTCGCCCGAGCGCATGGCCGACGAGGAGCGCCGCCGCCTCGGCCTGGGCGAAGAGCCCATCCGCGACGTCTTCGCCCTTTGCGAGCTCAACGGCTGCCGCATCCTGCGCGCGCCCATCCACGAGGCGTCGAAGCTCTCGGGCGTTTTCGTCTTCATGGAGGACCGGAACGCCGCCTTCGCGCTCATCAACTCGGCCCAGACTCTGGGCCGGCAGGTCTTCACAGCGGCCCATGAATACTGCCATTATCTACGCGATCGGCTCGACAGCCCGGTCGTCGACAATGCCGACATGTTCGTGGACGAATATGTTTCGCTCTATGCGCCGCGCGAGAGGTTCGCCCAGGCGTTCGCGGCGCACTTTCTCATGCCGCCTTCCAAGGTCCGGGCCACCGCTGAGAAAGAGATTGGTTCGACCCGGCTGACTTACGACGACGTGATCTTCCTCAAGCGCTACTTCGGCGTGAGCGTTCAAGCCATGCTCCGCACCCTCCGCAACATCGGCATGTTGCGCAGCGAGCGCTTCGAGGAGTATTGGAAGCGCGACGCCGAGGCGCATGAGCGCGAGCTTTTCGGAAAGTCGGGAGCAGCGGATAAAACCGCGCGCATAAAACCCGGCTTTAAGCCCGGCGACGCCACCCAACATGCCCTGGCCTTCGCTAATAAAGCCGCCGGCGGAAAGCCGACTCCCTCCGACCGCTACAGGCTTCTCTACCAGGAAGCCGAGCGCCGCAAAAACGCCCCGCCTCACAAAGATGGGCCTAAGGAAGAAATGCTGGAACTGCCGCTGGCCGAGGAAGAAATCGACAAGGAAAAGATGTGAGCCTTTGAATCGAAGACAGGGATTTCGACCCGAGCAAGGATTTCGCCGATCTCCTTGCCGAGGTCGAAGCCGATCCCACGGGAGCCTTTTGGGGATAGTAAGATGAAATCGTCTTGTTTTCTGATAATGGTCAGAGTAAACAGAAGTAGCATATTCTAGGCTTTATTTGGATTTACGATCCGGATCTATCCTGCCTGCATTATCATAGTTTTTTGGTTGGAGAGACGGAATCAATCAATGCTCTAAGGGGGAGGCCGGGATGGATGAAGCGACCATAGTGGGACTTCGGGAGCGAGTCCATTCCGGCCTCCCCCCAATATGAAACCCGGTTTATGAATAATGCTGGTTAGATGGGTATTTTATGAGAAAATCAGCAGGGGAATCGGGGATAATCGCCATGATTTCACGTTATATTGAAGGAATTTTACAAAAAAACGCTGGAAACTAGCAGTATTCTTGTTGTATACGTCCGACTTATGCCCACTTCCATGGAAAATCACCCCTAAATGTGATTGAAAATGCTTTAATAACGTGCAATTAGTATTTTTTGGGCAAAAGGGCCATTATTGAGATTAGCCTGCATTATTCGCAAATCTCGCGCAAAAAGGCAGGAGTCGTCATGCCCACTCGGAGGGACGGCCGGGATGGATGAAGCGACCATAACGGGATTTCCATAAATCTCCGGCTCCGGGAGCCCGTCCACCCGTTCGTCAGCGTATGATCTCAGTGAAAGGGCCGATGGACCAGCCGATCGTCTTTGTGATCCGGATTTTCTGAGTCAGCTTTTTACCGCCTAACTCAAGAGTAGCGACGTATTCACCCGGGGGGACCCATTGTTCGTAGGGCGGTCCGGCCTGGCGCATCCGACCGGGTTCCGCCGGTCGTTGCCCTTGCCGCGCCGCTTGGCGGCGCATGTCCCAGGATACGCTGTTGAGCCCGGCATTGGTTTTGCCCTCGAGCGTGGTTAATTCCTGGCCGGAGGGGTCTGTGATGGTGACTTTCGCATTCTCGCCAGCCTTGCTTTTCAGGTAATAATGGATGGTTACGGCATTGGGTTCGTTGGGCGTTACAATATGGCTGTCACCGAAGAGATAGTCGCCGGCTCCGAATAGACGCGGGACTCTCTGAGCTATCGGCCTCACTTTGAAGAGGTGGATGTCTTCGGCCAGGATCTGTTCATTCATTTCCTGGAGCTGGAAGATGTTGGTGACAAAGATGCCGCGGCCGTAAGAGCCCACGATGAGATCGGATTCGCGCGGATGGACGAGGAGGTCGTGAACGGGGACGTTAGGGATGGTGTTGTTCATCTTCACCCAGCTTTTTCCGCCGGAGATCGAGACGAAGATCCCCGTGTCGTTGCCCAGGAAGAGGAGGTCGGGGTTCTTCGCGTCCTCGAAGACAACGTTGATCGGCTCGTTCGGAAGGTTCGAACTGAGAGACGTCCAGGTCGCCCCGAAATCTTCCGTTTCATAGATGAAAGGCCTGAATTCGTCCAGCTTGTAGCCGTTCTTGGTCACATAGGCCGTGCCTTCCCGATAATTAGAGGCGCGGACCCGGCTTACGTAGCAATCCTCCCGTCCTCCCACGGAGGCGATTTTCTTGGTGAGGTCGGTCCAGGTCGTTCCATTATCCCTTGTGAGCTGAACTTTCCCGTCGCTCGTCCCGACCCAGATGATCCCGGGCGTGACCGGCGATTCGGATATCGATGAGATCGCGAACCAGGGGATGCCGCCGGGGATGCCGCCTTCCGAGGAGGGGAGGATCTTCGAGGTGTCGTTAGTGCTCAGGTCGGGGCTGATTTCCTGCCAGTGGTCGCCCCGGTCCATGGACCGGAGGAGGACTTGGGCTCCCGCATAGATCACTTGACTGTTATGGGGCGAAAGGTGGAGGGGCGTGCACCATATGAACCGGTAGGGGGGCTGATCTTTCTCCCTCACGGGCATGATGTTCTTGCGATATCCGAGCTTCTGGTCCACCCGATAATGGGATCCGTATTGGCTTGTCGTATAGAGCCAGCGGCTGTCGTTAGGATCAACCTGAGCGAACATGCCGTCGCCGTTGCCGACCGCGATCCAGTCCATAAAGGTAATCCCCCTGTCATGGGGACTGTTCGACGGCCCCTTCCACAGTTCATGATCCTGGAGGCCGGCATAGATATTGTAGGGTTCTTCCATGTCCACTCCGACGGCGTAATTCTCCGTGAGCGGAAGATTGTAACGATGGTCCGCGGTCTTGCCGCCGTCATAGGAGACATACACTCCGCCGTCACTCCCGAGGATAAGCCGGTCGGAGTTCTGCGGGTCGACCCAGAGCGTCCGGACGTCGCCGAATATCTTGGCGAACAGCCTTTGCGGAGGCCAATTGAGGTCGTGCCAGGTTTTTCCGCCATCGGTCGAGTTTCCTAGAGAGACGCCCGTTATAAAGATTTTTTGGTCGTTGCTGGTATCGACTCTGATCTGGCTGAAATAGTACGGGCCTTTGGTGCTTACGTCGTCTTTGGCGGAGTTCATTTTGGCCCATGTCTTCCCGCCGTCGTCTGTTCGATAAACTTCTCCTCCGATCATCCTGTCCCGCGGCTGGAGCCTTCGGGATTTATCCTGTTCGAGCTCTTCTTTTGTCGCCGGGCGGCTGTTGGCATTTTCCACCAGGGCATAAAGGATCTCCGGATTTTTGAGGAAGATATCGAGCCCGATGCGGCCGATCCTCCCCGAGGGAAGCCCTCGATCGAGCTTCGTCCACGTTTTTCCGGCGTTCGAAGTCTTATAGATCCCGCTCTCGGGACCGCCGTTGACGTACATCCAGGGGAGCCTCTGCTTTTCGTAAGTCGCGGCGTAGAGAATATCGGGGTTTAGAGGGTTTATGACCAGATCGATGACCCCGACCTTTTCGTTAATAAAGAGAGACTTTACCCATGTCCGGCCGCCGTCTGTGGTCTTGAAGACTCCCCTCTCCTTGTTCTCCGAGTAGAGATGGCCCATCGAGGCGACATAAACGACATCGGGATTCTTAGGATGAATGACGATTCTGGGGATATGATGAGAATCCTTCAGTCCCATATTCTTCCAGGTTTTCCCGCCGTCCATGGATTTATAGACGCCGTCCCCGGCATAGGAGCTGCGGGAACAGTATCCGTCGCCGGTCCCGACCCAGACGATCTCCGGGTTGGAGGGAGCCAGGGTGACATCGCCGATCGTCTGCTTGCTCTGGCCGTCGAAGATGGGCTGGAAAGTCGTCCCGTTGTCGGTTGTTTTCCAGAGACCGCCGGTCCAGGTGGCCACATAGTACGTATAGAGATGGTCCTTGGCCGGAGAATCAGGAACGGCGATATCCGAGGTTCTCGCGCCGAGCCGGAACGGGCCGATATTCCGATAAGTGAAAGACTTCATGAAATCCTCATTAAAGAGATCTTGACTCCGGGCGAGTGACCCCAGGGCCAAGCCGAGACAAACGAAAACAACCAAGCCTTTAAGAAAAACTTTCTTTGCGCTCATTTCTCCTCCTTTATTTATGAATCTTTCGTTAATTCTCGCGACGGCCGGCTTCCTATTTTACATGAAATCTCGGTATGACCAGACTTTTTTTATCTCATCGTCTAGTCCGGTCATCTCCCAACTGGTGAGAGCGACGGGAATCATGCCCGCCTCGACGAATCCACCCGGGAATCGGCGGAGGTTGAATTTCTCGCCCAAATATGCCGCCCGGTCAGCCATCAACTTCTCGAGCTGGACCTTGCCCATGCTATGCCCCATCCCCTGGCCCGGATCGGCCGGGTATCGTACTCAAGCCTGATACGGGACGGGAGTCCATACGAAGCAATTTTTTTTGATGACAAAAATATTAAAACTTTTTCCCTTTGTCAACCGGCAGCCTCACCGCGGCAGCCAGGCGCGGATCTGCTGGGCGACGCGCATGGCCGCCGGCGGACTTAGGTTGGCCATGACGACGATCGTCAGGCCTCGCTCGGGCATCCACTCGAGGGCGGCGTTGATCCCCGGGGCGCCGCCGGCAATGCTCATCCCGCCGCGCTGGTCCTCTCCGGCCGGGCCGAACGTTCCCTTCTCGAGGGCGATCGTATATTTGAAAAGGTCGCGGGCCGTGGAATGGCCGCCGCCGGCCGAGCTTCCCTTTCCCGGCAGGGTGTCGTAGTTCGTCTTCCAGGACGACCCCTCGCGCACGTAGCCGACCGCACGGTTGGGGACCTCGGCGGCTTTTTCGGTCCAACCGGAATCCGTCATGCCGGCCGGTTTGTAGATGTTTTCCCGGATGTAGGAATAATAGTCGAGACTCGTGACCTTTTCGATGATCAAGCCGAGCACGATATATCCGCCGTTCGAATAGAGGTTGCCCCGGCCGGGCTCGAATTCGAGAGGCCTTTCGGCGAATAGCGGCAGGTAGTCGGCGAGCGTCAGGATCTTTTCCTTGTCGGCCGCCGCATACCTGTCTCCGAAAAAGTCGCCGATACCCGAGCTCATCTCGAGGAGGTGCCGGACCGTAACGCGAGCGGCGGCGTCCTTGTTCGGGTAATCCGGCAGGAACTTCCCGATCGTGTCGTCGAGCGAGAGTTTATTCTCCGCGGCGAGCTTCCTGATGGCCAAGGCCGTGAAGGACTTGTTGATAGATCCTACGTTGAACTTCGTATCGATCTTATTCGGGATTTTCCTTTCCCGGTCGGCATAGCCGAACGCCTCCTCGAAAATGGGCGTGCCATTCTTGGCGATGAGGATCACGCCCGTGAAATCCCCGGCCTCCGAGGCGCGGCTTGCGTAGTCCCTGACGGCAGAGATGAGCTCGGCCTCGTCCTTTTTGGGATCGGGCCTAGGGCCTTCGTCGCCCTTGTCTCCCAGGAGCTCGATGCGGATCCCGAGGAGGCCGAACGGCTCGGCGGCTTCGAACTCGAAATCGAACCGGAGGTTCCGGCCGCCCTGTGCTGTAGCAGTGACGCTCATGAAATTCGGGCGCGACTCGACGACCTTCAGCGGTTCGAGCGAATCGAGCTGGCCGCGCATCTGCCGGTAGCGGTCCAGGCGGACCTGGAGAGGAACCTTGGGAAGCGAGTCCTTGGCGAAAAATACGTTGATAAAATCCTTCATGGACTCTTCGCCGGCGTTGAAGGCTTTGAAATAGGCTTCGGCGGCCTTTCCGGCGGGGGTTTTGGGGAACTGGACCTCGGACGGCCTGGCGCCGGCGGTACGGACACCGGCGGCATACAAACCTGCCGCAAAGACACCGGCGGCACAAACAACGGCCGCGGCGACGAGCAGGACAGGGGCCAGCTTGTTCATCTTGTTCTTCATAACCTACCCTCCTTGGGGTGACGATAAGTCAATACCTTATCAAAAACGCCGGGGATATGGAAAGAGTTGCGGTTGTCATAGTTCACCCGGACCATTCGTGGATTGGACCTCCCAAACAAAAAAGATCTGCCTTGATAATATGAAAAATATGTAATACATATATTACAGAGTTGATCGGTATGGCTACGCTTTCCGTTAGGCTGTCCGAAGAAATATATCGCCGGCTGGGCCGGCTCTCCGATAAAACGAAGAGGACAAAGACGGCTTTTATCAGAGAGATAATCGAACCGCGATCGAGGTGAAAAGCGGACGGGCAAGGGACGGGATTCCGGGGGTTGGTCTTTTCCTCAAAAGACACCCGGGTGCGCGGGCCTATCTCGTCGGAGGCGACGGGATGCGGTTGGAAGAATTCTTCGCGACCCCTGCCGCCGACCTGATCTGATTTGAGAAAACAAGGAGGTCCGACTATGCCCGAATATTCCCATTCCCAACTCAGCACGTTCGAGAACTGCCCGCTTCAATACAAGTTCGTCTATGTTGACCGGATCAAGCGATATGAAGAGGGCGTCGAGGCCTTCCTGGGCCAACGGTTCCATGAAGCGATGGAAAGGCTTTATGGCGAGCGCTCGGTCCGCATTATCCCGCTCGAGGAGCTCCTCGAATTCTACGAGAAACAGTGGCCTGAGAAATGGCATCCGGACGTAAAGATTACGAAAAAGGACCGGACTCAGGATGATTATCGGACCCTCGGCCGCCGGTTTATCGAAGACTATTATAAGCGCCACCACCCCTTCGACGAGGGCCGGATCCTGGGCCTGGAACGCTATATCCGGTTCCCTTTGGATGAGGAAGAACGATACAAGTTCAAGGGCGTCATCGATCGCCTCATGCTTGCCCCCGATCGCGCCTTCGAGATCCACGATTATAAGACGGGTTCCGGCCTGCCGGAGCAGTCTGATCTCGACGAGGACCGTCAGCTTGCCCTCTACCAGATCGGAGTCCGGAAACTCTGGCCGGAGGCTAATGAGGTCCGGCTCGTCTGGCATTTCGTCGCCTTCGACATGGAGATGAAGTCGACGCGGACGCCGGATGAACTCGAGGGCCTCAAGGCGGATGTCATGCGGCTGATCGACCGGGTTGAAGCGACGACCGTCTTCGAGCCCCACGAATCCGCGCTCTGCGACTGGTGCGCGTATTGGGACCTCTGTCCGACGAAAAAGCACCTGATGAAAGTCGAGGAGTTGCCCGAGGATAAATGGAAGGACGAGCCCGGCGTGAAGATCGTCGATGCCTACGCGGAACAATGGTTTAAAAAGCGGGAGCTCGAAACGGAATTGCGGGCTGTCGAGGAGGAATTGGAAAAGGTCCGGGAGGCTGCGATCGCCTTCGCTGAGAAGGAGGACGTCACCGTCATTGCGGGAACCGGCCACCGGCTCAGGGTGACCGGGAAGGAGAGGGTCGTTTCGCCGGCCAAAGGAAGCGAAGAAAGGGAAGCTCTCGAGAAGGAGCTTCGGAAAGCCGGAGTCTGGGACGAAGTGGCCGCGCTCGACCCGTATGCGCTCGAGAAGGCGCTGGCGGAAGAGCGATGGGAGGCGGGAGTTGGGGATCGCATTAAGGCTTATGTCCGCACCGAAAAGCGCTATACGGTGACGGTAACGGAGAAGCCATAAAGCAGGCCGCTTCAGAGCAGACTATTTGCCGAAGAAGGGAAAATGGGGGAAAAATAGCGGCCTGAGGCGGGAATTCAGAATCAGGCCTCGAGCCGCAAGAGCCAATCCGCTGCCCGGACGACGTCGACGCGCCGATGGTGGGTTTCTCTCTGCTCCTGTGTCCCCGGCTTTCTTGACTTTGATCATCGGTGAAGACTATATTTTTAACTTGCCGATCGGGAAGGAGGACAGATATGAAAAAAGCCGTCATCTTATCGGTAGTTCTTGCTTTCACCGCGTCCTGGATAACGCCGGCGCACTTGGAGGCGCAGCCATCGCAGCCAAGTCCTAAGATCAAAGTCCGGGATAAAGTCCCGTCCAAGGTTTCTCCGTTCGATCTCCGCGAAGTGCGCCTGCTCGACGGGCCGTTTCGCGACGCCATGCTGCGGGACCAGAAATACCTGCTTGAACTGGATTCGGACCGGCTGCTCCATAACTTTCGCGTAACGGCCGGACTCCCGTCCACGGCCCAACCTCTGGGCGGGTGGGAAGACCCCAAGGGAGAGCTGCGCGGCCACAGCGTCGGGCATTTTCTCTCGGGTTGTGCCCTGATGTATGCAAGCACCGGCGACGCAAGGTTCAAGGATAAAGGGGATGGGATCGTTGCTGAGTTGGCCAAAGTCCAGGAGGCCATGCCTTCCCAAGGATTCAACAAGGGTTTCCTTTCGGCCTATCCTGAGGAGTTCTTCGACCGTGTCGACAAGCGCATCCGGGTTTGGGCGCCGTACTACACCCTGCACAAGATCATGGCCGGCCTTCTCGACATGTACCTGCACTGCGATAACCGGCAGGCCCTCGACGTCGTGTCAAGGATGGCCGATTGGGTCAAGTTTCGCGTGGACCGCCTGACCGACGACGAGCAGCAGGCGGCTCTCGAGACGGAGTTCGGCGGCATGAATGATGTCCTGGCCAACCTGTATGCCGTGACCGGAAACCCGGACAACCTGAAGACGGCCTTCAAATTCGACCATAAGAAATTGTTCGACCAATGGGCCGCCGGCGAAGACAAACTGGACGGCCTTCATGGAAATACGCAATTCCCCAAGGTCATCGGTGCCTTCCGCGAGTTCCAGCTCACCGGAGAAAAACGTTATCTCGATATTGCAGAGTTTTTCTGGGACAGAGTGGCGTTGCACCGTTCGTTCGTCATCGGCGGCAACACGAACGGCGAGCGTTTTTTCCCCGTCGACCAGTTCTCGAAGAACCTCGGCCCGTCGAGCACCGAGACATGCAACACCTATAATATGCTCAAGCTGACCCGCCAACTTTTCGGGCTGGAGCCGACGGCCGAGAAAATGGACTTCTATGAACGCGGGTTATTTAATCATATCCTCGCCTCGCAGGACCCCGCCACGGGGATGGTGTGCTATTATGTGCCGCTCCGGCCGGGCGCTTTCAAGACGTATTCGACCCCCAATGACTCTTTCTGGTGCTGTGTGGGAACAGGCATGGAGAACCATGCCAAATACGGCGATACGATCTTTTTCCACGACGATCAGTCGCTTTACCTCAACCTTCTGATCGCCTCCGAGCTGAACTGGAAAGAGAAAGGCCTCGTAGTGCGCCAGGAGACCAGGTTCCCTGAGGAAGATACGACTAAGCTGACTTTCCAGACTCAAAAACCGATGCGCCTGGCGTTGAAGATCAGGTACCCGTCATGGGTGGCCTCCGGAATGACGGTGACAATCAACGGCAAGAACGAGCCCGTGAACGACAAGCCCGGCTCCTATGCTGCCGTCGAGCGAGAATGGAAAAACGGTGATACGGTCGAGGTCCGCTGGCCCATGAGCCTGCGGCTCGAGGCGATGCCCGACGATCCGAAGATGATCGCGATCTTATATGGGCCGATCGTGCTGGCGGGCGATCTCGGCCGGGAGGGTTTGACCGAGGCGCTGCGGTTCGGGCCGAATGCGCCGCAGATCAACCGCCTGCCTTCCATCGCGATCCCCGTCTTTATGGGCGAAGTGAAGGATGTTTTGGGCCGCGTCAAACCTGCGCCGGCCGCGGGCACGCCGCTCAATTTCCAGACGGCCGGCCTCGGCCGGCCTAAGGATGTGCAGTTGATTCCATTATACAAAGCCTCAGACCAACGCTACACCGTGTATTGGAAAGTCTATTCTCCCGCGGAATGGGACAAGAGAAATGCGGAAATCGCGGCCAAAGAATCACGCCGCAAGGATATGGAGCGCCGGAGCCTGGACGCCGTGAATATCAACGATGAAAAGAGCGAGAGCGACCATGGCATAAAGGGGGAAAACTCGACACAGGGCTATTTCGAGGGGAAAAGGACGCGTGAGGCGCGGAACGGCTGGTTCAGCTATGACCTGAAAGTGCTTCCTGACAAGCCGATGGCCCTGGTCTGCACCTATGTCGGAAGCCCGGGCCGTCCCCACACTTTCGATGTCCTGGTGGACGGAGAGAAGGTCGCGACGCAGAAGCTCGAGGCCGCGGGCTTCGAGCTGGTCGATTTTGAATACAAGCTTCCCGACCGGTTGACTCGCGGCAAGCAGCGCATCACCGTCAAGTTCCAGTCGCTTCCCGACTCGGGTACGGGGGGCGTCTTCGACGTCCGGATCATCCAGTGAGCTGAAAATCACACCAGGATGAGATAGGGGAGGAGCCAACAAAGCGGACATCATGCGGCTGATCGACCGGTTGAGGCGACAGCCGTCTTCGAGCCCTACGAGTCCGCGCTCTGCGATCGGAATTTCGGGGCCGGATATCTGAAGGCGGTTACTTCCTCAGATCGGTTTCAAAAGGGCCTTGATCCCCGTCATTGGAGATATCGATGAGCTTGGCCGCCGGGCTGTAAAGGGGCGGGGGATCGGCAAACAATTGACTTTAAAGTAGTCTACTTTACACTTCTGCCTGTTCTCAAGAAGCGGATTAACGAAGGCTATGATGGACCTGGCCCGGAAAGAGCATGTCGCTTTATTCCACATGGAAAAGCTGATAGGGCTCTGAGGGGTTCTTTCAGCCCGGCTTAATGACCGATCTTTCAATTGGCCTTCGGAGGGAGGCCGAGCATCCGGCGAAGCGCGTCGAAGTCAATCCGCGGCCTTGGAAAGGCGTCCGAGTCCGGCCGGCGCTCGAAATCATCGAGCAGGTCTTTAAGCTGCCTGCGGCCATCCTCTGTTTTCGCCGCTTGAAGGGGTGTGCGTCCGTCAAGGGCCGGTATCTTCGTTTTGGGCCACTGCTTGAAGTAGTAATGCTCTTGATGTTTCCGGAGCGCTTCCTGGACTTCGGGTCGCGCGTTCAGTTTCGCGGATTCTCTCTCTCGCGCTTCGATTTCTTCTCGGGTTAGCTCGGGGATGTCATCCTGTTCGCGATAGAGCGTTTTTTCGTATGCGAGGAAGTCGCCGAACAAGCTCTTGAGCTTGAACCGAAACCTTGCGGCCCTCTCCTGGGAATTCGTCTCAGCGATGAGCCGGCCGTCCTTGATGCGGAAGCTCCCGAGCACCGTGCGGGGCGCCTCCGGATCTTTTCGGTTTCCGGCTTTCAGCCAGGTCCAGGAACCATCCTTCTCGTCGTATTCGAAACTCCGCAAGGCTGCCAGCTTCTTCCTGATGGCCGGCTCATCGCTGACGCGGAAATGCATTTCCACAAAGACAATCTCCTCGCCGTCCGTATTGAGCATAAAGGGGAGAGCGCCGGGGTCGAGGACGTCGCTGTCCTTGCCCTCAGGTTCCGGGCGGTCGATTTCCATCCCCTGGTGGATAAATTCGGCCCAGAAGAGCGCGGCTTTCTTTTGGGACTCGGCGAAGTGGCTCTCGGGCGGGAACCGCGAGGCGAGGGGGCCGCGGCTGAAGTCTTTTTCCTGGATGCGGACGGCCCGCATGAACCGGGCCTTGGTTTCCGGGTCGTAAATATAAGGCGTCGTGTAAAAAAGGGCCTTATCGGGAGGGCCGATGAGGCGGCTAAACCAGATCTCACCGGGGACAGAATCGATTTCATAGAGGTCCCAGACGTGAAGAACGGTATAGCGCTTCTCTGTCCCGAGCTCCTTGACGATGATGGCTTCGGGCGTGGCTTTGATAATCTCATAAAACGTGAGATAGCTTTCAGCCAAGCGACGGATCAGGGTCGGACCGGGCTCGACCAATTTCGCAGTGAGGGGATCGCGGAGGACCCGCTCGGCGATCGTTTCGAAGCTCGTTCCGAACCTCAAGTCGAAATGCATCCAGCTCATAAAAAAACTATCTGTGAGTCCGCCCGGGTCTCCGGGGCGGAAACGTTTCTCGAAACCGGACATGGCCTTCTTGAGTTCCCGGCCGTCGTCTTCAAAGCGGAGGATTTTCTGCCCATACATCATGAGAAGCGCGAAGATCTCCATGTAATCGTCATAGGGGGTTCCGGTGCGCTCGGATTCAAGAAGCAGCGGCGCAGGGGATTCGTTCAGGCCGCAGCACTTCTTGAACTTTTTCCCGCTGCCGCAGGGGCAGGGATCGTTCCGTCCCGGTTTCTGTGTCATGCAGGGTTACGATACTCCAAGTCGGCTTTGGAGTGCAAGATCCCGGCGGGCCAAGATGCCATATAGGGCTGAGGAACATCTTTCTTGAACATGCGGCTTTTTTCCAGAACAGGATTCTGAGGACATGGGCCATAATCAGCTGATGATTCCGCCCTGCCAGAGTTCCGTCAGAAAAATACGCCACGGCAGAACCCGGATTTTTCCGACCCGGCGTACCTCTCTTTCATTGGAAACGACAACAGCCGTTTTCGGAGCATATTCGTCCACAAATACGCCAAGGGACCGGAGCTCCCTAGGGTCCACGCGGCTCGTCCCCTTGACCTCGACGGCTGTTTCTCCATCGCCCAAAACGAAATCAACCTCCTGGCCTGATTTGGTCCGCCAGTATCGAATATCGTAGTGAAGATCACGGTATGACGTATGGGCCGCGATCTCCATGAAAATGAAGTGCTCGAAAGCCCGCCCGAATGCTTCTCCCCGTTCTTCCCTGACATGCCTCTTGGCGATGACGCTTGCGACTCCGACATCGAAGAGATAGAACTTGGGCGCTTTCAGCAGAATCTGGCGCGAGCCCTTTTTCTTATAAGGCCCGACCATGCGGCCAAGAAGCGTATCCTCAAGGATCCGGAAATACTCCCTGACCGTCTTGGCATCGATTCCGGCGTCGCGGCCGATGTTTGAAAAATTGAGCAGTTCGCCGTGTGAATAGCCCATAGCGTCAAAGAATCGGGCAAAGCCGGGAATATTCCTCGTCAATCCTTCCGCAAAGACCTCTTCTTTCAGGTAATCCTGGACGTAGCCGATCAGGGACTTTTGATATTGATCCTGGAAATAATGGCTGGGAATCATGCCCCGATTCAGAGCCTTGAGCAGATCCATGTCCTTGAGTTCTTCGGAAACCAGAGGAAACATTTCATAACGCCAAGCTCTTCCGCCGAGGAGATTCGCTTTTCCCCGTTTGAGTTTCCTGGCGCTGGAGCCGCAGAGGACAAAGCGGAGACCATGATTCTCAATCAACCCATGAACTTCATCCAGGATCGCCGGAACCTTCTGAACTTCATCCAGGATAATCGGCGAGCGCAGAATCGCGGGCTCCTTGGCCAAGATCTGCTCTCTCAAGAGGGAAGGACGTTTGGTGAAATCCAGGACGACGTCCGTTCTCAAGAAGTCATAAAATAAGCTGTCTGGATACGTTTCTCTCAAATAGGTTGTTTTTCCTGTTTTCCTGGGACCCCAAAGAAATGCGGATTGCCCCGGCGGGAGGTTGATTTTCAAAAGCCGGGAAGGCCTGGTCATTAAGGATTATCCTCCTC
>Ga0315288_10000584_pt1 | contig 46050 bp, 38 predicted proteins | sample YL17G11_20_MG_FD_203454 | JGI IMG/M metagenome (GOLD analysis project Ga0315288, IMG submission 203454) | Sediment microbial communities from Yellowstone Lake, YNP, Wyoming, USA - YL17G11_20 | ecosystem: Environmental > Aquatic > Freshwater > Lake > Sediment | place: USA: Wyoming | collected... | reverse complement strand
TGGCGTTCGCAGGGGAACCGTATTCACTCTACGATTGTAGCTCAGATAAACTTTCTGGGGATACGTTATTATCTTTTAGCACCCTATCTTAGCAGAGAAGGAGTGTCAAGAGAATTAAAAAATGAGGGAGGCAGGGTTGGGAAGGGATGGGGGTAGCCGCCTAAATCTGATTAAAATACAGTATCCCTCCCCTCAAAATACAGGATTCACCCCATTTTACAGCCCAGAACATTTTAGTACAATCTATCCTCCTATTCCAAATGGTTACCAATTTAGGGATTAAAGCAAAATAACGGGAAAGTTAACCCCTGGATTAGCCCTGAAGAGATGAAGAGAAATTGGAAGATAATTTTATTGACTGGCATCATATTGCTGGTGGTTATCTTTCTTGCTGTAAACCTATATAATTCAGGCAAAAAGGAGTTACTATCCCAGTTTCGGGAAAACCAGTTTATTCATGCCCAGCACATTTCCATCCAAATCGAATCCTTTTTTCTGCATCATTTGTGGAGTTTGCAGGATCTATCGGCATCCGTCCTTCGTCAATCTGATGACCTAAAAAAGAAAGAAGCTAGCATTCAGGATAATTTTCACGCTCGATTAGGGCACAAGGAGAAAGCCTATATTAAATCGATTTCCCTTCATGATGAAGTCGGGTCAATTATCTACTCCACCAATAAAGATATTATAGGTTTAAACGATCGGCAGAGTGAATATTTTATCTGGGCGAAGAAAAAGGAAAACTGGGAAAAAGTCTTTGTTTGGCCGCTGTTCAAAACTCCAACTCCCAGGTTTATTTTGGCTATCCCCCTTTATGACGGAACCATCAATCGGGAAGACCGTTTACAAGCCGATGGAAAATTTGCTGGTGTTCTCTCCCTGACCGTTGATTTGAAAGAATTCCTCACCGACCAGTTAGGTCTTGCTGTCCCCCGGACGGACCCCCACCAAGTGTGGATTATAGATAAAGAGGGGCGGCTTTTATTTCAGTCTGAGCATCAAGGGATGGTCCTGCGAAATATTTTCCAAAGAGATGAAAGTTGCAATCAGGGCCACATTTCTTTTGAATACGCAGAGAGGATTTTAAAAGAAAGACATGGCCTCGTGGGGTATAAATTAAGGAATGGACCGGAAAAACTTGCCGCCTTTGCCCCCCTGGAGTTTGAGAATATCTCCTGGATCGTAGTGGTTAATTCTCCCTTTGATGAAGTGACCGCGTTTACCTTGAAAAGCTTGCAGGGATACACGGTCCTTTTGGGGATTGTGATTTTTGCTCTCATCGGCGGGTCCACGCTTATCATCCGTAATGACCGGTTTAAAGTGAAAGCGGAGGAAGAAGTTAAGCATTGGCGGGAGAAACAATCCTTGGAAGACAGAATCCGCCGGTCTGAGCAGCTCTACCGCACCATCGTAGAAACCGCCCATGATACCATTTGGATGCTGGACCCAGAGGGTAAGTTGACTTTCGTCAACAAGAGTACGGAAGAAACCAGCGGATACCAGGCTTCCGAATTAATGGGCAAGAGTTTTGAGGTTTTCCTTCATCCGGAAGATCTGACCAAAGCCAGGGAAGGATTCCAGAGAATACTCAAAGGGCAGTCCTACAGTGATGAAATAAGAGTTCATAGCAAAGACGGGAAAATCCAAAGACTCTCCGTGAATACGATTCCTCTTTATGCGGGGGGCAGAGTGATTGGCATGGCAAGTTTTGGAAGGGATGTCACCGAGCAGAAAGAGTCGGAGGCGGCTTTGAGGGAATCGGAGAAGCAGCTCCGCCATCTTTCTTCCCAACTCCTCACAGCTCAAGAAACAGAAAGACAGCGAATCTCTCGGGAGTTGCACGATGAATTGGGGCAAGCCCTAACGCTCATGAAAATCCGCCTACGGTTTATCGAAAACGAGTTGGGGGGAGAACAAGCAGTGATTCGCGAGGAATTCCAAGATATTTTGCAGTACATCGATCAAGTCATTGAAAATGTCCGGCGGCTTTCCCGGGACTTGAGCCCCTCCATCCTTGAAGATCTCGGCCTTACGGCTGCTCTCCAGTGGCTGGTCAGCAATTTCATTAAAAGAGATGCAATCAAGGTATCCCTGGAAATCACAGACATTGATGATTTGTTTTCACAGGATCGACAAATTATCATATACCGGATCCTCCAAGAGGCTCTCACAAATATAGGAAAACATGCCGATGCCAAGAATGTATCTGTAGTTACTCAGAAACATGACGGAAGGGTTTCTTTGTGTATCAAGGATGATGGGAAAGGGTTTGACGTGGCCCGGGATGCCATGAGGGAACCTTCTGAAAGGGGATTAGGTTTAGCAATCATAGATGGAAGAGCCCGGATGTTGGGAGCATCCCTTGACCTTTGGAGTCAAGAGGGGAAAGGAACACAAATAACCTTAAGTATCCCAACTGACAAGGGAGGAAATTCGGAATGAAACCATATCGTATTGTCCTGGCCGACGATCATGTTTTGCTCCGGCAGGGTTTGAAGAAAATCCTCGAAAAAACGGCCGATCTGGAGGTTGTGGGGGAAGCTGGCAACGGAATTGAGCTTCTCCACCTCTTGCGTAAATTAAATTCCCACATGGTCATTCTCGACATATCCATGCCGAATATGCGGGGGATTGAAGCCCTCCATGAAATCAAGACGATCCGTTCTGATTTGAAAATATTGATCCTGACCATGCATAAGGATAAGGAATATCTCCACCACGCCATATCAGCGGGCGCTAATGGATACCTTTTGAAAGAAGATGCGGATACCGAACTTTTTTCGGCCATAGAAACGGTCAGGCAGGGCAAAATTTATCTTTCTCCCTATTTTACGAACGACTTGGCGGATGAATGGGCAAAAATTCACCGGGGGGAATCCAAGCCTTTTTCCGAACCTGACCAGCTAACGACTCGGGAGAAGCAAATTTTGAAGTTGATTGCCGAGGGAAAATCGAGCAAAGAGATTGCTGACCTGCTATGTATCAGCGTTCGCACCACAGAACATCACCGCGCCAATTTGATGAGCAAATTGAACATGAAAAAAACTGCCGAACTCGTCAAATATGCCATCGAGAAAGGATACACCTAAAAGACTGGAAGAATGGAAAACTGGAAGATTGGAATAATGGAAGGATGGCCCTCCATTTCCCTTGACAAATTGTTCCGACTTTCTTAACATATTTGTTAAGAATTATGGAACGGTCAATCGCTCGCCAAAAAGCCCGGGAATTACAGATCGACGAGACCCAGGTGGTCCGTGAATATTGGGAAGCCATTATTCTGAAAGGGCTCTTCGATTCTTCCTCCGGGAAGGACATCATCTTCAAAGGGGGGACGGCGCTGCGCCTTGCCTATGGTTCACCCAGATTTTCCGAGGACCTGGACTTTTCTTTAATCCACGATTCCTTGAAGGGCAAATTTCTTAATTTATCCAGAAAAATTACCGCTCCATTCCCGGGGCTCGTCTTAACCGACGTCGAAGAAAAATATTATACATACCTGGCAGAGATTAAAGTAACGGAGGATTATCTGCCCCTTCCTTTTCGAATTAAGATTGAGATTTCCAAAAGGAAAACAAAAAACTATCAATGGAAGCTGCAGCTTCTTGAATCGCCGGTGACCACCATCCAGGTTTTGGGACAGGTGGGCACACTGGAACAGATCTATCAGGATAAACTGGCTTGTTTAAAAGGACGGGCCAAGGCCAAAGATCTTTTCGATCTCTGGTATATCTCCCAGAAGCTAAAGATACCTTACCCCTCGACCCCCATAGGCCTCCAAAAAAGTGAAATTCGGAGAGAATTACGAAAATATTTGCCCAAAGATTTTTGGCCGGCCATCGAAGAGCTAACCCCATGAAAGGGATCGAACTGCTCAAGAAACTGAGGGATATAAACAAGCCCTTTTTTACCATCGCCGACCTGGAGAAGATTACGCGCCTGCCCCGAAACAGTCTTTACGTAACATTGAAGAGATGGGTGGATGCGGGGATTATTGAAAGAGTGGCCCAGGGCATTTATGGACCGCTAAGCGGAGATATTTCGCCGGAAAAAATAGCGGCCCACCTTTACTTCCCGAACTACCTCTCCTTTGAATCGGCCCTGGCGAAACATGGGATCTTAAACTTGATCCCCTACACGCTCACCTTTGCCACAACCCGGAAGACCCGGAAATTCACCCTTAGAAAACGGGAAATCGAATTTCGGAAAATCTCCCCCCAATTTTTTTCCGGGTATGAGATGAAGAATGGGATCAATATTGCAACCCCCGAAAAAGCCTTCCTGGATGAACTTTATTTCCTGTGCCGGGGAAAAACCGATTTGGACTTGGATGAACTGAATTTAAAGGCTCTATCTCCCAGGTTGCTCAAGAAATATGCCGGCCGGTTTCCCCCCTACGTCCGCAGGCGTTTAGAGAAGATCTTGGAAGCGAAGGGCTGAAGGCTCAATCTTTGGGTTCAACGGGAGGGGTTGGAAGAGGCCCATCATTCCATTATTCCGTCTTTATGAGGATAAATATTTAATGATGGCCTTCTTGTATTTTTCAAAGTCACCCAAATGTCTGTGGAGTATTGAGACGACTATGGCCGGATCTATTTTTTCATATTGATGAACAACCACATTTCTGAACTTGGCCATCTTTTCCATCGTTTGAAATAGCTTCTTACTTATGATCGCATTTTCCATCAACACCTGAAAAGCATCCGCATATCCTGATGGCAACCTCATGCCTTTGTCAGAAATAATGTGATTCGCGATATCAATACACTGCTCAACCAGGATCTGTAATGTCCTTTCGACTATCCTTTGCGTTTTCCATTCATTTTTGTAGGCCCTGCCGGAAATCTTGGAAAATTCCTTGATCTGGCCCAGGTACGTATCCACCTGGGAGAGCTTTCTTCCGATAAGAAGTTTATCAACCAATCCCGTATCTCCTTTTCAGAATATCCCTTTCCTTTATCTGGAAATCGAAAAATTCTCTCAAGATCAAGGATTCATATTTGTGCCTGAGGAAGGGATTCTTATCCACGAGAACCCTTCTATTTTGTAAGATCCTACCGGTGAGAGCAAGAGGGGCTTTGTTTAGAATAATAAGATCGATCTCATCCGTGCCAAGGATTTTGGAAATCCGGATGAATAATTTCAGGTAGTCCAGTTTCTTTGGATTCCGCGCATAAACCGCCAAGTCTATGTCACTCAAGGGATTCGGGCGCTCTTTTAATAGACCCCCAAAAAGGTAGGCAAAGATGATATTGGGGTTAACCCCAAAATAGTCGGGCAGAGAGGCGATTCTTTGATGAATATTTTCCGGAACGGGTTTGAAGCGAATCATGGTTCCAAAATAGCATAGAATAGGCCAAATTTCACTGAATTCTGTACTACTACCGTTCAAACTCTTTAAATTTTGTAAAGATTTTCTGTAAACTTTAGGCACTTTAGGCACTCTCTTTGGTTGCGGCTCTGCCGCGCTGTGGTCTCCCTTCTTCGATCTATGACTCTTCAATCCGCAATTCCTACCCAACTCGTAACCCGCAACCCGAAACTTTATTTTTTTATTCGCAATTGTTTGAATCCCTCCTGGTCTCCCATTCTTCCATCATTCCAACATTCCATTATTCCGTCTTTTCGGTGGGTAGTTTTACTCATACCAATTTAGGTACTTCTACGAATTGATCATGGTTACCCACAGGATGAAACTGGAAAGATAGAGAGCTTAAGACATAGAATCCCACGGAAGGTAAAAATTAATGAACACCTACCGCATTGTTGTGGCCGATGACCACGCTTTGATCCGCGAGGAGATAAAGAAGATCCTCGGCGAATGCGCCGAGGTAAACGTGGTTGGGGAGGCGTGCGACGGTCTTGAGGCCCTGGTTCTCGTGGAGAAACTTCCTCCTGACCTGCTCATTCTCGACATATCCATGCCGAACCTCGGAGGCCTTGGCGCAACCCGGCAAATTAAGCGAACCCACCCGGATGTGAAGGTGCTAATCCTGACCATGCACAATAGCTGGGAGTACCTCCACCAGGCCATCATTGCCGGTGCAGATGGGTATCTGCTAAAGACAGAAGCGAACACGGAACTTTTCCCCGCCATTAAGAAAATCAGAAAGGGAGAAGTCTACGTCTCCCCGCACCTTGGAGCCAAATGAAAGAACAACCGAACAACCGGAATAATGGAATACTGGAATAATGGAATATTGGAAGAGTGGAAGACTGGAAGATTGGAACAATGGACCGACCCAAGAACGGGACATTGGAAGAATGGAATGGCGGAAGAAGAGAATCATGGTCCAGATCGATCCCGTCGTTTTTCTGTTTTCCCCATTCTTCCATCATTCCAATGTTCCATTATTTCATTTTTCTGCTAGGTAGTTTTACCTATCCAGAAATAGGTATTTCTTCGAATTGATATTAAGCTGTTTTAATTTGAACATGGATAGAGGGGAAGGAAAGCAAGGGAGAGGAGGAGTAATTTTATGTTCGGTATCGGTTCTCAAGAGCTTATCATTATCTTCGCGATTGTTTTTTTTATCTTCGGTGCGAAGCGCCTTCCTGAAATGGGGAAGGGAATAGGCCAAGCCATTCGGGGCTTTAAAACCGCCATGACAGAGAAGCCGCAAATCGAGACATCTCACCAGGTCCCGCTCCATCCCTCTCCCCTGGCGGGAGAGGGGCGGGGTGAGGGGGTTAATCATGAAAGGAGGTGATGATTTGGAGGAGGTAGTAGTTTCCAGCTTAATTAATGGAAACCGGAATGAATCGCCATTTTTGGCGACTGGGGTTATTGGAGTTTAGGTTTTAGGTCCTTTACATTTTCACCTTTTTCATCTTGAAAGAAACTTTCGGCAGTAGCTTTAGAAAGGAGTAGAAAGTATGAAGATTACCAGACGACAATTCTTAAAAGGAGCGGTGGCGGCGGGCGTAGTAGCCGGAGTCCCAGGGTTTTTGCGGCCTAAAATGGCCCATGCCTTCCACCAGAGCCCGGGGATCCCGCTGTTCGGCACCGCGCTGCGCGGTGTTGGCCCAGGAGGGATCCCGGTAGCGATCCCGGGTTTCTTTCCAGCACCCGTCACGGGTGTGACGCATTACCAAATGCTCATTAAACAGTTCGATGACCCAGGCGTGTGCCCGACTCTCGGCCCGACGGCCCTGTGGGGCTTTGTTCCCACTAACGCACTTGGAATTAAACCATTCGGTCCACAGAAACCTGCCCACCTCGGCGGGATCATCGTGGCCCAGAAGGGGAAGCCGATCCAGATCACCTTCCACAACCTGCTCTTCGTGAATAAGCCCCTCATCCCCGTCGACACGACCATACCGGGCGCCAACCAGGCGATCAACCGGACAGCCATTCACTTCCACGGTGGCCTGGTCCCCTGGATCAGCGACGGCGGCCCCTTCGACTGGTTTGACCCCTACGGGCACCACGGGTTGAGCTTCCTGAACAACCAGGTCTTGAATCCATTCGCCCTTCCCGGCGCCGCCGAGTACTACTACCCCATGAACCAGAGCGCCCGGTTCGGCTGGTATCACGACCACGCCTTTGGCATCACCCGGACGAATGCCTATGCCGGGATTGCATCCGGCCTGCTGATCCGTGACACTTTCGAGGGGAACCTCCGGAATCAGGGCCTGCCCAACTACATCGAGCTCGGCGGCAACGAGATCCCGCTGGTCATCCAGGACAAGATCTTCGTCGGCCCGGACATCGGCACCCAAGACTCGACATGGAGCGGCCTCGTACAAAGCGCTGCGTCGAGGCCCGGCAGCCTGTGGTATGCCCACGAGTACGAACCGAACCCAGCGGGCCGCTGGGACTATGGTCCCGTTGTGAATCCGAACGGCAACTATATTACACCTCTGCCGAACCCCTCCGTCATTGCCGAGTTCTTCGGCGATACCATGCTGGTAAATGGCACGGTCTTCCCGCAAGTCAACGTTCAGGCGCGGCGCTACCGCCTGCGGTTCCTCAATGCCTGCAATGCCCGGTTCCTGAACCTGCAGTTCTACGTCGCCGACACAACAGCCCCTAACACTAACGGGATCACGTTGGACGCCGACGGCAATCCCACGAACGCCCCGGCCCATCTCGACCCGACCGGTGTCGATTCACGGAACGTCCTGCAGATCGGGACCGAGGGGGGGTTCCTGGCTTACCCGGTGAAGGTCCCGACCTCCGGTCCGGTCGTGCTCGACTCAACCACCGGTATCCCGTTATCCAGCTCGCTGCTTTTGTCGCCGGCGGAGCGGCCCGACGTCATCGTCGACTTCAGGCGCTATTCCGGGCAGAGCATTATCCTCTACAACGACGCACAAGCTCCGTTCCCAGGCGGCGACGATCGCAACGACTACTTCCCTCAGGCGCCGGGGGTTAACAACCCGGTGAACGCAACAACGCTACCCGGCTTCGGCCCCAATACCCGGGTCCTCATGCGGTTCAACGTGGGTGGGGGGAGCGATACGACAGCTTTCACCATCGACGAAACAACCATCCTGACGGGAGGTATCGATCCGTTGCCGATACCGCTGGGCGTACCCGATCTGCCTCCGGGGGCCATCGTGCGGACGTTGACCCTGAACGAGGACTTCGACGCCTACGGCCGGCTCATCCAACTGCTCGGTAACGACCAACCGACCGGCGCGGATCCGGTAACCGGTTTCCCGACATATGGCCGGGCCTATACGGATGCTGCCACGGAGACTGTCACCGCCGGCTCCACGGAAGTATGGGAAATCTACAACACCACCGCCGACGTGCACCCGATGCACTTCCACCTGGTGAACGTCCAGGTCATCAACCGGCAGCCGTTTAATATCGATGCTCGTGTCCCCTTTGGTAATTTCACCGACGTCCCCGTCCCCGCCCCCAAGGACGAGTGGGGGTGGAAGGAGACGGTGAAGATGTATCCGGGAACGGTCACCAGGATTCACATGACGTTCAACCTGGCACCCATCGTTGACCATCACGGCAAGAAGATCACCACAAAGGCCATCGGGAAGTTCCAGTTGCCCATCACCAATGGCCAGCCGCCCGTGAGCCCGCGGACCGGCGGAAACGAGTTCGTGTGGCACTGCCACATCCTGGAGCACGAGGAGCACGACATGATGCGGCCTCTGGTGGTTATGTAAGCAAATACCAGAGCTACCGAGTGCGTGCAGGTCCATCGGCCCCGGCGCTCCGGCGCCGGGCCAATGAAATTAGAGCCCCGCGCGTCGGTGCGGGGCCTATTGATCAAAGGATGTGTTCGCTGTCCCTAAACGCCTGTGCGATTGAGTAGAAAATAGGTTTTAAATCCCCCCTCGCCCCCTTTAATAAAAGGGGGCGAGGGGGGATTTTGGTTCTTGGGTGTTGAATTCAGAATGGAAAATTTAATTGAAAAATGAGGCCGCCTGTAATACTCTAATGCAGGAGGGATGATATCCGCCATGAAGAAATCATTATATATTTTATTTGTCCTTCTACTCCTGGCCGGTTCATTTCTGGCCGGTTCCTGGTATAGCCATCGCGAACCAATCCGAGGTTCTGCTTCCGAGGTACGCCGGGTTCTTTATTATGTGGACCCCATGAACCCTTCCCACACTTCCGATAAACCCGGCCTCGCGCCCTGCGGCATGAAAATGGAGCCGGTCTATGCCGACGACGGCGCTGGGCAGGCTTCAGGGAATGCCAGTTCACCCATGCCTCCTGGCACAGTGAAGATAAGCCCTGAAAAGCAGCAGGTCATCGGCGTACGGATCGGCCAGGTGGAAAAGACCTCTGGAAGACATACCCTTCGCACCCTGGCCAGAGTCGCCCCCGACGAGACCCGCATCTACCGGATCAACTCCGCCACCGACGGTTGGGTCAAAAAGATCTTCCCCGTCACCACCGGCAGCCTGGTCAAGAAGGACGAACTGCTGGCCACCTTCTTTTCCCCGGAGTTCTTCTCAGGGATTAAGGCCTACCTCTATGGCTTGCGATCGCTGGACCGGTTCGAGAAGAGCGGCAAGGAGACCAAAGAGCAGCTCGAGTTGACCGGTGCAAACATAGAGAGTTACCGAAACTCCCTCCGCAACTTAGGGATGACCGAGCACCAGATGGATGAGATCATGCACACCCGCCAGAGTCCGGACAACATCGAGATCCGGGCGCCTGAGTCAGGCTTTATCCTGACCCGGAACCTTACCCTGGGCGAGCGCTTCCAGCGGGGGACCGAGCTCTACCGGATTGGAGATCTGAGCCATGTCTGGATTTTAGCTGACATTTTCGAGAACGAATCCCAATACTTGCGCCCCGGCACCGCGGTAAAGGTGAAATATCCAGCGCAGAACAAAGCATTCCATGCACGAGTAAGCGATGTTTTGCCGCAGTTCGACCCGGCAACTCGAACATTGAAAATTCGGATCGAGGCAGACAATCCCGACTATGCGTTAAGGCCCAACATGTTTGTCGATGTGGAATTTCCAATCCAATTGCCCCCTGCCATTACGGTCCCTGTGGACGCCGTCCTCGACTCCGGGCTCAAAAAGACCGTCTTTGTTGACCGGGGCAACGGGTTCTTCGAGCCCCGGCAGGTGGAGACCGGGTGGCGTTTTGGCGACCGGGTCGAGATTGTCAAGGGACTCATGCCCGGTGAGAGAATTGTGATCTCGAGCACCTTCCTCCTCGATTCCGAGAGCCGGATGAAAATGGCAGCAGCCGGGATGTCTAAAACGGCGGAGGCTCGAGCGGCGAAAGACCCCATATGCGGAATGGACGTTGATGAGAGCAAAGCCAAAGCTGCAGGAAGAATAAGCGAATATAGCGGAAAGACCTATTATTTCTGCGCCGATGAGTGCAAGCAACAATTCGACCTGGGCCATAAGCGCAATATTGATAAGCCTGCTGACCCCGTGAAACCAAGCATCACCCTAATTGCCCAAACTGAGCAGCGGGCGAAGGACCCTATATGCGACATGTTTGTTGCCCCCAGCGCGGCAGCGAAAGCAGGAAGGGTAAGCGAGTACCATGGGAAGACCTATTATTTCTGCGCTGATGAGTGCAAACAGCAATTCGACCAGGACCCGGAGCGCTACGTGGAGAAGGCCAATGGAAGCGGGAAGGGGGGCGGCACCCATGGGATGAAAGCAGAGCAACAAGCGAAGGACCCCGTATGCGGTAAGTATGTGGTCATAAGCGTGGCGGCCAAACCGACGACAATGAGCGAGTCCCGCGGTAAGACCTATTATTTCTGTTGCCCACACTGCAAGGCGAGTTTCGATAGAAATCCTGATCAATATGTAAAGTAGCTAGTTGCCATCCGGAACCCCGGTTTTTCCCTCCCCCTCCCCCCAACCCTCTCCCGCCGGGGGAGAGGGGGTTTCCGAATGAACATTAGCTAATAATTAAAAAATCGCAAATCGCAAATACCAAGTAAAGAATGCCTAAAATGTGCTAAAGTGTCTAAAATTGATGATCTCGTAAACAGTCTGAAAAGACGTATTTCCGTCATTCCGCGAACCCCGAATCGGGTCCGGGGCAGGCACCGGAATCCAGTTATTTCAAATACCTAAAAATTCTCTGGACTCCGGTTTCCACCGGAGTGACGACTTTTTACGAGAACATCAAATTGGGCCAGCCAAAAAATTTTTATAAGTTCCTAACAAAAATAAATATCGAATCCCCCCCCTTTGCCAAAGGGAAACTGTGAAAAATTTGGAATATCCCCCCTCACCCTACCGTTCGGCTGAGCTGACGGTCGAAGCCTTCTCCCGCCAAGGGAGAGGGTAAACATAGTGCAATAAGAAAGAATTTCCCTCCCCCTTGAGGGGCATAGGCGCTAACTTAAGGACTTAGCGGTCTTACAACAGGCACATTTCTTGGTTATTCGTCATTCCGGCGAAAGCCGGAATCCAGAGAGACGCAGTGAATAAGCAGCCTGCCGTATACATTCTGGCAAATAAGAGAAATGGCACGCTCTATGTAGGAGTAACTTCGAATTTAGTCCAGAGGATGTGGGAGCATAAGAATAATATGGTAGAAGGGTTTACTAAACATTACCATGTCCATCAGCTGGTTTGGTACGAAGCGCATGAGAGCATAGAATCCGCAATTATGCGAGAGAAGAGAATAAAGGATTGGAAACGAGCTTGGAAACTGGAATTGATCGAAAGGAAGAATCCGGATTGGCTGGATTTGTATGACACGATTGTTTGACTGGATTCCGGCTTTCGCCGGAATGACGAAATTCATAAGTTAGCGCTTATGCCCTTGAGGGGGGAGGGAGAGAGTGGGGGTGATTCAGGGGATTATTTGACAGCTTCAGGGAAGAGGGGGGATTTTTGCTGGGTAGACAATCTTGATTCACCGCATTGTTGATTTTTCGGTAAACAACAAGTTCATCATCTTCGCGCTGGTGGCCGCGGCCTGCGTGGCTGGCTGGTGGTCGATGAAACATGTGGCGCTGGATGCCATCCCGGACCTCAGCGATACCCAAGTGATCATTTACTCGCGCTGGGACCGCAGCCCGGACCTTGTCGAGGACCAGGTGACCTACCCGATCGTCACGGCAATGGTCGGGGCTCCCCGGGTAAAAGCCGTTCGCGGCTTCTCCGACTTCGGCTATTCGTTTGTGTATGTCATCTTCGAAGACGGCACCGATATCTACTGGGCGAGATCGCGCACGCAGGAGTATCTTTCCACGGTTTTACCCAGCCTCCCTGCGGGTCTGAAAGCCGAAATGGGTCCGGACGCCACGGCCCTGGGTTGGATCTTTCAGTACGCCCTGGTGGACAAATCCGGGACCCACAGCCTGGCGGATATGCGCGCCTACCAGGATTGGTACCTGAAATATTACCTGAAATCCGTCTCCGGCGTTGCCGAGGTTGCATCGGTCGGGGGCTTTGGAAAGCAGTACCAGGTGAATGTGGACCCCAACCGGCTGCAGGCTTTTGGCCTGTCAATTAGCCGGGTAGTGGATGCCGTGCGCAGCGGCAATATCGAAACAGGGGGTCGCCTGCTCGAGTTCGGCGGGACCGAGTACATGGTACGCGGGCGAGGCTACGCCCGGTCCATCCGGGACTTCGAGAACATCGTGCTCACCGCCAGCGAAACAGGCACTCCGATCCGCATCAAGGACATCGGACAGGTCGTTATCGGCCCGGACCTGCGCCGGGGGGTCGCCGACCTCGACGGGACCGGCGACGTGGTTTCCGGCATCGTGGTCATGCGCCACGGGCAAAATGCCCTCGACGTCATCGAACGAATCAAGGCGAAAATGAGGGAGATCGAGCCCGGCCTGCCATCCGGCGTCAAAATTGTTCCCATATACGACCGCTCCGACCTGATCCTGCGCTCCATTGACAACCTGAAGTCCACCATCATAGAAGTAATCCTCACCGTTGTGCTGGTGATTCTCCTCTTCCTCTGGCACATTCCCAGCGCCCTCATCCCGGTGATTACCATCCCCGTTGCGGTCCTTCTCTCTTTCATTCCCTTCCGAATGATGGGGGTCACGGCCAATATCATGTCCCTCGGCGGCATTGCCATCGCCATTGGAGCGCTGGTGGATGCGGCCATCGTGGTGGTCGAGCAGACCCACAAGAACCTGGAACTGTGGGACCGGACGGGCCGCAAGGAAGATTACCGCTCCGTGGTGGTCAACGCCGTGAAGCAGGTCGCCGGCCCAAGTTTTTTTGCCCTGCTGGTGATCGCGGTATCTTTCCTCCCTGTACTGACGCTGGAAGCCCAGGAAGGCCGTCTATTCAAGCCGCTGGCCTACACGAAAAATTTATCCATGATTATTGCCGCCGTGTTGGCTATCACCCTGGACCCGGCCTTGCGCTTGCTCTTTACCCACATGAGGAATTTCTCTTTCCGGCCTTCCTGGCTGTGCAGGGTGACGAACGCTTTTGTGGTAGGCACCATTCACTCCGAGGACAAGCACCCCATTAGCCGGGTTTTGATCCGGCTGTATGAACCGGTGGCCTCATGGACGCTGCGCAGGAAATGGACTGTGATCACGGCGGCTTTGGCCATGGTTATGGTCACCATTCCTGTCTTTATGCACCTGGGCTCGGAATTCATGCCCCCGCTGGAGGAGGGCTCGATTCTTTACATGCCTTCCACTATGCCGGGGATCTCTATATCAGAAGCCCAGAAAGTGCTTCAGGTGACCGACCGGATCATCAAGCAGTTCCCGGAAGTGGACTGCGTGCTGGGCAAGGCGGGGAGGGCCGATACCTCTACGGACCCCGCGCCGCTCTCCATGCTGGAAACGGTGATCATTCTCAAGCCTAAATCGGAATGGCGTCGGGTGGAGACCTGGTATTCGTCATGGACGCCGGAATGGGGCAAAGCGATCTTCCGCCGCATCACTCCGGATCATATTTCTCAGGAAGAGCTGATCAGCCAGATGAACTACGCCCTGCAACTACCCGGCCTGGCCAATGGATGGACCATGCCGATAAAAGGGCGGATCGAGATGTTGAGCACCGGCCTGCGCACCCCCATCGGGATTAAAATCTCCGGTGCCAACCTCGCTGCCATTGAGGAGATCGGAATTCAAATTGAATCGCTATTGCCCTCCGTGAAGGGAACCCGCAGCGTCTTTGCCGAGCGCACCGGCAGCGGCTATTTTCTCGACTTCGACTGGAATCGCGAGGAACTGGCCCGCTATGGCTTGAGCGTTGAGGAAGCGCAGGAAGTGGTGTCGAGAGCCATCGGCGGGGAAAATGTGACCACGACCATTGAAGGGCGGGAGAGGTATCCGGTGAATGTGCGTTACATGCGCGATTTCCGCGGAGACCTGGGGGCCCTGGGCCGGGTTCTGGTGCCGGCTTCCGGGGGACAGAAGCAGATCCCCCTCTCGCAGTTGGCCAGTATCCGCGCGGCCAGCGGACCTTCCATGATTCGCAACGAAGACGGCCTCCTGACCGGCTACGTCTACGTGGACATTGCCGGACGCGACCCGAACGGCTACGTGGAAGAAGCTGAGCGCCTGTTAAGGGAAAAAGTGAAACTTCTACCCGGCTATGCCTTATCATGGAGCGGCCAGTACGAGGGCGCGCAGAGGATCAAAGAGCGATTGATGGTCGTGGTGCCCGTTACCCTGTTCCTGATCCTTTTCCTCTTGTATCTCAATACCCGGTCCATCACCAAGACGCTCATCATTTTGCTGGCCGTGCCCTTCTCTGCCGTCGGCGCGGTTTGGTTCCTTTACCTGCTCGACTACAACATGAGCATCGGGGTATGGGTTGGACTGATTGCGCTGCTGGGCGTAGACGCCGAAACCGGGGTCTTTATGCTCCTCTATCTCGACCTGGCTTATGAGCAGGCGAAGAAGGAGGGGCGTCTCCGGTCCCTGACTGATCTGCAGGAAGCCATTCGTTACGGGGCGGTGAAGCGCCTCCGGCCCAAGTTTATGACCGTGGCCACCACGTTCCTTGGCCTCGTCCCGATCATGTGGTCGATCGGAGCGGGTTCTGACGTGATGAAACGAATTGCCGCGCCCATGATCGGGGGAATCTTTACATCCTTTCTGCTCGAGCTGCTGGTCTATCCTGCCGTCTACCAGATCTGGAAATGGAATTTTGAGCTGAAGAAGCAGCTTTCTTTACCGGCGAAATAGACTATCCGCATTCGTAACATTTTAGCCGTTTGAAAAATCGGCTAAAATGAATTGCAAAATCCAAAATGCAAATTGAAAATTTCAAAACCATTTGCCACAGAGGGCACAGAGGCCATAGAGGTTTCAGGACCAAGAAAGAAAAAGGACAAATACTAACGTCTGTGGAAGCTTATTTAAGGTTTGGCCGCTGTTAAATTATTTTTCTTAGCGTTTTTATACCTCTGTGATCTCTTCGTCCCCTGTGGCTAAACAGCTTCCAATTTTCAATGAAATTTAGCGGTTCTTTTCAAAACGCTAAATTGATACCTGCATTCCAACAGAATGTGACAATTAGAACCCTATATGAAAATAACAAAGGACGAATGAAGAGATGAAAAAAATATGGGTCTTCTGCAAATCGAGTGGGTAAAAATTAGCCCAAAAATATCAAACAGCCCTCTATTTTAGCGGGTTTTCTGATTCGCAAGGGGTCAAAAAATATTGGTATGGATTTTCCATTCAAAAACATAAGCGACTTTACCAAAAGAATTGAAAGTAAGGAAGTTATCCACAGCCCCTCCGCTCACCCGTTAGTTGAAAGACGTCGCTTCGGGACTATGGATAACTCTCATCTTCAAAAAAGCATCTATTTATGGCAAATTCCTCTTACCAACGTATTGGGATTAATGAGGCGCTAAATGCCTAAAAATCACCCACTCGATTTGCAGAAGACCCAAAAATATTTTGCTTGCTATTATTGATAATTTTCATTTCTTTTTCAACAGCATACGCTGGCGAGCGGCCGAAAGAGTTTCGGGGGTTATATTGGGGAACTCATATTTCAAAAGTACAAGGTTTGGTCCTCAAAAAAGAACCCCTCTTCGCCAATCTCCCTCGCGACCTTTTGGAAAAAATAAAAGAAACTATGCGTGAGAGCGAAGAAAGAGGTGAGAAAACTTATTTGCGAACCTCAGATATTTTAGCAGTTCCAGGCGGAGAAGTAAAAACCATAGAATATGTTTTTGTTAAAGACCATTTGGCTCAAGTAATCATTAATTTTGATGATTATGACCAATATCTTAATTTTGTGAAAATATATGCCCATCTCTATGGACCGCCGGATAAGGAAGAAATAGACGAAAGGATGAATAAGCAGAACTGGTACACCAAAAAAGATGATGAAGCAGATGTAACCCTTTTCTATAGTCCTTTAATTAAAGCCGGTTTTGTTACGATGAAGTGCAAAGCATTCCTAAAAAGGGAGACTGGATTGATTTTAGGGGATGATCGCAAAATGGAAGCATCGGGGGCGAATTGGCAATTATTTCGGGAAGATGACGACGGAAAGTGGTTTTATGATAATGATAGACTCAGGCAGCCAGATAAAGATATTCTCAAAATAAGGGTTAAATGCAATTTGTCCATTAAACGTCAAAACGCATGGAGAACCTCTTTAAAATCCAAAATAATGCCAAGGTATGCAGTATCGTTAGAAGAAATTAGATGCTCGAGTAAAGAAACTCGGAATTTGCAGCTTGAAATTTTATCTGAAAAGGGCCCACTAAAATTATTTCAGAAGAGTAAGAATTGGGAATCTATAGCCCCCGATTCAATAGCCGAAGTTCTATACAATAAAGTCTGCAAATAGTCGACAGTCCACGCCAGGAAGGCGAGGGCTTTCCTCATTTCCCATTGATAAAATTATTCAAGCCTAAAATCTGAAAATACCATCCGGTAAGTAACCAACGCTGTAAAAATAATCGATAAAACCAAAGATACCAGTACAAGCTTTTTGGGGATTGAAGGAAGGGTCTCTGAAAAGCTTTTCATCTTTTTAAATGGCACCATCCCCCCACTCCCATCCCGGATACCGAACTGCCGAAAAGAGCAATATAAAAAGGATAACCGACATATCCGTATTCCCCCTCCAAAAACCAAAAGGACAGGGGTGGTTTGGCAGTTGATAAAAATAATTCATTTATTCTATCCCAGGCTTTGGCTTTCGAGATCAAATCCATTACTCTTTCCTGGATTGCATACGGAACCGGTAAGAAAAATAAGTAGGGCAATTTGGGGCATGCTTTTCCCGTCCTTTATCGTCTGCTTTATCTCCTCATTATTTTCCATCAATTCCCCTTCCCCAGCGCTGACCAAAAATATTGTTGAAAAAAGTTATTATTCTGTTAATCATTATTGATGGATTCGCAAAAAGTCCTTTTCGTCCCATTTTTGTCATTCCTGCGAAAGCGGGAATCCAGTTAATTCAGGTAGTTCTGGACTCCTGCTTTCGCAGGAGTGACGGCCTTCCCGACTTTTTACGAGATCATCAATGTTTATCCCGAAAAATTTTGAAAGAAGGCGTTGATAACATGTGACTCTTAGGGGGAACGATCATAAAAGAAGTCCCCATTTATAAAGGATACAAAAAGGGCCCACTGAAAAAACTCATGGAAGCGGTCGAATGCGGTGGTTGCTTGCCTGGCGGTTATGAATCCATTAGCAAGGGTGAGCTTGCATCCTTTAAGAAAATGTGCAGAAAATTTGAGGAACTTCTGAAAAAAACTGGCCGAGGGTAGCCAGCAATAGAAAGGTGGACCAAACAATGAAAGAGAAAAAAACTATTGAGGAAAAGGCGCAAAAGCTGCTCGAGATGACTGGGAAGTTTGGCCAGGAATTCTTAGATGATGATTATAGACAATTGTGTGAGAAACTTATCAGGAAGATGTCCCGGAAACGGACCGTCCCCTTTCTTTCCGGGCGGATGGAAATCTGGGCGGCAGCGATTATCTATGCCCTTGGGAGCATCAATTTTCTATTCGACAGCAGTTTTAAGCCCTACGCGACGGCTGAAGACATCTGCAATTTTTTTGGCACATCCAAAAGCACGACGTCGCAGAAAGCTAAATTGATCCGGGACATGTTCAATATGGGATATTATGATAAAGAATTCTCCACCACCCATATGAAAGATAACAGTCCCTTTTCCAACTTGGTCATGATCAATGGTTTGATTGTTGACAAACGCTCGCTGCCTCCGGAAATTCAGGAAATGCCTAGCAGGGAGGAAAAATAGAAAAAAGAAATAGAATGCAATCAGCGCGGAGGTTCAGGAGATATGAACAGGGGCTAGTCTCTAAAAGGAATACCTACGCGGGGCGCGGAAAATTAGCAGATGGATCGGGAAAATAAAAGGATAGGATAGGAAATTGAATTGATGAAAATTCCGGCACTGGAAATCCGGGAGGTTACATACGCCCTCAATGGACGAAAAATTCTCGACAGGGTTTTCTGGAAAGTCGAGCGGGGAGAACATTGGGCTATTCTCGGACCGAACGGAGCAGGGAAGACCACACTCCTGAAGATCGTCTGCGGCTATCTTTGGCCGAATGGCGGGGGAGAAGTTCGGCGCCAGGGAGAAGTGCTGGTGGACCTGCGGGAATTACGCAGGTCCATCGGATGGGTGACCTCCGCCCTGAATTACAGTATCCCAAGAGATGAGGTCGCTTTGTCCACAGTCCTCTCAGGAAAATATGCTCAGGTGGGATTTTCGGTATGGCGGTGGGAAATTCCGAGCAAAAAGGACTACCAGTTGGCCCAGCAACATTTGGATGAGCTGGGCTGCTCAGGGCTGGCCCAGATCCCTTTTGGCTCCTTGTCTCAGGGAGAACAACAAAAGGTCTTGATCGCCCGGGCGCGCATGACCAAGCCATATTTAATAATCCTGGACGAGCCGTGTGCCGGCTTAGACCCAGGAGCGAGAGAAACATTTCTCGCCTCGATGCAAACCCTCGGATTGCGGAAAGGAGCGCCAAGTTTGGTCTATGTGACTCAGCATTTGGAAGAGATCATGCCCGTATTCAAGAAGACTCTGATCTTCAAAGAGGGAAAAGTGATGGCCTGTGGAAATACTGAACAGATCATCCACGATCGAGCCATAGAGGAGCTCTATGGGGTATCGATTAAAATCGTAAGAAGCCATGGGAGATATTGGCCCATTTGTCGTTAATCCTTTAGGATAAATATTCTTGGGTTAATACAAACACCCTTCCCGTCGAGCGCTCGCAACGCTCCCTTAAGATTTGCTGCATCTGGAAAGCCCTCGGCCAAGAACCCGCCGATCTTTTCTCCCGGCCTCACTTCCCATCCCTGCGGGCCTGAAGGGACCTCAACAGGTTTAGGGGATTTCAGTTTTGTGGTATATTCCTAAAAGCATAGGGGCTTTAAGAAAACTGACTCGGACATCGTGAAAGAAAGGCTCTTGAGAGAATCTAAAATACTGCAAGCCGTTCATCGCCTTTCCCAAAAGCGCGAGAAAGAAGTTTATTTGGTGGGGGGGACGATTAGGGATCTCCTTCTAGAAAGACCGTGGGGGAGGGATTTCGATTTTGTGACTTCCGGCGAAGTCAGTAACCTAGCGAAAGATTTGGCGACCGAGGCTGGCGGGCAAGCCTTTTCTTTAAACGATTCTTTCGGCACCTGGAGAGTTGTGCTGAAGCGGGGAAAAAGCAAAATAGATGTCGATTTTTCTCCCATGCAAGGCATAAATATTCTTGAAGATTTGCAGCAAAGAGATTTTACTGTCAATTCCATGGGCATGAACTTGGAAGAGATTTTTCATCAGGAGACCCCCTCCCTCATTGACCCTCTCGGTGGGCTTTCTGACCTCCGTAAAAAGGTACTCCGGGCAAACTCTGAAGATTCCCTGGTGCAGGATCCTTTGAGAATGCTGAGGGCCTTTCGCTTTTCCGCCACCCTAAGGCTGAAAATTAAAGAAGAAACCTTAGAGATGATCCAGAGGAATAAAAAGCATATCCTCCGTTCGGCCTGGGAAAGGATTCGGAGTGAATTTTTCACGGGTTTGAGTGGAACCCAGGCGGGTCGTTTCTTCCGGGGCCTGCACCAGTCTGGACTCCTCGAGGAGATCTTTCCAGAGATTAAAGGATGGGAGGGCCTCGACCAAGGGAATCACCATGACTTTTCCCTGTTAGAACATTCCTTTCGAACGGTGGAGGCGGGAGAATTCATTTTTAGGCATTTTCGGAATTTCTATCCATCCTATGGAGAGTTCTTGGAGCAATACTTTTCCGAAATCGTCGAAGAAGCGATATCCCGAAAGGCACTCTTCAAGTTCGTAGCTTTTTTCCATGATTCCGGCAAGCCGGGAACCCGGAGCCTCAACCCGGAAGGACCAATCGTCCGTTTCCTCGATCACGACCAGCAAGGCCAAAAAATAAATATAATCGTCGCTCAAAGAATGAAGCTCAGCCGGAAATCCGTTCGCATCATATCCGAGCTCACCCGACAGCATATGCGTATCCTGAGTCTTTCCAAAACAGAGGAGGTGACTCCCCGGGCAATGTATCGCTTTTTCCGAGATTTGGGAAAAGTGGGCATTGATGCGGTCTTCCTGGCCCTGGCTGATAGTCTGGGTTCGAGAAAAATTCTCTTGGGATGGCCTTGGGTGCAAGAGCTTCCCGGCGATCTTAAAAGGGTAAAAGACGTGGCGGAAGAGCTTCTGCGTTATTATTATGAGGAATTTTCGGTAAAACCGACAAGGCCGTTTCTCGACGGAAGGGAAATTATGGAAGCCTTGGGTTTACCCCAAGGTGAAAAGGTGGGGACCCTTTTAGCCAGGTTGCGGGAGGCAGAGATAACGGGTATGGTAAGAACCAAGGAGGAGGCCCTGGAATTCCTAAAAAATCCTAAAAAATCTTGACAATTCCAGGCCATTCAGCTAATATAGGGTAATATTTTTAATTAGGCGGGCGTAATTCAGGGGTAGAATGCAAGCTTCCCAAGCTTGACGTCGCCAGTTCGAATCTGGTCGCCCGCTCCAGAGAGATCCCAAAAAACAATTATTTATAGAGCGCCATGTCCTACGGTTAGCTGAAAGAGACGGTTTTTAAGAAGTCTGCTTGAAAAAAGTGGGCTCACGGGCCCATTTTTTTTTCTCGCAGGGGGTAAGGAATTTGTGAAATTTGATCAGCTTCTTCAAGAAGTTCGCCAGGCCGCTGAGCCGGTCCTTCAGTCGCAAGGATTGGAGTTGGTAGACCTGGAATTCCGTCGAGAAGCTATAGGCTGGGTGTTACGGTTTTACATCGACCGCCAGGGTGGAATCACAGTGGAGGATTGCGCCGAAGTGAGCGGTGAACTGGGTACTGTCCTGGAAGTCCGGGACCTGATTCCTAACCCGTATGTCCTGGAGGTTTCCTCCCCAGGCCTCACCCGCTCATTAAAAAAGCCCGAGGATTTTAAGAAGTTTCGAAATCATCTGGTTAAGATGAAAACATTTGAACCCATCGAAGGCCGGAGAAACTTCAAGGGGATCCTGCTGGGCTTGGAGGGTGAAAAGGTGCGCCTGGAAATGGATGGGCAATTTTACGAGATTCCCCTCCAGGGCATCGCTAAGGCCAACCTGGAAATCGAATTTTGAAGAAGGGGATGGAGAAATGATTTCGGATTTGAGTCGCATCATCGACCAGGTGGGAAAAGATAAAGGGATCGATAAAAAGATCTTGATTGAGGCCTTAGAGCAGGCCCTACTTGCAGCGGCCAGGAAAAAGTACGGCCCCAAACAGGAGATTGAAGCGAAATATAACGAGGAGGCCGGGGAGGTCGAACTTTTCCAGTTTAAAACCGTGGTCAAAGATGTAAAAAATCCTCCCGCCGAAATTGCTTTGGGAGAGGCCAGGGAGCTGGATGGGGACGTGGAAATCGGGGATAGCCTGGGTACGAAGATCGACATCACAGAGTTTGGAAGAATTGCCGCCCAGACGGCCAAGCAGGTCATCATTCAGAGGGTCAAGGATGCCGAGCGGGAGAATATTTTTGAGGACTTCAAAGACCGGAAGGGAGAAGTCATCTCCGGGACGGTGCAGCGCTTCGAGCGAGGGTCGATCATTGTCAATCTGGGAAGGGCGGAAGCACTTGTCCCCCAGCAAGAATTAGTTCCCCGGGAGACTTATAAACCGGGGGATCGGATTCGGGCCTATGTCCTGGATGTGCGGAAGACCCCCAAGGGCCCCCAGATCATCCTCTCCCGGAGTAACCCGGACTTCCTGAATAAGCTTTTCGAGCTGGAAGTGCCCGAAGTCTCCGAGGGGATTGTGAAGATAGTCAATGCCGCCCGCGAGCCGGGGAGCCGTTCCAAAATTGCCGTGTATTCGGAGGATTCAGATGTGGATCCAGTGGGAGCCTGTGTGGGGATGAAAGGGTCACGAGTTCAAGCCGTGGTCCAGGAGCTACGGGGGGAAAAGATCGATATCATCCCTTGGAGTGATGACCAAGCGAGCTTCGTCTGCAATGCCCTAGCCCCGGCAGAGATTTCCAAAGTGGTAATCAATCAGGAAGCGAAATCCATGGAGGTTATCGTAGAGGACGACCAGCTTTCTCTGGCCATCGGTCGGCGAGGGCAAAACGTCCGGCTGGCGGCCAAACTTACGGGGTGGAAAATCGACATCCGCAGCGAATCGAAAGAAGAGCCGGTAGGTCCGAGTCTGGATGAGGTTGCTTCTCGGGGAATGGAAAAAGTGGATCAGATCTCTGGGGTGGGGGAGAAAACAGCCCAATTGCTCAATGCGGCTGGCTATCTCACAGTGGCGGATGTATGTCAGGCCATTTCTGAGCAGCTCTCCAAGATCGAGGGCATTGGCCTGAAAAAAGCGGAGAAATTGATCGAGGCGGCCAAGGCTCATTTGGATCAAGGGAGTGAAAAGAAGGGCTGAAATCCTTCGAACCACTGCCGGCTGAAAGTCAAGAGAGTCATCGAAGGGGGTATAACCGGTGACGAAAGTTAGAATTCATGAATTGGCAAAAGAGTTGAAGATGGAGAACCAAGATCTCCTCAAACTCTTGGAGAAGATGGGTCTGGTATTCAAGAACGTCCACAGCACCCTGGAAGAATCGGATGCCGAGAGGGTAAAGAACCAGATCAGCCTCTCCCGCAAAGAAGGAGTAGTTGAGCAACGGGTCAAGCCTACGGTCATTCGTCGAAGGGTAAAGCGCGAGGAAGTAGCCCCGCCCATTCCCGAGCCCATCGCAGAAGAGGAAGTCAGACCCCCGGCAGCCAAGAAAGCGCCGCTCCCCGAAGCTTTCAAACCAGTAAAAGAGCCTATGTTAGGGCCAGCGGCAAAGAAGGCAGAGGAGAAAGTCGAAACTCCTTTACCGCGACCAGAGGAAGCCAAAGTACCCCCGGTCCCCCCAGTCATTCCGGCTCCCCCATCCGTGACCCCTATGCCCGCCAAACCGATAGAGGCGCGGCTTCCCGAAGAAAGAAAAAAAGAAGGGGTCTTTATAGAAGCTCCGGCCCCCACTGGGCAAGAGGCTCCCCCGAAAGGGGATGAGGCGGCAGCCAGGATGCTCTCTGGGCTGGAGAAACCAGCCTCTCCGACGACGCCAGGGCCTCTTCCTTTTGAAAAAGCTAAGATCCCTGGAAAGCCCCCTGGAAAACCAAAGAAGAAGCATGAACCGGCAAAAATTATAGAACGGCCCACCGTGCTCCCTTCAGCCCAGGTTCAGGATTATCGTGCAGTTGGGAAAAAGACCCCGTTTATCACTCCGCCCAAGGCACCCGTCGTCCCCCCCAAACCTCCCATTATTTTGCAGCGTCCAACCCCGGTGGTCGGAAAACCGGCTGTGGAGGAAGAGGAGAGGGGGCGACGCAGGAGAAGGCAGAAAAAGGATGTGCAGGTTCTAGAGGAGGGAAAGCCGCAGCGGGTGCGCATCATCACGACGAAAAAGCGTACTTTTAGAGACCATGATTATATGAAGGAAGATCGCGGATACAGGGCTTTACCCTTCGAACGAGAGCCAAGGATGAAGAGCACCAAAGCAAAAGTGGGGAAACCCGATGCCACCATTCCCAAGGCCATCAAGAGGAGAATCCGCATCTCCGAAGCCATTCTCGTCGGGGAGCTGGCCAAGCGCATGGGCATTAAGGCTTCGGAAGTGATCAAGAAGCTGATGGAACTGGGGCTGATGGTGACCATCAATCAAGCCATCGACGCCGAGGCCGCTTCCTTGGTGGCCACCGACTTCGGCTACGAAGTGGAAAAAACGGGATTTGAAATTGAAGACCTGATCGAAGAGAAAGAAGAACGAACCGAAGACCGCATCCCCCGACCTCCAGTGGTAACCATCATGGGACACGTGGACCACGGCAAGACCTCTCTCTTGGATGCCATCCGTCAGACGAATGTTACGGCCGGCGAGGCCGGCGGGATTACCCAGCACATCGGCGCCTATGAGGTCAACATGGATCACCGCAAGGTCGTCTTCCTGGACACCCCGGGCCACGAGGCGTTCACGGCCATGCGCGCCAGGGGGGCTAAGGTTACGGACATCGTCATTCTTGTGGTGGCTGCCGACGACGGCGTCATGACCCAGACCGTCGAAGCCATTAATCATGCCAAAGCCGCAAAGGTCCCTTTGATTGTGGCCATCAACAAGATCGACAAACCTAACGCCAACCCGGAACGGGTAAAACAAAGCTTGACCGAGTATGAGCTCGTGCCCGAAGCCTGGGGCGGACAGACTATTTTTGCCGAGATCTCTGCCAGACAAAAAATTGGATTGAAAGAGCTTTTAGAGATGATCCTTCTCCAGGCTGAAGTCTTAGAGTTGAAGGCCAACCCCAACCGGCCGATGACCGGAACAGTCATCGAGGCCAAGCTGGATAAAGGAAGGGGGCCCGTAGCGACGGTCCTCGTCCAGGACGGAACGCTGCACGTGGGTGATGCCTTTGTCGCCGGCACCCATTTCGGCCATGTGCGGGCATTGATTAACGACCGCGGCGAGAAGATGGAGAGCGCTGGGCCTTCCACTCCCGTTGAGGTCATCGGGCTTTCCAGCGTACCCAATGCCGGCGATGCTTTTGTGGTCGTCACGGATGAGCGGCGGGCCAAGGAACTGGCTACCCAAAGGTTGCAGAAGCAGCGGGAGCTGGAACTGGCCAAAACTTCTAAGATTACCCTGGAAGATTTCTACAAAAAGATGAAAAAGGGAGTGGTCAAGGATTTAAACCTCATCCTCAAGGCGGACGTGCAGGGGTCCATCGAAGCCCTTACTGAGGCCCTGACACGGTTGAGCACGGAGGCGGTTCAGGTGAACATCCTGCATGCCTCTGTGGGGGCAATCAACGAATCGGACTGCATGCTGGCTTCGGCCTCGGAAGCAATCATCCTGGGGTTCAACGTGAAGATCGAACCCAAAGCCCAATCCCTGGCCGAGCAAGAGAAGATTGACATTCGTCTCTATGAGGTTATCTACGATGCCTTAAACGATGTACGCAAGGCCATGGAAGGGCTCCTGGAACCGATATACGAAGAACGTCTGCTGGGTCGGGCAGAGGTGCGCCAGCTTTTCAACGTCTCCCGGGTCGGCGTCGTGGCCGGCTGTTTTGTTCTCGAGGGAAAGATCGTTCGCGGTTCTCGCGCCCATGTGGTGCGGAACGGCCAAGTGGTTCACGAAGGGAATATCACCTCCCTGAAACGCCTGAAGGATGACCACAAAGAAGTGACCTCAGGGTTCGAATGCGGGATCATCCTGGGAGACTTTCGGGAGTACCTGCTTAACGACATCATCGAGTCGTACGAGATCGAGAAGGTAACTGCCCATCTGTAATTGGGGGGGCACGGGTAAATGGTCATTGGAGTATGTCACCTGGAGCTTTTTCTCCATGAGAATTTTTCCCTGAAGGGAAAACGACAGGTGCTCCGAAGCATCGTGCAGCGGGCGAGGAAGCGGTTCAATATTTCCATTTCCGAAGTGGCGGACCACGATTTGTGGCAGAAAGCGGTATTGGGAATCTGTGCGGTCGGAAATGATCGGCAGCGAGTCAATTCCCTTTTGGATCAGGTGATCAATTTCATCGAGGACACCCAACTTACTGATGTGGCTGATTCGCAAATCGAAATTATCAACTATTAAATTCTTGGTCTATCTGGGCATCTAGTCCTTTTCGTTGACCAGAAAGACGAAATAGACGAAACGACGAAAAGAACATGCTCTATAAGCGAGCTCATCGCGTCGGCGACTTGATCCGGGAGGTCCTCTGCGAGATGCTCGTCAGAGACCTGAGTGACCCGCGCCTGGAATCGGTAACCATCACAGAGGTGGAAGTGACCGACGACTTGAAACTGGCCACGGTCTTCTTTAGCGCTATGGGAAGCCGGCCTAAGGAAGAAGCCTCTCTCCTTGGATTGCAAAGCGCCGCGGGATACATCCGGAAAAAATTGGGAAAAGAGCTAAGACTGCGGTACATTCCCGACTTGTCATTCAAAGTGGATCGTTCATTCGATTACGGGAGCAAGATTGACCGGCTTTTTCAAACTCTCAAAGAAGAAAAGAACGGAGATTCTCAGGAAAATCGCTGAAAAGATCCGATCCGGTTACGGCTTTCTCATCAGTACCCACGTCAACCCGGAGGGAGACGCCATTGGGTCGGCACTGGCCCTTGGTCTGGTACTGAAAGGCCTGGGGAAAAAGGTGATGGTTTTAAGCCAGGACCCCATTCCTGAGGCTCTTGCTTTCTTAGCTGGGGCGGAAGAAATCATCCATCAGGCCCCAGAAAACGAGCGGTTTGACGTGGCCTTTGCGCTGGATTGCGGGGACAAAGCCCGTCTGGGGGAAGAGTTCAGCAAGGTGCAGAGGATCGGTAAGCTCATCAACATTGATCATCATGTAAGCAATACCTATTTCGGAGACATCAACTTGGTAGACCCTAGTGCCAGCTCCACGGCAGAGATCATCTTCGATCTCTTCCGGTCCCTCCCCGCGACCATGGACCCTGCGGTGGCCGAGAGCATTTACGTAGGCATCCTGACGGACACGGGTTCTTTCCATTACTCCAACACTTCGCCGAAGACATTCGCCGTGGCCAGGGCCTGCCTCCTGGCTGGGGCGAACCCATGGAAAGTGGCGGAGAAGGTTTATGAAACTCAATTGTTGCCCCGTCTCCGTCTCCTGCCTATGGTCTTGGCAACCTTAGAAGTAGAAGGAGATGGCCGAATTCCCTACGTGATCATCACCCAGAAAATGATGGAGGAAAGCCGGGCCTCTGTGGCCCTGACAGAGGACTTGATCAACTATCCCAGATCCCTCAAGGGGTCGGAAGTAGCCCTACTCTTCCGGGAGCTATCCCCGGAGAAATACCGGGTCAGCTTGCGCTCGCGGGGGAGCGTGGACGTGGCCCGAATCGCCGAGGAGTTCCAAGGCGGAGGGCATCCTCAGGCGGCTGGTTGCACGGTGGAGGGGAGCTTATCCGAAGTCAAAGCCAAGGTTCTAGGGCGCGTGAAAGCAGCTCTTTGAATGGCGTGTTGGTGATCGACAAACCCAAAGGCTGGACCTCGCATGATGTGGTAGCCTGGGTGCGTAAGATTCTAAAGGTCAGGAAGGCAGGCCACGGAGGGACGCTCGACCCGCTGGCCACGGGTGTTTTGCCGGTCTATCTAGAAGAAGGGACAAAGCTCGTTCCCTTCAACTTGGAGGGGACAAAAGAGTATTTAGCGACGATGAAGTTAGGCCAGGAAACGGATACGCTCGACGGGGACGGGAAGGTGATTGCCGAAAAGCCATGGTTCTCCTTCAGCCGGGAGGAGATTGAGAAAGTTCTGGGGAGGTTTCGAGGCCAGATTCAGCAGACTCCGCCACTCTTTTCGGCGATCAAGCAAGATGGTTTACCCATGTATAAGCGGGCGCGATCCGGGGAGAAGCCCAGTTTGATGAAACGGGAGGCGACCATCCACGCCCTATCTCTCAAAGGAGTTTCGCTTCCTTTTGTTACCCTCGAAATCACCTGCGGTCGGGGGACGTATGTACGCAGTCTCTGCGCGGACATCGGCCGATGTCTAGGATGCGGTGCTCATCTGGTGGAGCTGAGACGGTTACGCTCGGGAAAGTTTAGCATTGAGCAAGCCTTGAGTGTAGAGGGCCTTTCCCAGCTGGTGGACCGGGGAAAGGTCGAGGAACGAATCATCCCCCTGAAGGACGGCGTGGATGTTCCGGGAAAGATCTGGGTAGAGGAGAAAACAGAAGCCAGAGTGCGGCAGGGTCGGCCTCTCCGCCTCAGCGACCTTCCGCAAGGTGCAATAGGCCCGATGAAAAGCGGCCAGCGGGTGAGCCTCTTGAATCGTTCGGATACGCTCCTGGCCATTGCGGAATCCCAGGTGAATGGAGAAGCGGGGTTCTCGGGAGACCCACAGGTTCTGCGGATCCTTAGGGTTTTCAATGGTTGAGGGATTGCCCGGGATAGCAAGTATGCTAGAAAGGAGAATGAGGTGACATTATTGCCAGAAAAGAAAAAGGAACTCATCGAGGGATACAAGAGGCATCCCACAGACACAGGATCTCCGGAAGTACAGATCGCGATCTTGAGCGAACGGATCAATTACCTGACGGAGCATTTCAAGACCCATATCAAGGACCATCATTCCCGCCGGGGCCTGTTGAAACTTGTGGGTCAGAGGCGGCATCTTCTCGACTATCTCAAAGCGAAGGATGTGGAGCGCTACCGCGCAGTCATCCAGCGCTTGGGAATTCGCAAGTAGTCAGATTTACCAGTCAGCTTTTTGGATTTTTTGGGCCCTGAGCTTTACCCCATCAGAGAGGAGAGGATGAAATAATGTCGGCAATAGATGAACGCCTCGAGGCACGATGTACCATCGAGGGCAGAGATTTCGTGATTGAAACGGGTGCGGTAGCCAAACAGGCAGATGGCTCGGTGCTGGTCTCCTTTGGAGAGAGCCTCGTGCTAGTTACGGCAACGGCCTCCAAGACCATCCGGGAGGGGATCGATTTCTTTCCCCTAGTGGTCGATTATCAAGAGATGGCTTACGCTGCCGGGAAGATTCCCGGCGGATTCTTCAAGCGGGAGGGGCGTCCCAGCGAGAAAGAGATTCTTACCTCCCGGCTGATCGATCGGCCTTTGCGCCCTCTTTTCCCCAAGGGTTTCTTCAACGATGTTCAGATCATCGCCACGGTGTTGTCGGCCGATCAGGAGAACGATCCGGATGTCTTAGCCATCTGTGGCGCCTCGGCGGCCCTGGAGATTTCGGACATCCCCTTTAAAGGTCCAATCGCCGGGGTTCGGGTGGGGCGGGTTGGGGGAAAGTGGAGGTGCAACCCCACCATGAGTCAGCTTCAGGAGAGCGACATTAATCTGGTCGTGGCCGGAAGTCGAGAAGGGGTGGTCATGGTGGAAGGAGGGGGGAAGGAGATATCCGAAGACGACCTTTTGGAGGCGATCTTCTTCGGCCACCATTCCCTTCAACCCATCCTTGACTTGCAAGAAGAATTAAAACGGAGGCGGATCCAACGGGAGAATGAGACCAGAAGAATAGCCGGGGAGCCAACAATTATGGCCCTCGAGAAAAAGCCCGTCCCCGAGGTCTTTTTCGACCCCATCCTGGGCCAGCACGTACTCTTAATTGACGAGTCGCTCCGGGAACGGATTCGCACCGCCGGCCTGGAAAAAATCCGGCACGCCTTCTCTATCGCTCGGAAAAAGGCGCGAAATGAGCAACTGGAGAAGGTACGCGAGGAGACGTTGGCGTCCGTGCTGGAAGAGTTCCCTACGAAGGCTCGGGAGATCAAAGAATATTATGAAGGCCTGGAGAAGTTTGTCTGCCGCCAGCCCATTTTCTTTCAGAACCGGCGCATCGATGGCCGGGCCCTGAACGAGGTCCGTCCGATTAACATCCAGATTGGGTGGCTTCCGCGAACCCATGGCTCCGCACGGTTTACCAGAGGAGAAACACAGATCTCGGCGGTGGTCACCTTGGGATCGGCGGAGGATGAGCAGAAAATCGACGCCCTCACCGGAGAGACTTTTAAATCCTTCATGCTGCATTATAATTTCCCCCCTTTCAGCGTCGGGGAAGTGCGCATGCTCCGCGGTCCCAGCCGGAGGGATATTGGTCACGGCGCCTTAGCCGAGCGAGCGATCAGCCAAATCCTTCCCCCGAACGAAAAATTCCCTTACACCATCCGGGTCGTGTCCGAGGTGCTGGAATCCAATGGATCCTCTTCCATGGCCACGGTCTGCGGGGCCTCGCTGGCCTTGATGGATGCTGGAGTTCACATCAAAAGCCCGGTAGCGGGGATTGCCATGGGGTTGATCAAGGACGGTGAAAAATTGGCCATCCTCACGGACATCCTGGGAGATGAGGACCATCACGGGGATATGGATTTCAAGGTAGCCGGAACGAAGAACGGCATCACAGGTTTTCAGATGGATATCAAGATTTCGGGTGTGACCCGCGAGATCCTCCGGCAAGCCCTTACCCAGGCGCGAGAAGGACGGGAGTTTATCTTGGGCCGGATGGAGGAAACCTTGTCTGAGCCGCGGGCAGAGCTTTCGCCCTATGCTCCCCGGGTTCTCAGCCTGAGGATCAAGCCCGATAAAATTCGCGAGGTCATCGGACCCCAAGGAAAGATCATTCGGGGAATTCAGGATGAGACCGGAGTGAAAATTAATGTGGAAGACAACGGCCAGATTCAGATCTTTGCGACAGATTCAGAGTCGGCAGCCAAGGCCGCGGCAAAGATTCGGCAGTTAACCAAAGAGGCCGAAGTGGGGGAGATCTACCTGGGGCGCGTAGCTTCCATTGCCAGAAAGCCGGACGGAAAAGAGTTTGGAGCATTCGTGGAAATCTTCCCCGGAACCGATGGCTTGATCCATATCTCTCAGTTAGCGAAAGAGAGGGTGAAGAACGTCGGCGATGTGCTTAAGGAGGGAGACGAGGTTTTAGTGAAAGTCATCGGCATTGATGAGCGGGGAAAGATTAAGCTCAGCCGGAAGGAAGCGCTCGGGCAGCCCTGGCCCGAGAAGAAAGTATAGCGGATCGCTGAAAGCTGAAACCTGCTTTTAATAAAGCCATGGTCCAAAAAACCACTCTGGAAAATGGAATTCGGGTCATCACCGAGGAAATCCCTCATGTTCACTCCGTCTCGGTGGGAATTTGGGTTAAAGCCGGCTCCCGAGATGAGCGCAGTTTGGAAAACGGGATCTCCCATTTCATCGAGCACATGCTCTTTAAGGGCACAAAACGTCGTTCCGCGCATCAAATTGCCAAAGAGATCGACGCGGTCGGGGGCGTGCTCAACGCCTTTACCAGCAAAGAATTTTCCAGCTTTTACGCCAAAGTTTTGGCCGAGCACCTCCCCGTCGCCCTGGACCTCCTGTTTGACCTTTTTCTCCATTCTCTTTTTTCTCCTGGGGAACTGGAGAAAGAGCGCCAAGTCATCATCCAGGAAATTAGCATGGTCGAGGATACTCCGGACGAATATATCCACGACCTCTTCAGTCAGTCTTTCTGGCCCCGGCATTCCCTGGGGTTTCCCATACTGGGTCGGCTGGAGACGATCTCCCGGATGAATCGGACGAAGCTCTTAGCATTTTTTCATCAGCACTACCTCGGCAGACAACCGATCTTCGTAGCAGCGGGAAATTTGAAACACGAGAATCTGCTCAGGCCCGTCCAGGAAACTTTTGGGAGAACCTGGCTCCGGGAGAAAAAACGGCAAAGCAGTCCGCCGCGTCCCCATCCTCAGCTTCTGGTGCAGCATAAGAAACTCGAACAGGTCCACCTGGTTCTAGGCACGCAGGGTATTTCTGCAACCCATCCCCGGCGTTACGCTTTTTCTATTTTAAACACGATCTTGGGAGGAGGGATGAGCTCCAGGTTGTTCCAGGAGATCCGGGAGAAAAGGGGCCTGGCCTATTCGGTGTATTCGTTCCTTTCTTCTTTCATGGACAGCGGCATGCTGGGGGTCTACGTGGGAACAGGGGAAAATACCCTCACCCGAGTGTTGCAGCTCATCCTGAGAGAGATGAAGAAATTGGCTGAGGATTCCCTGAAACCCAAAGATCTGCGTTCGGCCAAAGAGCAGCTAAAAGGGAATCTTCTTTTAAGCTTGGAAAGTACGGACAGTCGCATGGGCCGTCTGGCTAAGAACGAGCTTTACTTCAATCGTTTCGTCAGCACGGAGGAGATCATCGAGGGCATCGAAAAGGTTAAGGCTGAAGAGGTCAGCGCTTTGGCCCACCAGACCTTCAAGCCCAACGCGCTCTCCTTGACCATCTTGGGGCCGGTAACCGAGAAAGCCATCCCCCGGGGCCTCTTGGTAGCATGAAGGCGGAAGGGGTCAAAGTAAAGGTCAAGCGGGTACGGGGAGATCGCGACCGAGAGATCCCTCTGCCCCGGTATATGACTGAGTGTTCCTCGGGAATGGATCTTTTCGCTGCCGTGGATGAAGAAGTGACCTTGGAGCCTGGGGAACGCAAGCTAATCCCGACGGGCATCGCGCTTTCCATTCCCAAAGGATACGAAGGCCAAGTTCGGCCTCGGAGCGGACTGGCCTTAAGGGAAGGGGTTACGCTGGTGAATACCCCCGGGACCATCGATGCTGATTATCGCGGAGAAGTTGGGGTGCTGCTGATTAATTTTGGCCGCCGGCCCTTCAGGGTGAAGCGGGGCGACCGGATCGCTCAACTGGTGATCGCCCCGGTATATCAGGCAGCGTTAGAGTTGGCCGATGAACTGGATGACACCCCGCGAAGCGGGGGAGGATTTGGGCACACCGGCGGATAGGGCTTTTATGGCTGAGTCTATATTTTTCGACAAACAACAGAGCTTCTGGGTAGGGGAAGCCTTGGAGATTGCTGAAACCTTGGCCGAGGATTATTTCCGGGTTAACTTGGAAAATGTTGAACACTTCCCCTATGATCTCCAAACCCTGGCCAATTTGAGGGACCAGGAAAGGACCCATCATGCTCTTGCCCAGGTGTGTAAATACGAATATCACAAGAGAGAGGCACGATTGAAGCTTAGGGGGAACGAATTTTACAGGATTTGTCTCCAGGACGACAAGATCTTGAACACGGTTCGGACGGAAACCCCTTCGTTGTTAAAACCCTTGCTGCTTTATGTCGTCACCCACGAACTCATCCACGTGGTTCGGTTTATTATGGACCCGAATAGATTCTATTTAAACCCCAGGGAGAAGAGAATCGAAGAAAGAGATGTCCACCGGAAGACTTATGAGCTTCTGAGTTCCGTTAAAGATCCAGAAGTAGGACTTTTGCTGGAACGTTACCGACCCTGGTGGGGGGAGGTAAGCGGGCCTGATTCGTAAGTGCCGGCCCTTGACAAGTTTTAAGAGCGTGTCTAAATTTAAAAAAATTGGAAGAGTTTTAGCAGGTTTTGTTCGAGAGAAAGTTGGAGGTTGTAGGTATGCCCATTTACGAATACAGATGCCATAAGTGCAGGAAAACATTTGAGGTCATGCAAAAGTTCTCAGACCAGCCCCTGAGTCGCTGCCCTTCTTGTACGGGGAAAGTTTCCAAGATTATCTCCAACTGCAGCTTCCAGCTCAAAGGGAGTGGCTGGTACGTAACCGATTACAAGAAGAAAGATACAACGTGGAAGGATAAGGATAAGGAGCCGGACTCTAAGAAGAGCGAGACACCCAAGAGCGACACACCCAAGAGCGACACACCCAAGAGCGACACAACGGGAAGCAAATCTGAAGAGAAGAAGTCTTAAATCACCCCTTTCTTCCTTTTAAGTGGTGCCAGAGATAATAGATAACTCCGAGGGCGATGAGGGCTCCAATTATCATATCAAAGCGGTGAAAATAAACTCCTAAAGTATCCCAGTTCTCACCTAATTTCATCCCTATATAAGCAAGCCCCAGGCACCAGGGGAACGAACCCAAGAAAGTATAGATCACGAATCGGGGGAAGTTCATCCTGGCTACCCCTGCCGGAAAAGAAATAAAAGTGCGCACTACGGGGAGGAGGCGGCTGAAAAAGATAGCCCAATCCCCGTAGCGGGCGAACCACCGGTCAGCCAAATCCAGGTCGCGATGGGAAATCAAGACGTATTTTCCATATCGTTCGACCAAAGGCCGCCCGCCATAAAGCCCGAGATAATAAGCCGGAATGGACCCTACTACACATCCGAACCCTCCGGCCAGTCCCACTCTATATAATTCGAAATCTTCCCGGAAAACCAAGTAGCCGGAGAAGGGCATGATGATCTCCGAGGGGAGAGGGATGCAAGCACTCTCGATGGCCATGAGTAAAATAATCCCCAAATAGCCAGAAGAAGAGATGATGTCGATAATGAATGCCGCCAGGATTTCGATCAGCCGGGCAATCATTTTATCCCTTCGAGAAGATCAGAAAAATAACCAAGGCCGAGAGAAGGAGACGGTAGCCGGCGAAGACATTCAAGGTGTGCTGCCTCAGGTACCGCATGAGAAAGGCGATGGCGAGGTATCCTACCACCGCCGAAGAGACAAAGCCGATGATGAAGATTGGCCATTCTGAGGCCATCTCTTTTGGAAGGTGGCCCAGGTGAAGTATAGCCGCCCCGCCTATAGCCGGGGTGGAGAGAAGGAAAGAGAAACGAGTTGCCGCCTCCCTTCCGTATCCTCGAAGAAGACCTGTGGTGATTGTAATGCCGGATCGCGAGACCCCAGGGAGAAGAGCTAAAGCCTGGGCGCATCCGATGATCAGGGAGTCTTTGAGGATCAACTTTTCTAAAGGATTAGAGGAATGTGGCCGTCTTTCAGCATAGATCATCAGAAAGCTTACAGCTACCAGGGGGAGGACGATCAAAGCCGGGTTTCGGAAGCTTCCTTCGATCATTTTTTCCAAGAGAAAGCCGGCGACAGCCGCGGGGATCGTCGAGAGAACAATATAAACAATCAACCTCTCCGGGAAATCTTCAATTCTTCGCCGGGCCAGGATTCGGGAAAATCCCCCGATTAATTCAAGCCAATCTCTCCAGAAATACCAAAGAATTGCCAGAAGCGTTCCCGCATGAAGCGCGACGTCGAAAGTCAGGCTGTCCACCAGGGGGTTGTTCCAGCCGAAGAACCAGGGGAAAAGAATGAGGTGGGCTGAACTGCTTATGGGTAAAAACTCGGTCAGACCCTGCAAGATGCCCAAGAAAAGGGCTTGAAGAGAGAGGGAATATGCACCCATGGCCTAGCGGTTTTTCCTCATATACTCTTTAGCCACCTATGCCGCCCTGATCGTCTGGCCAGATCCATGGAGTACAAATCTTCCCCCCATCGTCCGAATTCCCTCTTACTAAAGGCTAAATTTTATGATCGACGGGTAAGCTGCAAAAGTCAAGGAATATTTAGGTGGCTTTTTGAATTAGGGCCGCAAATTATCGCACTGTGCAAGGCACAGGATCTTACTTCGAGAATGGATATCCAAAATCGAAGCCCATCCGGGAGCCTATCGAGCATTGACTTTTGGGGGGTTGGAGAATATAAAGGATAAAGGACACATTGAAAAAGAGTTATGGTCAATATTCTACCATGGAGTTTCAGCGGTGACCCGGGGAAAAAAAAAGGCAGAAAATTATGAGCAATTGAATAGATTTGCCATTCAAGAAGGCGCTTCCCTTTTTGGAGTGGCAGAGACCTCAGCTGTAAAGGATAAAGTTCACTCGTTATCCCCAAAGGCCCTGCAGGGATTGGATAGAGTGATTGCCATCGGCTTTCACCTCTCCGATCGAGTCATGGAGGATATAATCGATGGCCCCACCAAGCTTTATTTCTTCCACTACCAGCGGGTGAATGTGCTTTTAGATGAGCTCGCGCTGAAGGTAACCCATTTCATTCAAAGCCGCGGATGGCATGCCCTGCCCATTCCTGCCTCCCAGATCTTGGATTGGGAAGAGCAGCTGGCTCACTTGTCTCATAAACACGTGGCTCAAAAAGCAGGATTGGGATGGATTGGCCGGAACAACCTTCTGGTTACCTCGCAATTTGGCTCCCGGCAGCGGTTGGTTACAGTCCTAACAAGCATGCCCCTCAAAATGGATGAACCCTTGGCTTGGGGGTGCGGGGATTGCCGCGCCTGTATTCCTTCCTGCCCATCTCAATCAATCAAAGAAAGACCCGAGGACTTTGACCACCTCGGTTGTTATCAGCAAATCAAAGCCCTGGTCAAAGCAGCCGGGATCAGCCAGAACATCTGTGGACTCTGTGTAAAGGCGTGCCGGGAAAAAGGCGAGAAAAAATAAACCGACTCGCCAAGTGACGGGAAGACGCGGTGACAAGGAGACGCGGAGAAAAAAATGGCTCTCCGCGTCACGCAATCACGCCATCTTCGAGTCGTGATTTAAATCGCTCCTTCCTTTTTCAGCTTTTCGACTTCGGCCTCCGAATACCTCAAAATTTGAGTGAGAACTTCCTTGGTATGCTGTCCCAGCGTAGGCGGTGGAAGTACGACGTCTCCGGGAGTTTTCGAGAGATTTACGGGGACACCCGTAACTTTGATCTTCCCGCAGGTAAGATGATTCACTTCCTTGACCATGTCCAGGGCGTAAGCCTGCTCTGAAGTAAGGGTTTGATCTAAAGACCAGATCGGACCATTGGGAATGCCGGCATCATCCAAAATCTTCTGAAGGTCTTTAACCTTATAGGTTTTAGTCTTGGCCTGGATGATGGGAATCAGAGCTTCACGATTTTTCACCCGCAGGCCGTTGTTCTGGAATCGGGGGTCCTTTTCGCATTCTTTGAGGCCGACGGCCGAGCAGAGTTTAAAGTAGAGGTTGTCATTCCCCGCGGCGATGTTGATGTACCCATCCTGGCAAGCGAAGCTTTCGTAGGGGGCAATCAGCGGATGGCGGTTCCCTTCCGGCTTGGGGGCTATCCCCGTTGCAAAAAAGCGGCCGGCCTGGAAAGTAAGCTGAGCAACCATGGTTTCAAACAGGGAGGTATCCACCATCTGTCCCTCGCCGGACTGCTGCCTATGGTAAAGCGCGGCGACAATACCAAAGGCCAAGAACATACCCGAATTAATGTCCGCTATAGCTACCCCCACCTTGATCGGCCCGCCGCCGACTTCTCCCGTGAAAGACATGAACCCACTCATCCCCTGGGCGATCAGATCAAAGCCCGGCTTCTGGGCTTCCGGGCCTTTAGTTCCAAAGCCAGTAATAGAGGCGAAGATCACCCTCGGGTTGATGGCCTTTATGGTTTCGTAAGGGAAGCCCATCTTTTTCATGGTCCCGGGACGGAAATTCTCTACCACGACGTCTGAGGTTTTTATCAGGTCGGTGAGGATTTTCTTCGCGGACTCGGCTCGTAAATTCAGCGTGATGCTTTTTTTATTCCGATTGCAAGATAAGAAATAGGCACTTTCCTGGCCAATGTACGGCGGTGCCCAGGCCCGGGAGTCATCTCCCCCATCGGGAGATTCAACTTTGATTACCTCCGCACCCATGTCCCCGAGCATCATCGTGCAATAAGGCCCGGCTAAAGCCCGGCTAAGGTCTAGTACTCGAATTCCAGAAAGTGGTCCGGCCATATCTTTTATCTCCTTGTAGAATGAGAAATGGGAAAGATTTTTCCCCAAAATCTCTTTTTTTCCTTTTTAGTAACACAGGCCTGATCTTCTGTCAAGTGGAGAAGACTCTGACCGTCGATCACGAAAATCAAGAATGGAATCTTGACAATATTGGGGGGAGAACATAGAATTTAGTGGAAATTAAAATAGGAAGAATTTTTCAATACTCCACATCGATGGAAAAAAATCAGAGCCATTATAACCGAATCGCGGCTATCTTTTTCCTGATCATGGGGATTTTCTTCACCCTTTATGCTCGTACCGTGGAGATCGGGAGCTGGAATGAGCCGGGCCCTGGTTTCCTGCCTTTCTGGGCTGGGAGCACTCTCGTCGCTATGGCTGTCGCCCTTCTTTTGGGAAGTTATGCGCGGAAGGCTTGGGCTGCCAGACCTTCCTTCTTTCCTCAGGCCGACTCCTGGAAAAGAGTCCTGGCCACCTTCCTGGCGCTCATTGCCTATAATCTGCTCCTTACCTCTTTGGGCTTTACCCTCACGACGTTTGTATTTTTGGCCTTTCTCGTAAAATTTATCTTCCCGCAGACCTGGCGGCGGACATTGCTGGTGGCTTTCCTCGGCTCCGCCCTGGCTCGGCTACTCTTCATCAATTTCCTGGAAACGCAGCTACCAAGAGGATTCCTCGGTTTTTAGGTGACCTATGGATATATTGAGCCACATCGCCCTCGGCGCCCAGGTCATCTTCCAGCCGATCAACCTCCTCTTCTGCTTCCTGGGCGTCCTCATGGGAACACTCGTAGGTGTGCTTCCGGGTCTCGGCCCCACTGCGGCAATCGCCCTGCTGCTTCCGAACACTTTCCATGTCTCCCCGGTATCTGCTATCATCATGCTCGCCGGGATTTATTACGGTGCCATGTACGGGGGGTCGACGACTTCCATTCTGGTCAATATCCCGGGAGAAGCGGCTTCGGTGATCACCTGCCTCGATGGGCATCAGATGGCTTTGAAGGGGCGTGCCGGCCCAGCCTTGGGGATCGCTGCCTTCGGCTCTTTTATCGCCGGTACGGTGTCAGTCATCGGCCTCATGCTCGTCGCCCCACCCCTGGCCAAGTTCGCCTTAGCCTTTGGGCCACCTGAATACTTCAGCTTGATGCTCCTGGGCATCATCATTCTTATCTATCTGGCTTCCGGGTCCATACTCAAGGCCTTGATGATGTTTGTCTTTGGGTTGCTCCTCAGCACGATCGGTATGGATGCCATCTCCGGCACCCAACGCCTAACCTTTGGGCTCCTGGAACTTAGCGACGGGATCGGGCTAATTCCGGCCATTATGGGCCTTTTCGGCGTAGCCGAAGTCATCGCCAACGTCGAGGAAGCCTTGAAGCGGGAGATCATCAAAACCAAAGTGAAAAACCTCCTGCCCAACCTCCAGGACTGGAGGGATTCCTTCTGGCCGATCATCCGCGGATCTTTCCTCGGCTTCTTCATCGGCATCCTCCCCGGACCTGCACCGGTGATTTCGTCTTTCAGTTCGTACGCTATCGAGAAAAGGCTTTCCAAGCACCCGGAGAAGTTCGGGACAGGCGTAATCGAGGGCGTAGCCGGGCCCGAGTCAGCGAACAATGCCGCCACGGGAGGAGCTTTTATCCCCCTCTTCACCTTGGGCATTCCGGTAAATTCAGTAATTGCCATCCTCCTGGGTGCCTTCATGATCCACGGGATTCAACCGGGACCTATGATCATCTCCAAATACCCCGACCTATTCTGGGGCACGGTCATGAGCATGTACTTAGGCAATGCCATGCTTTTGGTGCTCAACCTCCCCTTGATCGGGCTGTGGGTCCAAGTTTTAAAAGTTCCCTACCCCATTCTCTTCCCCCTCATCCTTCTCTTCTGCTTAATAGGGGTCTTCAGCCTAAATTACAGCCTGGTCGAAATCGCCCTGATGATCGGGTTTGGAGTATTTGGTTACTTGGCCAGGAAGTTCCAGTTTGAGATGGCTCCACTGGTCCTGGCCATCGTGATCGGGCCGATGATGGAGAATAATCTACGCCTGGCCCTGATCATCTCCCAGGGGAGCCCCCTAATCTTCGTCACGCACCCGATTTCCGCTGTATTCATCTTCATTACATTGTTCCTGCTGATCTCTCCTTTTGTGCCATGGATTGGCAGGCGGCGCCGGAAGCTGCAAGAGAAAGTCGAAGGAGAAGAAGTGTAATAAAAGTAAGAAAGGAAGAAGAAGATGAAAAAATGGAAGTGGATGTTAGTGTCTTTGGCAGTTTTTTCCATGCTCGCCGTTAGCGCGGGTGCCCAGGATTTCCCCAAAGGGCCTCTTAACTATATGAATCCCTTTAACCCGGGCGGGGAAGTGGACATTGCCGCACGAGCTATGCAACCCTACCTGGAGAAAAACCTCGGAGTATCCTTTGTGATCAACTATTTCCCCGGGGCCGGCGGCGCGCTCTGCTGGTCAAAGCTGGCCGCGACCAAGCCAGATGGGTACACGATCGGGGGATTCAGCATCCCGCACATTATCCTGCAACCGATGTTCATGAAGGACGTGGCCTTCAAGACTGAGGACTTTGTCATCCTCTCTATTGTCGAATACACTCCCATCGGCCTGGCGGTAAAAAAAGATTTTAAAGCCTCTACTCTGAAAGAGTTCATCGAATATGCGAAAGCCAATCCGGGAAAGGTCTCCTGCGGAGGGGTGGGCAAGTTTACTGGCCACCATTTTGCCACCCTGCAATTTATGAAGATGACCGGGATCAAGGTTAATTATGTGACCTTCACGGGGACATCCCAGGTTCAGACGGCCATCATGGGAGGCCACATCGACGCGGCCTTCACCAATTCAACCATGATGGTCAGCAGCCGGGAGGAAATTAAAGTGCTGGCCATTGGTTCTGCTCAGCCCATGCCCCAACTTCCCGGGGTGCCCACCTTCGAAGAGTTGGGTTTGAAGATGTATCCCCGGATTGCTCGGGGAGCCATGGGGCCCAAGGCAATCCCGCAGGATATCCAGAAGCGACTGGAAAAAGCCTTTTTGGATACTACCTCAAAGCCGGAGTTCAAGGCCAAGATGGAGCAAGCCGGTTTCGTGCCGCAGGGCATGGGTATTGCCGAATCTCATAAGTACTTAGAGGCCGAGACCATTCTGATCCAAAAATTGATCCAGGACTTTGACCTGATGCCGACAAAGAAATAGTCTCACGCATTTCAACAAATTGATTAACCATGAAGGAGGGCAGAAATGAAAAGATTTTTCTGGGGTTTTTTATTCACGACTTTATGTTTATTCCCAGCCATCTCGCCGGCGGCGGATTTTCCTAAAGGTCCAATCACCTATATTATTCCCTTCAATCCAGGCGGACAGTCGGACGTAGAAGCCCGCATGCAACAGCCCTATCTGGAAAAGATCCTGGGAGTACCCATCGTGGTTAACTACGTGCCCGGAGCGGGAGGAGCCTTGGCCTGGACGAAGTTTGCCCAGGCGAAGCCCGATGGATATACCGTGTGCGGCATCAACATTCCTCACATTATCCTTCAGCCGCTCTCTCAAAAAGATGCTGCCTTTAAAACCGAGGACCTAAAGCCGCTTTGCATCTTCGAATCGACCCCCATTGGGCTCGCGGTAAAAAAGGAATCGAAGATTAACAGTTTGAACGAATTTATTGATTTTTCTAAGGCCAATCCTGCAAAGATTACAATCGGTATGTCGGGAAAGCTTTCCGGTCACCATATGGCCGCGCTGCAATTCGAGAAAATGACCAACACCAAGCTTACCTTGGTCACCTTCACCGGAGCGGCTCCTCAGGTGACCGCTCTCCTGGGAGGCCACGTGGAGGCCATCTGGGGGAATTCTTCTGACCTGGTTGGCTACGAGACCCAGATGAAGATCCTGGCGATCGGGACAGAAAAGCGCATGAATACTCTACCAAACGTTCCAACCTTCCAGGAACAAGGGATGAAATTCTACCCGCGAATCGACCGGGGGGTGGCTGTGCCGAAGAATACGCCCGCAGACATCACGGCCAAGCTGGAGAAGGCTTTCTTAGAAACAGTGAAATCGGAAGAGTATCACTTCAAGATTCTTAAGGCGGGTTTTGTACCCATGGGGCTGAATAGCCAGCAATCCATGAAATACATTGTGGGGGAGACAGAAATTTTCAAGAAGCTTCTGGCTGAGCACAACCTTCTTTTGAAACAATAGGACCCATAATCAGCGGGGGTGGATGGAAGGAGAGTCTTCCCTAAAAATTAAGGGGCGCAAATTGGGCCCCTTTTTTCTCTGGGAAACTCAATTGGGTTGCAGGTCTAGTTACAAATTTTTTCGGATATATTCAACGGCGTTGCGGAAAATTGCTAAACCCATTCCTTCTTCAGGAACTTTTTCTCGGGTCCAACGCGGGTGGTTAACGGCGTAAAGATAGGCTTCGGGGTGGGGCATCATGCCAAAGAGGCGCCCGCTTGGGTCGCAAATCCCAGCGATGGAGGCCACTGCCCCGTTGGGGTTCAGGGGGTATTCCATGGTCGGACTCTGGCAATCCGGTTCAGAATATTGCAGGGCAATCAAATGTCCCTTCTGGAGTCTTTCGAGTGTTCTTTCATCTCTGGGAATAAACTTTCCTTCCCCATGGCGAACCGGCAGGTATAAGCCTTTCAATCCTCGTGTGAAGATGCTCGGGCTTTGGGGGTTGACTTTCAGGTAAACCCAGCGGTCCTCAAACCTGCCCGAGTCATTGAAGGTCAACGTTACCTCCTGCCTTCCATAAATCCCATCGAAAGCCGGAAGCAGCCCTGCTTTGACCATCAGCTGAAACCCGTTGCACACCCCCAGGATGAGTTTTCCCTGTCGGAGGAAACGGAAGATCGCATCTTCCAGCCGCTCCCCGCTGCCGGCTATCTGGGCGTACTTCAAGCGATGGGCCATGGCCTTGGCCGAGCCCAGATCGTCTCCATCTAAGAAGCCCCCGGGAAGATTCAGAAAATGGTAATCATCCAGTTTCACGCTTCCTGAGAGGAGATCATACAAGTAGACAATGTCCACTTCCTCTGAGCCGGCCAGCCGACAGGCGTGGGCCATCTCCATTTCGCAATTGATTCCATTCCCGGCAATGATGATAGATTTTACTTTTTTCATTTTTCCCACCAAAAAAGATTCAGAGGGTTCTTTACTTCCCCGCAGGGCAAATTAGAATCGTAATGGGCGCTGCCAGGTTTCTTTGAGGTCAAAAATATCTGCCTGAACCACACCTTTTCCAGTTAACCCAATAACCTGGAAATCCTTTCTTTTGGCTACATTTCCGACTTCTGAAAAGACATTCCCCTTCAGGCAATCCTCGAAAGTGGCTTGATTTCCCGGATGTACCGTCACCACAAACCGGCTCTGCGATTCAGAGAATAGAAGGACATCATTGCGATTCACACCAGAACAGGGAACCCTCCGCAGGTCTACCTCCATGCCCAGCGCTCCTGCAAAAGCTGTTTCGGCCAGAGCCACTCCCAAGCCTCCATCTGAACAGTCATGGCAGGAGGCTACCAGCCCCTTTTCTATCGCTTTTCCCAGGGCTTCATAAAGCATTTTGGCCCTCCCGGCATTGACTTTGGGAACCTGGTTACCGAGAAAGCCAAGAGAGGCGAGGTATTCTGAAGCTCCCATCTCATTAAGAGTCTCTCCTAAAACATAGACCAAGTCCCCAGGCCGTTTGGCATCCATCGTCACACATTTGCGGACGTCCCGTACCACGCTTACGGCCGAAAACAGGACCGTGGGGGGTATGGAAATTTTGGTTGCTCCGATCAGGTAATCATTCTTCATGGAATCCTTGCCCGAGATGCACGGAACGCCAAAAGCCGTGGTGTAATCGTAGAGAGCCATATTCGCCCTCACGAGCTGGGCCAGTTTATACTCCCCGTCTGGGGTTTTTTCGGACTGGATGGGGTCGCACCAGCAGAAATTGTCCAGACCGGCCATGTGCTTCAAATTTCCGCCCACCGCTAGGTTATTCCGGATGGCCTCATCGATGGCACAGGCCATCATATGGTACGTATCGATGTCGCTGTAGCGGGGACAGATTCCCGAAGAGATGACCACACCCTCCCAGGATCCGAGGAGGGGGCGCAAAACCGTGGCATCGCTGGGCCCATCGTTGGAAGCCCCTACCAAAGGTTTGATGACCGTTCCGCCCTGGACCTCGTGGTCATATTGGCGGATTACCGGTTCCTTGCTACAAACGTTGTAGCGGGAAAGAACCTGTTTCAAAGACAAAGTCAGGTCTTCGGGGTCCTCGAAATGGGGTTCTGGATAGACTTTCTTTTGCCAACGGGCGCGCAATTCCATCCTGGGGCAGCCGTTGTGGAGGAAATCCATATCTAAGAAGGCTACTGTTTTGCCACCGTAAAGGACTTGAAATTTCCCGCTGGCAGTAAAATCCCCCAAAACTGTAGCTTCCACGTCCATGCGCTTGGCCAGGCCTAGAAATCGGTCGATTTTTTCAGGGGGGACGGCCAGAGTCATGCGTTCCTGAGCTTCTGACAGAAGGATCTCCCAGGGATCAAGGCCAGAATACTTTAGAGGAGCCCGCTCCAGATGCATCCGGCAGCCATTGCAATCGCGGGCCATCTCTCCTACTGAGGAAGAAAGGCCCCCCGCGCCGTTGTCCGTGATGGCATGGTAAAGACCCAGGTCCCGAGCTCGCAAGAGAAAGTCGGTCATGCGTTTTTGGGTAATCGGGTCCCCGATCTGCACCGCGCTGGTGGGGGATTCCTCGTGAAGTTCCTCGGAGGAAAAAGTAGCCCCATGAATCCCATCTTTTCCGATCCGCCCACCGGTCATGACAATCAAGTCACCGGGTTTGGCCTGCTTCTCATGGGAAGGCTCTCCCAGAATCATTCTCGGCATGATGCCTCCGGTACCACAGTAAACCAGTGGTTTCCCGGCGTAGCGATCATCGAAAAGGAGAGATCCATTGACCGTGGGGATTCCGCTTTTGTTTCCCCCGTGCTCCACCCCCTCCCGTACGCCCTCATAAATTCTTTTAGGATGGAGAAGGCGAGGGGGCAGGGGCTTGGAGTAATCGGGAGGAGCAAAGCAGAACGTATCCACGTTGAAGATGAGCCTGGCACCCTTGCCCGTTCCGAAAGGATCCCGGTTGACGCCCACGATGCCTGTCAACGCGCCGCCGTAGGGGTCGAGGGCTGAGGGGCTGTTGTGGGTTTCTACCTTGAAGACTAGGTTCCAATCTTCGTTAAATCGAATGACCCCAGCGTTGTCCTTGAAAACGGAGACACACCAGTCTCTCTCGCCCATGGCCTGGCGGATCTCTTCCGTGGAGCGCTTGATGTAGGTATTGAAAAGGCTGTCGATGCGCTGGACGTTTCCCTCTTCGTCGAAATAATCGATCAGGCCGTTAAAGATTTTATGCTTGCAGTGCTCCGACCAGGTTTGGGCGACGGCCTCCACCTCACAATCCGTGAGGTTTTCTCCCAGGCCGACTTTTTCCCGCTTCGCCCTGACCCCCGGGTCTTCCGCATGAGTCCGCAGGGCTTTCATCTCCTTCAAGCTTAAGGCCAGGACTCGCTGCGAGCTGATACGCATCAATTCCTCATCGCTGACGTGAAGGTTGATTTCTTCCACCCGCACTCCCTCCCTTCCCATCACCTTGGGGACTGTAACCCCCATTCCTACGTCTGCTTTCCAGGATTGCCGATCTTTGACCTCAAATCGTTGGATGAGAATGTTGGCCAACAGGCCGGTGGCGATGTTTTCCGCCTGATCCCGAGTCAAATCTCCCTGAATCAGGTAGAGGACTGAAGTGTACACACCCTCCTCGGGCCTGAATTTGCGCTGTAAAAGCAGCTCTACAGCTTCCCGAGCTGTTCGGCCCACATTGTCCGTTACCCCCGGCTTATAACCAACCTCGATCGCCCAGTCGAAATCATGGCGGATGGGTTTGCCGATGGAAAACTCCTGGATGACTGGGTCAAGGAAGGGTCCTGCCGCCACCTTCTCAATCTCTTCAGCGGCCAGGCCCGCATCAACAGTGTAAACGTCGACCGTACTCACGGAGTGCACTGATATATTCAGGTCATTGATGATCCGTCGCTTAATCTTTTCTCCCCGGGCATCCCGGATCGTGGGCTTCAACCCGAT
>Ga0315288_10000583_pt1 | contig 46052 bp, 30 predicted proteins | sample YL17G11_20_MG_FD_203454 | JGI IMG/M metagenome (GOLD analysis project Ga0315288, IMG submission 203454) | Sediment microbial communities from Yellowstone Lake, YNP, Wyoming, USA - YL17G11_20 | ecosystem: Environmental > Aquatic > Freshwater > Lake > Sediment | place: USA: Wyoming | collected... | reverse complement strand
CAGTGTGTCGTTCCGGGTGAGGGAGCGGGCTCAGGACGCCGCCCACTGGCAGGGAGACGTCATCATGCCTAAGCTCGCGATCAAAGGCGGGGAGCCGGTTCGGACGGCCCCACTTCCCGGGATCGGCTCGGTCGCGGGGCGGACGATCGGGGAGGAGGAGCGCCGCCTCGTACTGGAAGTGCTGGAGTCCGCGCAGCTCAACCGCGGAGTGGGCACGAAGGCGCAGGAGCTGGAGGAGCGGTTCGCGAGCTGGCTCGGCGTGCCGTGCTGCACGGCGTCCACCTCGGGTACGGCGGCCATCCACGTGGCGGTTGGCGCCCTCAACCCCGATCCCGGCTCCGAGATCATCACTGGGCCGATCACGGACATGGGCACGGTCATCCCCATCCTCTTCCAGAACTGCATCCCCGTGTTCGCGGACCTGGACCGCAGCACGCTCGGCCTCGATCCCGCGGATGTCGAGCGGCGCATCACCGACCGCACTCGGGCGATCATCCCCGTTCACCTGATGGGGATTCCCACTGACCTCGCGCCCATCATGGAGCTGGCCGATCGGCATGGCCTGGCCGTCATCGAGGACTGCTCCCAGGCATACGGCACGATGTACCGCGGGCGGCACGTCGGGACATTCGGCCTGTTCGGGACGTTCTCGCTCCAGCAGTCGAAGCACATCACCTGCGGTGACGGAGGGTTCACCGTCACGAGCTCGCCCGAGATGGGCGACCGAGCCGCGCTGTTCGCCAACAAGGGCTGGCCGAACTACGGCAGCGGCGGGCGGGACTATGTCTGCTTCGGGACCAACTACCGAATGACCGAGCTTCAGGCGGCTGTGGCGTTGGCCCAGGTGGGGAAGGTCGACTCGGTCGTTGAGCGCCGCGTGGACATCGGTCAACGCCTCAGCGCCGTCGTCGACTCGGTCCCTGGCCTCACTGTTCCGCCCGGCCCGCCGGACAGCCGCACTACCTACTGGTATCTGCCCGTACTGGTGGACCAGCCGCAGCTCGGCGTCTCGACGGCGAAGCTGGCGGAGGCGTTGCAGCGGGAGGGAGTACCCTGCGGCGCGCACTACATCGGCCGGCCGATCTTTATGTACGACCTCCTGCGGACCAAGCGGATCTATGGCAACTCCGACTACCCGTTCTGCCTCCAACCCGCGGGGGCCGAGGTGCGATATGAGCCCGGGGAGACTCCGGAGACCGAGCGCATCCTCGATGACCTGATCCTCATCGGCGTCAACGAGCGCTACACGGAAGCGGATGTAGACGACATCGCGGATGCGCTCATGAAGGTTGCGGAGAACCTGGCGGAGCTGCGGTCAGCGGGGGAGTGACCGAGGGCTATTGGAGGGGCCGCACAAGGGGCCGAAGGCCCCGCAGTCCGGCCCTGTCCCGAGGGCCACCGGAGGGGCCGCACAAGGGGCCGAAGGCCCCGCAGTCCGGCCCTGTCCGCCGAAGGCGGACGCGCACCGACCGACCACGTCAGGTCGTCCTTCGGACGACAGGGCCGGACTTCGCACGCGTTGCGTGCTCGTTCGGCCCCTCCAGGGTCTGGCGTGCCTGTCACGGAGGCGACAGCTTGGGCCAAGAGCACAACCAGTTCATGCGGCAGGCCATTCGACTGGCCGAGCGCGCTCGCGGGCTGACTAGTCCGAACCCGATGGTCGGCGCGGTGCTGGTGCGCGATGGCGAGATCGTCGGTGAGGGCTACCACCACCGAGCGGGAGATCCCCACGCCGAGGTGGAGGCGCTGCGGGCGGCCGGCGAGCGCGCGCGGGGCGCCGCGATGTACGTGAACCTCGAGCCGTGCAACCACCATGGTCGAACGCCGCCCTGTGTGGATGCGATCCTGTCGGCAGGTGTCGCCCGAGTGATCTACGGATGCGGCGATCCGCAGGCGCAGGCGGCGGGCGGCGGCGCCCGCTTGGTTGAGAGGGGTGTCGAGGTCATCGGCGGCGTGCTGGAGGACGAGAGCGAGCGTCTGAACGAGGCGTTCCTGAAGTCCCTCCGTACGGGCCTCCCGTTCGTGATACTGAAGGCCGGCATGAGCCTCGATGGGAAGATCGCAGGCGCCGCCCGCCGGCGGGAGCAGATCACAGGCGAGACCGCAACGCGGGCGGCCCACCGGCTCCGTGCCGACTGCGATGCAGTGATGGTGGGCATCGGGACAGTCGTGGCCGATGACCCTCAACTGACCGTGCGCCACTGCGATGGCCCCTTCAAGCAGCCCCTCCGCGTGGTGATCGACTCCAGGTGCCGCACGCCCGAATCGGCCGCGGTCATCTCGCAGGATCCTAGCCGTACCGTCATCGCGTGTGGCCGGCAGGCCGCCGAAGGGGACATGGGTCGCCTCCGAACTGCGGGCGCGGCTGTGGAGAGGTTCGCCGGTGCGGGCGACGGGGTGGACCTCGAAGCGGCTTTGCGCTACCTTTCCGGGCGCGGGGCGCTGAGTGTGCTCGTCGAAGGCGGGGCGCGGCTGTCCGCATCGCTCCTCCGCGAGGGGCTCGTGGACAAGGTCGTTCTCTTCGTGGCGCCGGTCCTCGCCGGAGGCGATGCGCTCTCGGCCGTTGACTCCCTTGGGGTCGAGTGGGTGTCCGAGGGGGTCCGGCTGCGCGATCTGAAGGCCGAGCCGTGCGGCGGCGACCTTCGCATCGAGGCTTACGTCGAGAGGAACGCCTGAGTGTTCACCGGGATCGTCGAGGAGATCGGTGTCGTCCGCCGCATCGAACGGCGGAGCCGCGGCGGAGAGATCGCCATTGCCGCGACGACCGTGCTGGGCGATCTCAAGCCGGGTGACAGCGTGTGCGTGTCCGGGGCCTGCCTCACCGTGGTCCGGGTTGGGTCGGCGGACTTCACCTGTGACCTGTCCGAGGAGACGCTTGCGCGCACGAAGCTCGGGGGCCTACGCCCCAGCGCCCGCGTGAACCTCGAGCGCGCCGCGCTGGCGTCGACCCGCATGGGCGGTCACCTCGTCCTCGGTCATGTCGACGGCGTGGGCGAAGTCGCGGCGCTGACGCGCGGACGGGACGGCGCAGAGCTCATCGTGCGCTTCCCCGCGGACCTCGCGCCGTTCATCGTGGACAAGGGCTCGATCGCGGTGGACGGCATCAGCCTGACGCCCTTTGACGTGCGCGGCGACCGCTTCACCGTAGCCCTCATCCCGACTACACTGGCGGAGACGACCATTGGGTCGATGCGAGCGCACGATCCTGTGAACCTCGAAACGGACATCGCGGCCAAGTACGCGGCGAAAAACCGGCAGAGCCCCGGATCGGCGTCGCCCGGAGTGACCTGGGACCTCCTCCGAGACGCGGGGTTCACGGACTAGCGCGTTCGCCACATCCGCTGTAGCGCCGCCCCGGCCGCATCCACCATCCGCCGGCCGGCGTCCGCGACGAGGAACCGGGAGAGGATCGGCATGGCCCCATAGCCGCCGCGCTCCGCCTGGTCCGTCGTGGGGAAGTAGCTGGTGACGGCGTCATTCGCCAACGTGACCGGCATCGTCAGCCCCGCGGGCGACCAGCGCTTCAGCTCCAGCCCAAGCCCCGTGAACACCTCACCCGGGAACGTCGCCATGCCCACGTCGCCGACCCGTAGGCACTGGACGCCTACCTCGGCGGTCTCGCCGTCGTAGCGCCAGTTCTCGACCTCCTCGGCGAAAGCGTGCTCGAAGTACGTCGGCTGCGACTTCGCGCGGTAGGCCGCCGCCTGGTCGAGGATCGCCTGGTCCCGAGTGTAGTACGGGATCGCGAGGCTCAGCAGCTCCGCATCGAGGGTCGCGTTGGCCATGGGTTCCGCGCGCTCCGACGCCATCATCGCGGCCCCGGCCAGCGCCCGGCCGAGCTGAACCGCCTTCGCCGGGCCACCCGTCGGCAGGAACGTCGGATCGTACGGATTCTGGTTGACGTCGCCCGCCGTTCCCTGGAGGAAGATGGTGACGACGTCCTCGCCGTACACCGCGGACACGGCCTTCGCCATCTCGCCGGGCCAGTCCGCCGAGACGAAGTCGGCCGCACCGCCGCCGATGACATCCACGTGCAAGCCGAAGTTCACCACGAGCGCCCGGAGACGGCCGTCCATATCAACCGCAGCGAGGGTGACCATCTCGGGGTCGACCGGCCCCGCCGGGCCGAGAGGGTACGAGTCCGTGCTCTGCGGGCCGAACACCTCGGCGCCGTCGGCGAGGCGGGTGATCCGGTTGAAGGCATAGCCCGTCACGTCCGCGCTCCCGGGCCGGAGCGTCCCCTCAAACCCGCCCGCAGCCGCGCGCTTGACGCATTCCGCGATTCGCTCCGGCAGACCATCGCGCCACTCCGTTGCCGCGGGCACCCAGCGGCTCTCGCGATGCTCCGGCCCGGTGTGAGTGTGCGTGGCGCTGACCATCACCCGCTCGGGCGGGATGCCCAGCTCCTCGTGGATGCGGCGCTTGGCCTCATCCACAAAGAGGCGCGTCACCGCGCACAGGTCCATGCTGACAAGGGCGATGGAGTCTGCATGATCACCGTCGGGCGTCGCGAGCACCAGCGCTCGCACGTAGAGCGGATCGCGGACGCGCGCAGCCACGCGATCGTGGAAGTAGCCCGCAAGGGACACACCCAGCGGCGGCGTGATGTCTACCTGGGCGCACCCGAGGCTGAACATGGCTGGAGCAACGGTCGGCGGCATGACAGGCTTCCCCTCTTGCCGAAGATGGGTTGTGAGGGCAGAATCGTTCGCCGGGAGGCCCGTCGTTCCCTATCGGCGACGGCATCGCCCGCGAACGGGGCGTGGACGACCATGGATGAGCACGAGATGCGATGCCGCGTGATGGGAATCCTGGCAGGGGGATCGGGCGAGCGGTTCTGGCCGCTGTCCACCCCTGACCGGCCCAAGCAGCTCCTCCCTTTCGGTGCCGGCGGAGGGACGCTTCTGGCCGACGCTATCGCGCACGTCGCCCCTCTCGTCCCGTCGGAGCGCCTCTTCATCCTCACCGCCGAACGGCTTCGCACTTCGATCGTTGGGGCCGGTCTCCCCGTGAAGGCCGACAACATCATCGGGGAGCCGGAGCCGCGTGGCACGGCGGCGAGCATCTCTCTGTTCGCGGCCACCGCGATGGCCCGGTGGTCCGCCGATCCGGCAGGCGCTGATGTTACGGTGGCCGTCATCACCTCCGATCACGCCGTCGGTGATGTCGGCGCATTGCGCTCCGCCATCGAGACTGCGATGGCCGAGGCTGAGCGGACCGGCGCACTCATCTGCCTCGGCATCCAGCCCACCCGGCCTGAGACGGGCTTCGGCTACATCGAGGTCGGCCCGGATGGCGGAGAGCGCTCCCTACCAGTGCTGCACTTCCGGGAGAAGCCGGACCGGGAGACCGCGGAGGAGTATGTCGCGTCCGACCGGTTCCTCTGGAACTCGGGGATGCTGTTCTGCCGGGTGGACGCACTCTGTCAGGAGCTGCAGGCCGCTCGGCCGTCACTTGCGGCCGCCTTCCTTCGGATGCGGGACGCCATAGCCCAGCGCGATGAGGCCGGGCTGCGCCGGGCATTCCTGGCTCAGGAGCGCGAGTCCATCGACGTCGCGCTGCTCGAACACTCGTCGAACGTTCGCGTCGTCCCGGGGACGTTCGCCTGGGAGAACCTCAACGCATGGGACGCCCTGCCATCCGTCCTGCCCCAAGACGAGCGCGGCAATGCGACCGTGGGCCCGTCGGTGAGGATCGACACGACCGGGAGCGTCATCATCAACGCGCGGCAGGATGCACTCCCCGTGGCGACCGTGGGTGTGGAGGGACTGATCGTCGTCGTGTCCGATACCGGAGTGCTGGTGGCCTCGAAGGATGCCGCGCAGGCCGTTCGCCAGGTCGCGGAGCAGCTCAAGCGTGCGGACGACTGATCGGGTGGCCCAGTGTTTCACGTGAAACATTTGTTCGCCATGGGGCCCCGCCGCTCTTCCAGCCCTCGTCTGCCGCCCACCGCGCCCCTGTGGGCCCGGGCTCCGCGCCGGACACCGACGGCCTCCGCCGGCGGACTCCCAAGCTCCCGCCGGCGTAGGGACTCCGGTATGGTGTCCCCCGGATTCCCGGAGGGCGCACGGGGCGCTACGGCCCCGGACTAGCGCAGACGCCGGGCCGCTCAGGCCGGCTAGGTAGCCGGCCTCTACTTCGCCTGCTCTACGAGCAGCAGCTTCTCCGGATCCACCGTCACCGTCGCCCCGCCAGCATCGAAGTCCAGGTCCTTCTCGAGCTTGCGTTCGCGCATCTCCACCGTCACATCGTGGCTCGCGCCGTCGACCGTGGCGATCCGGACCGTTAGCGCCGGGAGACGGAACGGGGGCTGCGGCTGGAGCTGGTCGAGCACGAGCTTCCTGCCCTCGGTAGTCGCGCGGACGAGCGGCCGGCCGGCGGTTAGGAACCACTGGTCAGAGTACCAGCTCAGATCTTCCCGGGTGGATGCGGACAGCTCGGCCGTGAGGTCATCGTACCAGCACCGCTTGCCCCTCTGCTTCGTGAACGCTGCGCGCCATGCAGCGTTGAAGCGGCCGTCGCCCAGAAGCTGACGCAGCATGTCGAGCACGACGGGAACCTTGCAGAACGCGATGGTCCGATAGCCCTTGGTCTGGTACACCCGTGGCGACGCCACAGGGACGTCTTCGTCCGTCCCGCGGCCTGCGTAGTAGTACTCGGCGAGCTGGCGCATGCCTGCCCGGTAGCTCGTCTGCCCGCTATCCGCCTCGGCGTAGCAGAGATCGAGGTAGGTCGCGACTCCTTCGGCCAGCTCGTTCGGGAGCGCAACGGCGTAGGCGTTCCACTGGTGTGACAGCTCATCGACTACGACCAGGGCTGCGAGGACCGATGGGTCCTCGAGCTTGGCACCATCGACCTTCACGCCTTCGAGGTCCTGGAAGAAGCCGTCCGAGATCATGATGAGCCCGGGCGTGCTGACGCCTGCCTCCCGTTCGGACGGGGTGACGTGCGCGAAGGCGACTCGCTTCCATGGCAGAGGGCCCATCATGCGCTCGAAGATGCCGTACGCCTTGAGCGCCACGGCGACCCGCTGCTCCAGCAGCTTCTCCTCGCCCTCGTAGCCGTACCACACGAGCTCGTTGCCCGAGGGTGTCTCCGCGCTCCGCTGGATGTACTTGGCCACTGCCCAGCCAAACGGCAGAATACGCGGCACCGAGAGGTCGTTTGCGAACTCGTAGGTGACTGTGCCGCCGTCCTCGGTGATAGCACCCGGGTCGCCGCCTGCAGCCACGACGTACCCCCTTGGTACGGTCACCGACAGCTTCACCGTAGCGTTGTTGGTGTCATCTAGCGGGTAGTACGCGATGTGGCTCGTGTATGAGCTCTTCTCGCGAACCTGTCCGAAAACCGATACCTCGGCGACGAGGTCGTTGGGGACGTTGGCGAAGTAGGTGTCCGCGTGCGCGGAGTAGTGCACGGTAGTGCGCTCGCCGGGCCGCAGGGGACTCGTCAGTGTCACGACATGCGTCGTGTCGCCCGCTTCGCGACGCGCGACTGCCAGGGGCTGGCCGTCTTGTGTGAACGAGTCCACCGTCACGACCGAGGTCACGAGGGTGATGGCGCTCACTTCGGCCTGGAGCGCCTCGACGACCAGGTCGTCCGTCACCGTGACACTTCCGCGGGCGGGTTCCACGGACACGTGAACATCGTGGCTCGCCACGCGGTAGTCCTGGGGCGGCGGCTTGGGGCGCTCAGCGCGCACATCGGCGGGTGTGCTCAGGTCCTCGGTCGGCTCCGGCTGCTTCGCGGGCTCGCCCAGCGAGGCATTGGTGATGACTGCTCTCAGAGCGGCGGCCTTGGCAGCGTCGTCCCAGTCACCCGTCGGCGCGCAGACCTGGAGTATGACGAGCCGGCCACCAAGCTCCACGCCGTACTCGACGACGCGGGCCCCGTCGCCAGTGTATTCCCATGCTATGCCATCGTGGCCGGACAGCGTCTCCGGCTGCCATCGCGCCTCGGCGTAGTCGTTCCCCATCGCCGCCTCGATCTGCTCGCGGCGCGACTGCAAGCCCCCCGCGGCGAGCGCTGATGGCATCAGCATAGCGACGACACGCCGCTCGGGCCCATCGGGTGATGCCCACAGGTGGATGGCCACTCCGGGCTCGCTGTGGTCCTGCAGCTTGTAGCCCTCGCCCGGGAGGTCGAATGAGAGTCCCGTGGCCTCATCTGTGACGCGCTCTGCGGCGAGGCCGCTCATGGGCATGCCTAGCGCCAACAGGAGGCTCAGTGGGGCTAGCCTACTTGCCATGCTCGTATCCTCGCTGTCTCACGCCCCGCCACACATACTAGCGGGACGGACAACTCGGGGGAAACCATACCGGGTCGGTATGGTTTCCCCCGAATCCCCAACAGGCTCAGCCCTCCGCCAGGACGCCATCGCGCTTGAGGTAGGCAACCGTGTGGGGGCAGACGGCCAGGCACAGGCCGCAGACGCGCGAGATTGTCTGGCGCGCCGCGGTGATCTTCTGCGTGCCGGCGAGGCAAGCCTGTGCGTCCCAGAAATCCTCGCGCCCCATACCTGCCTCCCAGATCCTCCCCGAGGCCGCATGGCCCGGGCAAACGTCCACGCAGATCGAGCAGGCGCCGCATCGGCTATCCAGGGGCGCTGCGGATGTCGGCAACGGGGCGTCGGTCAGGATCGTGTTCCAGCGCACGGCTGAGCCGTACTCCGGGTTGACCAGCAGCGCGCACTTGCCAATCCAGCCCAGTCCGGCCAAGCGGGCGGCGGTCTTGTGCGGGAAAGGAGCCGTCAGGGTCTCCAGGTTGGTGTCGCCAGTCGTCTGGCAGGAATGGGCCCGCCAACGGCCGGCGACCAGTAGCTCCGCGCCCGCCCGCGCGATGTCGAGCAGCAGGGCATTGAGACGCCCGTACTCGCCCCAGTACTCGTCCGTGGGACCCTCCATGATCCCGGCCACGATGGTTGGGGTCAGCGCCACGCCCATGCTGACCGCCCGTGGCAGTCCCTGCGTCAGTTCCTCAGGCACGTCAGCCAGATCCGCAAAGCCCACCACCGTCGCGCCCTTCTCCCGCAGCAGACCAACCAGATCGTCCATGGGAAACACTCCCTGCATCATCGGCATCCAACTCAGCCAGTGACGGTGATCCGGAGAACGCTATACCGAATCCGAATGGTGGTGCGTCGTCCTCCTCGGGGAGGCTATGAGCCTGCGTTCGACACGAGCGTGAGCGCTCTGCCGATCTGGGTGACCGCGTCGGCCTCGAGTCTGCAGGCGCCCGCGAGAAGGTCGGGCTGCCTGGCCGGGTCCGCCCAGTTCGTGGGGCTGAGGACGGCGATCTGTCGATCGTAGGCGGCCGCGGCAATCTCCAGGGCGTCCGCCGCTTCGCGGTTGACCAGATGGCAATGCGCTCGCATGAACGCGGCCGCGCACACTCGCGTGTCGAGCAGCGTGACGTAGTTCATGCCGCTGGCGTGCTCTATCCTTCCGCGCGTGTTCCCGTCCACGCTGTCCCGCATCCGCAGCGCGCCCATCCAAGCGTCGTAGCCGCTCTGGCCATACAGGTACTCGCCGTCCGGGTCCGTCCTTCTCAGGGGCTCCCTCCGCCAGAGGCGCGGCGCACGTTCGAGCGCCCCAAAGAAGCGCGCCCTCGGGTGGGGCTCCTCCCCGTGCCCTGCCAGCAGGAGGAGATAGCCCGGCAGCGCGTCGGCGCGATGGTCGGCAGGCACCTCCCCTCCGCCGTAGCTCCGGACCATCAGGATGTCGCCGTGGGCCAAGTACCCCTCGCACACGGCAACGTCCCAGCCCATGTCGTACACGAGGGCCGGGAGGCCGGCGTCGATCGAGCGCACGATGTCCGACCGGCGCTGGCGCAGGTCAGGGCCGAACTCACCGTGTAGGCGCCACCCCGTCGCCGATGCCAGCGCGGTCTGCTCCTCGGGGAACTCCCCGACCGAGCTCGACGGACAGCCGATCAGGCCATCATCGCCCCGGTACCACCTTACGCGGAATGCCATGCCGCTGTAGCCTGCCAGGTCGCCAAAAGAAAACGGGCGGCCTGTCACGGACAGAGCCGCTTCGAGGCACCCTAGGAACGTGTTGGCCCTACCCGTGTCCCACGCCAGCCTCGGAAGGCCTTCCACCCAGGTCCGGTCTCCCTCGCGCCGGACACTGCCTGCGTGCGGAACGGCTCGTCCGCCAGCCTGGCCGCTCACATTGCCTGTCGCCATGTCCTCGCCTTCCCGCTACCTGGGGACTCCCGCTTGCGAACTGCTGCCCGGCATCGAAGCGCCGTGTTACTCTACCCCCATCTCCAGGTCCCGCAGTCGCTCGCGGGGCTCGACGAGCATGGGGTCCAGCTCGATCGCGCGCTGGAGCGATGCTCGCCCGGCCTCGCCATCGCCGGTGAGAAGCTGGGCCAGCCCGAGGGCGGAGTGGGCGCTGCCGTCCTCCGGGCGCTCCTCGACGCGCTTCCCCGCAGCGGCCAGCATCTCCCGGGCCGCGTTCGCGGCCTCCTCATTGCGACCGAGGCACTGCAGGCACCGGATCTGGTAGTAGCGGCCCTCGCTCGCGGGATCGTGCTTCTCCGCGATCCCTTGGCGGAGCGCCTCCTCAGCACCAGGGTGAAGCCCCTTTGCGTAACGGCCCTGCGCAGCGAACCACCAGGCCAGCACGTCCTTCGGCTCGGGCAGCCGGCCCTGGCCGATGTTTTCCGGGTACTCCAGTGCCGACTCGAAGTCGGTGGCGGCGCCGTCGAGATCGCCGTTCCGCCACCGGTTCCGCCCCCGCGCGACCAGGGCTTCCATGTAGTGACGGCGCATTACGACGGCTCCCTCCCACGGGCGGAACGTGTGAGAGGTCAGCAGTCCAACAGCCGTATCGTAATCTGCGAGCACCGTGTGGAGAACGGCGCGCCGCCAGACGATGTCCTGCTGTGAGGCCGCGGATGCGGGCGCCGAGTCGAGCCGGCGGGCCCGATCCGCTGGATCGTGGCGGTTGTCCCGCAGGAGATCGTCCAGGTCGCGATGATAGCGGTAATCCGTGGGCCGCCCCTCAATGGCGCGTCCGTAGCACGCGATCGCCGTGTCCCGGTCTCCGGACCACTGGGCCAGCAGCCCTAGGTTCCGATGTGCCACGGCGAGATCGGGACGGAGCTCTGCGGCCCGCTGCCAGGCTCGGGCGGCATCCTCGCGCCGACCGAGGCTCATGAGCAGGTTCCCGTACACGAGGAAGGCCTGGCCGTCCTCGGGGCGTCGTTGGGCGACCCACTCGAACACGGGCAGGCTCTCCGGCCGGTGCGGGAAGACGAGATCGGGCGATAGTGCGGCAGCGGCGTCCAGCGCCCGGTGCGCCTCGTCGTCCCGGCCTAGCCGCCACAAGGCATAGGCTCTGTGGTAGTGGAGCTGCGCATCAGTGTCCCGCTCCGGCTGCCGGCACAACGGCTCCGGCGCGCCGGGACCATCCTGGACGCCGAGGTCCAGAGCCTGGACCGCGTCCTCGAGCGCGCCGATGGACAGGTAGTCATGCGCCGCCTCAAGGTAGTCTTGCACCAGGCCGCGCGTGCAGGCGCGGATGCGCGCACGGGCGTCGTCGGAGGGCTCGCACAGCCATGCCTCGATGGCTGCGAGTGAGTCGGTCGGGTCCAGCTCCTCTGCGATCGCCAGCGCTGCCAGCGCGCCCTCTACGTCGCCGGCCCGGCGGTGCGCCGCGGCGCTCAGGCACCAGGAGCGCGGGTTGTCGCCCTGCCGGGCCAACGCGCGCCCGAGGAGCCGGCGGCCCGCCGTATCGTCGCCCCGCGCCAGAGCGATCTCGGCGAGCTGCACCGCAGCGACAGCCTCGGTGCCGGGGTGGCGCATGCACTGCCAGAGGTGGTCCTCTGCGCCGGCGAGGTCCTCCAGGCCGCGGAGCGCCAGGCCCAGCAGATACTCGGCCTCGACGGTGTCTGGGCTCAGGACTAGCGTGCGCCGCGCGAGCCGCTCGGCGTCGGCATACCGGGCCCGCCGGAGCGCGCAACGGGTGAGGCCCAGGAGCCCGTCGATCATCTCGCCGTCCTCCTCCACCGCCTTGCGGAACAGCCGTTCAGCTTCCGCGTACCCTCCGTGCTTCTCCGCGGCGATGGCCACCGCCAGATGCTCCCGCGGGCTGCGCTCCGTCTCCGGCGGCCAGCGTCGCGACTGGCGGTCCGCCGCATCGGGGTCGAAGCCGGGCTCTTGCCCCGCCTGGTACTCGATGACCAGCCCCCTTGCCTCCTCGACCCTGAGAAGCGGCTGCGCGTCCGCAGCGATGCCAGACACGATGTGCCGCAGCGGTCGGTCGGGGGCCAGCTCTCCCGTCCATTGCCAGGCCGGCCGGCCATCCACGAGGACGATCGCGCGCGCACCCGGGATCGCGCGGCTCACGCACACGCCGACCCGCCAGCCGGTCCCATCGGCGCGCAGATCCACGGCGGCGTCCGCATTGGCCCAGCGGAACCCGCCGATGTCGTGCACCGGCCACCAGCATTCGCGCCAGGCCTCAACATTGCCCGGATGGATGAACTCCCAGATGCTCTGGGTGGCGAAACGGCCGCTTTGGATCTCGCAGTAGGGGCCGTCGTCATCGCTGAGAATCTTCGCCCACGCAAGCCCGCTGTCGGCGACGCCCCACGTGAAGAACTTCTTCCCCACGGATTCCCGGTAGTCGCCGACGTGCACGACGCCGCAATCGCTCGACGGGTAGTAGGCGCCGAAGAACCCCTCCTTCACGCCCAGGCAGAAGATGTCGTTCCAGAGGACGTGGTTGCGGTAGAGGCTGATGTCGCGCCCGTCCTCCGCGACGGGGTACGTCTCCTTCGTCCCGCCGCCGGCGAGTATCACGCGCTTTGCCGGGTAGACCAAGCTCAGGTTGTCGGGGGCATAGACGCCGGCGTTCTCCCAGAAGTACAGCGGCTTGCTGAGCGGCGTCCGGTTGGCGATGCGGACGTCGGTCTCGAGCCATGTCCGCCCCGGCGCGACTGTGATGCCGACGAGCCACTTCACGCGGGTCACGTACTCGAGGGCGCCGACCCAGCACGTGGCGCTGCCGTCCGGCCGCCGGTCGACGCAGTAGGCCACGGGCGACACGGTCGTGGGCGCGTGGCCCGCTGGGTAGTTGAACTCGATCCCGTACGCAAGCCAAGCGCCGCGGAGGGCGACGAGCCCGGGCTTGATGACGGAGTTGCGGTAGAGTACCTCCTTGCCGCAGGACTTGTCGTGCAGCGAGTACACGTGCCCGCCCAACTCCGGCAACACGGTCACACGGATGTACTCGTTCTCGAGCACGACAGCACAGTACGTCTGGTCCTCGCCCTCGGTCCGGATGTCGTCGATGAGCGTGTAGGGGTAGACATCCCAGATGCCCTGGCGTTGGAAGGGTGGGTTGGGGTCTTCCGGGCCCACGGGGTACGTGCGAAGGACAAGGGGCTCTTCACGGACGCAAACCGGTTCCACGGCAAACTCCTGAGTCCATGGCGTCGTTGTGCCTGGAGCGAACGGCGTGCGCCGGTCGCCAGGGAGGCAGACTTGGGGCAGGTTTCCGCGCCGACCGGGTGAATAACCTTCGCGGAACGGCTCGCATGGTGGCGCGGCCGACGCGGGGTGATGGTGGAAGGACGTCTCCCGGCGCCGTCGCCGGCCGGATGGGAGCGACGTTGAGCGTGAAGAGGGTGGGATGGCTGCCGCAGGTTCTGGGATACGGTCATCGGTGCGCGCGGCTCTGTGCCGTGCTCGCGCTCTGGGGCGCGGCAGGGGTGGTTCACGCCGAGGAGACGGTTGTTCTCGCCGGTTTCGAGGACGGGCTCGGCTCATGGGAAACCACCCAGGCGGCCCTGCCCGGGGGCGCGCTGCCAACTGAGAGCGTCCGCATCTACCAGAGCCGTAGCACGCACGCGACAGGCGGTCAGTCGTGCATGTTCGTCATGTTCCCCCAGGCGGTGCGCTGCGTCGCCCGCGTTTTCATGCCCATCTCCGGTGCGGACCTGGCAACCAAGGACGCACGCGCTCTCTCATTCTGGGTGCGCCCGTACGGGCCCGGATCCTCCGTGCAGATGGTCTTCTCCGGCACGGATGGTGCGGGCCAGGCGCATGAGTACATCGCCACGCTTCACCTCGCAGAGGCCGACTGGACGCAAGTGGTGGTGCCCCTCGGGAAGTTCACGGAGAACGGCGCACCCATGGCTGACCTCCTTCGCTCCATGACGTCCTTCGCCTTCCGCAAAGTTGGTACCTGGGAGCCGGTCCACTTCCGCATCGACGACTTGGCCGTCCTGTGTGGGGCCGCCCCCGCTCCTCCGGCGGGCGAGGGGCCCGGTGAGACAGCGGTCACCGAGGCGCCCACCGGCCCTCAGCCGACGCCCGGCGAGGCCACGGAGCAGCCCACACCTCCTGACCGGGTCCGGCCGGGCGCGGAGGGGCCCGAGCCCGCCGAGGTGTCTCCCCCCGTCGGCCCGGCAGAGACCGCGACGCCGGAGGCCGCCCTCGCCGGAGCGCTCCCCGAGCCCGGCCCCGCCTACAGCCAGACCGTATCCGTTCGGTTCCAGGACCTGGATCCGCCGGTACCCTACCGGCCGGCGCTCGGGGGCTCCGTGCTGCTCAAGGACGCGCCGCTGCTGGGCGACGAGCGTGTCGCCGCGAGGCTTCGCGTGCTGGGTCTGACGATCCTGAGGGTTCGGGTCGCGGTTCCCGCGAGCTTCGCGCTGAGCGACGCCGATCTCGGGGCCCTCGATGCCATCGTCGGTGCCCGGAACAGCGTCGGCGCGAAGTCCGTGATGATCTGCCTGGACCTGCCCTTCGACGCGAAGCTCGATGCGCCCAAGCTGGCCGAGTTCGCCGCCGGGCTGGCGCGGCGGTACAACGTTGAGAAGCGTACCCCTGTCACCTACTGGGAGCTGTTCAACGCTCCGGCGTTCCTCGGGACATCAGACCAGGTGCTGGCGAGCAAGATCGCCAACGCGGCCGCCAAGGCGCTCAAGCAAGTGGACCCCAACATCCGGCCGGGCGGGCTCGGGTTCTCCAGCCCTGGCGAGTCGAAGCTCCGGTCCCTCATGGAGACGGCTACGGACCTCGTGTTCTACTCGTGGCACTTCTACGGCAGCCAGTTCGTGGACACGACTCCCGAGCAGATCATGTCGTCCGCGCACGCTGGGGTCACCTACGGCTCGGCCGAGCCCTATGCGCCGGCGAGTGTCGAGGCGCTCCTCCGGTCCGTGGGCCAGGGCGACCGCCTCCTGCTCGTGACGGAGTGCAACGCCAACAGCGTGCGCGACTCCGACGCGGCCCGCGATCCGCGCCTTTCGACACCCCTCAACGCCGCCTGGCTGGCGAGCGCCGCGATGTCTTTCGCGCCGTACGTCGACGTGATGGTGGTATCGCGCTTAGTTGGGGATGGCTGGGGCATCCTCAGAGAGGACGGCACCCCGTGCGCGGCCTATTGGGCGGCGTACCTCCTCACGCGAGACGCGGTTCGGGGGAGCCACATCTGCATGACGGACACCCAGGACACGGCCGTGCGGGCTCTGGCGACGCGCGGTGAGAAGACGCGCCAGGTCGTTCTGGTCAACCAGCGCAATGCTCCGGCCGCAGTGACGTTGCGTGCCGAGGGTCTGGCCATCGGCGCATCGGTGGCCGCGCGCGTCGTCGAGAACACGGACGCGGCTGAGCTGCGTACGCAACCCCTCGTAGCGGCCTACGAGCCCGTGACCGTGGCAGCCGCAGAGGGCGAGACGCCGGTCACCACCTTCACCGGAACCTTACGGGTCGAGTTGCCTCCCTTCGGCGTCGCCGCCTTGGACTTCGATGAGGCGCGGCCCCAGGCCGCCCGGTAGCACTCGGGGAAAACCGGGGACAGCCACCGGTTCCGCGCGGGAGCCAGCATCCTAGGGGGACCATCACCAGCGAAACCGGTGGCTGTCCCCGGTTTTCCCGGTTTTTCGCCGCGGTCGGAGGACCCCGAGTGGTCGCGTGCAGACAGCTCTGGTGCGGTCCTCCGAGCGTTGCCAGTCGAACTGCTTTGTGCTAAGGTGAATCGCTGGTGGCATCGTTGCCGGGATCGCTGTCCGGGATGCTGTCGGGAGGGTCCGTTCCGATCGCGCCCATCGGTCTGCCGTCATCCTGCCTGGCAGGACCCGTCTTGCCGTGACCTAGGGGGAGCCCGTGGCTCGTCAGATCTACCTCGATGGAACGATTGTCCCGGAACACGAAGCGCACATCTCCGTCTTCGACCACGGCTTGCTGTACGGAGACGGGGTCTTCGAGGGGATTCGGGCCTACGGCGGGCGTGTGTTCCGACTCAGAGAGCACCTGGTTCGCCTCTACGCGGGGGCGAAGAGCATCATGCTGGACATCGGTATGCCGATGGAGCAGATGGCGCGCGCCGTGGTCGACACCCTGAGGGCCAACGACCGGCGGGACGGCTATGTCCGCCTTGTGGTGACGCGCGGTGTGGGTGACCTCGGGCTGGACCCGCGGAAGTGCAAGGGACCGACCGTCTTCATCATCGCAGACGACATCGCGCTCTACCCGCGGGAGGTCTACGAGGAGGGCATGTCGGTCATCACGGTGACCACGTGCCGCGTGAACGCGGCGGCCCTGGACCCGGCAATCAAGTCGCTCAATTACCTCAACAACATCCTCGCGCGCACGGAGGTGAACCGGGCGGGCGCCCATGAGGGCATCCTCCTGAACTCGCAGGGCTTCGTGACGGAGGCCACGGGAGATAACGTCTTCATCGTGAAGAACGGCCGCCTGCTGACGCCGCCGGAGCACTCGGGACTCCTTGTCGGCGTGACTCGCAACGCCGTCATGGAGCTGGCCCGGAGGGCGGGGATCGAGGTCGTCGAGCCGGCAGTAACCAAGCACATGCTCTACACCGCGGACGAGTGCTTCCTGACGGGAACGGCCGCCGAGGTGGTGGCCGTCAGGGACATCGATGGCCGCCGGATTAGCGAGGAGATCCCTGGACCCATGACTCGGATGCTCCGCGCCGCGTTCCACGAGCTCACAATGGTCGAAGGTGAGCTGATCTTCCCCGAGGAGGCTGAGGGGGCGGCGGTTGCCGCCGTCTGCCCGGGAGCCCGCGCGGGGGTCGGGGCCGCCTAGACATGGACGTATGTACCGAGTGCGGAGAGCGTACGGCCACCATCTTCATCTCCATGGCGATCAATGGGACGCAGTTGGACGTTCGATTGTGTGAGACGTGTGCCGCCGAGCGTACGCGCGAGGGAGGGATCATCTTCGACATTCCCGTTGAGGATGGCGCCATGGACCATGCGACCGACGAGACGGCGCCGCACCCCTTCATCGACCCTGAGAAGCACCCCTCGGTATGCCCCGCCTGCGGCCTGACCGCAGAGGAGTTCGCCCGCACCGAACTGCTCGGTTGCGATGTGTGCTACACAGCCCACGCCGACCTACTGCGCGAGCTGCTCACCCTCGTGCACGGCGTCGATCCCCGGGCCGTCACGCCCAACGCGAAGGCGCGCCGCCGCCTCCAGGCGGAGGACCGGATGCGGACGTTGGGACGGCAGCTCGAAGAGGCTGTGGCCGAGGAGCAGTACCTCAGAGCCGCCGAGCTTCGGGATGAGATCAGCGAGCTCCGCGGCCGCTCCGCACGCGAGTAGGCGAGGGCTTCACGACTCCACAACCACGGCTTCGGCCGACGCGACGCTGCCGCTAGTCCAGGAAGCAGAGGATGCTGATCGGGCAGTCCCCACAGGTATCCTCGCCGGCCGTCCAGTAGCAGCAAGGGGCATCGCTGATCTGCCAGCAGTTCCGTCCCTGCTTGTAAGCGGGGCAGTCGTTCTTGAGGCCGCCGCAGAACCGCACGTCCTGGCAGCGGCAACTGAACTCGCCCACGTACTCATAGGCCTCGAGCAGGAGCCCGTGCAGGCCGTCCTCGGGAGGCGTGAGGAGCCGGACGCCGACCAAGTGCAGGTCGTCGTCCTGCGGGGTGGTCCACGAGACGACGCCCTCGAGGGGGACGGACGTATCGCTGCCCTCGGGGCCGTGGAGGACCAGGATGACATAGGTGCCCGGCTCCAGTGCGCCCGCCGGTACGGGGAAGCACACGCCCCCGGACGAGACATCGCGAGTGAGCGCCTGGTGCGCCGGCTGGTTCAGGCTCTCGCCCGGACGGCGCGCCTTCCAGGTGAGCTCGAGTCGCACACTGAGGCGGGTGTACCGACGTCTCTGCGCACACGTCGTGTCGGCCAAAGATGTGGACCCCCTTCCGCCCCGTGACACACGTCGCGTCGGGCCGAATCCCCGTGCCCGGTCGCCGCAGGCCCGGAGCTAGCCATTCTCGATCAGGATCACGTGCAGTGCCGCCGGCCCCTGGGCGGGGATCACCAGTGTCTTCTCGATGTCCGAAGTCCGGCTCGGACCGGTGATGAACAGGATATCGCTCGGCAGCCCGTCATTGCCGGCCACGTCGATGATCCGCGTCAGCGCGTCGCCCAGACTGTAGACGATCTGCTCCCGGTGCGCCACGACTATGTGCACGCGCGGGAGTGCGGTCGCCCCCCGATGAGCCATCGGCCCAGCGGCCACGACGACTGTGCCCGTGTCTGCGATCAGCACGTGGGCGGTCGTCACAGAACCGTCGGCCTGCCGTACGTCATGGGTCAGCGGGTCCCACCACGCGCGGTGCACCAGGCTCGTCAGCCATGGAACGTCGGCGCAGGTGACCCGGGTCAGGCCGTGCCGCTGTACCAAGTGTGTCAGGATCGGCACAGCATCGTCCACCTCCGGCGCGTAGTGCGCCTCGCCTCGCAGCTCGGATAGCCGACGGGCGAACAGGTCGGCGAGCTGGGCCAGGGATAACGGCGAGTCGGGGCGCAACACAAAGGGCTCGGGCAGCTCCTCCGCCCAGGCCGGAGAGTGCTGGGCAGCCAGTCGCCGGAGTACCGGGTGAGAACAGCTACTCATCGGTGAACCCCCTTGTGTCACGCCAGAGCCGGCCGAACGACCTCGGTGCAATGGCGGGGAGCTCTCGGTGTGCGACCCAGCCGGGCATGGCTGCGGCAGCCAACGATGGGAACCGCGCGACGCCGTGCCTGCCGATCGTCCGGGCCGCGAACCGGTACATGGCCGGGTGAAGCATCAGCCACCGCCATAGCCGCACCGGCCAGCAGCGGAGCATCGCGTGCTTGCCGGCCTCGATGGCTGTGTTCCGAAGCTGGATCAGCAGGGCGGGGGTATCGATCCCCACGGGACAGATACCATGGCAAGCGGAGCAGAGCGTGCACGCATGCGCCAGCTCGTAGCCGGACGGCGCGTCCCAGAGGCCGGCGGCCAGGAGCTGACCGATGGGGCCGGGGTACGTGTACCCGTAGGCGTGCCCTCCGACCCGGCGGTACACGGGGCACGTGTTGAGGCATGCGCCACAGCGGATGCAGCACAGCGCCTCCCGAAGCATGGGGTCGGCGAGAATGTCCGAGCGCCCCGCGTCGACCAGCACGATGTGCAACTCGTCGGGGCCACCGGTTTCGTGCTCGCGGCGCGGCCCTGTGAAGACCGACGTGTAGGCGGTGAGCCGCTGGCCGCCCGCGCTGGCCGCCAGGAGCGTGAGGAACAGCTCCAGGTCCGCCCACCGCGGAACGATCCGCTCGATCCCGGCGACGATGACGTGCACAGGCGGCAACGAGGTGGTGAGGCGCACGTTGCCCTCGTTCTCGATGACGACGGCGGACCCCGTCTCCCCCACCAGGAAGTTGGCCCCGGTGATGCCCAACCGGCTGCCAAGGAACTTGGCGCGGAGGTGGTCCCTAACGATGGCCGTGATCTCCTCGGGTCGGTCGGTGAAGGGCACGCCGAGCTTCTCTTCGAGGAGATGGCCGATGTCCGCGCGGCTGAGGTGGACCACCGGGGCGGTCAGGTGCGATGGCGCGTCGCCGGCCAACTTCGCCAGGAACTCGCCCAGGTCGGATTCCACGACGTCGATGCCGGCCTCCGCCAACGCGTCGAACAGCCCGATCTCCTCCGTCACCATCGACTTCGACTTCACGACGTGCTCGGCGCCATGCTGTCTAGCGAGGTCGACAACGTACTGGCGAGCGGAGGCCGCGCCCTCGGCCAGGAACACTCGCACACCACGCGACTCGGCGGTCTCGATGAACTGCTCCACATGCTCGGCCAAACGCCCGATGACGTGTCGGCGGATGTCCCCGGCCCGTCGTCTCATCTCCTCGAACTGCGGCAGCTCGTCCGCACGCGCCGCACGCGCGGCGAGAGCCTGGTCGAGCGCATCGCGAAGCTTGACCCTCAGGAACGGGTCCAGCAGCGCCTCCTCGGTCCGTTGGGCGAAAGACGTGCGGGAAGCGGGGTCGCGAGGAGTCCGCGTAGGGACATGAGGCGCACTAGCCGTCGGCTCAGCACTCATGCTCGCGCCCCCTCCCTCGTCGCAAGGACCTCCGCCAGGTGCATGGTCTCGATGCCGAGCTTGCGCCGCTCGATGCGCCCGCGCAAATGCAGCAGGCAGCTCGCCTCGGTGCTGATGATGCACTCAGCTTTGCGGGCGAGCGCCGACTGGATCGTCTCGTCGGCCATCGCGGCGGAGAGCGCCCCGAAACGCGTCGCAAACAGACCCCCGAACCCGCAGCAGGACCCCGAATGGTCAAGCGGCGCCACCGTCAGTCCTCGCACGCTCCGCAGCAGTCTGCGCGGCTGATCGTGGATGCCCAGCTCGCGGAGGGACTGGCAGCCATCCTGGAAGACAGCGCGTCGATGCAGCTCGGCTCCGAGCTTGTCCACACCCAACACGTCCACCAGAAACTGGGACAGCTCATACATGCGATCGCCGATGGCGCAGGCTTCCTCGAGAAGTGGGTGCCCGGCGAATAGGGCAGGATACCGTCTTTTCACCATCGCCACGCAGGACCCCGAGGGCGACACGATCACGTCCGCTCCGCGGAACACGTGGACGAACGCCTCCGCGACGTCTCGTGCCTCAGCGAAGTGGCCCGCGTTGAACGCCGGCTGCCCGCAGCACGTCTGCGCCGGCCGGTACTCGATGTCGACCTCCACTCGTCGAAGCACCCGGGCCATCGATGCCGCAGCGGACGGCCATAGCTGGTCGATGTAGCAAGGCACGAACAGGGAGACCGTCATCTGCGTCCACCACTCCTCGCCAACGTACAGCAGCGCGGCACAAGTCCGCGCCCTACAGCGCCGCCGTTCGCGCCCTGGACTCCATGGTACCCCTCGGTACTGAACACGGCGCGGGCGACGTTCTGTTCACGGCCTCGGCTGACGTTCCCGGTCAGCCCGCGCTTGTCGAAGCAGGTGCGACAGCCATGCAAGGCAAAGAACCACTTGGGCACCTCATACGTCGTAGGTGTGCACGTTTCGGTGCGCCACGAGGGAGGCGGGTATGATGCAGGTTCGGACGCCATGGCCATGGGCCGCATGTCTGGTCGTGATGCTTCCGCTCATTCTTGGGTGCGGGCCGACACAGCCGGGCGACGGACGGGAGCCCCCGGACACGACGGACCCGAACGCAGTACGGAACACCATCGTGGCGTTCCAGACGACACCGGCCGGGGCCTCCATCATCCTGGACGGTGCCCCGACCGGTGAGCCGACGCCGGCGGACATCACGAATGTCCCGTCCAAGATCCTCGGCACACAGCACCTCTACTCCCTGGCCCTCGATGGGTACTACGCCTTCACCGGCCTCGTGACGACTTACTACGATCGGGACAGCACCCAGGTGCAGGTCAGCTTGGTGCCGGACACAGCCGCGCCAGGTCAGCTCTCCATCGCGTCCATGCCCCCCGGCGCCGCCGTGTCGCTGGACGGTGACGTCACCGGCGAGGTGACGCCCGTCACGCTCGAGGGTGTGGCCCCCACCGGCCATGTACTCACCTTGACCCGGAGCGGCTATGAGTCGCGGACGGAGGCGGTCCTCCTCGGTGAGGGCGCCGCCCGCCAGGTGGACCTGCAGCTTGCCGCGCTCAACACGGATGCGGTGGGCGGGACGGTGTTCGATGCGGTGACCGGCGCTTTGGTTGTCGGTGCGACCGTTCGCATCCTCAACACCACGTATGAGACCACGTCGACCGTACAGGGCACCTACGTCTTTGAGAACGTGCCGCCGGGAGACTACGACATCGAGGCGGTGAAGGTGCTGAGCGACGGGACGGCCCTGTACGGCATCATCGAGGGCATCGACCTCGCCGGGGAACGTGTCCGGCGCGTCAACCACAACATTCTGGTCGGGGATGAGAACGCGTTCTCGACGCTCTCCGGCAAGGTGACCGACGAGTCCGGCAGCGGCGTCGACGGGGCAGTGGTGTCGGCGCTGCTCGTCCTGGGCGACCGTGCCATCGCGAGCACTCTGGCCGTGACGGACGCGGCAGGCATCTACCGGTTCTCAAGCCTCCCGCCGGGGACCTACGACGTTGCGGCCACGGCATCGGGGCGGGATAACGCAGCCCTTGCCGCTATGGTCATCGCGGCGAACCGGGACGAGGTGCTGGACTTCGAGCTGCACCCGATCCCAGCGGATGCCACGGTGTTCCCGGCCCCGGAGCTGGATGGCGATCCCCAGGCCATCACGTACCCACGCGCGGAGGCCATCGTTGATGCCGCGTACCTGGCCGCACGCGAGCGCATCGCGCAGCGGTCCGCGCCGGCCGGGGGTGATTCGAGGACGCGAGCGCTTGACGAGCTCCGCGATCGACGGCGTCAGCCGGGCGCGCGCGGAATCCCCCCTGTGGACTCGTTCATCGAGATCGATGTCTACTGGTTCGCCATCGGGCAGCCCGATCTGGGCGGCTATGACATCTACCGCTCGACGGACGAGACTTACGGCTTCCGTCGCGCCGCGGAAGTCGGCGACCCGAACGCCACCTTCGCGGCGGACATCAGCCCGGACGTGGGGCCCCAGATCCGCTACTACTACGACATGGATGCGTTCTCCACGGACGGCTCATACCTGAGCCCGGTAAGCACGCCGGGGTCGGCTGTGCCCCTAGACCGGCTCGTGCTCAGCGGGCCGGTGGACGGCTCCACGGTGGCGGGCTCCCCCACCCTATCCTGGCGCCAGGTGTCGGGAGCGCAAGTCTACATCGTGATGATCTACGATCAGCTTCCGGACTTCGACACCGGTTCCCAGCCAGTCGTATGGGAGAGCCCGGACCTGCCGCGAGAGACCGCAGCCATCAACCCGAGCGACTTCAGCAACGCACCGACACTGGAGCCCGGGAGGACCTACTACTGGGTGGTCGTGGGGAAGGACGTGGGCGGCGACGCAGTGGCGGGGGCGCTCTCGATCAGCCCGTTCCGCACGTTCACGGTCGAGTGAGCGTCCGGCCTACTTCTCCTCGGCAAACGGGTCATACTGCCCGCCGAACGGACTCGTGTTGACGGCGGGCTTGGCTGCCGCGGTCGCCGCGATGCCGAGGGCTTGCTCGATCCGCAGCACGACTTCCGCCGCCTCGGCGGCGGCCTTGACGTCAGTGGCGGCGGCTTCCACGATGCGCGCTTTGAGGGTCACGATGATGGCGTCCCAGGTCACGGCCTCCATGTCGCTCCTCCCCAGGTTAGGTATCCCCCGATTCGCGGCACACCGCGCGGATCCTCCGGCATGTTGGCGAAGGATACGCGCGAAGGACGGACATGCCACTGAGCGCCCGCCATCCGCAGGCACGCCGGCGCGACCAGTGTGGTACCCCCACCCCCCGGGACGCGCCCCGACTTCGTGATGGAGGGGCATTGGCGCGGTTTCCAGTTGCGCCGTTGTCCCAGAACATCTAGACTAGCATGGGGGTTATGTATGCCTACTCCATGCACGGCCTGAAGGGAGGCCTCCGACACGATGTCCAGAACGCGAAGGGCCGCAGCGGTAGCGGTGCTACTGGCTTCCTGTTTGCTCCTGGGTCTTGTCCTGTGGTGCTCTGGCTGCAAGGGGAAGAGCAGCACGAGCAGCTCCGAGAGCCCGGATGCAGCCAAGGGCGCTCAGTACAGCAAGATGCCCGAGAAAGCCAAAGCTGCGAAGGCGGCGGGCGGCGCCAAGAGCGGCAAGAGCAACGTGGGAGTACCGCAATACGGCGGTCCCCGAGGTCGGTGATGTCGGGGTCCATTGGTGACAGGCTCCACCCTTGTCCGGCCTATGCCGGCCATTCTTATCACTGACGGAGGGAGTCGAATGCGGAAGCGTGGGTTCACACTGATCGAGCTACTCGTTGTCATTGCGATCATCGCGATCCTGGCGGCGATCCTGTTTCCCGTCTTCGCCAAGGCCAGGGAGAAAGCACGGCAAGCCAGTTGCACGAGCAATCTTCGGCAGTTGTCAAACGCTATCGCCATGTACACCGGGGACTACGACGAGACATTGGTGTGCGGGCCGGACTGGGCGCTGTCGGGGAGCCGCCTTTGCTGGTATGACCGACTGAACCCGTACACGAAGAACGCCGGGATCTTCATGTGCCCGAGCCGGCGCGCCATCGCCCTGGCCCAGTACCCTTCCTACCCCGGCGGTACAGTCTGGTGGTCGGCCACCGGCATCCCGTATCTCGGGTACGGGATCCTGGGTTCGATCACCGTCGTGAACCCCGGACCAGACGATGGCAGGATCCACAGGCTGGCCGAGATCAAGCGGCCGGCCGAGAAGCTCATGGTGGCCGACTGCTGCGACCCCATCGCGTGCGTATGGGACCAGGCAGCGACCGCCCGCGTGGCCCACGCCAGCGGGTGTGGGTGGGAGGTCCCCAACTGCTGGGACCCCAATACGTTCGGTGACTGGACTCGACACAACGGCGGGTCCAACATTGCCTATGTGGATTCACACGTGAAGTGGATGGCCTCCAGCGCCGTGTGGACCAAGGGCGGAGAGCTCGGCTGGAGCGGCCAGGTGTGCACCAACCAGATGTTCGGCCGCGAGCATTGGTAGGTCGCATGGCGCAGAGCGCCTCGCGATGGGGATGAGATCAGCTTGACTGGTACGGGCCGCCGGCTCCGGCGGCCCGTTCTGTCTCTGAGACCGGCAGGCCCGGGCCGCGAGGGCCCCGAAGGCCCGTCCCATGACCTCCAAGCAGCGTGTCGCACTCGCTATCTCACACCACGCGCCCGACCGTGTGCCTGTGGACTTTGGCGCGCATCCACAGGTGGTTGAGGCATTGGTGTCACACCTCGGCCTGAAGGATGCCGGCGGCCTGTTCACCGAGTTCGGCGTGGACCTGCGGGGTGTCGGCCCCACCATACGCCGGCAGGCGAGCCCGATCTGCTACGCCGATCCCACGCGCGAGGTCACCGAGGATGGCCTCTACATCGACCTGTGGGGCGTCGGGTTCCGGGAGACCAGTACGCCCACCGGCACGTACGTCGACCTCGCGCATTGCCCGCTGGCGGGCGAGGTGACCGATGAGGACATCGCGCGCCACGAGATGATGGAGCCCGACGACTGGGACTACTCCGCCGTGCGCGCAGCGGCATCGGCCCAGTCTGACTATGCGGTGTGGGCCCATTCGCGCGGGACGTTCGAGATCAGTTGGTTCATCCGCGGGCTGGATGGCTTCATGACGGACCTCGCGCTCGAGCCCCACCGCGCGTGCGGCCTGATGGACCGCGTGCAGGAGCGTCTCCTCGAGCGCCTCAAGCGCGCGCTCGATGTCGCCGGCGACCTCATCGACATGGTCGAGTACAACGACGATGTCGGGGGCCAGCACGGGCTGATGATGTCACCGGGGATGTGGCGGCGCTACCTGAAGCCGAGGATCGCGGAGGCGTTCGCCCTGATCCGCCGCTATGGCAAGCATGTCCGCTATCACAGTTGCGGCGGGATACACGACATCATCCCGGACCTCATCGACATCGGCCTGGAGATCCTCAACCCGGTACAGGCACTCGCGACCGGCATGGACCCCGTCGGCCTCAAGGGCGACTTCGGGCGGCACCTGACTCTCCACGGTGGGATCGACATGCAGGAGTTCCTCCCCCGCGCCACGCCGGACCAGGTTCGCGAGGGAGTCCGTAGGCTGGTGGGCATCCTGGGCGAAGACGGCGGCTGGATCGCCTGCGCGTCTCACAACCTTCAGCCGGACATCCCCGCGGAGAACATCGTGGCGATGTACGAGACACTGCTGGAAGCCTGAGGCGTCCCCCTCCCCGTGTGTCCGGTTGCGGGCCTGGGTTCCCCTGGAACACGGAGGAGCCTCAATCGGTCATACCTGCAGTAAGCCATGCGGCCTCAGCCTGTCGCTAGGCTGGGCCCCTCACCCCAGCCCTCTCCCATGGGGAGAGGGGGCTGGCTATCCGGAACGGGAGGAATGAGCGATGCGGGGTCGTCGTGTTCTCATGAGTCTTACCGTCGCCATCGTTGTTGGTGGCGCCGTGACCCATCTCGGGCAGGGCGCTTCGGCGCAGGTCGCGACTGCCGTGCCGCCGGCGGGGGAGCCGGTGCCGGTGGATCTGGTGATCTGTCTCGACACCTCGAACAGCATGGATGGGCTCATCGAGTCCGCCAAGCAGAAGCTGTGGGCCGTGGTCAATGACCTGGCCTCAGCGGACCCCACGCCCGACCTGCGTGTCGGGCTCGTCCAGTACGGCAATGACGGCCTGTCCAGTGAGACCGGCTGGACGCAGATGATGCTCGACCTGACAGTCGACCTCGATGAGGTCAACAAGCAGTTCTTCGCTCTCACGACGAACGGCGGCACGGAGTTCGTGGCACGCGCCATCACAGTGGCCCGCGAGCGGATGTCCTGGTCTCCCGCGCCCGGCGCGCTGAAGATCATCTTCGTCTCCGGCAATGAGCCGGCCACGCAGGACACGGAGATCACCACCGAGGCGGCGTGCAAGGCGGCGATCGCTCAGGACATCGTGGTGAACTCCATCTTCTGCGGCGACATGGCGGAGGGCATCAACACTGGATGGCAGGATGTGGCGAAGCTCGCGGACGGCGAGTACGCCTCCATCGACCAGAACAGCGGCACGGTGGTCGTCGCGACACCCGTCGATGGCCAGATCGTGGAGTTGGGCGTGGCGCTGAACGAGACGTACCTCGGCTACGGAGCGCGGGCGGAGGCGGCGGCGGCGAACCAGGCGGCCCAGGACGCGAACGCGGCGGCGGCAGGCGCCCCCGTCGCTGCGGGGCGCGCGACGGCAAAGGCCGGAGCGCTCTACCGGAACGCGGCCTGGGACCTGGTGGACGCGAGCAAGGCGGAGGACTTCGACCTGACCGCCGTTCCCGAGGAGCAGCTTCCCGAGGCCATGCAGAAGATGACGCCCGAGGAGCGCGTGAAGTACATCCAGGACATGGCCGCGAAGCGCACGGAGATCCAGACGAAGATCGCCGATCTCGGCCAACAGCGGGATGAGTACATTCGGCAGCAGGTCGAAGCCCAGGGGCTGGATGAGTCATCCGCGCTCGACCATGCGCTTCGGCTCGCCATCCGCAAGCAGGGCCAGAGCAAGGGCATCAACTTCGTCGAGGAGCCGCCCGCACCCGCTCCCGAACCCGGGGGCGAGGCTGCGGAACCAGCGCCACCCGGGAAGTAGGCTTGTGGGCATCGACGTCCCCCTCGGTGTGCCTGGCTCTGGCCGCTGGGGGGGACGTCGGCGCCCTTCCGAATGTGCCAACGTTGCACGTCGGGCAGCCCACATAGTGTGCGGAGGTGGGCACTATGCGCTACTGCATCACTCTTTTCGTGCTTGGGGTGGCGGGCATCGGTGTCTGGCTCGGAGCGGCCGGGCACTGCCAACGCGCCGTTGAGCCTGCTCCGGCGGTCTTGGCGCCGCAGGGCGAAAGCCGCCCATGGGCCCTCGACCTGCGGTTGCCGTCAGTGGTCCCAGACACTCAACTGACAATGGCTCTCCGGATGCTTCCCGAAGGCCGCGAGTTGCATGTGGGCGAGCCGTTGATCGTCGAGGTGACGATTGAGACAGCCTCCGAGGACCCGTTCCATGTGTCCATCGGGAACGACACTGTTCCACGGCTGTATCTGGCGGTTCTGGACGCCGACGGCACGCTCCTGTCCGACGAGCCACCCCGCGCCGAGTCGATGGGCGGCGTCTCTGGCGCGCCCAAGGTGGCCGCCGAGGCGCCCCTCGTCGAGCTTCGAGTCCTCAAGGACCCACGGGTTCTGAGCCGGCCCGGCGACTACGAAGCGCGCGTGTACCTCTTGGACGCGTACGTGGACGTACACGAGAGCAGCGTCTTCGCAATCGCCGAGGCAGCCCTTCCGCTCCGTGTGCTGGAGAGAGATGCGGTGGCTCTCGACGAGACGCTTCACGAGCTCTTCCGCGTGCTGCACCAGGCCGACGAGCGTGACCGGGCGGGCATTTGGGACATCCCCACCAGGGCGGCGATGGACGCGCTGACGAGTGTGCGCGACGATGCGGCTGTGCCCTACCTGCAGCGCCTCGTTGTCCAGTACCAGTCCCAGGAGGCGTGCCGAGCCCTTCGACGCGTCGGTACTGATCGCTCGAAGGCTGCCTTCGACGACCTCGCCGCGCGCAAGGACGCCGTGGGCGAGGTCGCCAGGCGAGCTCTCGCCATGCCTCTCGAAGACCCGCCGCCTGGGGCGATCATGGACTGAGGGCCGGCGGAGACGGGCAGGCTCCGACACACTCGCGGGCGAATGCCTCGCGCCAGACACAACTGGAGGCGAGGTACGCCATGGTCGTTCCCCTGCTCCTCACGCTCACTGTGGCTGGGAACGTCTACACCGGCGTCCCCTCGCCCTCCGCACGTCCTGAGGAGGGCGCACTCATGATGCACACTCCGCTCGGCGTCACCTATCGCCTCGGTGGCCCCATGGGCCGGCGAGTGACGGCGAACGTCGAGAACTGGCTTCTGCCGGCGATCGACGCGAACCCGCGCATCCTTGAGATGTTCCGCATGCGCGATCGCGAACCGGTGCCGGAGATGATGCCATGGGCCGGCGAGTTCATCGGCAAGTACCTCATCAGCGCGGTCCAGGCGTGCCGGATGACCAACGATCCGCGCCTCCGCGAGCACGTGCGCGCGACGATCCACGAGTTCATCGGCACCCAGGCCGACGACGGCTACCTGGGGCCCTGGCCGCGGTTTGAGCGCCTGCTCGGGCACTGGGATCTCTGGGGCCACTACCACGCCGTCGAGGCCCTCCTGATGTGGTATGAGGACACCGGCGATGAGGCCGCCCTGAAGGCCGCGACTCGGGCGGGCGACCTCGTCTGCAACACTTTCCTGCAGACCGGCCGCCGCGTCTACGATGCGGGCTCCTATGAGATGAACATGTCGATCATCACCGCGCTCGGGTGGCTGTACCGCGAGACCCCGAACCCCCGCTACCTCGCGATGATGCGGGAGCTCGAGGCGGACTGGCAACGGCCGGGCGCCGGCGACTACTTCCGCGCCGGCGAGGCCGGGATCGACTTCCATCGCACGCCGAAGCCCCGCTGGGAGAGCCTGCACGATCTCCAGGGCCTCGTCGAGCTGTACCGCATCACCGGTGAAGAAGCCTACCGAAAGGCGTTCGTCAACCACTGGACCAGCATCGCCACCCACGACCGCCACCCGACTGGCGCCTACTCCACCGGCGAGCAGTCCGTCGGCAACCCCTACAGCCTCGGCGCGATCGAGACCTGTTGCACCACGGCATGGATGGCGCTGACGCTGGACATGCTTCGGCTGACCGGCGACAGTTGGGCGGCCGACGAGCTGGAGCTGACGACCTGGAACTCGATGCTAGGCTCGCAGCACCCGTCCGGCCGCTGGTGGACCTACAACACCCCGGTGGACGGCGTGCGCGAGGCCTCGGCGCACACGATCGTGTTCCAGTCCCGCTACGGCACGCCGGAGCTGAACTGCTGCTCGGTGAACGCGCCGAGGGGCCTCGGGATCCTGTCAGAGTGGGGCGTCCTCAGCGATGACGAGGGCATAGTGCTGAACTACTACGGCCCTTGCACCGTGGAGGTCCCCCACCCCACACTGGGCCGCATCCGCCTCACGCAGACCACGGACTACCCTGTCGGTGGAGCCGTCCGCCTGGCCGTGGACCCGGAAAGGGCGGGGGAGTTCACGCTCAAGCTTCGCGTGCCTGCGTGGTCGACGCACACGCAGATCGCCGTGGACCGGCGGCCCTGTGACGGCGTGGTCCCCGGTACCTACTTCGAGGTCCGCCGTCGGTGGCAGCCGGGTGACACGGTGGAGATCGGGCTTGACATGGCGCTGCGCTACTGGGCGGGGGAGATGGGGAGGATGGGCCACGCGGCGATCTACCGGGGGCCGCTCATGCTCGCCTTCGACCCGAAGCTCAACAGCATCGACTCGAGCCACCTCCCCGCGATCGACCTCGCCCGCCTGGGCTCCGCCGAGGTGCGCCCGGACTACGCGCCGGTCGCGGCTGCGGACGCTCGCTTTGCGCCGACGCTCCTCGTGCGCGTCCCTGCCGTGGACGGCACATCGCTCCTCCTATGTGACTTCGCGTCAGCCGGGGTGTACGGGACCGACTACGTGGGCTGGCTGCCGGCCATGAACGCTAAGCCCGCCCCCTTCTACCTCCGCCGGCCACGCGCCGACGGCACGGTCCCGGCGGGCCGCGTCCTATTCGAGTGGACCGGGTACGGCCGCTCATCGTCGATGCGGGAGTTCCGGTTGACCGTGGCCCGCGACGCTGCATTCAGGGACGTCGTCCTCGATGAAGGCGGCATCAGGGAACCCAAGCTCATCTCCACAGCGCCGCTGCCGGAGCGCACGTCGCTCTACTGGAGGGTCGTCGCTTCGAACGCATACGGCGAGACCGAGTGCTTCCGCCCTATCGGCCCGTTCACGCTGGACCCGTCGCTTGAGAACACGATCCCGGAGCAGCCTGCAGCGTCGCCCCTCGGCCCGGGGGAGTTGATGGTGTCATCGTCACTGGACGGAGATGGCACGCCGGGCTTCGGTCTGCTGGTGGACCAGCGCGGCGTGAGCCCGGCGCCGGATCGGCATGGGAGGCCGAACGGGGCCGTGCGCTTCGCGGGAACGGAGAGCATGATCCGCTATCGCGTCCCGCCTTGGCCGGAGGAGGAGTGCACATTCGTCACCTGGGTGCAGCCTGAGGGACTGCCCACGACATGGCTACACCAGGTGTTCTCGGCATGGTGCCGCGGGATGGATGACCCCCTGCGGGTGTGTATCCAGGGCGATGCGCTCTATGCGCGCATCGAGGCGGGTGGCGGCTACGGCACTGATGGGGTCCCGCTCCGTAACGGCGAGTGGGTCCATGTCGCGGTCGTGCGAGCCGGTCAGGAGTTGACGCTCTACGTCAATGGCCAGCCGCGCGCACGTTGCCCGGTCCTGCCCCTCCTGTTCTCGGCGGCCGAACAGGTGGCGCTCGGAGGCAACCCGCTATACACGGGCGCTAACGAGTGCTTCATCGGCTGCATCGACGACTTCGCGCTCTACGCCCGCGCTTGGACGCCGGACGAGGTGAGGGGCGCCTACGAGAAGGGCCAGTAGCCCCCTGGGAGCGCCTTACCTCCGGATCAGCCACAGGAAGTCAACGCCGATCTCGGTGCCGGCGCCGGAGAGGGCTCGGAGGGCGATTCGCTGCCTACCGGCCTTCAGCTCGACCGGGCCGCCGCTGATGTCGAAGAAGGCGTTGCGGAGCATGGTGAGATGCGGGGTGTGCAGATCCGCGGCCGGCTCGCCGACGACGCCATTCACAACGGGCGCCACTCGTCCGCCAGCGGGTGAGTGGACGAACGTCGCGACCATTTGGTAGCGGCCGTCCTCGGGCACGTCGAGGTCGAAGGCGATCCCCTCGCCCTCCCGCTGCGGAGTCCACCGGACCATCCGGCCCGCCGACCACATCTCGCCCTCCTCGACCTTCGCGTGGTCGCTCCCCGCTACAAGCGTGTCCTCGGCCTGGTAGAAGACGGCGTCTCGCGCCGCCCCGGCGGCCACAGGCTGCCAATCCCGCGGGAGTTCGAGCCCCTGCATCAGGTCGGCTGTCTGGATGGGCCGGAAGTCATCACGGACCTCTGGGTAGGCGTAGAAGTACGCGGCGCGGGCGTATGTCAGGCCCGGTGTCGGTGTGTGGTGGAACAGCTCCATGAAGAAGGCGACGTTCTGTTCGAATGGCAGCGCATCGAGGATGTGCCACCGGTTGTTCGCGCAGAAGCCCCTGTTGTCCGGCCCGGTGTCCAGCGGTTGCGCGCAGTAGGCGTGCGCGAAGAGGTGCGGCCAGCTCCATGCGTAGTTGTAGTAGTCCTCGGAGCCCGTCCCGAAGAGCGACGGGAAGACATCGTCGTCGACCCAGACCTTCTCGTCGCCCTCGCCCCACCAGTTCCCACCACTGGTGGGAATGCCGGAGGGGTTGAGGATCATCGCGGCGACGCCGACGAGCACCCCCTTCCCACGCGCCATGAGGTAGGGCAGGTCAAAGGCCATGTCGCCCCCACCGGCCAGCAGGTCGTGGTCGACGCGCCATTTGGCGTGGAAGTGCATGGGCGACTCGCCGCCCTCGAGCGGCCCGGCCACCTCCGCGCTACCCGTGACTCGGATCGTCTGCGTACCGCGATTATCGACGGCGAACACGGCGCTGTGTGCAAAGGGCATGACGAAGCGGCAGGCCATCGAGCCATCGGGCCGGACGGTCATCGGCAGCGAGTCATAGGGTGCGACGCCCGGCCCGGAGCCGAAGAAGTCGCCGACCGGCGCCTCTATCTGCGGGTGGGGCGCGCCATCGAAGTAGCCCTTCAGGATTGCCTGCCGCAGCGCAGCGCGCACGTCGTCGGCCTCGACCTTGAGCGTCAGCAGATGCACGGCGCCCGGCTCCTCGATCCTGAGGAGCTCTTCCCGAGCGCCGGGGCCGACTTCGACGTCGATGTCAGACTGCCGGCACTCGACCGATGGCGCGTAGGACCCATCGGGGCTCGCGAGGACGGGATGGACGCTCCGGATCTCGGTGTCGTATGTGATCACGTCCTGGGGCGAGAAAGCCGTCACGCGCGTCCCGGCCGGGTATGTGCGAGCCTCGATGTGGTAGAAGTGCAGCTCGTTCATATTCCCCGTCCACTCGATGCGTAGGCTCTTCGCAAACGGGATCGGGAAGTAGCAGGCCATGTTCTGCTTGAACCAGTCTTCGGCGCCCGCGGCGAGGGCGGAGGCTTGGCGAGCGAACCGGGCATAAATCCGCTGCATGAACTCGGTCGCGTCCCCGTCGTAGACCGGCTGATCGGCTCCGTCGAGGTAGACGGCGACCGTCCCGTTGATCGCTGCCGTCCAGGTGCGTACGATCGCACCGGGTCCGTTCACCTCGGCCATGAGGTAGCGGCCGATCCCACTCGCGTCCGGCTCCTTGAGCACGGCGAGGAACCCCGGGATGGGCTCGCCGCCGAACCCGTCGCTGTTCGCATACCACCCGTCCACGTACGGCGCCACGCTCCGTCGGTCGTACGAGGAGAACTGGATGGTCTTGTAGGGCGGATCGGGGAAGCGCGCGAGGGCGGCCATGTCCGTCATCCGGCGCAGGAGTGAGCCCGTGGTAACCTCCCCGCGGGCGGACAGAGTGAGCGAGCAGGTGAGCAGCGGGGCCGTGAACATCCAGTGGCGCCTCATGGGCGGGTCTCCTCGTCGTCGGGCGCGACCGGGCCGCGCCGGGCGCGAACGACCTTCGCCAAGGCCCGCGTGAGGACCCTGGGGCCGACGGGCTTCATCATGTACTCGGCGCACCCCATCGCCAGCGCCTCGCCGCGCGAGATTCGATCGCCCGACCCGCTGATGAGCACGACCGGCAGGTCGGGACGGACCGCGAGCACGCGGCGCGCGAGCTCATCCCCCGGCAGATGGGGCATGGTGACATCCGTGACCAGGACGTCGAACGTGACCGGTGCCGCCTCGAATGCGGCCAACGCCGCACGCGGGTCGGTGAACGTGGACACCAAGTACCCGGACAGGCTGAGCGCCTCGCCCAACATTGACGACAGCATGGGCTCGTCATCCACCAGTAGGACGCGGATCCCTCCGCCCGCTGCCATGGGGAGGTCCGGCTCCTCCGCGGCGGGGGCCGCGTCATGGCGCGGCAGCAGCACCGTGAAGGTCGCTCCCTCGCCGGGAGCGGTGCGGACGGAGACGGTTCCGCCGTGCGACACGACAACACTATGGACCGTCGCCAACCCCATGCCCGTGCCTCGGCCGTCCGTCTTCGTGGTGAAGAACGGCTCGAAGATGCGGTCCTGCACGTCGGGAGGGATGCCGACCCCGTCGTCCTCCACAACCAGGCGAACCCATTCCGCCTCCGGAGTGCGGCCGTCGGTACACGTGTCGAGGGTAACCCGCAACGTGCCCTTGCCGTCGGGCATCGCCTGGTAGGCGTTCGTGCACATATTGAGGAGGATCTGGTGGATCAAGCCCGGGTCGGCGAGAACGGCGCCGGACTCCTTGTTGATCCTCGCCTGGATCTCCACCGTCGTTGGCAGGATCGCGCGGAGCAGCTTCACGGCTTCGTTCACGATCAGGTGCACATGGAGCGGACGGCGGGCCTCGTCCTCGCTTCGGGCGAAGCTCAGGATCTGGGCTACCAGGTCTCGGGCCCGCCGTACGGCCTGAAGGCTGCGGTTGAGGTAGTCGGCGCCGCGCGAGTCATCCGGCAGGTTCGTGAGCGTCAGCTCGGTGTAGCCCTGGATCGCGGCCAGCACGTTGTTGAAGTCGTGGGCCATGCCGCCGGCCAGCGTCCCGATCGCCTCGAGGCGCTGAGAGCGGCGCAGCCGGCGCTTGAGATCCTGCACCTCGTTCACCTCGTGGCCCACGAGCACATAGCCGATGGTCTGCTCTGCGGCATCGCGCACGAGGCTAACGGTGACGTCCAGGTCGAGGTGCGCGCCGTCTTTCCGACGCCCGGCGACCCGCCCCACCCACCGACCCGCGCTGTTGAGCGCGTCGACGACAGCCTGCTGCATCTCCTCGTCCGCGGAGCCCTCGCGCAGAAACGGCGGCAGGTGCTTCACCAACTCCTTGCTCGAGTAGCCGGTCACGTACTCGCACGCCGGGTTCGCGAACTGGATCCTCTGGTCGGCCGACAGTACGACGACCATCTCCTCCGACTCCGTGACGGCGGTGCGGAAACGCTCGTGCTCCGCTTCGGCCAGGCGCCGTGGCGTGACATCCCGAATGAACGCCATGGCGCAGGTGCGCCCCTCGTAGTCGAGGCTCACGGCGCTGTGGTCAACCGGGAACATCGAGCCATCCTTGCGGCGAAGCAACGTCTCGCAGAAGTGGGCACCCGAAGCGCGCAGGTCGGCGAAGTGCTTGGCCCAGCTTTGCTCGTCAAGGGCCGGTTCGATGTCCCAGATGCGCTGAGAGAGGAGCTCTCCCAGCGGATAGCGCAGGCATTCGCACGCGTAAGCATTCGCGAAAGTCACACGACCGTCGGCCTCCACCCAAACGATGGCATCCGGGGCGTGCTCGAGGGAGAACCGCGCGATCATCAGGTCGCTCTCGGCCGCCCGCCGCTCCTCGATCTCCCGTGACAGTTGCTCGTTCGCCTCGCGCAGATCCCGCGTCCGCTCCGCCACCTGCTGTTCGAGCCAGGCGTGAGCCTGGGCCGCCGCCTGCTCTGCACGCCATCGGTTCACCAGCACCACGCAGAGCTGCCGTAGCTCATCGGGGTGTACCGGCTTGCGAAGGAAGAACAGCCGGTCAGGCGGGCCCACCTGCTCCGCGATGGCCCGCGGGTCCACCTCGCGTCGACCCGTGACGACCACGATGTTCACGTTCGCGTCCGTCCGCCGGATGCGCTGCGATGTCTCCAGTCCGTCGGGCCCGGGAGGCATGGCGTAGTCGAGGAAAACGGCCGCGTAGGGGTGGCCCTCGGCGCACCCAGACTCGACGGCCAGCGCCGCCTCGTCGCCCTGACCGCACACGGTCAACTCGACCTCGCACCCCATATCCGGCCCCGAGCGCATGGCCCACTGTGCCACCACCTGTGCGCTCTGCTCGTCATCAGCGACGAGGACGCGGGCCACTGGACTTCCCATCATCGCCGGCCTCCCCCCATCCTCCGTGGCTTCACTGGTCATTCACCGTCTCGATCAGTGCCATGATGTTCCCCGGCTTCGCGTCCCCGGGGATCGCGTGGGCGGGCGCGAGCACATACCCACCGTTCCGCCCCACCTCGGCCATTAGCCGACGCGCTTCGGTCCGTACCTCATCGGGTGTCCCGTAAGGCAGTAAGCGCTGAGTGCTGACGCCGCCCCAGAAGCTCAGTTGCCCGCCCCACTTCCCCTTCATCTCGTACGGGTCCATCACCTCCGGCTGGAACGGGTTGAAGAGGTCGAGGCCGATGCCAATCAGGTCACCGAACACCTCCTGTACCTTCCCGCACGAGTGGATAGTGACGTACTTGCCGGCGCTCTTCGCCGCAGCATACTGACGTTCAAGGCGAGGCTTGATGAACCGCCGCCAGAGGCCGGGGCCCATCATCAGGCCGCGCTGCGACCCCCAGTCGTCGCCGAAATGGACTGCGTCGACGGGGTGGGTCACCGCTCGCTCAACGAGCGCCACGTTGTAGTCGCAGATGGCGTCCAGCAGCTCGTCAACGAACTCCGGCGCCTCCACCATATCCAGGAATAGACTCTCCATACCGCGGAGGGTCCAAGCCCGCTCGAACAGAGAGAAGCCGATCCCGAACTGCACAAAGCGTCCGTCTCCCGCCGCGATCTGCCCCTCGAAGCCATCGAACCGGTCCGACGCCTTCGGATCGGGCAGGGCCAGTCCGTCCAGGCTCCTCTCGGGGAGCACGAGGTTGCAGACATTCCCGATATCGGGGTCGATGTGACGATCCCATTGGACCCCGAACTCGTCCTGCCAGATGTGCTCGTCGATCTGCCGCTGCTTCGGCCCGGGGCACGCGCCGACAGAGTGGATGGCGTTGTCGATCAGACTATGGAACTCGGTTCCCCCATAGCGCTCCACCATCGCCTGGTGGGCCCTCTGTGTGAAGCCGATCACGTAGGGCGTACGGTCCGGCTGCTCGTGCTCGAGGGCGGCGAGGACGCGTTCTCTGTTGGTCACGGGGCCACTCCCTCCCGGGTCCGACGGCGTGTGGGGCGCCCCTTCGTCGGACGGAGGGAGATTCCGGCGGCCGCCCGGATGCTCCTTCCTCCTGCCATCCGGGACCGTCGCGCGAACGTCTCACCTGTGCGGTTGACAGCCACCGTGCCAATGCGCAGAATACGCGCGAGCCTGCGGCTGAGTCAGGCGCGGGTCGCAGTTCAGCGTGCTGGCAAGACGGAAAGCGGTGTGTACGTGCCCTGGCGAGGTCTCGGCTGCCGATGGCCCATGGCCGTCTGGGTATGCGTAGCGGTCTGCGTGCCTGCCTGGCGTGTTGCTGCCGCTGAGACGCAGACGGCGTCGCCGCCCGTCCCCCTGACCCTCGAAGCGGCCATCCAAGAGGCCATGGCCCACAACGCTTCGCTGCAGGCAGCATCCCTCCGTCTCCAACAGGCGGAGGCGGGTGTCCGCCTTGCACGGGCCATCCGCAAGCGCGAGTGGCGCCTTGAGGGCGCCGCGAACGCCTACGTGGAGCAGAACGCCGACCCCCAGTACTGGTTCCGACACGAGGAGCTGGTGAACGAGCTATCCGTGACGCTGGCCGATGGCGGGAAGGCGCGTGGTGAGGTGCTCGTGGCCCTGGCCGACGCCATCGTCGCGCGCGCCGAGTACGACCAGTCCGCCGCGGACCTTCGCCTTCAGGTGGCATCCGCCTACTTCGCCGCCGTGCAGACAGTCGAGGAGGAGCGCTGGGCCGAGGAGGGTGGTCGGCTCTTGCGCGGGCACCTGGATGTCGCTCGCACCCGAGTGGGAGAGGGCGCGGCGCCGCAGCTCGACGTCGTCCGTGCCGAGGCCGGCCTGGCAGAGGCGGAAGCCGAGCTACGCTCGGCCCAGGCCGAGACCGCGCGCGCTTGGTATGACCTGGTGGCCCTGCTCGGGCGGTCCCCGTCGACAGAGGTTGGGACAGTGGACACCGTGTTGGGCGAGGCCGCGGCGAGCCTGCCACCCGACCAAGCGTGCCAGGCTGCTCGGGACGGAGCGCCCGTCGTGCGCGTGCGCGACGCGGAGCTTGCGGTGGCTCGCGCCGGTCTGAAGCTCGCGAAGTCTCAGCACAAGCCGGACCTGAGCTTCGCTCTCGGATACACCCTCGGCAACGATGTAACGGACTCTCGGCAGATCATCACGGGTGGGTTCCGCTGGAGCCTGCCTCTGAACGATCACGGCGCCCACGAGGCTCGCGAGGACAGCGCCGAGGCCGCCATCCTGGCCGCAGATCAGGATCTCATCCAGGCGAAGATCGGGGCCGAGTCGGCCGTCCTGAAGGCACTGGCAGGGCTCGACGGCGCGCGGGAGCGCCTCCGCGCGATGGACCAAGTCGTTCGCCTCCAGGAGGCCGTACACGACCGGTCGGCCACCGGGTACGAGGAGGGCGCGATCTCGATGCGGGACGTGTTGGACGCGGGGTTCGACCTGACTTCGGCCCGGCGTGATCGCGTGCAGGCCGCGTGCGACCTGCAGACGCGCCTCGCCGAACTCGAAGCCCTGGTCGGCGCAGCATCTGTCGGTCGTCCGACCGGCGCCGCGACGCCGGAGGCGCCGCGCACGGAAGAGGGAGCACAGCCGTGAAACGGTCAGGGGTGATCTGGGGCATTGTGGCCTGTGCGGTCGCAGTCGGGCTACTCGCGTTCGCCGCACGAGCCCGACGCGCGCCGGAGGAGGAAGAGGGGCCCGAGGTCGAGCCGCTCGTGGAGGTGCGGGTCGCGACGGCGGAGACGCGTGAGGTTAGCCCGACCGTGGTCGTTACCGGGCGGATCCAGGCGCTGCCCAACGAGGAGACCCAACTGTCAGCTCCCATCGAGGGGCGTCTGACCCGTGTCGTCGCCAGGGAGGGTTCCACCGTGTCGGCGGGCGAGCTACTGGCCGAGATCGAGAACCGGGACCTCGCCGGTGCCGTGACGGCCGCTCAGGGCAGCCTGGCTGAGGCGGACGCAGACCGCCAGAAAGCCGAACTGACGGCGAAGCGCCGCGTCGAGGACGAGAAGGGCCAGGTCGCCCAGGCAGAGGCGGCTCTGCAAGGGGCGCAGGCGAAACTGGACCTGCTGAGGGCTGGGGCCCGTCCGGAGCAGATCCAGCAAGCCCGTGCTGAGCTTGCCCGCGAGGAGGCCAAGCTCGCCGCTCTGGAGCATGGCACACGGCCCGAGGACATCGCTGCAGCCCGTCATGCCCTGGCGGCCGAGCAAGCGGATCTGGAGCGCTTGCGCAAGGGGCCACTCCCGCAGGAAGTCTCGGAGGCCGAGCAGGAGCTGGCGGCCGCTCAAGCGGAGCTGGACCAGCTTCGCGCCGGCCCGCGGCCCCAGGAGATCCTGGAGGCTCGTGCCAAGGTCCGGGCCGCCACCACGGCACAGGAGACGGCCGACGCGGAGGCCAAGCGGCAGTCTCGCCTCTACGACAACGGCATCTCGTCGCTGGCCCAGAAGCAGGCTGCGGCCGCGGCGGCGGCGACAGCGGCGAGCGAGCTGGAGTCCGCACGTCAGCAGTTGTCCATCCTGGAAGCCGGCACCCGCAAAGAGGAGATCCGGGCCCAGGAAGCCCGTGTTCGCCAGGCGGAAGCCGCCCTCGACGTGGTGAAGGCGGGCTCTCGCCCGGAGGCCATCGCGGCCCAGGAGGCAAAGACCCGCGCCGTCGAACAGGAGCTGCGAAAGGCCGAAGCCGGGCCACGTCCCGAGGAGTTGGACGAACAGCGTGCCCAGGTGGAGGGAATGCGGAAAGCCCTGGAACTCGTCCAGGCCCCGCCACGTTTGGAGGACGTCTCGGCCGCCGAGGCCGCGGTGCGCGACGCGGGGGCGGCTCTGGACATGGCCCGCGCCGGGCGGTTCGAGACTCAGGCGGTCGCCACGGACGTTCACGCTGCTGAAGGGCGCCACGGCCAAGCGGCCGGTTCCCTCCAGATCGCGCAAGCCGTCCTCGGCAAGTCCGTCATCCGCGCGCCCATCGACGGCACAGTGGCCAAGGTCCTCGCCAACGCCGGCGAGACGGTGTCGCCGGGCACGCCCATACTCGAGCTGTTGAACCTGAACGCCGTGCAGCTCCGCGGCCGGGTGTCCGTGTCCGACCTGGTGCTCCTCTCGGTCGGCCAGGAGGCCAGCATAGAGGTTGAGGGCATCGAGGGCCGCACACTCGCAGGCCGCGTCGCCGTCATCAAGCCGGACATCGAGCCCGAGACGAGCACGGGCGAGGTGGTGATCTGGCTGCCGAATGATGACGCGGCCCTTCGCGAAGATATGTTCGCGACTGCGAAGATCGCGGTCGGGCCCACCCCGCGTGTCGTTGTCCCGCGCGATGCGGTCGTGCCGCGTGAGGGAGAGCAGTTCGTCTACGTGGTCGACGAAGAGAGTGTGGCGCACGAGACCCTCGTGGAGACGGGCGAAGCCACCGATGGGTTCGTCGAGGTCCTTAAGGGGCTCTCGGGTGGCGAGATCGTTGTGACCGAAGGGGCCTTCGGGTTGCCGGAGGAAGCTCCGGTGAGCATTCGACAATGAACGTTGGACGTTTCGCACTGACCCATTCGCGCGGCGTTCTGGCCGTGGCCATGTTCCTCGCCGGCCTGGGCCTGTTCGCCACATGGCAGATGCCTGTGGCGATCATCCCGGACTTTCCCTACCCGCGCATCGCCGTGATCGCGGATGCCGGCGACATGGCCATCGAGGCCGTCGTCGCGCGGATCACTCGGCCTCTGGAGGCCGCTGCCGCCGCAGTGCCGCGCGTGACCCGCGTGCGTTCTCGCAGTGCCCGCGGTTCGGTTGAGATGTCGGTGGACTTTGACTGGAACGCGGATATGTTCCAGGCGTTGACCTACCTGCGCGGGAGCATCGATGCCATCCGCCACACGCTGCCGAGCGACTTGCAGCTCACCATTGAGCGCCAGGACCCTGCGTCCTTCCCCATAATCGGCTACAGCATCACCTCGCCGTCCACAGACCAGCGCACGTTGCGCGAGCTGGCGGACCTGGTCATCATGCCCACGCTCAGCCGACTCGATGGTGTGTACCGCGTCCTCGTCCAGGGCGGTGAAGTCCGCGAGTTCACGGTCACGGTCAGCCCCGCCGCACTTGCGGCCAACGGGGTGTCGACAACGCAGGTGGCGAAAGCGATCGAGGAGACGAACCAGGTTGCCTCGTCAGGCCGGTTCGACCAGGAGTACATGAAATACCTGGTCGTGGGCACGTCGGAGCTCAGGAACCGCGAGGACATCCTGAACGTCGCCGTGGCCGTGAAGGGTGGAGTGCCGGTCCGCGTTCGCGATGTCGCCGACGTGACTGAGTCGAGCGAGGAGAAGATCACCGCGGTCACCGCCAACGGGCAGCCCGCGGTCCTGTTCAGCATCCTCAAGCAACCCGGAGCCAGCACCGTGGCGGTCTCGCACGGGATTGAAAAGGCGCTGGACGGGATGAAGTCGTCGTTCCCGCCGGATGTCAAAGTGCGGCCGTTCTACGATGAGTCGGACCTGCTTCGAGAGGCGATCGGCAGTGTGCGGGATGCGATCATCGTCGGTGGCATTCTGGCGATCCTGGTGTTAGTGCTGTTCCTCGGTAGTGTGCGGGCTTCGGCGGCTGTTATCCTCACGATCCCCATAACCGTGCTGATCTCTCTACTGGTCCTCCGCGTGTTTGGGCAGACGCTCAACCTGATGACGCTGGGCGGCCTCGCCGTCGGGCTCGGCTTGGTCATCGACGACGTTGTCGTGACGGTTGAGAACATCCATCGTCGAGTTCAGGAGGGCATGCCCATCCGTCAGGCGGCGGCCCAGGGGGCAACGGAGATCGCCAAGCCCCTCATCGGCACGTCGCTGACGAGCGTGTGCGTCTTCCTGCCCCTCCTGGCCGTCGGCGGCATCGTGGGCGCGTTTTTCGCGCCACTGGCCTTGACGCTCACGGCTATGCTGGTGGTCTCCATCGTCCTCGCACTGACGGCCGCGCCGGCGCTATGCGGCCGGCTCATGCGTGAGACAGCCGGTGTGCACGTCGCGAATCTGCTAATGGGGTCGCTGCGCCGCCTCCTGGCGCGGTGGCTGGGCGCCGCTTTGCGGCATGTCTGGGCCACGGCGGGAGTGGGCGTGTTCCTGCTGGTGCTCACGGGACTGCTCTTCCGTGCCCTGCCGACGGGCTTCATGCCGCAGATGGACGAGGGGGCGTTCATCCTCGACTACTACATGCCGGACGGCACTTCGCTCGCCGAGACGGACCGCCAGTGCCGCATCGTCGAGCGCATTCTGATGGCGCAGCCCGAGGTGGATGCCTATTCGCGCCGCACGGGCATGGAGCTGGGGTTCTTCGCCACCGAGCAGAACCTCGGTGACATGGCCGTCAAGCTCAAGCCGCGCTTCCAGCGCAAGCGCTCCATCACCGAGGTGATCTCCGCTGTCCGTGAGGAGTGCGCGCGCCAGGTACCCGGAATGCGGACCGAGTTCCCGCTCATCATTCAGGACCGTGTGGGCGACATGGTCGGGGAGCCGGACCCGATCGAGGTGAAGGTGTTCGGCGATGATATCGCGCGACTTCAGGGGATCGCCCAGCAGGTGGGCAAGATCGTTGGCGACACGCCGGGTGTAGTCGATGAGTTCGATGGCATCGTGGCCAGCGGGCCCGAGTTGGTGGTTCGGATCGACCCGAGCAGGGCGGCCCGGGCCGGCCTGACTTCCCGGGACATCATCGACCAACTGTCGACCGCCATGCTCGGCTCGGGGGAGACCGTGATCCGCCGGGGCGAGCGGATGATCGGCATCCGCGTAACCTACCCGCCCAGCCTACGGCGATCGCAGGGGGAGATCCGGGAGATCAGCCTGGTGTCGCCGGACGGTCGCGCGGTGCCGCTCCGCAGTGTGGCCGACGTGGCGGAGGGGGAAGGCACCACCGAGCAGAACCGTGAGGACCAGAAGCCTGTCGTGGCCGTCACCGCCGCGCTGGAGAACAGGGACCTTGGCTCCGCCGTGCGCGAGGTCCAGGACACGGTCGCCGCGAAGGTCGAGCTTCCGGAGGGCTACTCCATCCAGTATGGCGGGCTCTACCAGGCACAGCAGCAGTCGTTCCGCAAGCTGGCTTTGGTGTTCCTCCTGGGCATGGCGCTCGTGCTCGTGGTCACGGTGTGCCAGTTCGAGGCATTCGCGGAGCCGATCGCCCTCCTCGTGTCGGCTGCTTTCTCCCTCGTGGGCGTGGTGCTCGCGCTGTTCCTGACCGGCGCGGCGCTGAACTCCTCGTCGTTCGCGGGCGCGATCATGGTGTTCGGCATGGTTCTGCGAGACGGGATCATCCTCATGGACCATATCCGCACCCGGACCAGAGGGGGCATGACGCTCATGGAGGCGGCGATGGAGTCGGGACGGATCCGCGTCCGGCCGGTTGTGATGACATCGCTCATCGCCATCCTGACGCTTCTCCCGCTGGCCCTTGGTATCGGCGCCGGTGCGGAGATGCAGAAGCCCTTGGCCATCGCCGTCATCGGTGGCCTTGCGACGACGCCTGCCTTCGCGCTACTCCTGGGCCCCGCACTGCTGGTTATCATGCGGGGGAAACGGTAAGCCCACCGTGTGAGGCGTGCCGTCCGGCCTCACTTCCCCGGTATGCGGATGTAGTAGGAGATCCCACCCCCGCCCAGCTCCCCGCCCAGCCTGCCGCCGGGTACGGGCCGGATGCGGGAGGCGACCCGGTCGCTGGAGTTGCCCTCGATGGTTGTGATCGTCCCGTCCCCGTTGTACTTCTCCACCATGCCGATGTGCGTGGCCGTGGCGAAACCGGTGCATGGCCCCACGCAGAACAGATCGCCCGGCTGCGGGACGAACCCGATCGCGCTACGCAGGTAACCCTTCCGCTTCGCCCATTGCACCCACGAGTACACGGCCGCAAACCCGTCCGGCTGAAGCGAGAGCCCTGCCCGCGTGTAGCACTGCCAGGCGAACATGGCGCACCACGGCTGTCCGGCGTTGGGGAAGAACGGCGCCTCGATGGCGTCCACACTGAAGCGCTCCTCCTGGCCCGCCCTCGGCCCACCCCTGTTCGCCCCCGGCGGCCGCTCCGACACTCGGGCAGCGTGGTAATCGAACGCCGCGAGCAGTGCCCTCAACGCGAGCCCCGTCTCTCCCGCGTCGGCGGCATCGGGCTGGTCTTTCCCGGACCGGTGGGTGAGCGCCCAGTAGGTCTTGTCACCGACTTCCCCGTCGACCACGAGCGGAGCCCCCGACGCGTCGATGTGCCGTGCCTGGAAGTGCTTCGCCGCTTGCTCGGTCCGCTGGTCGAACACCCCCGTCGGTTCGAGCTTCGGCTGGCAGCCGGCCTTGTTGAGAAGCTCCTGAACCCTCCTGACCTCCGGTCCCGATGAGTTGATCTTCAGCAGCATGGTGGCCTCCCAATCGGCGTGATGAGCGCCATACATTATAACATTTGTTTGCATATTTGTCCAGCGTCGCACGCCGGTCGGCGCGTTGACACTGCCGTCGACGCGAACCTACAATGCCGCGAACCCGCACCGACTCCGGTCGCGGGCATTTGTGTTTTGCCCCCGTATCCCCCTGCCCGGCCTACTCGCGGGCGACAGGTGAACGGCAGCGGCGTTGTGTGGGAGGCTATACCGTGCGCATACCTCTGGACTGGCTCAAGGAGTACGTCGAGCTGGACATGTCGGCCGAGGACATCGCGGACCTGCTCAACATGGCGGGTCTCGAGATCGAGGGCATCAGCCCGTACTCGGGACGCGAGGGGTTCGCGGACACGGTCCTCGATGCGTATGTCACGCCGAACCGCGGGGACTGGCTCTCCATGGTCGGTGTTGCCCGTGAGGTCGCCGCGAACACGGGGCAAGCATGTGCCGTGCCGGTCCCCGGCGGGCTGGAGCGCGCGCTGCCCGTTGAGACGCGTTACAACGTCACGATTGAGGCGCCCGATCTCTGTCCCCGCTACGTGGGCCTTCTGGTCACCGGAGTGAAGGTTGGCCCGTCCCCGGCGTGGCTGGTGAACCGTATTGAGGCGGCGGGTGTGCGGACCATCAACAACGTGGTCGACATCACGAACTTCGTCTGCCTGGAGTCGGGCCAGCCGCTCCATGCCTTCGAGCTGGGCCTTCTTCACGGCCCGGGGATCATCGTCCGGACCGCGCGTCCGGGCGAGACGCTCGTATCGATTGACGGTAAGGAGCGCGAGCTCACTCGCGCGGACCTGGTCATCGCCGATGCCGATCACCCGGTGGCCTTGGCAGGTGTGATGGGCGGCATCGAGAGCGAGGTCGGCGGGGACACGACGAATGTCCTGATCGAGTCGGCCCACTTCAGCGCGACCAGCATTCGCCGAACCGCCGGTCGCCACGGCCTGAAGACCGAGGCATCGTTCCGGTTCGAGCGCGTCGTGGACCCAAGCGGGTGCCTGCGCGCGGCATGGCGGGCGGCCGAGCTGATGGAGGATCTGTGCGGGGCCACCGTGACGTGCGCGGCCATCGACCGCTACCCCAGGCCCTACGAGCCGTCGGTCATCACCCTCCGACCGGCGCGCTGCAACGCCCTCCTGGGCACAGACCTCTCGGTCAAGCAGATGTCGGACTGCCTGAGCCGGCTGCAGTTGCCCGTGGACGCCGATGCACACATTCAGGTCGTGGTGCCCTCATTCCGCCCGGATCTGCAGAAGGAAGTGGACCTCATCGAGGAGGTCGCGCGACTGCACGGCTACAACGCGATCCCGACGCGATTGCCGCGCACCGAGACGGTGGCCGGGGGGCGCCGAGCGCCTCAGGAGACCGCCGATGCTGTTCGGGAGACCCTCATGCAGTGCGGCCTCTGGGAGTGCTGGACCTACAGCCTCGTGTCCGCCGATGCCTTCGACCGCCTGGGCTTGCCCGAGGACCATCCTCGCCGGAGGGCCATCGCCGTCTCGAACCCGCTCTCCATGGATGCGATCGCGCTACGGACGACGCTGGCTCACTCGCTCCTGCAGGTGCTGGAGTACAACGTGCGGCGGCGCAACCTGGACCTCGGCCTGTTCGAGGTCGGCCGAGTCTACCTCCCCTCCGACGAGCCCGACCGCGCCGACGAGCGGCTCACCGTGGGCATCCTCCTCACCGGGTCGATCTACGACTCGGCCTGGA
>Ga0315288_10000582_pt1 | contig 46073 bp, 54 predicted proteins | sample YL17G11_20_MG_FD_203454 | JGI IMG/M metagenome (GOLD analysis project Ga0315288, IMG submission 203454) | Sediment microbial communities from Yellowstone Lake, YNP, Wyoming, USA - YL17G11_20 | ecosystem: Environmental > Aquatic > Freshwater > Lake > Sediment | place: USA: Wyoming | collected... | reverse complement strand
ATCCAGGATGATTCACGCAATTATGGCCACTCTCATTCCAAATGCCACAATCTGTTGCAGATATGCCCTGGGTTGAAAAGCCGGCTTTTTCTAATAATGGCAGGTTCTTGTCTGTCTGCTCTAGAATCATTTTTCCGTCATCTACTGAACCTATGTCTTTAACAGAGGTTTCCGCATAGATGCTGCTAATCAACAGCGCTGACGCTATGCTGAACACGACAATTGCAAGAAGGACTTTAAGCTGGGCTGATGCTTTTGAAGACCCGAACTTGTTTAGAACTAACTTTAATCCTTCTTTAGAACCCATTGTATCACCTCATCAAACATAATTGGATTACACCCGTTGAAATATCAATAAATCCCTATTATAAAAAGCTTATCTAAGCGATTTACTACTTTAACGCCACACATATTTAAAAAATGTTTTTATATGGACAATGATTCAAGCTTGGTATGGCATATCTGGGGCAACACATCATAGAAATGGACAAAGCAATCAGGAATTTTCATAACAGCACAGAAAATGTATACAAGTCCATAAAGGAAATTGGTGCCGTTAATCCAGACATAGGTAAACATTGCCATAAATTAGCAGGGCTTTCTGATTTTAATTCGTATCATCACTTCTCCATTAACGAATGCATAAAAGACGCAGAAGCAATAATCAAGATAACGAAGGCTTCTTCAGGAGCCAAAACTTTCCCAAAAGACATTTATTCTAAATTGATTAGAATGGCAGACAATGCATTTATTCTGAAAAATAAGTATTTTGAGCTTATGAAAGGAGTTCTTGTTGTCAGGGATAGGGTAAGGAACCTTGCAGTTGAATTGGGCATAAACGCTAAACCAGAGTTGAAGTTGTTGACTGTTGAACAAAGAAGCACAGACCCGAGTCCAGCCAGTTATTCTTCATCAGGTGAGATGAAGCTAGTCAGCAGTTCTTTGGCAAGAGAACCTGGTTGGGTTGAGCTTTATGTTGCCCATGAATTTGCACACGGCATGCAACCTTTGGCGGCAAAAGCAGCGTACATGCGTCGGTCACAGATACGTTCTTATGCTGATTGGACATCATCACAGATTTGTGGTTTGGCTGTAGATATCAACAAGACTATTAACAAATATAGAGCCTATTTGGATTCTGATTTGAAAAGACTTGGTATCAAACCACCAATTGAATATTTGACTCGTATTGATGCAAATTTTATCTGTAATAATGCATTGTGTTCTTTGATATGGAACAAGCCAAATTTTGGTGTCGTAGAAAATGGTTTTCTAACTTGTATGCGGGAATTCAGCAAACATTTGAAAATATTGAACAGAATCCTTTCGTTTAAGGCAAAAAAAGAAAAATCTGAACAGGTGCTAAACGCCCTGTACAATATAAAAAGAATGCAGAGGAGAATCGCAAAACTTGGAAATGAAACCCATGATATATTTACTGATATTATCAAAAGGAAAGACGAGATTGTAGCCGAATTTTTGGTTGAGCACGTAACTGAAGGATTTGCTTCGGTGATACAATATCTTTATGGTAAAAAGTATAACATACCAATGACCGAACAATCAATCTCTAAAGGGTATCTCCCTGTAGCAACCAGAGCATATACGTTATACTGCAGGAATCCGAATATCTTAAAAGGTGTTTTTACAGGCATGGGTAGTAGCGCAAAAGATTGGGGATTAATAAAACAACGTCTTGGTGCCTTAAGACAAGAATTCTCGAGCATTGATTTTGTTGCCAGATAAAAAAAGAATTAGTTATCTCACTATTTTCTCGATTACAATTCCGCCAATCAGGTAAATAATCAACGAAAATATGTTCCACCATACCAAAAGCATCATTGGCAGGTTAATCAGCAGATACATTGTCAATCCAAATGGTATTCCTGCAACAAGGAACAATATTCCTCCATAGCAAAGGCCTTTCTTTGTTCCTGCCCCAGGGACATTGTCTTTGAACATGCTGTACACTGCTGCAAAGATTACACCTGTTATTATTCCGAACACGATGCTTATAACGTAGAATTCCATTGGTGGTGGTCCTGCTGTCGGCATCATTACTTTACTCCACACTGCAAAATAATCTGGCATTGTGTAATAGTTCATTGTTAAGAACGCTTCAATTGTATGCATAACCTGCGCAATTATTGCAAAAACAATGCCTGCTCCGATGATTCTCTTCCAATCCATCAGATCACCTCACAAATAATCAAAGGAACTGAAATTTAAAAAATTATTCTATCCAGCCGCCGCCCAGAACCAAATCCTTTTTGATGAAAACAGCTATCTGTCCTGGCGAAACTGCCCATACTGGTTTTTTGGGAACAACCTTTACTTTTTCGCCCTCTGGAACAATTTTTACTTTTTCAGGTGCAGTCTTATTGCGAATCAAAACTTCGACATCCATTTCTTTTTTAAGTTTATCAAATGCTACCCAGTTCAGGCCATTGACATAGAAATGTTTCCTGAAAAGTTCTTCTTTAGTTCCAACAATTATCTCGTTCTTTTTTGCATCAATGTCTTTTACATATAGCTTTTCCTGATTCTTCAAACCCAATCCCCTTCGTTGTCCGATAGTATAATGAACAATCCCATCATGTTTTCCAAGAACGTTTCCTTTTGCATCAACTATGTTGCCAGGCTTGCATTTGTTTCCTGTCCATTCTTCTATGAATTCTCCCTTTTCCTTATACAGGAAGCACAGGTCCTGGTTTTCCTGTTTTGCAAAAACCTTAATTTTGTTTAGTTCTGCGATTTTCCGAACTTCATCTTTCGTGTAATCTCCTATTGGAAAAATTAGTTTTGCAAAGACTTTCCGCGGCAGCATTGAAAGAACATATGACTGGTCCTTCTTTACGTCAACCGGCCTTTTCAATTTACCATTTTCAATCCTGGCATAATGTCCTGTCGCAAAATATTCAGCCCCTAGTTTCTCAGCTTCCTCGATAAGTGCCCCAAACTTGATTTTCTGGTTGCAAGGCACGCACGGATTTGGATTTTTACCGCCAAGGCTTTCATTAACAAAGTAGTCTATTGCAGTTTTCTTGAAAAGTTCGCCAAGCTCCACAATATAATGCGGGATTTTTAGCGATTTTGCAACTGCTTTTGCATCATTTATGTCCTTGATTGAGCAGCATTTTGAACCTGGTATCGTTTTCATCGTAATTCCGAATATGTCTGCCCCAGCGTTCTTTAGTAAAAATGCAGCAACCGAAGAATCAACGCCCCCACTCATTGCTACTGCTACCTTTTTCCCCTTGTATCTTGACAAATCGACCTTATCAGCAGGCATAACTTATCTGTTACACCCCTTTTTATTAAGTTTATAGTTACTACTAAATGATGACAAAGACAGAAAGCTTTATAAACCCAGTCTGATTCCTTTAATTTAGAAACCAATTTTCTATGAGGTGCAAATCGTGAATATAAATAGTGCTGGAACCGAAAGCGTTACCTTCCAGATGAGATCTTTTGTAGATGGTAAAGTAAAGAAGAGATACCCATGCAATTGTAAACATTGCAGAGGATTCTTTATGAGCTTTAGCAAGGGTTCTGCAGTTTGTCCTAGCTGTAAAAACGGGAATTGCCAAAAGGCTTAAACAACTAATGGGTTATGTCCAAGGTCAATTTTCCTTTTAGCTAAAGGTATCATGTGTTTTGATTCCTTGTTTTTGCGCATAAAATATTCTGCAATTATTGCCCGTATTACTTCTTGGGGCGAACAGAGCATCCTGTCTTTTTGCTCTGTTTTTAACGCTTCAATCATGTCTTTTGTTACACTCATCTGAAATCTCATAAGGATTACATATAAATACATCTATATATGTATTTCGATGTATTTTGATGGATAAAACTTGTTCAGAACAAAAATTGATTAGCAAGACCTGATTGTATGCGTAACAAGATGAGAAGAAAGGCTTATATATTGTTACTGAATAGTAATAACAATAGATGGTGAACAAAATGCGCGGAAATTTTTGTCATAAGCCTAGAAAGGTAAACAAAGGAGCTAAAGCCAGGACAACAAAAGTCCTGTTCAAACAGGCAAGGCTTGTGCAGGAAAAGAATGCCTACATAAAATCAATCGAAGCCGACATTGACGAAGTCGAAATGTTGTGCGAAGACGACGAGGAAATTATTTCTTATATACGAAGGGCAAAAATGCAGCTCAGGCGTATTGGTGGTAATGGGCTCGACAGGCTTGCTGGCGAAGCTTATGCAAATCGCGTATTGAAAGAGCAGGGTGTTATGCGCGAGGACGGGACCTTTGATACTTACTGGATAAGGACCCTTGCCGCACTTAACCATAACCTTAGCTTCAGGAAAGACACAGCAGGCAAGACTTCTCTGAAAGAGATAGCAGTTCTTTTAACAGCCATACTAGCTCTTGCAGCAATAAGCACAAGTGTGGTTTACAATGAGATGCATCATGACGACAACAGTCACGGCATACCAATGCCTGACGGTGACATCTATGTGCAGGTAAAAGAAAATAATCTCGAAAAAATAGTCACAGTCAGTGGTAACGTAACAGGTGCCGCCGAACTGTCAGGAGTCGAGATAGAACTGCAAAAGGACACGAGTAATGTGTTTAATGAGACACAGGCCTTGTCAGGAAATTCAGGTAAATATAACAAGGAGTTTAATGTAACAACAAAAGAGCCAGGGACATACAAGGCAATAGTAAAAATAACCGACCTTGCGCAAAAAACAAAAGTTCTCAGCAAGGATTTTGTACTTGGTGACCTTAAGCCAGAGATAGTTTCAGCAAGCGTTGATGTTTCTTCAAAAAAAGTGATGATTGCATACCAGGACAAAGACAATCCCGCTGTCGCAGCAAGCGTTGCTATTGTAACGCCAGGAACAAATAAGGTTGTTAATGGCTCGATGTATGATGTTTTTTTGGATCCCAAACAGGTTGGTAACTTTACACTTGACTTCAGCAAGGACGGGCTGCCCGATGGCAAGTACGAGCTGCTCGTGAATATTATGGATGATTCAGGTAAGTTAAGCCTTGAGAAGCGTATTCCATTCGAATTGTCGTCACCTGTCAATAATCCGCCAGTAATCAAATCCTGGGACATAAACTCAGGAAAGAAAATTTTGGATGGCTGGATTAATTATGCTGATGATAGTATTGTAAAAACACTGGTGATTGACGCTTATAACAGCAACGTTGAACTTATAACGTACACCACAGTGACGCCGAACAATCAGAGTGGAAATGCTTCTTTCCAGCTTGACCTTAGCACATTTAAGGGAGATGCAAAAATAAAGGTCAAGGCCATAGATGATACAGGCAAAGAATCAGCATTCCTTGAAAAATTGGTTAACATTCCTAACGGTGCGCCCACAGTCGAAAGCCCAGTATTCTGGTATAACGCTACAGATGATAGCTGGTACGTAATGGCAAATGCAACTGATAAGGACGGATTTCTTGATTATATCCACATTCGGTTATTCAATGCAGATGGCAACGTAACAATCAGTGAAAACTCAAAACCGATGAACGACGAGAAAGGCTCGTATGTTTGTCGCAACCAATTACCGCACGGTGTAAAGGTTTACGTGGAAGTTTGGGCTACTGATAAGGATGGTGCTATATCCGAGAAAAAGTACGACCATTTTATTTCTTAATCTATACTTATATATCAGAAACAGGTTTTTCCCCTTTTTTCGGGAACACTGAATAGAAAATATCTTCTAATGCGCTTGATATGTATTCGTTTGGTTTAAAATCTTCTTTTTTGTGGCATAAAATGCGCGAAGTCAAAACATAAACATCATTTGATTCCATGTTTATGCTGATATACATCCACGGAGTTTCTATATGTTCAGGCCTGATCAACCATATGTTTTTGTCCATCTGCCTTGAAGTCATAGCACGGTGTTGCTGTTCTGCGTATGTATCTCTGATGGCGTCGATAAGTTTTTCAGGCGAGTTTAATTTTCTGTCAAGTTTTAGCTTAAGCTTGACCTGGTTTGTAAATTCCTCTAGGCCAAGCTCACCCTTGGCTGCAAATTTGCCTCTTTCCCCGTCAAGTTCTTTTTCAAGTTTGAATACCATATTTTCATCTTTAAAAATAAAAAATTTAAGCTGCCTGTATTCCTGAAAGTTGCACTAGTCTGTATACTCCATAGCTTGCAAGGAAATCATGTAATTGCATGGGTTTATACTCCTTTTTAGGGCTATAGCCAATGCTTTTAAGGAATTTTTGCCCGTCCCCACCTTTTTCATAAGTTGATTTTAGCCTTGCATCCATGTTTTCAGCTGCCTGTTTAATCTCAGGTGTCATCTCAACTTCCACTTTTTCTTCTTTACCAAATATCCTGTCGAAGAGACCCATATTTGTCACCTCACTACGTTTATATGTTACTACTTAAAAGTGGTATACTTATAAATCTTTCTACTGGCTATTGGCAAAATTTTCAATTCAGCTTTTAAAGCCCCTTAGAATCTGCTTAACCTGGAGAATAAGCTTTTCCTTGCTTGTCTTTTCAACCAGTACGCCCTTCAGCTCCTGCAATCTGCCCTTTATTGCAGTGTACTTGGTAAACATTATTACCGGAACAGAAATCTTCTTTTCACGTAATTCTTCCAGAAGTTTGATTCCCCTTTCAGGCGGTATGTTGTTCTCCATTATCACAAGCATCAGATCATTACTGAACAGTTTTCTGCGAACATCTTCGCCATCTGCAAAAAGGACCATATCAAAGCCAATATTATCCAATTCGCCGTATATCCAATCCCGCCATTCCTGTTCATTGTCCACAATAAGAATGAATTTTTCTCCCACGACTAATGCTAAACAAGACAAATTTATTAACTTGTCCAAAACGAGATGCTTAAATAAACAATGTATAAATTACAGCGACTATCAGCGCAATTAATGCCAATACGACTAACACATGTTTCACTTTTTTCACCTCTGATTTATAAATCGCTTTTGACATATAAAGTTTATAAAGGGGTTATTATTACCTAAAGTATAATATAAAGGGGTGCAAATATGTACATTTTGCGACTTAATGAAAAACCAACAAAAGAAGAGATTGAAGATATAGTGATGGACATAAGAAGAAAAACAGGGCTGTTTACAAACGAAACAGGAAAGCTTGTGGATCCAAAACTTGAGATTCTTGTTTTTGGTTATAAAGGGGAAATTGATGTTAACCCAGATAAACCAATAACTGTCATGGGAATTTTAAACAATAATGGCAAAATACTTTACGAAGATGATGGATACGTATTTGTCGATGTCAACAAAACACACCTTGAGATCAAACCTCCGCTTGGCTTTCCCAAAAAAGTAGACAGGGACATACGTATTGTGCTGTCTGACAAAAAATACTGGAATTCATTTTATCTTGGCGATGAGTGCAGCATAAAATCGATTGTTGAACGAAGTGGCAGTACAATTGTTTACAGGAAAATGGTTGGTGCAGTGTCAACAATAAGAACAAATGGAACCGAGTGTGTTGCATAATGCCAATCAAAGAAAAAGATAAAGGACTTATACGTTTGCGGAATACGCAATACGAATCGCTGCAGCAGTTCTTAGAAGATGTTTTTTATCGGGACAAGAACAAATCCCTTACAAAAGCAGCTAACCAGTTGCTTATGAAAATCTACGAACGCGGTGAATTTGGATTGCGTTCAAAAAACTGGAAAGGCCACATTTCTGAAATTTTTGAGTGTCTGGCTCCAACAATCGAGGATGAGGATGCACTTTTGGTATTGGCAAAAAAACAGTTTGGTGAAAAGAAAGTGAAGCGTGGAGAAAAAGCATACCAGATTATGTTAAAAGAAGCAAACGAAGGAAAAGTAAAGCTTACAGATGAGGAAACAAAATTGCTTGAAAAAATATGCGGCTGGAATGCCCACATATCAAGTTATTATTCTATTGTCAATAAATTACGTGCAATAGGTTTAATAGAAAAAAAGAAAGGGCATTATTTCAAAAGCAGGAAATTTTTTGAACAGCGGGACCAGATAAACACAATGATAAACCAGTTTGAATCGAGCATAAGAACCTCCCGTTAGAGAAAGACATATAAAAGCGAAATCTGTTTTTTGAAACACAATTTACCGTGATGAACAATGAAAACACTGCAAATTTGTTTTGTTGGACTTCCAGGCAGCGGAAAAACAACCGCTATCAAAAAAATCCGGCAAAAAGTCGAACATACTGATGAAAACATAGAGATTTCTTCTTTTAAGCAGGGAGATGCACTTGTTTATCTTCTTGACGCAAAATACGACCCAAGAAACATTAAGCCGCTCCTTGCAATTATGCACGAGGCTGATGCCTGTGTTTTTTGCATTTCAGGACAAGAAGGGATAAAGCCACAGCTTGGCGAACTGATAATATTGTTGGATTATGTAAAGATAAACAACGGGATAATCCTTATAACAAAAACAGATTCAACTGATGATGTTGATGCATTAAAAAACCAGATTAAGCGGATACTTGCCCAATCTAGTTTAAAAAATGCGGAAATTCTTGGAACATCTTCGCTGATAGACGAAGGATTTACTGAATTGCGCGAAGAAATAGTAAAACTTAACCAGAAACACCGTGATGCTGCAGGAAAATTCAGATTACCTGTCGAATCTGTGGTCGAATCAAAAGGTATGGTCAGCGTTAATGGCGTTGTTCTTAGCGGTTCTGTAAAAAAATATGACAAGACAGTTTTGATGCCATGGGGTAAGGAATTCATCGTTCAGGATGTCCTTGTTGAAGGGATTCCAGTAGGACAGGCAAAAATCGGAGACCGCGTGACTATTCTTTACAAAGGACTTTATTATCACGATGTTCAGACAGGAGATGTTTCTTCAGTTGAAGGCGTTTTCCACAAAGGGAAAAAGTTAAAGTTTGAACTTCATATCAATGCGTTCTTTAAGGATGATATACGCCCTGAGACTGAAGTACAGTTAAATATTGGTTTACAAACACTTCCAGTTACAATAACAAGAATAACAAAAGACAATGCCGAGGTCGGAAGAGCAACAACAAACGAGAAAGTTGAAGTTGAAGTTGAATCAAAGCTGCCGTTTGCATTTGAAAAAGGGCAGCAGTGCATTGTTTACAATCCTGAAGCGCACTGGCGCAGCATCAAAGTTGTCGGTGCAGGAACAATGAAGGAAGGCGCATAATGTCTGATTTTGGTATAACATTGGGTTATGACCAGGACAAATGTTCTATATGCAAAAATGTTAAAGAAATCAGGATTGTTTATTCTCGAAAACAAAAGAAAATAGCGAAAGTCTGTGATGTCTGTGTTGACGAACATAAGGAAAAGACAGCGCAGCAGATAATTGATGAGTTCGGCAAAAAGACCACTGAAAAACACATCAAGATTCTTTCAAGAAAACAGCTCGAAAAATCAGGATTTGAATTGACCGGAAAGAAAGATTAAATCGCTTTTTCTAATTGTTTTAATTTCTCAGAATTTGTTTCAAACATTTCATTTGCCAGCTTAACAATCGAATCCCAGTTTCCTACAGCCTTTACAGGGACAATCAGCTGGCAATTGCCCTGGAGCTCGATCATTACTTTCTCTTTTGCTATTGTCTGGATTCCTCCTCTTTTGATGCCGAGTTTCCGCGCTGTTTCAACAAAATCTTTTGCCGATTCAACATCTTTTGCAGCAACATGCAGTATAAATGGTTCAAACTTGAACCAAAGTGTCTTTTTTCCGCTATGTTTCTTGACCGCAGTTTCTGCTTCATTGGCATTAATTTTTCTATGCCATTTCCTGTAGAAATTTGATTCTTTTTTGTTGCCTTCAAATTCAAGCAGCACTATTCTTCCAAAACAAGAAGAAGTAGAAACAAGATTCTTGTTTTTGTTTATTCTGCTTAAGATAGGAAGCACTGCCTTGTCAGCTTCTCCGCATGCTGCTGCTTCGCTAAGCTTCTTTTCTTTTTCACGCTTGAAATTTTCCCAGTTCAATGCCTTGCCTCTGTAGTTTAATGGGTAGTAAAACCGCCCTTATGTGGGATTTTGCGTTCCATCTCTTTCTCGCTACGTTCAACCTTCTGGAAAGCATTTACTATCCCAGGCACAGGTTTTTTGAGTTTTTTGCACAGTTTTGCTATATCCGAAGCTATAGTGTGCCCTTTTCTTATTAGATCATCAGCAGCTTTCACTTCTATTGCAGCTTCTACAAATTTTTTTACATCCTTTGTTACGAACAGTGCCTGCGCCCTTTTCTGATGTGCTATTATTTTTCCGCCAACATCCTGTAGCTCCCTAAGTGCTAGGTCATATTTTTCTTCATCTGATTTAAAAAAGATTCCCATAACAATAATAAATAAACCAAATTTAATAAGGCTTTTTATCTAGAAAACAAAACTGTTTCCTTTTGTGCCCATCATGTTTCCATCCAATGTTATTGTGCACTTTAATGTTCCGCGCTTCTTTTGTTCTTTCCTGAATGAATCCCATTTTTCGATATTAAATACACATTCTATTTTTGCCTGTTTTGTATCTTTTTCAGATTCAACAAAAGGGAACAAACCTACCAGCAGCTGGAAATATCTTCGCGCTGTTTCTTCGTCATTTGTCTGTAAGATTGTACCTTCATATTCAGAGAATTTTATCTGGAACTCTTCTGTTATGATTGTTTCATAGAAGATTCTGTCCATCGCACCGCCGACGAACATTTCTCTTTTTAGTTCATCAGTATTCATTTTGGCGTTTGCTCTTTTTGAAATGACTTTTGTTTTACCGTCAAATATCCCTCTCATTGAGAAATCATAATCCTTTTGCGGCGATATCCTGTTAATGACTTCAAAAACACTCCACAGACTTGGGACACCTGAAAGTATCTTAATTGTCTTTCCGCTTATCGCAAAGCCAAATGCCTTTGAAGTAACGCCATCTGGCAGGGTTTTTACCAGCTCTTCAGCCTGTTTTCCAGGGTTGCCTCTTATTATTTCCTTAACTGCAGTTGAATAATCTCTTAAGCTTAGTTCACTCATTTTCTCACCATCTTGCTGACGACCAGAGCTCCATATTCAGGCTCATCAAAATTAAGTATGTGGTTCTTTGTTAATATCTTTTGTGCTTCTTCAACTAATTCGCCACCCATAAAGCAACCAAAGCACGGGATGTTTGTTTCGTGGTGGAACTTTGTAAAAATCTGAGCAACCTTTGATGGCTGTGTCATTTCCTGCGGAGTCAATATGCAGAAAACAAAATCCAAAAAGTCCTTTTTATGCTTGAGTATGTTAAACACAGCTTCATATCTGTCTGGCAGCGCATCTCCGACAATGTCCACTGGATTGTTATGGCTCCAGTGTTCAGGCAGGACCTTGTCCATTTCCTCCAAAACTTTTTTTGGAAGCTGCACTATTTGCAGTCCACGTTTTTCAAACGCATCGCTTGCAAGAACACCGGGCCCTCCAGCATTTGTGACTATGATTCCGCGTTTTCCTTTTGGAGCTTTTTCATGCACAAAATATTTTGCAACTTCAAATAGCTGGTAAAGTGTCTCGACCCTGATTATTTTGAACTGCTTGAAAATACCGTCAAAAATTCTGTCTTCTGTTGCAAGTGCTGCTGTATGTGAAAATGCAGCTTTTGCCCCGCTTGCAGTGCTACCTGCTTTCAAAACAATTATTGGTTTCTTCAGTTCTTCAGCAGCCTTAAGGAAACGTCTTCCGTCCTTCAGGCTTTCAATATACAAACACACGGCCTTTGTTTTTTCATCATTCTTAAGATAATTTAGGATATCTGTAAAACTCACATCTGCCGCATTTCCGATTGATATAAAAGAACTTAAGCCGATGTTATTTTTTATTGCCCAGTCAAGTATTGCAACACCCAATGCCCCGCTTTGTGAGACAAAAGAAATCCCTCCCACATCCGGTATTTTGTTGAAAAATGAGGCATTTAGTTTTTGGTATGGCATTATTATCCCAAGACAATTTGGCCCGAGCACTTTGATGTTTCCCTCTCTTGCGATTTTGATTACTTCCTGTTCAAGCCCAACATTGCCAGATTCAGAAAATCCCCCAGAGACTATTATTGCAGCTTTTATCTTTTTCTGTACGCATTCTTTCATTACCCCAGGAATTGCAGCTGCAGGAATTGCGAATATTGCCAAATCAACATCGTTTCTTATATCCAGCACCGATGCATACGCTGTTTGCCCCATTATTTTTTTTGATTTTATGTTGACAGGATAAACTTTTTTTCTGCCGCGGATAAGATATTTGAAAATACTGTGCCCGACCTTTCCCCTGCTGTTGCTCGCGCCAATCACTGCAATCGACCTTGGTTCGAACAATTCCTTAAGCTCCATGATTCTATCAAACAACCCAATATATTTATTAATATCTCTTATGTTGATTCCATTATGAAAGGTAAATTCATAGTAATTGAGGGCGCTGATTGCACCGGTAAGACAACCCAGGCAGAACTTCTTGTGCAGAAACTTAAATCGCTGGGCAAAGATGTGGTATACCTCGAGTTCCCTACTTATGAAAAAACACCAGGCGGGCAGACAGTAACCTGGTATCTCGAAGGAAAATTTGGTGATTTGGAACATGTTCCTCCTGAAGTAGCCTGCTTAACATTTGCCTTGGACAGGTACCAGTTTGCAAAAGAGAATCAGAACCATCTAAATCAGGGAAAAATCCTTATCGCAAACCGTTATACCCAGTCAAATATGGGGCACCAGGGCGGCAAATTTAAAGGGCCAGAACGGATTAAATTTATAGACTGGATAGAAAAAGTTGAATCGCGGATGCCGCAGCCAGAGATTGTTGTGTATCTTGATCTTCCAGTTGAGATTTCTCAAAAGCTTAAGCAAAAACGTGGCGATACAAAAGGCGCAAAAAGCAAGGATATCCATGAAAAAGATATCCAGCACCTGAAAGATGCGCGCGAATGTTATCTTGAAACAGCAAAGCGAAAGGGTTGGATACTGATTGACTGCAAGCAAAAAGGCAAAGAAGACATAAGAAATATAGATGATATCCACAAGGAAATATTTGATAAAATCAAAGAAATGATTTAAAGTGCAGGTCCTGCAAGGTGTAATACTGTTATTATTATCATTACAATTATCACGAGTACTACAACGTGCCATGGAGAAATATTGATCTTACTGTGGTACTCATCGTAGTACTGCATTATTCCCCCAGAGCTTGAAGGTAATCTTACCTTTCCATCTTGAGCCATGCAAATCACAAAAAAAGAGTCACTTAAAAATCTTTCTAAACGCAGTTACAGGAAGCGACAAGTTCGTCAGAAGTTGTGTTTAGTACATTTGCGGAATAGTCCAGGTAAGTTTTGTATTGTGCTTTTTGTCCAAGTTTGTTGTATTCACAGATTGCATTACAGTTCTTTTCAAACCTATAACTGCAGTCTTCTTTGATGCACGCTGGTTTTGTTACAACTCCCTGCCCTGAAATCTCTCTCCAGTCAAATGGAGCGCAAGTGCTGTTAGCGCAACGCTCGCTCATCACAGCGTCAATCCGCTGGGAAGTGTTCATGTTTACTGCAATAAAATTAGTTGAACCTGGGCAGCATATTGTGCGGGCGAAGGTACAGTCCTCATCTATTTTGCATGTAGTATCTGGGTTTATTACCTTGGGTTTATAGTAAATTGTGAACACAAATAGAACTATCATTACAACAAGTATTGCCAACCTCACCATTTTCATAAAATATAGTATTCCGGATTAGAATAAAAAAGTATGGGTGGCGTATAGCTCGTCTTTTGTAGCTGCTCCACAACAGTTCACCTCAGGTTGCTTCATTGAACAGCATGGTGACATTTGACTAAGCGCCTAATCGAAACAATCGAGACGATTGCTTCTTGATGGCTTGCACCATCCAAGCTAGCGATTTCACTCAATTCCTTGCAAATTCAGCCTTTCAGCCTCATGATGCACAAAGATTGATTTTTTTCTGCGCCAGAGCTCTCCATTTCTGGAGCCACATTACTGTGGTGGACATAGTGGTGGACGAACTTCCTCACTTCACAAAGAAGCGTTGGTCACCCAGCCACCCATCATTACTATATAAAATGAAGTATTTATAAGTCTTTTCTTCAAACCACAAGGTATATAAATAGTGTAAGTATTACACTAAGTAAGTGTAATAAGCACACTAAGAACGTGTATAAACGACACGAAGCGAGAGGGTGAAGAAAGATGAAAAAACCACAATCCGGAATTATTCCCGAAGACAGGCTTGGAATCGCCACAGACCTGTATCAGCTTACGATGGCGAACGGTTATCTTGCGATGGGCAAAGAAAAAGAAATCGCAACATTTGATTTGTTTGTCCGAAATCTTCCAAAGAACCGTTCGTATCTTGTTGTAGCAGGATTAGAACAGGCACTTCATTATCTTACGAATGTAAGGTTCACAGAAGAGGATGTTGAACTACTTAAACAAAAGCCGGATTTCAAGAACACAGATGAAAAATTCTGGGACTATCTTCGCAACTTCAAATTTACAGGCGATGTCTGGGCAATGCCAGAAGGCACAATTGCTTTTGGCAATGAACCGCTTATGACTGTAACTGCACCAATCATTGAGGCGCAAATAGCTGAAACTTACCTGCTTACTTGTTATAACCATCAGACAAAGATTGCCTCAAAAACAGCGCGCTGTGTTGAAGCTGCAAAGGGCAGGGCAGTTCTGGAATTTGGTATGCGAAGGACAGATATTGGCGCTTCAGCAAGAGCTGCACGCGCAGCTTATGTTGGAGGTGCAATTGGTTCCTCAAATGTTGTTGCTGAGGCCCTTTTTGGAGTTCCTTCTTTTGGAACACATGCTCATTCTTGGGTAATGAGCTTTGACAGCGAAGAAGAGGCATTCGCAGCATATTTCAAAGTTTATGGCGAACATACAGTTGCGCTTGTTGATACTTATGACACTTTGGAAGGTGTGCTTACGGCAGCAAAGCTTCCTGGTGAAATAAAAGGGATAAGGCTTGATTCTGGCGACCTTGTCGCACTTAGCAAAGAAGCAAGGAAAATTCTTGATGAAAATAGAAGTAAGAACTGCAAGATATTTGCAAGCAATGACCTTGATGAGTACAAGATTGAGGATTTACTTAGCAAAGGAGGACAAGTTGATATTTTTGGCGTCGGAACAATGATGACCCTTTCTGCTGACGAACCTGCGCTTGGCGGTGTTTACAAATTAGCAGAGCTTGTCAGGGATGGGGTTGCAATCCCAAAACTTAAGCTGAGCAAGGAAAAATGCACTTATCCAGGAAAGAAGCAAGTTTACAGGAAATACAATGACCTTGGCGAATTTGAATATGACATAATTGCATTGCGTGGCGAACTTGACAAACAGAAAAAATTATATGAAAAATATGATGATGCTGGCAGACTTGAAGCGCTTCTTGTGCCTATGATTGAAAAAGGAAAACTTGTGTATGGACTGCCTGAACTATGGGAGATCAGAGATCGCACTATTTGCAATATAAAAGATCTTCCAGATAAATATCGCAGGACAAAAGCTGACCACAGCTATCGTGTGGATATTTCTCCAAAACTCGATGCTCTGACAAAAAAGACAGCCGCAAAATATGGGGGTGTTAAGAAATGTTGAAACACTACATAGAATTTTTGTATCCAGGAATATTTGCTGCAGAAGGCAGCGCCAAGGAAGTTAGCAGCAGGGATCCTGATAAAATAAAAATACCGGAAAATTGTCATGGCTTTAGATTTTATGACAGGCAGGAAACCGTAGCAGAAGATGGGGAAACCCTGTCAGGCGAGCCAAAGAATTATTCTGGAGTATATTATCGTGGGCGGGCAATGACTCTCGAAGATGTTAAACGTGAATTGCCTAACCCATGCAATCTAATCGAAAATATGGAAGGCAATGGCTTGAAGAGAGTTGTACGTACAATATTTGGGAATTTCTACCCGCTTCAAGATCTTGACCAAATTCTCGATGAAGACGATATTAAGAGGGTGAAAAAATGAACTCAAAGAAATTGTATAATATACTAAAGGAAACAACACAAGTTTACCGAAAGGGAGAAGAAGTTCAAGAAAGGGAAGCAGGCAATGTCAAAGTTACAGAAATTTTTGGTTACCCTCACACTTCAGATGCACCCGAAGAGTCTACATATGAAAAAGTAGACATGATTTTTGTTGATGTTTTAGTTGACAAAGTCAAAGCAGCAAAACGAAAAGAAGAGTTAGAACGCATTTTAGCTGATTATCCACAACCAGAAAGACTTGCTGGCGGCCCAAGCTATATTGAACTTTCTCCAAACTGCGGCTTAGAACAGGAAGGCGGTTTGAGATTAATGGCCCTCGGTAAGGTTCTAGGTCTTTGGGAAATAGTAAACGGGAAAGTTTTGGGTACTAACGACGAAGAAGCTCTAATCTTAGCTGGAAACGGTTTTATTATGATAACCGGCTATAAGGCGGCGAGAAAATGAAAACAATATTTTTTGATGTTGATACGCAAGCCGACTTCATGTACAAAAAGTGGTTTATTTCACCTGAAAAAGAAGTGAAGGGTGCATTGTACATCTCTGGTGCAGAAGAGATACTCCCGGCGCTGAAAAAAGTGATTGATTATGCGAGAGAAAAGCATTTTCCGATAGTCGGAAGCGTAGACAAGCATTTTGGCACTGAAGACTACAAATCTAGGGAAGGAGAACTCAAAAGATGGGGCGGCCCATTTCCCGACCATTGTATGAATGGCACGTTGGGTCAAGAAAAGATAGACGAAACTTCTGTTATAGACCCGACTTCAGGATGGAAGGGACAGATGTTGGGATATCTCCATTTGACACATCCTCATTACCTTGATGGCAAGGTCAATGAAGAGCTGCTTAAGAGACATGCTGACCAAAGCACATTCAGTCTGTTTTTTGAAAAGCAGAGCTATGATGTATTCACGAATCCTGCACTTGAACGATTTTTGGAAATAGCTGGAGTTGAACGCGCGATAGTTTATGGTGTAGCCACCGATTACTGTGTAAAAGCCGCAGCAGTTGGAATGGCGAAGCGCGGAATTGAGGTCTATGTTCTGAAAGATGCAATAAAAGCAATTTCACCTGATACTGAAAAGCAGGCATTAGAAGAAATGAAAAATGCAGGAGTGAAATTTGCTGAGTTCAAAGATTTAGATAGTATACTGGAAGGCGATAAAAAATGAAACTGCATGAGGCAAGAAAACTTTACATAGAAAAGAAAGGGGATATTTTTGAAGAAACATGTCCGTCAATCGATTCACTTGTGGATTTTATTAAGGAAGAAACAAAATATTTTGACTATCATGAATGTAACTATCATAATTTTAATGTAGTTGTAGGACTTAGCGGAGGTATTGATTCTGCAGTTATTGCTGCATTGGCTGTCAAAGCACTGGGTCCAGAAAAAGTTCATGGTGTAATGATGCCTTCTTCCACTAACGAAAACATAGACCTTGAATACGCTGAGAAACATGCTAAGCAGCTTGGCATAAAATATGACGTTGTCCCAATAGGAAAAATTGAGGACGTATTTAACAGCACTGAAGGATATTTTGAGACAGCAAATCAGAAGGGCAACATGAAAGCAAGGACAAGGATGATTATTCTTTATGACAAAGCCAGAAAATTGGATGGGCTTTTTTTGGGTACAAGCAACATGTCTGAGTTCATGACAGGTTATTTCACAAAGTTCGGGGACGGTGCAGCAGACATTGAAACAATAGTACAACTCTACAAGACTCATGTCAGGCAAATCGCAAAAAAACTGGATGTACCTGAAGAAATCATAACCCGAAAACCCACCGCAGGACTGTGGAAAGGACAGACAGACGAAGGAGAACTTGGCATCGACTATGTTACACTCGACAAAATACTAATGGGCAAGGAGCTTGGTTTTGACTGTTATGACATATCAAAATACACGGGCATTCATGACAAAACAGTATCGAATGTTCTAAAAATGATTGAGAAGAGCAGGCACAAGCGAAAACCAGCGCCAGAACCAAAGTCAAAGTTTATTGATATCGTAGCAGAAACCCAGGATTTGAATCGCGAAAATTATATGCTTGGCGACTACGACCGCATACTTGACGAGCTGACAAGCAAGGAAAAATGCAAACAGCACATTTTGAACATATACGATGACAACGCATGGAACTGGTACTGCTTCAAGGGAGGTTATCCAAGCGAGGAATTCGGAAACATTTATTACTGGCTTCTTGAATTCGAACAGAAATTCCCAAAGGACCTTGAGCCTTACGTGACGAATTTTGAGGATGCAGTCATAGAGATAATCGCTGACAAGGAACTTTTTTTCAAGAAGGTAAAGTATGGAAGCGAGCACACGATTAGCGAATACGTTGGGACAATCTTGTCATCCAGCATATCAGATGATATCATGACAGGCAAAAAACGAAGCAGGAGCATCAAGAGCGGAAGGTTCGCAAAAAAACTTTCTGAAACCATAAAGCTTGATGACATTATTGCTGGAACAATCGAAAAGGGCAGCGAGGAATTTTCCCACCAGCTGCACCTGCTGAACTGCCTGCACAGGGTTAAGACATTCAATGAGCCCGGACTTGAGTTCTGGCAAAAAGCAGAAAAAATCGGTTTCAAACCTTCAAAATCAACGGGAGAGGTTTTCCTTGAAGCGCTTATGGATTCTGGCGAGCTTGGATTCAAGGACGGAAAAATAGTGAAGATGGGAAAATACAACTTGGACGTGGATAAGGGTGAGAAAAATGGTTAGAGGAATCTTCATTGGCAGGTTTCAGCCGCTGCACAATGGACATGTTTCTGTTATTGAGAACGCAATGTTTGAGGTAGACGAACTTATAATCGGGATTGGCAGTTCACAGTTCGGTTATACAAAGACAGATCCGTTTACGCTTGATGAAAGGATAAAGATGATTGAAAAAAGTGTGAAGGGCAATTACAAGATAGTTCCAATACCTGATGTTGTTGATTATCCTGCTTGGGTAAAACATGTTGAACAGCGTTGCCCAAAATTTGATGTGGTCTATACCGGCAGCCCAATAACGCGAGATTTGTTCAGACAAGCAGGTTACGATGTAAAAGAAATTGAGTTTAGCTCAAATATTTCTGGAACCGAAGTAAGAAAACTGTTATCTGAAAAAGTACGCAACAAATGGCAAAATGCGGTTCCGCAAGGTACATTAGAAGTTATTTTGGAATGTAACGGTGAAGACAGATTATATTATCTGCATGAGAACTACAAATATCCAAAAGCAACACTTACTGTTGATGGCGTCATTGATTACAATGGAAAAATTGTTCTGATAAAACGAGGTGCGCCTCCGTTCAAGGGGATGTTTGCAATTCCTGGAGGACATGTTGATACTGGAGAAAATGTTGAGAAAGCAGTCATCCGCGAGATAAAAGAGGAGACAGGACTTGAGTTTAAAATAAAAGGTTTCCTTGGTGTATATTCTGAACTTGGCAGAGACCCGCGCGGATACTATGCGACAAATGTATTTTATGGCGACGGCAGCGGCGAGCTTAGGGCAGGGGACGATGCAGCAAGTGTGTTTGTCTTTGGTGCAAATGAACTGCCAGAAGAACTTGCCTTTGACCACAAAAGAATACTTATTGATTACCTGAAAACTGTTGGGAGTGATAAACAATGATTGAATTATACTATGCAGAACATAAAGTTCACAAGAAAGAACTTGAAAAAGTCAAAAAAGTGATAAACAGATACCAGCGCAAGATAGATTTTGACTTTGTTGTTGCATACGGAGGAGATGGAACATTCCTTTCTGCTCTGAAAAAATTTGAACCAAAACCCGTTCTTCCAATCGCAAAATCTGATTCAGTGGGATTCCATTCTGACAATAAAGATGATGCAATCAAAGAGTGCCTCGAAAAAATTGTGGATAACGAGTTTGAATTGGAAAATGTTGCACAGCTTGAAGTCCGCGTTAATGGCAAAGTTGTTGGTAATGCCGTAAATGATGCTTATGTCAAGGCAAAATTTAAGACAATAGATTACAAAGCAGAGCTTTATTCAGATTCATTTAACGTACGCGGAGATGGATTTATTGTTTTCACACCCTTTGGCTCGACTGGCTACAACCTTTCTGTTAATGGGCCAAAGATTGATGCAAAGGCAAATGTGATTGGTTTTTCGCAGATAGCGACTTGTTCTTATAACGATTCGCGGTCCTACATAGTTCCTGACAGCTATGACATAACCGTGAAAATAAAACGTGGAATTGGATTGCTTTACCTTGATGGAGAAGAGCCGATTACAGTGGAAGTTGGTGATAAGATCGTTTGCAGAAAGGGGGAAAGTTTTGCACAGCTAATTCGTGTAAACAAGAAACCGCTTTCAGAAAAGCTTTTTATCAAATGGCAGGAACAGCTGAAACAAGGTTTATAAATTGTGTAACTGTTACACTTACTCATGGAAAAAGGTGAGAAGAAATTCTTGAAAGAGTACGACATCTCGAAATTTGAAAGGCCTTCAGTTACTGTTGACCTAGTTATATTTACAGTGATTGACAATGAACTTAAAGTGCTACTAATCAAGAGAGGGATGCCGCCATTCGAGGGATATTGGGCGCTGCCTGGTGGATTCATACGGATAGACGAATCGCTGCGTGAAGCTGCGCGCAGGGAACTTAAGGAAGAAACAGGAATAAACCCAGATGAATTTTATCTTGAACAGCTTTACACTTTTGGTGAACCAAAACGTGACCCTCGAACAAGGGTAATCACTGTCGCTCATTATGCTCTTGTTGACAGCAAAAAAATAAAGCCGCATGTTACAGGAATGGAAGAAATCAAGGCTGTGCAGTGGCACCATGCTCATGATTTGCCGGAAAAACTTGCATTTGACCACAAGGACATAATAAATTATGCAATAACCCGCCTGAAATATAAGCTCGAATACACTGCAGTTGGACTTGAGCTGCTATCAGAATTTTTTACACTTACTGATTTGCAAAAGCTTTATGAGGAAATCCTTAATGAGAAACTTGACAAGCGCAACTTCAGGAAAAAAATATTTTCAATGGATATAATCGAAGCAACAAAACAATTTAAGAAAGGCGGACACCGTCCTGCACTGCTTTACAAGTTCAAGAAAGCAAAACCGTCAATTTCTACTTTTAAGAAAACAAAGTTCGAGCAGCACTAACACTGGTGTTCTGCAAATAGCAGAATGTATTCTGCTGCTTGCTTGCCCGATTCTATGTTATGTACAATACATTTCAGGTCTATATCGCTGTCATGAATTTTTTGTGCAGCGCCGCCAGTGCCCCTAATTGGGATTACACCCTTTAATTTGTTATTACTTGCGTTTTTAACTGCAGCGCCCCATTCAAAATAAGTTAAGTCATTGCCACCAAGAATAATTATGTAATCAGCTATGCCGACTAGACTTGTACATTCATCTCCCCACATACTTTCGGTTTGTGTGGGCGGTGGTGGCATAAAAAATATTGCTTCAGGTGATTCGTAGTCTTTTATACAATCTCTTCCGCAAAAAGGAAGAACAACAATCTGTTTTAAGTTATATTTTTTGGACTCATTGTGTGTTATCCTAGGTACTCCAGCTGCATCTCCGCCATATACAATACCAATCCTCTTTTCATTTCCTAAACGAGAATTAGCAAGTGCTTCGATTGACTCTTTAATAGCAGTTTCTATCTTTTGGTATGTCTCTCTAAAATGAGGGTTATCCTGATTTCTGTCCATGTAAGAAGCATATCCTGTATAAGCTACTATTATCTCTAGACCAAGTTCTTCTTTTATTCGGTTTAACTCAGTTTCTGGTTTTAACTTTTGAAATGGACTTGTCATTCACTTATCACTCTTCATCTTTAGGTGTTTTCGGGCAGTCTTTTTTCCCGCACTGTTCCTCGTAACAAATGCCTTTTTCCCTCCAGCCAGCACGCTGTTTCATTTTTGCTTCTGAGCATCCAGGAGAAAGTTTGTATGAATTCCTTCCATTGACAATGACACAAAGCAGGTTATTGTCCCTTTGCCTTGAGTATTTTGATAGCATGATTTTTACTAAGGTACCCCAGTCACCAAGATTGAGATTATCTGAGATTTCAGTTGCAGTGAAAAGCTGCTCCTGATTTTTTTCAAGATATGTATTGATGATTGGTGCAATCACGTTGTAAAAATATGTTCCCATTATTGCACTTGCTTTTGGATTGAACCCATACAGGTCAATAAATGTCTGCTTTGGGATAAGTTTTTTTTCTTTTTGGAAACGGTTCTTGAAATATGTAGCTGTTTCCTCTTTGCTTAAACCTTCTAAATCAAATTCAATCTGTTTTGCTCCACCATCTAGGGATTCTTCAAGAGTTTGCATTGTACCACTTTAGCTGTTTGGGTTTTCCAGCATGCTTAGGAACATCCCGTAATATTCTGCGAGACATTCTGGCGCTGAACGCGCAATCTTTAATGTCCCTTCAGTCAGTTCTCTCCTCATAACAGCATCTGTCGCACGTTCCATCAAATGCAGATAAGTGCTAAGAACATCAGGAACTTTTTTTTCAACTTCAGCTACACAGTCAGAAACACGCTCTCTCATCGTGTCATTTTCTAAGCAATACATTATTGAAACAAACCTTGTTACTGCATCAGGATTTTTTTTCGCAATTCTTGTTGCAGCTATCGCGACAATGCCGCGGCTAGAACTCATTTTTTCAAAAAGCTCAGAGAGCCTTTCCTGATCATATCTCTTAAGGAGTTTTATCTCATCTGCGTTTAGATATTTTTCAAGTGCCACTTTATACACCCCGGTATACTTATTTTATATATTATTATTTGATCTATAATTTGGTGTAAAACCAAATTTGCGCGCAATCTTTGATAATTTTTTTGCGATTTGTTTGTATTCATCCATCCCATCTGGAGGAGGTATCCCGAATTGCATTGTAACTTTTTCTTTTGCAAAATTGAATATGATGCAGTAATTGTCTTTTTTGTCTGAAGAACTTGTTACTTCGAATCTGTAAGCTTCAGCATATGCGCCGTCTATGCTTAAAAATTTAGGTATCTGTGGTATTTTTTCGCTGCTTAGATTGGAAACTTCAGCCGAAACAACAAAGCTATCTGGCATAAGTTCCTTTTCAAGCTGTCCTGCTCGTTCAAGCAGTTCAGGCAGGATTTTGCTGCTATAACCTTGAATGAATGCATAATAGTTAAGTTCCATTTTAAGACCTGTTGCCTCTTTCAATTTTTGTTTTAGAGAACGTCTTTTTTTATTACGGGATCTTCTTTGTACTCCCCAATCTCTAGCATCGTAAATTTTTTCATCAGGTTCTCCCTCATTGGGCATGACTACGTAATGTACTTGTAAGTCAACTTGGTCCCAGCCCATCAATTTGGTTACCTGATTAAGATAAGTCTTTATATCGCCTTTATTTTTCATAGCAACCCCTACGTCACTAGTAGGTAGTAAATAATTTAAGTTTATAAGGATTTCTATGGGCGATGATACGTTTTCTTTATTCGCGCTATGCCATTAATTTTCTTGATTATTTTTGCAACCGACTTTCCAGTCAGGTGTTTCCACTCTCGATCATTTGCTATTGCATCCCTTATTTTTGTTGCAGAAACTGTGCCTACCCGCCTGATTCGTCGAATCCCTACTTTATGCTTTATTTTCCTGATTATTATTTCCTTGTCAGTGTAAAGCACATCAAATTTCGGGCAAACCTCAAACAGTTTCTTTACTGATTCGGAAAAAGATTTTGTGGTGGGAACAAGAACAATCTTAACCCGCTTTAATTTTTCTTCCCTTAGAAATGCCTCGAACATCCTTTTGCGCTCGCTGCCGCTGAAAGGGTTGCGTTTCTCATTTTTTGTTGTTGATTCGCCAATTGCGATAACAAGCAGATCAACCTCGCCAAGTATTTTCTTTACAAGGTTCATATGTCCGTTATGAGGCGGATTAAATCTGCCCCAGTAAACGCCTATCATCATAAGTATACATCGTACTGAATTTAAAAAAGCTCGCGCAAGCCTTTTCTTTAGAAAAGAAAACCATTAGGAAAAGAAACCTGCTTACGCTAAGCATCATACATTTTTCTTTAGGATAGGTTTCTTTTTTAAAAGAAAAGTATAAAGAAAGCTCACGCTACTTCTTTTAATTAATGTTTTCTTTTTAAGAAAAAATTAAGAATGGTGTCGTACATAGGAGAATCAATAATAGGCTAAAGCGATTAGTAACCGCGGACTGCTCCTTACGGAATTACATCCCGGTCCTATCAACGCAGTCTTCTACTGCAGCTTCATAGGTGACTTTTTTTACGAAGGGCTTCGACCTTAGATGCGTTCAGGTCTTATTCCTTAGCGCGTGGCTGCCCAGCTTTTGCCCTGTCGGACAACTGGTTCACTAGAGGCGCCGATTCTGTGTTCCTCTCGTACTAACAGAACCTTCCACTCAGTCACCATGCAGTTCCACTAGATAAAAACCATACTGCCTCACAGCGTATTGAACCCAGCTCACGACCCCCTTTAACCGGTGGACACCCGTACCCTTGGCTGCCTACAGAAAATTTCGTAAACATTTTCATGTCCGCGAAAAATTTTGCTGCACAGCCAGGATGGGAGGAGCCGACATCGATGTAGCAAGCCGCCAAGTCTATATGAGCTATCGTTGGCGACAACTCTGTTACCCCCAGGGTAGCTTTTCTGTCATCACAAGCCCTCAATGAAAAGGACTTTGTGGTTCGCTAAGCCCGACTTTCGTCCCTGTATCCTTTGTTGTGCGAGATACAGTCAAGCCAACTTTTGCCTTTACACTTTTCACCGGATTTCTGACCCGGTTAAGTTGACCTTTGGGCGCCAGTGATATCTTATCGCCGGCGTGCCACCCCAGCCAAACTATCCACCAGTACGTGTCTCACAAGTTTAATCCTGCGGTAAGCAACTTAAACCCTAAAGGGCAGTGTTACACTTTCGAGTAGACTGAACCTAACGGCCCAGCCATAACCTCTACTGCCTACTCTATACTCCAAAATTTAAATCACAGATACTGGCTATAGTAAAGCTCCTGGGGTCTCTTCATCCCAATGGAACTCTCTGGCCTTTGCACCAGAATAGTATGTTCGCGAGGTTTAAGTTAGGGACAGTAGGAATCTTGTTACGCCGTTCGCAAAGCCATCAATTAAATGGCAAGGCATTGCGCTTGCTTAAGAAGGTTACAGTTACCTCCGCCGTTTAACGGTCTTTATACCCTTTGGAAAGGATTTTCGGATACCGTCACTGGGCAGGCGTCGCCGATTGTACAAGTCATTTCTGATTAGCAATCAGCTATGTTTTTGGTAAACAGTCCGATTCCCCTAGTCACTGAGACCTGCAACAACAATTCATTAAAATCACTGTCGCAGGTACCCCATCTCCCGAAGTTACGGGGCTATTTTGCCGAGTTCCCTTAACTTAGTTATCCTCACACGTCTTAGCCTTCTAAGCTCGAGCCACCAGTCCCGGTTCTCGGTACGATCATCTGGAATCCTTCTCTTACAACTTTTCACGGGCACTAGGTTTTGGCAAAACTCACTTACGCAAGCTGTTCCCAATTTAACCCGGATCTCTCCATTACAGAACTCCCCGGATTTATCTTGGTTAAATATGACGAGGGTCATACTTCACCTAACCCAATGCGTTATCGTAAGAGCTTTCGTTACCGATCGTATCCAGAAGGTGCAGGAATATTAACCTGCTTCCCTTTCTCACTGTTGGAATTACCACAGCAATTAGGATCGACTAACCCTCGGCTGACGAAGCATTGCCGAGGAACCCTGGCTCTTAAGACGGATGAGATTCTCACTCATCTAGGCTACTACTCTTGGCAGGATTCTCAACGCAGCGCGGTCCACAGGTTCTTACAAACCTGCTTCTGTCCACGCCACGCGCCTCTCTACCACATACATCTTTCCGATGTAGTCCGTGGTATCGGTAACTGACTTAGACCCGTCCATTTTCCCCGCCGTCAACCTAGACCGGTAAGTTGTTACACACTTTTTGAAGGATGGCTGCTTCTAAGCCTACCTCCCGGCTGTTTATGGTTGGCAACAAAGTTTAATTCACTTAGTCAGTATTTAGGGACCTTAACCACAGTTTGCGTTGTTCCACTTTTGTACACCGAGCTTACCCCGATGCTCCCACTCCTGTCTTCTACGAAATCCAAACATTCGGAGTTTGACAAGATAACGAATGATTTCTCATCCTGCTTATCTAATCAGTCGCTCTACCATCTGGACATTCTCAGACAAGGCTGTACTTAGGTACATCTCGAGAGGAACCAGCTATCCCCACACATGATTGGCCTTTCACCCCTATACCAAGCTCAGAAGAACACTTTGAAAGATAGAACCTCTTCGGGCCTCCATGAGAGCGTTAACCCCCATTTCACCCTGGCCTGGAATAGATCGTGTGGCTTCGGGTCTGGTTCAAGTGACTACAAGCACTTTCATACTTCGCGCCTCGTTTCCTGCGCGCATGTCGCTTTCGCTTCGGCTTCATGTATATCTACATTTAACCTTGCCACTCAAACAAACTCCCTGCCTCTTTATCCGAAAGGAATAGTGCAACACTGGATAATTTTCTAACGCTACAAAAATCTTGCGATTTCTTTGCTATAAAAAATCCCTTTTGCGCCGCACAATACTTTGACTGCAAGGGTTCAGGTTCTTTTCACATCCATTTCTGGATACTTTTCATCGTTCCCTCACGGTACGAATTTGCTATCGGTCTCAACACGTAATTTAGGGTTGGAAGTCATTGCCTCCCGTTTTCTATGGGGAATACTAACCCCATATACTCTGGAAACTGCACTAACCTCTTGGCTTATACTTACGGGACTATCACCCTCTTTGGTATGTCGTTCCAGACAACTTCAGCTTCACCTTAAGCTTAGCATATGCAGCTCCAAGACCACATCTCTGTCTACTTACATAAACAGATTCAGTTTGCCCTATACCGCTTTCGCTCGCTGTTACTAACGGCATCTCTATTGATTTCTTTTCCTGCGGTTACTAAGATGTTTCAATTCACCGCGTTCCTCCTCGCAATGCGAGTAATTGTTATTACTAACAATTCAGAAGTCTGATTCGGAAATCCTGGGATCTTAATGTGCATGCCATTACCCCAGGCTTATCGCAGCTTGCCACGTCCTTCTTCAGCGTTTGAGCCGAGACATCCTCCTTGCAGCGTAGTGCCTATTCTGGTGATTCTCCTATGCACGACATCATTGAACATGAAACATGCTCAAGTGGACATCTTCGCTTCAACGTATGTTATTCAATGAAGCACACTGAGATCATGACCCTTCCCAAGAAAGCGTTCTTACTTAGGGTCATAAACATATCAAAGAAATTTTTGAGATTTATAAAGCTTGCGTCACTTAAAGATATTTGACAACCATCGCTTCTTTGTTGACCATATCAGTTGTTTCTGCCTGTTCTTTTTTAAGTTGCTGTATTTCTTCCTTTATTGCTATGTAAGAATTTTTCAGCGGTGTTGCGCTGAGTTTTTGGAGATTTTCAGTGTTGACTTGGGTTACTTGGGCAGCTTTTTTACGTCGTTCCATCCATTGGATTGCCTTAAGTGCAGCGTCTCTTAGCATCAATGTCCGCACAACTGAAGCTTTGACACCTATTCTTTTTGCTCTGATTTTGATTGCTTTGATTTTTAGGTTTATTACGTCTTCCTGCCTTTTTAGAATGTTTACCAATGCTTTTGCCGCAGCTATTTGTGCTTTACGCAGTTCAAAATATTCTTTGAAAAGTGCTTCTGGCGTTTTTTTGATTTGCATCGCACCCTTAAAATGAGTTATTACCTGTCCAGCAAGTTTCTGCTTGTTTGTTAAATCTGCAATTGCTTTTTCTAACTTTTGTTCCAAGGCAGGTACTTTTGCAAATGTTGCATCTGCCTTTTTATCCAAGTCTATTTCGTTAGCCAATAATTTTTTAACCCTAGCTTCCAGTTTTTTTAATATAAAATATTTTGCCCGAGCTCTTCTTCCAAGCAATTTTGATTCAATCGCTTCAGAAACAAATATTATATTTTCCATTTTTACTTCTGACTTGTCAAGCTTTTCCACTAGTATATCATCTGCTGAGCTTGCCCTGTCTACCTTAGCTTCATAATCTTCCATTTTGAAGATAGAATTGCCCTGGTTTATTTCTGCATTTATTATACCTAACAAATTTGTTAATAATCCAAAAAGAACATTTGCAGCTGGAATACCCTGATACTCTTTATCCATTGCACCGTAGCCTGTATCCCTGATATCAATAATCCTTTCCCTTATTTTTTTGGCTATTGTTATTTTTTGCATTTCTTCTCTTATCACATACTCTTCAACTTTCTCTTTTACTTCCTCTGCCCGCTCTCCTGCTTCAGCTTCCATCTCAGCTTTGGCTCCAGCACGTTCCGATTTTTCTTCTGTTGTTTCTTGCGTAGTCTCCGCTTTTGTTCCTCTTGCTTCAACTTTTGCTATATCTCCGCCGCCGCCTTCACCAAATTTATGTCTATATTTGACAACAGCTGCCACTATCGCAATAAAAACTCCGATTACTACAAATGGAACAATCATCCCAGTATCAATGCCGAATGCAGCCATAGCTAATGGTATCCCATTCAAGAATAAATACGTTTCTGTAGCGCCTAGATGTTTCTAGGTTCAGGTGGAACTATTTTTACAGTTGCTCTTTGTATGCTGTCTATGTAGCGTCCCTTAATCACAACAATACATCCCTTTTGTTCCGGAACAAAAAATGTAACATAATAATCCGATGAAAATATTGCACCAAGAACATCATAGTTTTTGTTAAGTTGAGTTATAGCTGTCTTATCCATTTTAGATGGTTTTTGGATTCCAGGCCACGGATGGCTGTGGAATAAACCTATGCTATAAGCGCCAAACCAATCTTTTTGCAGCTCTTCATTACTTCCGCCCAAAACACGGACATGGACTTCATCCTGCTGTGCAAGGTTACCCTTAGTTATGTCAGTAAGCCTCATCACATTACCTTCCTTGTACCCTGAAACATGAACTGCATTTTCAATCCCGCTCTTGTTAGAATAAAGATGTTTATACGCTGACCAAAGAAGATAAGCAGGCATGACAAATTTTGTTGTATCAGGGTCTTTGTTATTAACTTCCCCGACAAGTACTTCTAAACGAGTTACAGGCCTGAACTTTCTGATAAGTCTTACCCCGCTTCCCTGCCCCTTTTTAGGATCAAACATTTTCATCTAAAACACCAGAACCCCACCACGATTTTCAAATAATTTGTTGTTTTTAGTGTAGCGAAACGTCCTTATAGCCATGCAGACGTAATATCTCACTACCTTGATTGATACGATGTTCTATCCACTCAGCGAACTCTAGTATTTTATGTGTAAATTCATTGTTCTTTTTATGTTCGGTCTCCAGGATATTGAACAGTCTTTTAATCTGCGGGAATAATTCACGCAGTTTTTTAAAAGCATCAAGCCCTTTTTGATTTGGATTTGACGTACCAATAAGGTTGTTGTATACGTCATGTTCAAGTAATACGGCCTTTTCAAAAAGTTGTTCTAGATGCAATACTATGGCTTCTTCGTTTTTAAGCTCAGCGAATTCTTTCTTAAGCATGGATATTTCTGACTCACTGACATTTATGAGTTTTACTTCAAGTTTACCAAACAAATCTTTTGTAGGATATTTCACATTAATTGCCATATCATCACATGATTGCCAATACAGTTGGATTTAAAATAGTTTAGTGGACCCGCCGGGATTCGAACCCGGAGCCTCCCGCGGACTTGAGTCCTTTTCCGCAAACGCTTTTCTTGCAAGAAAAGGGTTTATGCAAGGCGGACGCGATACCGTTTCGCCACGGGCCCATAGAATAACAGAATCGGATTAATATTTAAAAAGCTTCTGAAATCAGTATTGCTGAAGTGTCTCTTGCGGGATGTTGTTTATTACAATGTATCTCTGCCATACCAAATAAGTCAATACTTTTGTTGGCAAATCCTTTGCAGCTGAAAAATCCATATTTTTTCCTGCTTCATCAGCTTTAACCATTGTTTTTAGCATTGACCTGTAGCTATCAAGCACAGGGTCCTTTACAGCTCTGATCTTGTTTAGGATATCCAACACAAATTCAGTTTTTCCTTGATTTGCTTGAATCGCCAAACAGGTAGAAACGTTATCAAATCTTTTTTGTTGCTCTTCTACTGAACCTGAAAAAAGAATGCCACGCGATTCTTCAGTATTTAACACATTTTCCTGCGGTTCTGATAATTGAAATTCCAATCCATTTGTTACCATTTTATCATCAACCCTTGTTTTTTATGTATACCCAAATGGAACCAGAAGCGATTTAAGTATTTTTCCCCTCCTTATTGTTATGTTTGCAAACAAGCTAAGGGAAGAATTCAGCATACTTTGGCCGTTTTACATATATCTACTGCTTTTTGGGATTGCATGTGCAGTAAGTGCGCCAGTTTACATACTTTTTTACCTTAATTCAGGACTGAGCTTTGCCCAGATAGGGATAATATTTGGTGTTTCTCTTGTCATTGGCTTTCTTGCAGAAATACCCACAGGTGCAGTTGCAGATGTGTTTGGAAGAAAGTTTTCAGTAGCGCTTTCTTTTCTTCTTTGGGGAATAACTTTGATATTGATACCTCTTTTCCCAAGCTTTTATCCGCTATTGATTATTGTTTCTCTTGCTGAACTTTTCTCAACACTACGTTCAGGCGCAGATAATGCATGGGCCGTTGACTTACTTAAGCACAAAAAGAAAAGTTCGCTTGTCCAGAATTTTTTCATTAACAAAACAGTTTCAATGAATCTTGGAATGATTCTTGGAGGTTTTGTTTCGGTATTTGTTGTAACTTACTTTGGCATACCCTCAACATGGATTTTTCAGGGATTGTTGGTAATCTTTATTTCAGGTTTTATATTCCTTTTTGGAGAAGAATGGTTCATAAAAAAGAAGGCTGACATATTTGATTCTGTTAACGCAACTTTTGTGCAGGCAAAAACAGGTCTGACATATGTGAGAAACCATAAAGTACTTTTCTTTTATGTGGTTGGCACATTCTTCCTTGCTTTACTGACCGTTTTTAACATTGTCTGGCAGCCAATTTTTGTTGAAATCGGTATCTCACCAAGTACAATAGGTATTGTAGTTTCTATGCTTGGAGTGATTGGTTTGGTTGCACCTATTCTAAGCAAGAAGTTCCTTTCAGTGTTTAAGACCGAGAAAACATCAATCATAATGGCGTATACAATTACTGTAGCAGCAATGGTTCTCTTTTCATTTGTAAGAAGTCCATTCGAAGGCATTCTAATTTTTGCTATAGCGAGCGCCGTAATTGATATGAGCAGTCCAATAGAATCAAAATTTGTTCATACATTTATTAAATCAAAACAAAGGGCAACAATTGGTTCAATACTGAACATGAACTGGAAGTTTTCTGCATGTATTGGGTTCATAGTTAACGGATTTGTCATTGATGTTATTGGGATACGTTCAGCAACAATGCTGATTGGCCTAGTTGCATCAATAGGATTATTATTTCTTTTTATGATGAAGCCAGAAGGCCAGAAAAAACATTTCTAAGATTATACCTTTACTTTTTTCCCTGCAAGAATCTTCTCGAGCTTTTTCTTTAATTTGCCCCTGGTTTTAGTGGTGGATAATAAACATCAAACCCTGTTTTTGGCGGTGGTGGAAAACCAGCAAATTTTGGTTCCTGATTATTTTTTAGCCATTTAAAGTGGTATCCCACGTTCACGTTATTTTCCAAAGCTTCTTTTGCAGTTTGCATGAATGCGCGTTTGTCGTTCCCTGTTTCTCTTGAGACCTCATCAAGTATATGGCGTATAGACTCATCAAAAGCTGCATTTTCTTTTGCTATGATCGTAGAAACACCAGGAAATAACTCTACTCCAGCAGGATGATTGAATTCAACATTGTGGAAATATTCTTTTTTTGTGGCTAACCAGTCAGCTATTTTGGACAGATTGTTGAAAGGGACATACAAAACAAGTCCATTATGCCCGCCATCGCCCAATTCATAGAACTTACCTTCAAAATCAAACTTGTTTGTTTTTACAAATTCTGCAAGTTCTTCTGCAAAGCTTACCGCTTTCTTTGTGATCAAACAGCCATACACCTTTGCAAAAGCCTGGGCGTTTTGTACGCCATCTTTAATTCTGAAATAATTCTTATTGCTTTTTTGTCCAGCTATCATTCCAGCGTTGTCTAATATTTCATCTAATTTTTCTTCAAGTGGAAAATGAGTTAGTGGACAAGGGGAAGGTTCGCCAGCTTTAAACGGCTTATTGATTTTTTCAATCCAGGGTTTCATGTCTTCTGAATAACTGTCTTCAACCGGAGTACCTACAGACGTAGGATAGAAGCTAGATATCATATGTCCTTCAGCTCTTCGTTTCTTAACCCAATCCCAAAGATTAGAAAGCCATTCATCATAATTTGCAACCTTCTTTTTAATAGCAGGATTCTTGCATTCAGCAAGCGCTCTCTCAAATGCACCTGCTGCACTTTCTAATGTATACGGCACTACAAATCGGACTAATTTTTGTTCAGTCATTTTTTACACCTATATTGGTTTTCAACTTCTTCTTGGGTGGCAGAGTCTTTTCCAATGCTGTATGTTTGCTTGTATCCGCCCCTTATTGATTTAGCATTAAGTACTAGTTTTCCATCTTCTACTGAAGAACTTTCAATTAAGGGATGCTTTACTTTGGTTACATCTTCAAATAGTTCCTGTATTGCTTCTTCTTTTGTTGGTATCTTTTCTCCAATCATATTATGGCTCCTAAGTATCATTTCAAGGAAAACATAATAGTTCAGTCCTCTCTGCGCTGGTCTCCATTTCGCAGGTTTTTGCAAATCAAGCCACGGTCCTACTGAGGCAAATCCGTCAAATAGCCGTATCACCTTGTCTTTTACGAGTTCTTCATTCATTTCAACTTCTGCAATGCTTTCAAGGTCAACAAATGCAAAGCAGTCACTGCCGCATACAGAATTTGAAGTGTAATCTCCGCAAAGCGAGATTATTTTACATTTATCTTTGCCATCCACTTCCTTGACTGTTTGTGCAGGCATAAGTGCCAAGCTGATATATGACTTTAACGAATGCTGAAGCATTTCGTCAAGCTGTTTCTTGTCAGTACTGTTCTTAGCTAGGTTGTTAAGCGAAGGTTCGTCTGTGTCATAAGAATGGAACCTTACATTTGAAGGGAAAAGCCTGATTTCCTGCTTTATCCTGTCTCTATATAAATAATCAAAAATTCTTTCTTTTCCATAATCTTTGATCATCCATTTTAAATGATGTCCATCAAGATGCCAAGTAATGAATTTGTTAAGCTCAGAATCATATTTTGGCGGTATGCTTGTAACAGACACAACAGGAGCAATGTAAAAGTCAATACTGTTTTTTAGCTTGAATCCTTTGTCAGTTTGTTCGATGTCCTTGCTAAGCTCAAGTCCGGCAGCAGCTCTTTCTTCAGACTGACCCCCAAATGGCATGCTAATATTGCTGCCTATGATTGAGTGTGATTCGCGTGTTACCAAGCAAGGTTCATGGTCAATTTTTCTTGCCCGATTTTTTAGAGAGCGTGCTTCATTTCTGACTGCAAGTCTTCCCTGAAAGTCGTTAACAACACTTCCACTTCCTTTAACATTAATTGCATATTCTCTTCCATCAATATTTATTACTTTCACTTCACCTGCTTTGTCCAATAGTGTAGCTGACCTTCCAGAATTTAAGCCTTGTACACCTTCCAAATCTTTTTCACCGCTGATTAAATAAATTAAATCTGAAGGAGCATAATATCTGTTGAATGTGTCCTTATGCTCTAAGTAAACATTCTGTAACGCTGGGTTAATCTCCGGCTTTCTATACGTTTGAATATAAGTAAATGTGTTCGGTTCAATTGGCATTAAAAAATTATTTTTATTTTCCATTTTTTTTACACCTTTAACCCGAATCTCATCATTTCAGCAAGCCGTTTTTCAGGGTTTTCCTTTGAAGGAAGTGCAACCAGGTATTTTCTTTCCCTTGGTGTGAACTTGTCAAGCTTTTTTTCTGAGAAATAATCAGAAAGGCTGTTTATTGCGAGATTTGCACTATCACTTGCTGCAAGTCCGCCAAAAATAAGTGCAGTAATCCCGCCCGCAACTATAGCGACACTGCTTGCTGTATTTGGTGTCGCATATCTTAACCCCTCAATAATATTGTTAAGGCAGATTCCAGCTGAAGTAATCACATAAGCAGTCATGCCTGTGCATAGCGAACCTATTGCCTTGTTTGAGCCTTCATTTGCGAAGTTTTCCATTACTCCGGCATCTTTGCCAAAGTAACTCATGAGCATGTAACCTGAAAGAATATCAGAATTTTCTACAACATCCTGCTCTGTTTTTGTGTTGGAAACAATTTCTTCAAGCTTTCCGAAATCCTTTTTGTATTTTCTGCTTATTATCTTTGATGCAATTTTTGAAAGGAAATATGTTGTTTTGTTCTTGTTCTGGTCTTCCTTGAAAAATTCGAAAACCTTTGGGTCTTCTTTTAGGAGGTCAGCCATTACTCTCCTGTGCAGAATATGCCTTGTTTCGTGTTTTTTTGCGTATTTTCCTATGATTTTGTCATTTTCCCCGTCTACTCCGCAGGGTATGACTCTTGGTATCATCACATTTTTTGGCACATGTTCAATTGGAGCATTAAAACTATCATAATCAGAAATATTCAGGTATTCGCACATTCTTGTGTATTCTGTCATTTTGCTCACTTCAACCTTAGACTTGTAATTCATATTCATAAACTGGTTTTCCCGTTTTCTTGAATTCTTCAGTCTCTTTCATTGCCTGGTTTCCGCCGCCAACTCTGACTAAAACATCAATCGAATCCAGGAAAGTTTTGCTTTCATCTCCCCAATTCTCGCCTATAATTTTATAATCATCAACAACATAGCACGGATGTTTGAATGCTTTTTTGCAGGCAATACCTACTGTTCTCCACTTCCTTCTTTTAGCTTCCCTGTATGCGATTGCAGATATTCCAATGTCAGTAAATCCAGAAACCACTTCTTTTTCCTCAGGATGTTCAGCGTTAATCTTATCAAAAGCATCTACAATAAGCTCTAATGCCTTTGTTTCATCAACATTGGTTGAATAACCAACTACGCCTATCCTTAGTTTAACCATAAAATCACCTGAGATAAGCACCTGTTTTTTCTCCTGTGCGGTCATTTATGACCTCGCCTGTTCTGCGGTCTGCAAGACACTGAGTGCTTCCAGCTGGCACACATGCGCCCTCTTTAAGCTCAACTAATGTATTGTAAGCACGAAGAACCTTGTATGCGATTTCAAAGCTATAGCCTTCTAACAATGAATGTGCTTTTTGGAACAGTTCAGGGTTTGATGCTACTTTTTTTAAGAATTCAATTTGAGCATCTGCAGAACCAATCTCAATTGCAGTTTTTACAGGCATAACCTGGTTAGGGATGCCTTCTCTTTTTGGACGTATGATGTCCTTTCTTTTTGCGTCTTCAAGTATCCTGCTAGCATCAGGATTTTCATTTAGCTTTTGATAGGCAAAAACGACCATCTCGACGTTTTTAGCAAATTCATGATAATTTGGATTATCTATCTTTTTAGTTGAAGCCTTGTTAAAATAAGCTTCAGCATTTAGCATTCCTTCAAGATCAACTTTAACCATATTTATCACCCCAGCCGTATATGTCACTACTAAGGAGTAGTAACTTTATAAAGCTTTCGGTTGGCCCCAGGAAACTGCCTTGTTGAGTAGCTATGGTACAATTTTGGATAATCCTCAAGAAACCGGTATTATAATGGCATCTCTATGACATCGCCAGGCAGAATGAAGTCAGCAAATCCTTTGGCCTTTATATCATGCTTTTCACGGCCACCGCCAAGATGCATTAAATATGTTTTTTTCTTAACAGATTCGTTCAGTTCTTTTTCTAGTTCTTCCAGTGAGATATGGACCTGGGATTTGTACTTGGCAAATCCTACATCTTGCATTATTAATTCATGTCCATCTGGAGGAACTTCAACAGTATCTGCAGAATAATAAATCCCATTGTCAAAAACAAAACTGTAAGCTTCCATGTTTTGTACATGTATAGTTGGTTTAAAGGTAATCTTTGGGAGTCCGTCTATCTTCACTTCCTGTTCTGTTTTTACATCAAAGAACATGTCAAGTGTTGAATCCCTTGCAACATTTTCTAGGTCTTGAATTTTTTCCATTGTGCCCTTAAGACAGTGCTTCCACAGGTTTTCATTGAATTTATCGCTGGCTAGATGTAATCTCGGTAATTTATAATTAGGATTTTGTGCTTTGAAAACAAAATATGACATAAAACCCATTAATTCTAAACCGCCAATATGATCACTATGCGGATGACTTATTAAAACATCAGTGATTTCCTTTAATCTACCTTGTGTGACAAGTTTAGGTGTTACTGTAAAACCACAATCAAGCAATAATCGTGCTTCGCTTTCTGGTGTTGAAACAATAAAACTCGTGTTGCCCAATTCAGGATTTAGTCCAGTTCCGCTGCCTAAGCACTCTAGGTACAGATAGCCCTTTTTTCTTTCAAATTGTTCTCCAGATTTGTAAATTGTAACCATTGTAGCGTCCCTTGTATTGTTACTATTTAGTAGTGATATACTTATAAATCTTTCTTTTGGGAAGAAAAGCTAACGCTAATTCTTCAAAATCTCGAGAAAAGAGATTTAGGAAGATGCTCCAACAAGTGTAGTAGTCAATTGCTCCCATCATATTATATATATAAAAGGAGGTGATCCAGCCGCAGGTTCCCCTACGGCTACCTTGTGACGACTTTACCCCTCTCGCTGGATGAAAGTTCAAGTCTACCAATCAGATAGAGTTTCACTTCCACTCAACTCGAATGGTATGACGGGCGGTGAGTGCAAGGAGCAGGGACGTATTCACCGTGGTCTGATAAGCCACGGTTACTAGGGATTCCGGCTTCATGAGGGTGAGTTACAACCCTCAATCCGAACTGAGATTAGATTTAAGAGATTGGCTTCACCTTTCGATGTTGCATCTCATTGCTCTAACCATTGCAGCTCGCGTGTAGCCCAGGGCATTCGGGGCATACTGACCTGACGTCGTCCTAACCTTCCTCTCCCTTACGGGAGCGGTCCCGCTATTGTGCTTTCCTATCCGAGGATGGGAAATTGCAAATAACAGTAAGGGTCTCGCTCGTTGCCTGACTTAACAGGACATCTTTATCGAACCTTCTTTAGTAAAGTTTTCTTTCTAAGAAAGGTTTCACGACACGAGCTGACGACGGCCATGCACCACCTCTCAGCGCTTCAGGTAAGCCCTTCAGACTGACCTTCATCATGCTGTCGACCCTGGTGAGATTCCCGGCGTCGAATCCAATTAAACCGCAAGCTTCACCCCTTGTTGTGCTCCCCCGCCTATTCCTTTAAGTTCCAGCCTTGCGACCGTACTCCCCAGGCGGCCTGTTTAATGCCTTCGCTTCGGCACTGCACACTGTCGAACAATGTGCAACACCTAACAGGCAGCGTTTACAGCTGAGACTACCGGGGTATCTAATCCCGTTTGCTCCCTCAGCTTTCGTCCCTCACCGTCGGACCCATTCTGGTAAGGCGCCTTCGCCACTGGTAGTCTTTCTGGGATTATAAGATTTTACCCTTACCCCAGAAATACTCCTTACCTCTCCTGGTCCCTAGCCTGATAGTTCTTCTGGCACGCCCTTACGTTAAGCGCAAGGATTTCACCAAAAGCTTTTCAGACCAGCTACGGACGCTTTAGGCCCAATAAAAGTGATCACCACTTGGGGCGCCGGTATTACCGCGGCTGCTGCCACCGGTCTTGCCCACCCCTTATTCGCCAAGCTTTTTACACTTGACAAAAGCCAATGTAAAACATTAGCACTTGGAGTCCCCCTGTCACGCTTTCGCGCATTGCAGAGAATTCGTAACTGCTGCACCCCGTAGGGCTAGGACCCTTGTCTCAGTGTCCTTCTTGGGGCCCTCTCTCTCAAGACCCCTACTGGTCTCTGGTTTGGTGAGCCGTTGCCTCACCAACAGCCTGATCAGCCGCAGACCTATCCTATAGCGGTACTTAACAGAAAGGTTAAGCCCTTTGGATATTGGAACATTCCAGTTTCCAATGTCTATCCAGTATTAGCGGCAGTTTCCCGCCGTTATTCCGAACTATAGGGCAAGTTGTCTACGTGTTACTAAGCCGTACGCCGCTGACCGCACCCGGTCAGCAAGACTTGCATGTTTAAGTCGAACTCCAATAGCAGTGATCTCCAGTAGGATCAACTGGAGTTATGTCGCAATAGCTAATTAACTACTATATCACTTGGAGCATCTTCCTTCATCATAAATGAGCATTACCCATTTACTCATCACTCCCGGTCATACCAGCACGCAATGCACCGGTTGGAGCGTTGTGACTTTGTAAGCTGAATTGGAAAGCACTCTTCCTAACTACACATTTTCGTGCAATTCAGAGTCTGACGTTTCAGCTTTGAATTGACCTTTTTAAATTACGGAGAAATTGTTTATCCCAACATCGCTGTTGGTACCTTACCTCCGTCGTCACAGAACTAAAAGGAAAAGTTCTTGCTTATAAATTTAACTATTATCTTATTGTTTTTAATTCGAACCTTGAGCGCGGAGTTTTCTTGTAAATAAAGTAATAAATTGTAGGAACAAGATAATCTTTGATTGTTTGCCAAAGTCCAAGTCCCTTTAATCGCCTCATAGAAGTTTTCATTGGAATATTTATGTAAATAAATTTGCCCTTTGATGCCTTGCTGACTCTTTGTGCCAAATCATGGTCCTCGCAAAAGACGAGTTCTTCATCAAAGCCGCCAACTTTTTCAAAAACATCTTTCCTGAAGAAAAAACAGAACCCAGGGATGAATGGTTTTCCTGTTAAAATGCTGACTCGGGTTATCAGGTTTGTTACATAATATACTATCCTCTGGGAAACGGTTGCTTTTTCGAGCGGCATGTATCTGAAGCTGCCGGCAATAAAATTTTTATCAGTCATCTTTTCTGCCAGGACTTTAAGAGAATCTTTGTTATCCAAAACCCCGTCTGAATCCATAAAAAGAAGTATTTCACCCTTTGCTTTTTTTGCTCCCAAATTTCTTCCATAACCAGGTCCAAGCTTTGGGCCCAGCACAACTTTTGCTCCGTATTTTTTTGCAATTTTTGCAGTATTATCTTTGCTGTATGAATCCGAAACAATTACCTCAAAATCCCTGAAGATTTGCTTTTTCAGCGATTCAAGTAATCTAGGTAGATACTTTTCTTCATTTAATGTTGGGATTATAACTGATATTTTAACCACGTTTTGCCTCTATTATGAATGCCCTGACTTTGTTAATATCTTTTTTGCCAGGTTCGCTTTCAAGCCGCGTGTCAGCATCAACTCCCCATGGCTTTACTTCTTTTATTGCCGCTGCCACATTTGACGCATCCAATCCTCCTGCGAGCATCACTTGTTTTTTACAACTGGATACAACTTGGGCAGATATTTTCCAGTCATGGGTTTTTCCTGTGCTGCCAACCTGGGTTTTTGTCATGCTGTCAAGCAGGATGTAATCAATAAAAGGCTCATAACTTTGGACTTTTGCAACCATGCTAAGGTCTGTCACCCCAAATGGTATCACAATTTTTATTTTAGGCAAAGCTTTCCTTAATTCAAGTAGCTGTTTTGGTTCAAACTCATGATAAAGCTGGACAGCAGAAACATTTGTTTTTTTGCAGATTTCTGCGATGTGTTTTATATCAGTTGAAGTTGTGAGCGCAAATGTCATTACCTTGTTTGGAATTGTTTTTACGATTTCTGCAAGATCTTCAACTGTAATTTGCTTGCTGATTTTTGCCTGTGGTATATCAACCAAGAACCCTACTCCATCTGCTCCAGCTTCAACCGCTGCTTTTGCATCATCAATGTTGGTTAGTCCGCAGATTTTTACAAATACCATAAGATGCGGAGGAAGGGATTTGAACCCTCGAGGGCACTAAGCCACAGGATCTTAAGTCCTGCCCCTTGGACCTGGCTTGGGTACCTCCGCTTACTAATAACTAAATCTAAAATACTTTTAAAACTATCTAGAAATACCTTTATGCAGCCCTAAGTCGTTCTTGCTTTCGTTTTCGCTTTCTTTCGCGCATTATCTTTTTCCTTGTGCGCCATCTGCACTGTCCTTTCTTTTTCCAGTGCCTTGAGCTTCTCTTCATACTATCAAACACACATTTTTCTTTTTTTAAACCTTTTGAATACAATTTTCACTTATTCGTTGCTTTTTCTTTGTTAAGCAGATGCTCCGACCGGGATTTGAACCCGGGTCATCGGCTCGAAAGGCCGAGATCCTTGACCGGACTAGACTATCGGAGCTCTCTAGAATTGAAATTTTATACTCCTTAAATAACTTATTAAACCACCATTTTTGAACTCATGTGATGGCGGAAACTTGATGGACGGCCAAAATGCGAGCAGGTCCTTTAACCTGTATGGTCTGTATTTTACCTTCTTGTAAAGCTCAATAACCCTTGCTGTCGTTTTTTCGATAGAGTACTTTTCTGAATATTTTTTTGCATGTTTTCCAAGCTGTTTAGCAAGCCTTTTGTTATTTAATAACAGCAATAACTTTCCTGTCAAGTCATTTTGGTCGCCACGTTTGAACTTAAAACCATTATAATTGTCGATAATCAGGTCCTTTGTTCCCATGTGATCTGGTCCTACCACAGGTTTTCCAGCAGCAAATGCTTCCAAAACAACCATTGGACATATTTCAGTGTCTGAAGGAGTTGCAAAAACATCAGCAGAGTTATAGTAAGACGCGATATACTTATCATCCACATATCCCGTGAACCTTATGTTTTTTAATTTGAGTTTCTTCGCGAGTTTTTCATAGTTTTTTAAGCTTGGACCTGAACCAACAACAAGCAGGTAAACATCTTTTCTATCCATTTCCTTAAACGATTTTAGTAGAATGTCAATTTTTTTCTCAAAACTTATCCTTCCTAAATGCAAGATTATTTTTGCATTTTTTGGGATATGGTTCAGTCTCCTTATATCGAACCTTTTTTTATTGTTTACCCTACTGAAATCGATACCATTTGGTATTACTACTATGTTCCTGAATCTTTTTTCTTTGAGCAATTTTGCCATTTCATGCAAGGGCGCAATTGTTGCGCTGCATCTGTTAAAGAAAGTCCGGAAATAAGGCCATCCTGATTTTCCGATTGTTTTTTTCATGAGCGATTGGAAATTTCCTTTTGTGAAATATGCAGCATAATCCTCAAGCAGCGTATGGAAAGTTCCAACTAATGGTTTTTTAAATCTCCAGGAATAATAGCTGCCTGCGAAACTAACAGTGAACGGGGTTTGAACATGGAAAATATCAGGTTTTTCCATTTCTAACAATACACTAAACCTGAATGATATCTGTTCAGGCCATACGACCATATAATCAGGCAGGAATCGTAATGGTCGTGCTTTAAAGAAATAGACTTTTGCACCATCTATATATTCCATATGGGTTGTTTTGCCGGGTGCAAAAATCACGACGTCAATATTTTTGTTTACGAGCCCTTTTGCCAGGTTTCGTATAGACGAGACAACTCCGTTTGTCTGCGGAACGAATGTATCAGTGAATATTGCAACCTTCATTTTGAACTCAACCTTTTTAAACAATAATAAAGTAAGTTTATATAACTTTTTAGGTGATGCCCATTAAAATAGCGATGTTTTCATATCTTCCGCCAATACTGGGGGGAGTTGCAACGCATACTTATGAGATTTGCAAAGAATTGATTAGGCGTGGCCATGAAATTCATGTTATCAGCTTTAACAGTAAAAATAAGGGAGACTATGTTTTGGATGGCATTAATGTCCATGGTTTGCCTAGTTCACTGGATCTTGGCGGACTTTATTCTGTTGGCACACACATGCAGCTTGACCAGACAAAAAAACTCCTGAAGAAAATTAATCCAGACTTAATCCATCTTCATCACAAAACTTCCACAATAGAATTTTCAATGCAGGATCTCAGAAAAGCCCTTCAAAAACCGATGGTTAGCACAGTTCATTTCTCAGCAGGTTCGTTGTCGCTGGTGGATTTTTATGAGATATACCATCTTGTCCATTATGCTTTCCTTAGCAATGAACTAAAGGGTGCAGACAGGGTAATAGCTGTAAGTGATTTCAACAAAAATAAGTTGATTGAGCGCGGATGTCCAAAAGATATTATCACGACGATAAGTAATGGGACTCACACCGAACGATTTACGGGAATCAGTCGTACGCAGGCAAGGAAAAGGCTGGGAATCAACAAGAGCACACCGGTTTTCCTTTTTGCGGCAAGACATTCGCCTGAAAAAGGTATAGACGTTCTTATTTTTGCTTTCAAAAAACTACTCGAAAAAATGCCAAATGCAAAGCTCTACATACTTGGAGATGGGCTTTTCTCTCCATTATACAAACAATTTGCTTCTGGAATGAGTAATATAATATTTACAGGTTATGTTTCAAACAAGCTTTTGCCATATTATTACAGGGCAGCTGACATTTTTGTTTTGCCTTCTGTTTGGGAAGAACCGCAGGGAATTGTGCTGCTTGATGCAATGTCCGCAAAAATACCGGTTATTGCTTCAAATGTTGGCGGGATTTCTGAACTTGTGAAGCAGTCAAAAGCAGGACTTCTGGTTAAAAAACGTTCAATAGAAGACCTGGAGAAAAACATGGTTTTGCTGTATAAAAATAAGAAACTGCGCAACAAAATGTCTGAAAGCGGGTACGAATTTGTTAAAAATAACTGTACATGGGAAAAAGTTGTTAATGAGCTTGAAAAAGTTTACTGGGGTGTTTTAGCATCGCAAAAGAAATAAAAAAATTGTTCATGGGTCACGACAAGAACGAATCCTCGAATAGGCTAGCGCAGAAATTTACAAGTTCTACAGACAAATTCAAATATGCGTTTCTTACCCCGTTGTTCAAATTTTTAAAAAGTTTGAATGTTACTCCAAACCAACTAACAGGGTTCGCATTTCTTCTCGCAATGACAAGTCTTTATTTTCTTTATACAAAAGACTATTTGACTTTCACGATTTTTGTGGCATTGAATTTTTTTATTGATTCAATTGACGGGACTTATGCACGATTTATAAAACACGAAACAAAAGCTGGCACAATGTTTGATTTCTTTTCTGATTACACATACTTCCTTTTTGTATTGTTCATATTCCTTTACCAGGAACTTGCGCACCCAGTGCTTATTGGCCTTACAATAGGGTTTTTCCTTTACCACGAGATATTATATTTTGTTTTGAAAGAACTGGACTATCCAAAAGTGCCGTTCAGGTTCACGAACATTATTCTGATTGCGCCAATTTTTAGTCTGATTCCGCAAATACTAATCATTGTCCTGGTAACAGCAATTCTTGGCAGCTTAAGGGCATTTTATTACATATCCAGGTTTTATCTCAGGGGTAAAACATGAAGATAGACATGCATGTTCATTCGGTCTATTCACCAGTTTCCCGTAAGCGTTTCCTTTCGCTGGAAGCATTGCACTCGCCAGAACAGATGCTTAAATCAGCAAAGGAAAAAGGGCTGGATGGTATCGCCCTGACAGACCACGATACAATAGCAGGGATAAACGAAGCAAAAAAGGCTGCAAAAAAACTTAGTATGACACTTGTTCCAGGTTGTGAAATATCCACGAGAGATGGACACCTTCTTGCGTACTGGTTAAACAAGGTCCCAAAACAAGGCATGCCTGTTGAAGAAACAATTGACGAACTACGGAAGCAGGGTGCAAAAATTGCAGCAGCCCATCCATACCATCCTGGGTTTTGGCTTGCACTTGGAAAAAAGGCATTTTCAATTGATGTCGATGCAATAGAGGTTTTTAATTCCCGTTCGCTTCATATTCTTGATATCTTAAATAAAAATGCTGCTGAAAAGAGAGGCTTGCCAATGATTGCAGGAAGCGATTCGCATGCATTATGGGAAATTGGAGGCGCCTTTACTGAGTTTCCAGGCGATCCTGAAAAGAACTTCAAGAAAGCCAAGCCAGTTTACCGATATTCTACGCCCGTACAAAACATCGCAAAAACATATTTGCTTAGGTTTCTTTGGAAGCTTGGCGTTTGGAAACCTTAATGACCATTTTTGCCATCAAATCTATATTTTTGGAAAATTTCGCCAGATTCCTATCAAAAGCTTTATAAATATACCACTTCTAAGTAGTAACACAGGTGTGGTGTTATGAGTGATCTTGAAGATATAACTTTGGAGGAAGCCCGTAAAAATGCTAAAGAACCGCTTAAAGATGGGACTAAATCTGATGTATCCAAAGGAGAATACGACGGTAAGGCGTATGTCCTTAAAGAAGACAGGATTTCATTGCCCTTCCACAAGCTGAATTCTAACTTACATCACAGGCGTTTGACTCAGCCAGACTCAGAGTCAGAACTGCTAAAAGCCCTTGAAAATACAGGTTCTGTACCCAAGTTAATCAAGGCATTTAACGACCACAGTTTTATGATGGAATACATTGAAGGAACGCCTTTAAAACAGGACATTGAAAACGAAGAACGTATATACAAAGTTGTTGCTTCTCTTAAGAAAATCCACGATGCTGGCTATTATCACGGAGATACCAGGACCAGTAACATAATTGATGATAAAATTATAGATGTGCAGTTTGGTGGTAAGATAAACAGTGAAAATGATGTTTTCAAGGATTTGCTTATATTCACATATAGCATTGGACACCGCTCCAAAAAAGGCCAGGAATTTGCCTACAATGCAATTGGAGAGATTTATTCGCCTGAAACAGCACAAAAATTAAAAGACCATGAATTAACATTCTTTGAAAAGCGACTTTTGAGAAAATACATTTAGAACTTGCTTTTCTTTATCTTTAGTTTGTATCCTACATAATTTGTGATTAAATGCGCAGGTATAGTTATTGCCAGTAGCGCAATCAGGACTTCTATTTGGAGAGGTATTATCAGAAGCGAAAACAGGTATGCCCCAATTATGAAATCGATTTGGTCAAAAGGCATCCAGCTTTTTCCTGGCGCAATCCCAATGCGTCTTTTGAAGAAGCTTTTGATTAAATCTCCAATCATTGCTCCAGCTCCAAGCAACAATCCTAGCAAAAGCGGATTGCTATAATCATAAATCAAATATTCTGGCTGTGAGGTAAAAAACGATTGGACATAAACAATTGCGATTGCAACAAGAATTGCAAAAAGAAAACCTCTCCATGTCTTGTTTTTACCAAGATACTTTTCTGAGATTGGACTTGAAAGACATTTTATGTTTCTTACAGCATAAGGCGACATGTTTGCAATATATGCAGGTAACATGAACCAGAACGATTTTACAATCAGCAATCCGATTTCTTGAAGCATTTCCTCACCTAACAAAAGATGTGGCCCGGCTGAGATTCGGACTCAGGACCTCTGGTTTACTTGGAGCACGCAAGGATTTTCCATGCGCGTCGTATAAGACTTGCGCAGCCTTTTCCGCAAACGCTTTTCCGCGAAAAGGGCTTCAGCGCTCCACCAGGCTAAGCTACCGGGCCATAGCAATAAGAAAAAATAGAATTCTTTTAAACCTTTTTATTAGCTCTGTGCGCCCCAGATTATCAGCAATATACCCAAAGCAACGGTAATCAGGAAATATAATGGCTGGAACGCTGCAAGATTTTCAGTAAAAGCAAACCTTTCACTGGGTGTTGAAATAAACATTTTTGTTATTGGCGCATCTGGCGTTGAAATCATGAACCAAATTGCGATGCCTATGACCAAAATTAAAACTCCAAGCACGATTTTAACCATACTCATTTTTTCACCTACTGCCCGAACTTGTACATTACTCCAATCCCAGCTGCTATTACGCCTAAACCTGCTATTGGTCCCCAAACACCCCATTGCTGCTGTATTGCATTAACTGTCGCAATGTTAAATCCCAGAGAATAGAGATATGTTGGGTTTGTGAAAGTAAAGATTGTCCAGATACCCATGATGA
>Ga0315288_10000581_pt1 | contig 46080 bp, 49 predicted proteins | sample YL17G11_20_MG_FD_203454 | JGI IMG/M metagenome (GOLD analysis project Ga0315288, IMG submission 203454) | Sediment microbial communities from Yellowstone Lake, YNP, Wyoming, USA - YL17G11_20 | ecosystem: Environmental > Aquatic > Freshwater > Lake > Sediment | place: USA: Wyoming | collected... | reverse complement strand
CAAGTCATTGAGATGGAGAATGCTTTTGGTGAGTATAGCGATCAAGCTCAGGAGGCTAGGGAGAAGCTCGAAGATTTTAATGATAAACTCGATAGCACTAGGGAAACTATAGAGAACACTGAATGGGAAAATTTTACTGAAGGTGCAGAAGGTCTAACTAAAAGCCTCTTTGGCTCGAAGATGAGCCAAGCATTTTCAGGATTTCTCGGTGCATCGCGTGGGTTCTTGAAGGCAACTGGCACGCAGATGCCACAATCTATGTCCAAATTGTCGCAGCTATTTGCGAAAAACGGCAATGGAATATCAAAAGCGAGTCAAACTACTAATGAATCCATTGGCGATATTGGATCTGAGTTAACAAAAAATAACAAGACTATAATTAAAGAGGGTGGGAAAACTGGTGAATCAGCGGTTAAAATGTCCCAATCGTTTGGGAAATCTGGTACGACATACCGTAAGGCAAGTCATGCAACTATTAAATCTTTCAACGATATTGGATCTTCAGCATCTAGTAGCAGCAAGACTGTGGCCAATGCGAGTGGTATCGCGTCCAAATCTATGAGTGGCCTTGGTACTACAGCAGGTAAGGCTGGCGGCGCAATGGCCAAAATGGGTGCAGCCACCGGGGGAGCTGGTGCGGCCATGGGTACCGCTGGTGCGGCAGCTGGAGCCGTTGCAGGGCCATTGGGAGTTGCGTATGCAGCCATTAAATTATCCGAAGCAGCATGGACATTGTTGCTTACGCCGTTGGAAGCACTGTTGCCAAAGGAAGCTCAAGTAACCCAGGCGTTCATCGATGCCGCCAAAACAGGAAACTTTGTAAGTGCTTCGATGGTACTACTTAAACATGCTTATGAAGAATTCATGGAAGTTGAAGATGCGTTTAGGACCACCACATATCGAGCGGTAGGCTCAATACACGATGCTGTTGACGCATCGCAGGATTTAAGGTCAAGCCTCGGGTTGACAGGTGAAGAAGCAATTAAGTTTACCAAGGCGGTAATTGAGTCTGGCATGAGTACAGTAGCCACTGGCAGACAATATAGGGAAATTAGTCAAACAGTCGCTAAGTTTAGCGTAGCCACGGGAATCAGCGAAAAGACAACTGCAGATTTCACCAGAACTGTGGTTGGTTTAACAAAGAACACTACTAGTGTGACCAAATCGTTAAATGTCATTGTATCAGGAATGGAAAGATTGGGCTTAAGTTCAGCAGAGGCCGGTGAGATTCTTAGCGATATGACCTCGAAGGCGTCTAAACTTGTAGCTCTATTTGGAGACGAAGCTGTTGAACAATACGCATCGTCAATGATGGTATTGACCGAGCAATTTAAGAAGTTCGGAGGATCAGCCGAAAACGCAAAGAGAATTATGGAGGCTGTAACCGACGTCTGGAGTAAAACGTCAATATTGACTGGTGCGCTTGGTAAGCAATTCACTAATTTGCAGGATAGAATGGCTTATGTTGGTACTGAACTTGTTAAGAGAACTGCTAACTGGGATAAGATGAATGCTGCTCAGAAGTCTATAATCGCTAAGATTTATGGCGTTAGCGAAGCTGAAATTGACATGATGCATAAGATGGCAAAAGCAGAGGGTGGGGTGGAGGGTCTAAATAAGAAACTCAAGCAGCAATATGCTGAGATGGAGAAATCGAAGAAGATAAATGATTCATTTAAACAATCTCTGACCACGATCAAGCAAGAATTTATCCGCATGCTTGAGCCAATAATGGCAATAATGGTCAAGGCTTTAAAACCACTATCGAAGGTATTCTCGACGATATTTATGGTCTTAAATCCAATAATTAAGGCAACTAGTTTCTTCATGAATATACTCGAGAAGTTGGGCGCAGTCGAAATGATGATATATGCTGCAACAGCTGTGGTGCTTGATATAGTGATGGCCCTTGGTTTGATGTTTATCACTTCGCTGGCTCCAATTATGCTACCGCTTATAACCATTGTGGCAACCGTGGTTTTGCTTGGTGTGGCATTTAAAGCGTTAAAATTTGTGGCTGGAATTGTGTTAATGCCAATTATATGGGCGGGTAAGCTAATATATGAGATATTTGGTAGAATATGGGGTGCAATTAAAGATGTGGCTGGGGCCATAAAAAAGGGATTTGGTGATGCATGGAAAGCAACTATTAAGCCACTTAAAGATGTTCTAGATGAATTGTCTAAAGCATGGGGCGAGCTAAAGAAAGCTATATTTGGTAGTGCTAGTGCTGGTAAATCATGGGGCAGCGTACTAACATCAATAACTTCGGCCACAACGTGGTTAGTGAAGGTAGCATTGCTTCCTCTTAAGGCTGCTATCTGGATAATAATGCTACCGGTAAAATTGCTGATCGGCGCGATGAAGGCGCTCATCTCAGTGTTTAAGTCTCCTTCGTTAAAAGTAGTTGGTGGAGTATTCGGGTCTATTGGGGACTATATTTGGAAAGTCACCAAAGCCATATTTTTCTGTATGACTCCGATAGGGAAATTAATACAAGGTTTCAAGTTCTTTTATGATATTGTTAAAATAACAATCAAAGTTGCTCTGCTCCCATTGCTTGCAATATTTAAACTTATATCATATGGAGTTAAAGGTTTCATTGGGCTTTTGAGTTCAATTGGGTCTGCTATTATATCGCCATTTAAGGTTTTAATTGGTGTAGTCAAGGACTTTTTTAACATTTTGGTCAAAATTGCTGATGTTGCAGCTCATCCATTTAAGTATATCGCTCAGGGGGCCAAGGCTGCAGTGTCGGGCGTCCTTGGAGTAGCAGAGAAGATACCACTAATTGGTAGAGCCGCTACGTGGGCTAAAGGTAAATTAAGCGGATCTGGGCTATTAGGAATTGATAAACTTGTCCGGGCTGCGTTACCATACGTAGCGATGGTTGCTCCGCAATTTATGAAGATTGGCAAATCGGCCATGTCACAGTTCCCAATAATTGGAGGGTTCTTTGATAGGTTATTAGATCCAATAGCTGACATTAATAAAATGGTTGGTGGTGGCGCTAAAAAGCCGACTGACATATCGGAAGTGATGACACCACTTGAGCAAATTAAATATGCCATTACTGGTGTTCCACCAGAACGAGCTAGTCCAGTTAGCACGACCATTGACCAAGAGATGGGGCGAGAATCTAAGGGAGAGAGAGAATTAAAAGAACTTGTTGAGAAGTTCGCTAAATTATCAGCGCCATTAGCAGAAATAATATCAATATTGAAGAATAGCGATGAGGCTAAGAAGATCGTCGCCATACTCGAGGAGCATTTGCCGAAGATATCTGAAAGACCATCAGAACTTGGGCCAGCCGTTTCGGCTTGGTAGGTGACCTATGTTTAGTAAAATTAAAGCTGACACTGATATATTAAACGCAGTGTCTTTAACAATGATGCCACCAGATCCCATTGATGGATTTCCTGGTGGTAGCGATCCTTCAACCCAGGTACTCGGTAAAAAAATTCCGTTGCAGTTTCCTCCAAGGGTTAAAACAACTTCTAAAGCTGGAAATTATGAAGAGCAAGATTCAGATGCATATGAGCCAGTTGCTGTCTGGAAGGGATCTAAGGGAACAAATATGACTGTGGAGTTAACATATGTCGTTACAGGAGGAGCGTGGAATGTCGCTGGCGTATCTAGCGCCGTCCATACGGTCATGAGTTATTTTTATCGTGATATTGTAGCCGGACAGCAAAAGGCCATGTCTCCATTGTTGCAAGTTAGGATGTATGAAGTTGCTCCATTCGCGCAAGGGCAAATTAGTACATGGCGCGTGCTGGATGCAAGCGTTTCATATAGTGATGAGATTATACTTGATGGCAGTAAAGCATACCACCAGAAGGCTACTGTTACTATGAATCTTATGATGTACACGAGAATCTTTGATAGAAATGAGAAAGCAAAGCAAGATATTGAATCGGCTGTGCAAAAGCCACTTAAGGAGTGGTATTAATGGCCATCTTTACAGATAGCACAATATTTAAATCGACATCGAGATTTAAGCTTACCGAGCTTATACAATATAATAGCCATCTTACACCAGCCATGATGAAGAGATTTGATTTCCTTGATAGAGATAAGCTTGGCACCAATAACATTATTAAAATAGAAATCAACGGCAGTAGAGCTGGCAGGCCAGATCTAATATCCAATGATATATATGGTACGACGATTTTTAAATGGGTGCTGTTGATTTTCAATAATGTCGAAAATCCGTTCGATGGCTGGCCAGTAGCTGGTAGCGTTATTGAAGCGCCGAATAGACCATCGGTGTGGAGAGAATTATGAGCGGCGGCGTTACCAAAGTCGATAAAATATGGAATGACTTCTTTGGCGATCGTGTCAAAGAACTACCAGAAAAATTCAAGGGTTGGTATAGAGCCAAAGTAGTTGAGACTAATGATCCTCTGAGAATGCATAGGGTAAGAGTTCAAGTTCCAGAATTACACAATGAGGATCTAAAGCCCGAGGAATGTCCATGGGCAATTCCAGCCCCTCCAGCTGGTGGTAAGAGAGCTGGTTTCTGGCCATGTATTTGTAAGGGCGATTGGGTATGGGTGAATTTTGAAAAAGGTCATCCTTATGGCATAATGTGGACCGGAGCCGCAAACCCCACCAGAAGGAAACTATATACACTAGAGTCAATTTATGGTAAGACACAATTGGCTGTAAATGAAAGGGGAGAACCAGCCGGTTCACCAAATGACTATGATGAGGATTATCTTCCAAAAGACGAAAGGCCGATGAACACCGGTCTTAAGGACAGATATGGTAACTTATTCTTCATGGGTGCCGTTGGATTCTTCCCGAAGGAACACGCCGAGAAACCAGCACCAGTTGGAACAGACCCAGTCTCACAAGGTGAATATAAAGCCTCGGTGAAGCCACCAGAAGAGAACAAGCCAGATTTCAAATTGATGGCGCACATATCAAAATATGGGAATTTCATGACGATGTCTGATGTTGGATATAAATGGAAGAATGAATTCGACGGCGATTTTGATAAAGATGAAGATTTTGAAATTAGCAGGTGGAAATATTTCCAGAAGATGCTGTCGGAAGGAGAGCCAAAGGGATATGACGAGCGCAGAATAGAATGGAGAACTCGCTTTGGTCATAAGCTAGAGATGAGAGATGTTGGATATAAGAAATCGAGACCAGGAGAATTTGATGGCGTAAAAGACTTGACTGATGTTGATGGTAAAGATGAGAAAAATCAGTTATGGATTAGGATGGCGACTAAGGACGGCACATATATGCGATCGTGGTCCAAGGGCGCCGATCTTGAGAAGAATAATTTCATTAAGAGATTAAATAAATCCGATGTTGGCACTAAACCGTTTAATGATGAACAATGGGGCGATGGCCAGGGGGATGCTAGAGGATGGTATTGGTGCACACCGTGGCAATTAGTGTTTGCCGCAGATGATGCTGGGTCAGACCCAAAAGACCCACAAAATAAGGAAAAACCATTTGGGAATGGTATTTTTATCGGTGGTAGAAGAGACGGCTATCACTTTGGTTGTGAATTCAATTTAAAAGATGAACTTCAACGATGGGCGATGTACACCGCAAACGGTATTGGCTTAGAGCTTAACCAGAAGTGGGACTATGCATGCCTAACAACCAAACCGCCGCAGACAATATCGAGGGAATTTGACGGGCCATATAAAAGAGTGCCATGGGCTCTTAAGACATTCAAGGGTCTTAATGTTGAAAAATATTCATTCCATTTAGTCCTAGATGAGAGAAACAAATATGTTCGGCTTAAGACCCCGAAGGGTCAGGGCATAGAAATGCGCGATAGTGGCGGAAAGGAATCGTGCGGTGGTACGTGGACTGAGATGAAGGACGCCGACGATAGAGGCATATGGCTATCCAAGGATAATGATTTTGCAATTTGGAGAGATAGAAAGAAAAAGAAATATATCTGTATAAACGATTCGACTGATTATATCATCATACGCAATGGTTTAAAGAGTGTACAAATATTTGCACAAAAGGACGTAGAAATCATTGCGGCTGGTAATATCCAAATGAAAGCTGGTGGTAACATTGATATGCTGGCTGGTGGCCAGGTCAACATTCGTGGTGCTGAAGTTAGAGCTGGCCCAGTGCTAAGGACTAAAGATTTCTATACTGATAAGATGTGCGGTACACATAGGGCCATACAGATGCCGAGGCACCCCGCTGGGTCAGCGCCTCCATGTGGTGGGTCTCCATCTCCCAAATCGCCATCTCCGATGGAATGCAATCCTCTTAAGCCGGAAGATTTTGACAAGGAAAGGGGATGTGACCCAACTAAGAGTAAGAAGGGTCCAGTTGACTCAAAGGTGGTTCATTGTGGTCCTGGCCAGGGTGGCAGAAATGATAATCCACCAGATATGGATAAAAATGGCAATAATCCAGGCGTGCACGATCCATCTAGTGGCCCACCAGATATCACTAATGATCCATCGGCTGGACCTCCACCACCAGCTGATCCAGTGGTCGACCCAATCGACCAATACTGTGAAGATGGAGTAATATGGTTTGGAACATCATCAAAGTTTGATGATGAAATTCGTACCCATGGTATATTAAGAGTTTCTCTCGCAAATCCGTTGAATCATGATGATTTTGTTTCGAGCTATATTCCACTTGCAACCACTTCTGATATAGCAAAGGGCGATAAATTTGCTAGTATTAGCGTACAAAGATATGGAGGGGAGAAACGAATCTACAGGATAGTAGCAGTAGATGATGGTGATCTACTTGAAAGAGACCCAGATATAGAAATTGTTAGATATAATGGCGATAGCATAAACAAGCAATACTTGGAGATCTTTGAGTGATCGTACGTTACCCAACTGGACTGTATTCTAGACAAATCCCAACCAGCCCAAGCGACGTTGGGAATGTTACCTTCACTATATCAAATGAAGAGCCATCAGAACTACCTGGTGACTTCATCTTATTTCCTATAGCGGAGCAGGTTAAGAAAAGGCCGCCGAAGGTTTATACTAATCAACAAAGGCGCGTTCGCTTAGGTGATCTTATCTATACTGTAACCGGCGGCGGTGTAACGTCAGACGGGACGAATGTTAAACTATTTGAAGTCGGACAGGTACTAGAGTTTACAGATACTGAGATTGGGTCAACCGACACCAATATAGTGCCTGATAGGCTTGAATTACAACATAATACTAATTTACTCGATCTTGAAAGTCTTGGATTGAGTGAGTCAGATATTATATCTATTACTACGCAATCAACATCGTTGGAAGATTTGATTGAGGCCGAACTGACTACAATTCAGAATTCAATCGCCGATGATAAATCTGCCGTAACCAATCTGCAGAAGAAAATTAATGAAGCCAATAAAGTTTTAAGCGCATTAAATGTTATGGGTGGTAGCGAAGAAATAAAGGCTAAGATTGTTAAGACTCTGAATGATGCTATGGCTGAGCAAGCAACGAAGATTGCCGAGACTAATGATCTCATAGCGCAGTCTGCTGAGCTGAGAGACAAGTTGCTGGCAGTCTCTCAGCTTGTGAGGTAACAATGGCTGCTCCAATTTGGACTGGATACAATCCGCCATTTTATAACCAAAGCACCGTCCTTCCGATGCAGCATGATGAGAGGCTAATTAAAAATGATTTAATCCAATTATTGCTTACAGCGCCTGGCGAGCGTATAATGAGGCCAGCAATCGGTAGCCCGATTCCACTTCTACAATTTGAGAATATTATTGATGGTGATATTAGCACCATCAAATCTGGCATATTATCAGCCATTAGAAATTTTGAGCCAAGAGTAACGATCACGTTAATAGATGTGAATCTTAATCCTGATCAGTCGGAGATGACCATTACGATTGCTGGTGCTGTCAATCTTAACCCAAATGAAAGATTTAAGATTGAAATAGGCATTTCTGATGGTGGCATTAAGTTGGTGAAAGCAGAATGAGTAACGAGACTTATTTTAATCTACCAAATTCACCTGATGAATTCGGCGTAAAGTTACCAACAGCTGACCTCAGGAAGATCGACTATACATCTCTTGAGTTCGATACTATTACTAGAGCGGCTATCGAATATATTAAGACATACTATCCCGCACAGTTTAATGACTTTGTTGAAAATAACGGCATTATAATGATGGTGGATCTAATTAGTTTCATTGCCTCGGCGATTGCTGAGAGAGGTGAAGTATTAGTGCAAGAATCATTTTTACCAACGTCTTACTCGAGGGAGGCAGTTGCAAATCACTTGTCTCTCATAAACGAGCAGATACACACAGCGACACCGGCTGTAGTGGATATAGAAGCGAGCGTACCTTCGCCACTTCAAACGAGTCTACAAATTCCAGCTGGCGTCATATTCAATCTCACTGGTGCAGATGGAAAGTCTTTAACGTACGAGATGTTCAGAGCACCAAATAACTGGACTGATTCGATCCAAGTTTTGCCAGGGAAACGTGGTGTGGTCGCATTTGGGATTGAAGGTAAATTTGACACGCCGTTTGTAGCAATATCAGCTGGTGGCGCGAATCAGGTTATCGATATTATTGCTGATAATATATTAAGTGATCCAATATTCGTTAACATCAAGAGTGGATCGTTAGTAAAAGAATGGAAAAGGGTGTTGATTATAGAGAGGTCTGGCCCAGAAGATCAGGTATATGAGGTGATTACTATCGATGGTGGGATAAGAATAAAATTTGGTGATGACAAAGCTGGTAAGGCACCTCTTGCTGGAGAAGAGGCTACTGTTCTGTATAGGGTTGGTGGTGGAAGTAGAGGTAGAATTGGATCTGGTCGCATCAATACTACAAGACCATTCCAACCAGATCCACCAGCTTCGGCACCAGTCGAGGTGTCATTTAACAACCCAAAACCATCACAGGGAGGAATGGATGAAGAAGTAATAAGCGATGCTAAGAAAAGGGCGCCACGTGAAGCCGCAACGTTGAATGCAGCAGTTTCCGGGCCAGACTATGCACAAATGGCATCGAGTTTCTCACATCCTGTGTTTGGTACAGTGTCGAAGTCAGTGGCCACAGTTAGAACATCCTTGAATGCCAATATTGTTGAGTTATATGTGCTCGCCGAGGGAACTGACGAGCCGGTTAAACCAAGTGTTGGACTTAAGAAGGGACTTAAGAATTATCTAGAAGAGATTAATGTATTATCAGATGAAGTAAGGGTTTTAGATGGTTCAATCAAAAGAATAAAACTTGAAGCTAATATCGTCTTGAATCGTAATGCTATAGCATCGACAGTTAAGGATCAGGTAGAAAAAGCGGTCAAAGACTTATTCGACGTTACAAAGTTTGATATGGGGCAAGAACTACACATCGACGATATTTCAACTGCTATCAAGGGCATTGATGGTGTAAGTTTTACGACTATATTTCAACCAGCCGATGATATCCTAAAGACCGGTAAACTAGCAGATCCAAATGAATATGGCATTGGTATCAATGAATTGATCGTGTTAGGAGAAACCCAACTCAGATTCTATTATGAAGCATGATATATCCATTTGAGAAAAATTATTTTTATTCATTGCCGACTGGATTATTTGAGTTACCAGAAGGTAAGACGCATGGGCAGTGGATAGACGAAAACAAGCCTGGTAATAGCAGAGAATCATTATGCGAACAAGGATGGATAATTGTCGCTACATTTAATGATAGGCATGTATTCCAAACATATGGTTTTGAAGAATTTAAATTAAAAACGATTCATGAGATTATCGATAAATTGCCGTTAAAGGAAAATATTCTTATCCAGACTAGTAATAGCACTTGCTTTGAACTAAAATCTTTTGAGATGATGCAGATCGATGAATCATCTCAACTTTGGCCGTACAAGATTCAAATGTAAACTGAGTAGTATTTGAGGTATAACATGGCAAAGAAAGTAATCTGTGGTAGCAAGTCACTTAAGGCAATAAATGGATCGCCACCACCAAAAGGTAGTAAGAAGCTGGGCAAGAAACGGTTTGGCCCAGCTCCTATCGGGTTCGGTAGGGGATATTTAAGGGGGCCAACTAAGTAGGAGATATGTCATGCACTCTGAAGAAATATGCGAAAGTTGTGGTAAGCCAGTAAAGATGACATCATATTTAATTGATGGTAAGTGGGTGTGTGATGAGTGTGCCCAAAAGGCTCCAAAAAATATTCGACCCAATAGGATTGGGGAGCCTGAAAGAGTTAAAAATAGCATACAGAAATAGTCACACCACAACCGTTAAAGATTTAAATGAGAAATCGGCGGCAGCCCCCACCGATGGCGAGTTGTGGATTGTGGCAGTTTTATTGTGCGGCCATTTTAATGGCCCCAAAAGAGAAAGATTTATCTTGACTGATGGCGATGTAGTAATAGAATCAAATAGTTGCTCGCCGCACGATATAGATAGAGCAATCACATTCAAGCAAGGGTTAACTGATAAATATATTACTAAGATTGCGTTGAAATATATTAAAGAAACAGTGTTTGAGGATCCTGATGGGATGACCACCGAATTACCCATGTAAGCGAAAGCTATAAATGAGATCCTCTCATTGCGAGAGGTACTCAAAACTGTATGTGCTGTCCGCTACATGAGGGCAAACGATGGTCGGTGGAGGGATGGACCTCCAGATCCTATCATCATCCATATAGTTGCTAGAGCCACGCGAAAGTGTGGCTCTGGCACCAGAGTTCAGTGGTGGTGCATTATGCCTAAGAATGTTTACAACGCTCATTCTGGCATATGTCCAAAATGTGGAGCCAAATTGCCAGTGCATTGGCAAGACGATAAGTGTCCGACTGGTCCTAAGGATACCGAATTTATAAGAATATGCCCGAATTGTGGTGGCGCGCTATATTGTGAAATCGATCAACAATCTAATTCTTGAAATATCTTCTCCTTAAACTTTCTCACAGCCATCGCCATCAATTTTCCTGCTTCATAAAAATGTGAATTCCACCATACTGTTGGCTCTGTATTATCCTCTTTGGTGAATACGAATACAGCACTCTTGATATTATGCTCAGTCTTTAACTCTGATATCATTTTCTCGACTTTTGAAATGATCGCAATCATTTCTGGATTTTCTTCTTGTGTGGATGTGTCTTTGGGTTCCATGTGCGCCTCAAATCGTATTTCATTATCATGAGTTCCGCACCATCTGACACTGTTTTATCTATTTATGAATGGTTTAGAAAAGTTATGGCCTCTAATGGGAGATTTATTAGGAGACCAAAATGCAATGACATCACCAAGACGTATCAATATCGATCCGTTAGCCAATTCGCCGATAAAGTATTAAAAATGAGTTTAACGAAGAATGAAATAGAATCTCTAGTCACCGAGATAATTCGTTACGCCAAAGATAAAAAGCTACTTGGCAGAGGCACTGCGATATTAAACATGTCTAATATATTTGTTATTTGTTATAATAGAATCGAGGCGTCGTCGGTTTCATCTGATAGGCTTATCGAGTCTATTAAATTGGCATCATCGTTCATTAACGGCGATTTAGCCATACCAGAGTCGATTGGAGGCTATCCTAAGCTTATTAGGTTAGTAAATAGTGGGTTAGTTCCAATCGAGTTGGTTGCAGTATCTAAAAAGTGCACGCTTGCCTTGCAACAAACTAGTAGTGATCGTGATTGCATGCCATCGGATATAGACATGCTTAAAACTAGAATTCGGCTGCTATCTAGGCATAGCAATTACGAGGCAATGAAGGAAATACTTGGCGACGATTTGCTAGACACAGGAGTACCAAAATGAAATTTGTTAGGCACTTTACTAAAAACTTAATGCATCCATTTGAATACGTGGAATGGGTAAAAGAAGATGTTGAGATTAAAAATGATTTGACAGGAGATATAATTTTTAGAATCAAGGGAGCCGAAGTACCATCGACATTTGATAAAAACTCACGTGAGGTATTGACCTCCAAATATTTTAGAATGACCGAGGTACCAGTAGATCTGGTGCACATAGATGAAGTTAGCGATAGTGGTAAAAAGGTGCCAGATTGGTTAAGAAGGCGTGAACCAATTGCAGCTGTTAAGGATCTTAGGGTCGCGCTTAAAACCACGAGAGATCGTGAGGATTACCTTCGATTAAAATGCGATGTTAATATACCTGAGATTGCTGGGGAACTTAAGATCATTAGAGAAAAATTAACCGCTCTTAGAGGCGAATACAACAAACATTTCACACATGAGAGGAGCGCTAAGCAAGTTTTTTCTAGGTTGGCTGGTTTCTGGGCATATTGGGGTTGGATGAACGATTATTTTGGTACAGAAGATGATGCAAGAATATTCTACGACGAAACAATATACATGCTAGAGAACCAGATAGCGGCCCCAAATACGCCACAGTGGTTTAACAGTGGTCTTTATTGGGCTTATGGCATCGAAGGCGACAAAAAGGGATTGTGGAGATATAATCCTAAAACCGGCAAAGCTGAAGAAACCACCAATTTCTATCAATACCCTGGGATTCATGCTTGCCACATCATAAACTGCAACGATTCGTTATTTGATGAGGGCGGAATATATGACGATTTAATGATTGAGGCTAAAGCTTTCGCTATTGGTGGCGGTGTTGGTAAGAACACGAGTAATATTAGATCCAAATTTGAATATTTGAGAACCGGTAGTAGAGCCAGTGGATCAATGGAATTTGCTGTCATTGACGATAAAAGTGCTGGTGTGATCAAGTCTGGATCTGGTCAAAGACGCGCAGCCAAAATGGTCATTAAGGATATGGATGACCCAGAGGTACCAGAATTTATCGTGTGGAAGGAGAAGGAAGAAAAGAAGGTTGAAGCGTTGGTTGCCGCTGGGTATAGTTCGTCATGGGAAGGCGAAGCGTATAAGACTGTGTCTGGGCAGAATTCAAACAATTCTGTCAGGATGCAGGATAGTTTTATGCGGCTAGCTAAGACCGATGAAGATTGGCCGATGACCAGTAGGACAACTGGTGAGATTGTTAGGAAAATGAAGGCAAAGGAGCTATGGAAATCCATAGTCGATGCATGCTGGTATAGTGGCGATCCAGGAGTGCAATTTGATTCAACGATACAAGCGTGGGATACATGCCCCAAAGACGGTAGAATTAGAGCCACCAACCCGTGTGCTGAATACATTTTCAAAGACAATTCATCATGTAATCTAGCTAGCATCAACTTGCAGAAATTGTTTGAGGAAACTGGTGACAAGCTTAAGGTTGCCGACTTCATATATGTATGCAGCCACTGGCTAACTATCCTCGATATTTCGGTTGATGCCGCACAGTTGCCATCTCGGCAACTTGCTGAAGGAACTGCAAGATATCGCACCACTGGCTTGGGGCATACTGGCCTCGGTGCAGTTTTGGAACGATCTGGTATTCCATATGATAGCGAAGAAGCTTGCCACCTTGGTGCCGCTGTGACATCACTGATGACCGCGCAATGTTACATTCAAAGCTCTAGACTAGCCAAACACCTTAGCACGTTTGCGGCGTTTAAGGAAAACAAGACGGATATGCTAAAAGTTATTAGGAATCATAGGTTGGCATCATCTGGTAATCCCAACAAGATTGGCTATGAGGGTAAGATCACACCGTGGGAAATCAATCATTCTGTAATCAATAAGGATCTTGGCAAGGCCATAATAAATGCGTGGGATGAAGCACTACAATTGGGCAACAAATATGGATACAGGAATGCTTTTGTTACACTTATCCAACCATCTGGCACTGTTGGGTTACTAATGGGATGTGACACAACTTCGATTGAGCCAGATTATAGGATTGTGAAACTGAAGAGACTATCTGGTGGTAGTTCAATGAGAATGGTCAATAGGTCAATACACAAAGCGCTGGAGAATCTTGGATATACTGATAGCCAAATTGAAGATATTGAAACGCATGTGGCTGGTAATAACACGCTGGATGACGCTCCATTTATTAATAGATCATCTTTGATGGCGCTCGGTATTGTCGAAAAAGACATCGATATGATCGAAAAAGATCTCGATCCAGCTATTCAGCTATGTGATGCATTTGATGCTTCAAAATGGACGCCTAAATCAAAAGAAGCGATTGGCTTACCATCCGACTATAAGTGCGGCGTTAACATTTTTATGCAGATGAATTTCACGAAAGAACAATATCTGGAGGCAACCAAATGGATATGTGGTTACGGTACTCTTGAGGGCGCACCATATCTTAAACCTGAGCATTTGCCAATCTTTGATTGTGCCGTCAGGTCAGGATATGGTAAGAGATATTTAAGGTGGGAAGCGCACGTTAAAATGGTTATTGCGGTATCTCCGCATATTTCTGGGGGTATCAGCAAAACACTAAATATGCCAAATGATGCTACAAGAGAGGATATTGAGTCGGCAATACTAATGGCATATGAGGGGGGCGCTAAATGTATCGCACTATATAGAGATGGGTCGAAGAAATCACAACCGCTAGTTAATCCATATGATATAAATTGGTGGGACCCACTACCACCAGATATGATTTTGCCCAGGGGAGCAAGGCGAAGAGCTCCAACAAGAAGGAATATGCTAGCACATGAGGTTACAATATACGATCCCGCTAAATGGCAAAAGGTAGTCTTTAAGTTTGGAGAGTACGAAGATGGTTCGTTGGCGGAGATATGGATCGAAGTAACTAAGGATATTCCATCATTTCATTTTGCCATGAAATGGGCCTCTCGAGCGATATCTAATGCCATTCAATATGGTGCGCCGCTATCTGATATATGCAAATCGTATGGCAATGAAGAGGGTGGTCCATGTGGTAGAACTGACCATCCTTATATCACATATTGCAAGAGCGTGATAGATCTTGCGATCAAGCTTGCCATGCTTGAATATGAGGGTGACATAACGTTCTGCCATCGTAAACCACCGCTACACGAAGTTAGATGTGGCAAACTAAAGACTAAAAAACAAAATGCGGAAGTTAAACTAGAAGAAAAATCGTCCGATTTACTCAGACCAATTGATAATAGATGCCCAAAATGTGGATCGTCTGACATAGAAAAATATCCATGTCCAGTATGCGTACGATGCGGCACTCCTCTTGGCGGTTGTTCAGCATAAGCGTGTCAAATATATGATTTCAGCAATAACCTAGATAGGAGAGAGAGTTATGGATTGGACCATCATTTTGGGAATTATATTTGTGGGTTTAGCGGCTATCGTGGCGTCGATCTCGCCGTTCGTCATCTCCTGGCTGCTTAAGCAAAAGTGGGTGCAGCAGGCTCACCTGGAAGCCCTGATCTCCGCGCTCATCCCGCAGGTAGTCGAGTGGGTGGAGTGGTGGGCGGCTCACTGGGACTCAAAGGCTGAAGAAGTTCCGCCTCGCACCACAGCCTTGCCTCCGAAGGGCGAGGCCAAGATGACCAAAGCTCTCGAGTTGCTTAGGGCTTACATTCCCGCCGCCAAAGCCGTGCCTGATGAGATCTTGAAGCTCAAGTTCGAGACGGCCCTAATCAATAAGAAATAATTCTAAGAGGTGGCTCATGGTTCTCGCATTTGCATTCACTGATGTCAATACGATCCTGACATGCCTTGCTCTGCTATTGACAATCATTACATCGGTGATTGCTATCATCTATAAAATCAAGGCTGGGAATTGGCAGGGAGTAGCAGAGGAGACCGGCAAACTAGCCAATGAATGCGCCAAGACAATCGATACGATCAAGGGCAAGACAGACGGAACTCCTGCACGAGCCGTTGTGACAGACGCTCTGAAAATTCAGGGCGCGGAATTAGAGAAGGTTGGTCTAAAGAGTGCAATGGACGCAAAACTTCTGGAGCTTGGTCTTAACGCAAAGTCATAATAATATTAAACAGCTATTATGTAACGGCGGGCTTTTGCCCGCCGTTATCGTATTTAAATGGCATGATAGCTAAAATAACTGATAATCAATATATTAACCTAGAACAGGTCGACTCTAATATTAGCATAATGTTAGATGATCACTTCAGTGCAAAACACCCTCGAGCTAGATTTATCGATGTTGAGCAGCAAAGCTGGGACGGATATTATCGTAAATATGACACGAAGAGACAACGATTAGCGTTGCCATTTTTGTGTGAGCTAAAAGAATTATGTGATAAGAAACAAATTCCACTGGATATATTGGATCTCAGAGAGCTACCAAAGGCGTCTGCCCCAGATCCCTCAAAGATTGATCCGAACATGCTAAGTGGTATTATTCTTGAGCATCATCAAATTGATGCTATTGCAGCCGCTTGTATCAATGAAATAGGAATTTTAAATGCCCCGACAGGTGCCGGGAAAACAGAGATGATGGCTGGTATCGCCAAAATGTTTGGGTGTCCGACAGTCATTATTGCTGATCAGAGGATAATCATTGAACAAATTAAAGCAAGGCTAGAATTAAGAGATGTAATAGATGAGGTTGGGCTATTTTATGGTGGTACTACCCCAAATGGCCAATCGATAGTGGTTGGATCTATACAATCTTTGTCATCACCGCCAGCTTCATTAAAAAGGAAAAGCCCTGAAATTTATAGGAAAAGGAAACATAGAGCAGAGCAATTTCAGGAGATAGTGAGACAGGCTGATCTTCTAATGGTTGATGAATGCGATAAAGCAGTTAGTAAGCAATATCGCATGCTATTTAAATTCTATTTCAATGGAAGGAGAAAATATGGATTTAGTGGAACACCATTTGATAAAAAGAAGCTCGTGGAATCTCTCATTTTGAGAGAGCATTTGGGTTCGATTATTAGTCAGGCCGATAGAAGAGAACTTGAGAAAATAGGAAGAATTATACCAATTAAATTTTATATGTTTGCGTGCGGTGAGAACGGTGATCCACAAGATAAAACGGCATTTGATATTGCAGAAAGAGAAACAATAATAGATAATACTGACTTTCACAAGAAAGTCTTACAAATAGTACAAGCCTTTCCAGATGATGGGACACTTATACTTCTCGATACTAGTAATATTGAAGATCTTGGTGTGGCTCTTGAGCATACGATACCAAATTCGGTATTTATATATGGCAAGACTGGCAAAGTATCCCGCAAAGATTGCATAAAGTCATTTGAAAGTAGAAAACTTAAATGTTTAATTGGCGGTAGAATAATTAAGAGAGGGCTTGATTTAAATGGTGGTGTGGAGAATCTAATCATCATAGGTGGTGGGAAATTATGGTCTGAGTTTGACCAAAAGCTAGGAAGGTCAGTCCGCAACAATAGCAAGGGATGGGCAAGAGTATTTAGTTTTTTGTTTTTAAATAATTTTTATCTTTATAGGCATGGAAGGGAGCAACTCAAAGCACTAATCGATATGGGATATCCATCTACAATTATATTCAAGTCTGGCATTATAGACGGAAAGCAATTCGTACATTCTAGATTTAGACGCCCGCCTCAAAAGTCCTCTTTATAATACACTTCTAAGAGTAAATATATTATCATTGAAATATATTATATATTATGATAGCCAAAGACAAGCCGAAGAAAAAACTCAGATTGACGGAAGAGCTTAGGGCCGTTGAATGTGAGCTCAAGGTGAATGATCTTGAGGAAGTGGCTGTTATAGAGGTAATTGAACCAGATGATGATCCTAGCACAGAAGCAGAACGCAAGGGATACTATTTTGATAATCATAAAGTTGAGCAACTTTTAATAGTATATGTCAATGATGGATGTATAGATGTTAAGAAGCGCGACGAGATAATGAGTCATGCATCAGAACTGATTAGACAGATTATTAGAACCCATAATTTCCACAACATTTATCCTGGGGCCGATGACGCTTCATTTAATGATTTATTCCAAGTTGCGTGGGTTCAGATAGAATCAACTTTATACAAATTTGATTCATCTCAAGGCCACACCAAAGTCTTCAACATGTGGAGTCAAGTGGCCAAGACAGTAATGTTGGCCCATATTAAGAAGGAGATGAGAGACAAGAAAAATTACAAGTCTTATAAGAAGCATCTTGATACTAAATCACTACAACGCAGCGTCATCCTAAGGAGGTTTGTTGATGAGGCTAGAGAAGTATGCAAACATAATAGGGAGTATCTTGATATCTTGGGATCACTCGGGAAGTTGTACGATGTTGACCAGAAGCCACATGAAGGATTAATTGGAAAGTTAGTTAAGGCTTCCGGCAAATCGAGGTCTAAAATATCATCATTTTTGAGAACAATAAGGCTGAGGAGCTTCGAGTTTACAGACGCACCAATATCAGAAGAAAAGGATATAAAAGAAGAGGATGGCAGAATAACTAAGTCTCACGTAACCTTCGAAGAGGATGAATACGATGCCAGATAAAAGCAATTTATTAGAATTCGCCACAATGGTAAAAGATCAGTTGAAGGATGCATATCATGTAAATGTGACCAACATTGAGGAGAAAACAGACCTTCACGGCCAACAGAAGGTAGTCATTAAAACTGATGGAATTGAGATGTGGTTCCGTAGTGGCCCTGATGGTTCAGTGACGATAGATGGGATTTCACCGGATTCAAATAAGGCAATTGGTACCGTTAAGATAAATGTGCCGATCTGCCACTTAAGAACATCAGCAATGTTAGTTGATAAATTTGATCTTAGCAAGGTTAAAAATGAATCTGACGAATCTAATAAGACTGATGAACCCGATAAAACTAGCAAACACGAAGAACCGGAAGATTTTGAAGAAGAGTTTACCGCTCCAAGCAATAAATTTGTTATTGTGGATGCATCGGCATTATCTGATGATCATGAGTTAGCTGAAAAGGCAATCTCGGTGCCAGTTAAATATCACGGTGCGGTATTTGCCGTCAAGGCCGTCTATGACGATACAATATTAAGAAGTTTAACAATTACACCGTCGATGATTGATGAAGGATCAAAGGAGGTTGTTAAGACAACTGAGCATGCGGTAGCTGAGGGGATGTCATTATTATCGCATGACAACCAACCATCTCTTGAAACTAGGACCACTCTTGGATCTAAGCACCAAAAGAAGGGTGACAAAGACGGCGAAGTACCAATGCGCGTTCCAGGTCCAGGACTCAGAGGAAGACCAAAGAGGGATAAGAGCAAGGAAGATCAGAGATATAAGGAAAGAAAGGCCAAGAGGCCAATTCAGCGCGCCAAAGCTACCAAAATGCATTTTGAACGCATGGCTGAGCAAGCTATTGTTGTGACGAAATTGATATTCGATGACAAGTTCAATGGTCTTGGTGTAGTTGATGCCGATGGTTTGGAGACCATCGGAAAGATACTTGAAAGAATGGTCACCAGATCCGAATTGTCAGATCATCTAGACAAAATCAATGTCGCTATTGAAAAAGCCACGAAGGCTTTGGGTGAGAGGAGAAAGGAAGAGTCTACCGCTATAGTGGAGCACGTAGAATGGATGAGACAAGAGACAAAGAAGATAAGAGAACAGATAAACCAGAAAGCAAGCCAACCAACGTAGACAATATTGATCCCGAACTAACAAAATTATTGGCACAAGCGGCTGATCCCCTACCAAGCGCTGATGTTGATGTTAGTAAATTGCCTGCCGCGCAGCCTATTCAGGAGAAACTGCCGATCAAGGAGGAAGCTGTAGTTGATCTAAAACATACATTCAAGAAATTCAACGACATAGCCGACAGGATTCTTGATAATTTTGGCTCAGATAGGGATGAGATAGAGGAGACGATAGCATCTCTTAAGGATTTATTCAACCAGAATAGCAAACCGCAGGAACACATAGTAATGGGTTTGGTATCAGCTCTGCGCACCAAAGCGGAGGCCAACGCCAGCATAATTAAATTATTAGATTCATTTGCTAGATTGGTTGGCGCCACCAAGAACACTAATATATTCCAGTCATCATCTACGATTATAGACCTATCGAGCCTGCTCGACGAGGATGCCGATGGCGATAAACCCAAAACAACTTGAGCAGCTTATTAGGAAATGCCAGAAGAATCCTGCATTCTGGATTGAGAATTTCTGTAAAGTAGAGCATCCCAAGGCCGGTATTATACCATTTAAACTATTTGATTACCAAAGAAGAAGTTTAGCGGCATTCCTAAGTCATAGATTTTCGATCTACAGAAAAACAAGACAATGTGGTATATCTACCTTAGCTGGTGCATTTGCGCTATGGTATGCAATGTTTTTCAACAATAAGACAGTTTTAATAGTTTCCAAGAGAGATACTGATGCTAAGAATTTCCTAAAGAAGAACGTCAAATTCGTATATGATCAGTTGCCATCATGGTTCCACGATGTATGGAAAGACTCAGCTGATGTTGGTGGGATTAGAAACGAGCATGAACTTGGATTTAATAATGGGTCTAGAGTTTCCAGCCTTACATCAAGCCCCGACACATTACGCTCGCACGCTTCATCACTCAATATTATTGACGAAGCGGCATTTATGCCTCACATGGATGATATGTGGAGCGGCGGCTGGCCGACAATGGTTCACGGCGGATCGGCTATTGTTATTTCAACTGTTAAGGGCTTAGGAAATTGGTATTGGAGATTCTGGACTGACGCTGAAGCTGGTCAAAATGACTTTAATCCTATTGTCATTAATTGGTGGGATATGACATGGTCAATAAAGTATAGAGATGAATTGGCTAGATCCCAAATCGAAATCTGTCCAACAAAAGAAATTAGGCCGTGCAAGACATCTGAAGAGATTGAAAAATATGGCCCTTATTGGAGCCCATGGCTCGAAGGAGAGTATAGAAACCTTACAGAAAAAGGTGATGACGCTAAGTTTAGACAAGAAGTTTTGGCCGAATTTGTCGGCACAGGGCATACAATTCTATCTAGGCAGACTCTTGCAATTATTAGTAGCACAGTTGCTAGAGAAGGCAAGAATTACAAGACAGTCGGCGTGATTGATTATGTGAACCCAACGACATCCGAAAGAGAGGTACTTGATTTTAGGAATGATTTGTGGATTTGGAAGACGCCAGAGAAGGGAGGAGAGAGGGAAGGTGAGGACGGGAAAGTTTATGAAGAATCTCCGCATCAATATATAATGGGGTGCGACGTTGCAACTGGTGAGGGTGATGACTATAGTGCGATCGAAGTATTCGATATTAGCGAAGGTGAACAAGTAGCAGAACTTAAAATCAAGGTTAGGCCAAAAGTGTTCGCCAAGATGATTGATTACGTTGGTAGATGGTACAATAATGCGTGTGCTGTTGTCGAAAACACTGGTATAGGTAGGGCCACATGCCAGGAGTTGTTTGAAGATTTAGCGTATCCGAACGTCTATAGAAGCCGCAGGAAAAGGGCAGATCTTAAGATTAAAGCTGGATTCCTTGGATTCTCAACCACAGGCCAGAGTAAGCATGTGCTGAACAAGTCGTTGATCGATGGGCTTGGAGAAAATGGTTATGCTATATATTCGGGAAGGCTATATAAAGAGGCATTGATATATGTTCAGTTAAGCGGAAACAAGACTGGTGCAGAACCAGGAGTTGGTAATAATGATGACCTAATAATTTCGGTGGGTCTGGCATTCATTGGTATAACTGACGCGATTAGAATTGGAAGCCACAATCTTTTGCCGTTCCACAATGTTGACGTTCCAATGACTGTTGTTGATAGTTCAGAAGATATTCTTCCTATGTTAGGTGATAAGAATATTATGGCTCCGATTAGTGTAAATAGCGAATATGAAACCGGCAGGTGTAGTATTGACGCTGAGGTTGTCAAATTTCAACACCAGCTTGGCGGTATTATGATAGATACTAAGACCAAAAATAACATTGAGACTGTTAAATTTAAAAAATATAAATTGCAATCGCTCAAGAAATGATAGATTGGACAGCTACATCTAGAGAATTGGGGCATGGAACTGAGTGCCTTAATTTATATAGACCAAAAGTCATATGTAGATGCGATAATTGTAATGAACCTCATGTAATTACGATAAGAGTCAAGTCTAAAATAAATAATAACCAGCAAAGCTGGCAATGCTCAAGATGTGTTGGTGGAAGAGAAGAAGTAAGAGCTAAGTTATCAAAAAGCACAACGGAGCAGTGGAAGGATGATTCTTATAAATCTGTTAGGTCTAAGTCGAGCTTGGATCTGTGGAATGATCAAGGGTTTAAATCAAAACACCACAATGCAGTTAACACTGTCGAAAGTAGATCGAAATGCTCCGACGCAGCAATTAAAGCGTGGAGTGACCCAGTTTATAGATCGAAACATGCTATTTCTTTAGCTAACCAATTGGTATCAAGACCTAAAACTGAGATTAAGTTTGATACCATTTTATTAGATTTAGGAATCGCATTTGATACAAATTATGTTGTTGGGCCATATACGTTCGACTACATAATCGAACGAATTGCTCGTCCGAAGCTTTTAATAGAAATTAATGGTAATTATTGGCATACTAGGCCATATGTTATGCGTAAGGATGCGGCGAAGTCATCATATATTGATAATCTTAATGATTTTGAGCTCAAGACTATCTGGGAAAATCAACTATCTGATGTTGATAGACTTAAGACATTAGTGGCGATGTGGGTTGGTAGAGAACCACAGAGAAGGCATATTAATTTATGTGATATTGAGTTTAAAATCGCCGATATTGATGACATGCGTAGGTTTATGAGTAATTATCATTATCTTGGAGGGATGGGTAGGTCTGGAACGTGCATTGGCGGATATATTGACGACGAAATGGTGTGCGGAGCAATTATGGCACACCCAACCAGGAGAGAAATGTACGTGTCAGACGGGCTTGAAAAATCTGAGATGTTAGAACTTACTAGGTTTGCCATATCGTCGTTCGTACACAATCATAATCTTGGGTCATTTTTCTTATCTAAGTTAATTAATTTCGTGCCACATGGCACCAAATCAATTGTTAGTTATGCCGATCCTAGCGCTGGTCATTATGGAACAATATATAAGGCTGCGAATTGGAAATTCGCTGGTGATACCAAACCATCATATTTTTATGTAAACGGTGAAGGATGGAAAATGCATAAGAAGACATTATATAATCAAGCCAAAGCGATGCATATGAATGAAAATGAATTTGCCACAAAATTTAATTATAAAAGAGTCAATTCTCCACCGTTGAAGAAGTACAAATTAGAGATCGACCAATGAGCTTTCAATTATTTGATAGACTATCAGCCTTTTTTAAAAGAATAAACGTCCATCGTGGCGATCGTTTATTCACTGACCAGTCGTCTATTGATAAGCTTATTGCGTCTGGCGACTTTATCAATCTTGGGTCACAACATGCGCTACTTGAGCAAACTAACCTACACATTAATCGTTTGGAGCGCTACAAAGACTATGATCAAATGGATGAAGTTGGTGAAATTACTCTAGCATTAGATCTGTACGCAGACGAAGCATCGTTAATCGATCCTGAATTAAAACACTCAATAATGGTCAAGGCCGATGCCAAAATTATCAAAGATGAGATCGAAGATCTTCTATATGAAACTTTATCGTTGGACAATGTATTGCGTCCAATGATTAGGTATCTATGCAAATATGGTGATTTTCCAACTGAAATAGTTCCGACCAAGAACCGCGATGGTGTGGCCAGTTTGCGGTTTATGAATGTGTACAACTTTACAAGAATAGAGACCAAATATGGTGATTTGATTGGCTTCTTTTACCAAGATGAGATTATTAGAAATCCAGAATTCTTTCACCCGTGGCAAGTAGCCCATATGAGGTTGACTTCATATGAGAATATATTCCACCCATACGGAAGATCGCTGCTTAACGGCGCAAGAAAGCATTTTAAGCAATTGAGGTTGATGGAAGACGCGGCAATTATATATCGTCTAACTCGTGCTCCAGAAAAGCGCGTGTTTACAATACCTGTCGGGCACATTCCAACGCATGAAGTTCCGAACTACATTGAGAAGATCGCGTCAAGGTTCAAAAAGAAGAGATTCTTTGATCCAGCGACCGGCGATATTAACGAGAGATGGCACCCTCTAATCCAAGAAGATGATTTCTGGCTGCCGCAAAGACCAGATGGTTCAGGGCCAAAGGTCGAGACTCTGCCAGGCGCCGAGAACCTTGACCAGATTGCAGACATAGAATATTTCAAGAAGAAGATGATAGCTGGGCTTAAGATTCCATTTAGTAGGGTTGGTATTGGTGAACCATCTGATAATGAATCAAAATCGCTGTCTCACGTAGCACCTGAATTTGCCAAGGCGGTGCAATGGATTCAGCGCGAAGTAGTTATGGGGCTTAAAAAAATTGCCATAATTCATCTTGCCCTTAGAGGATATACAGAGAAGGACCTTAAGAGTTTCTCGCTGCATATGACAGCAAGTTCTGCTATAGATGAACTATATCGCATCGAGACTTGGTCATCTAGGGCCGATGTTATTGACGCCTTAAAGGGAACAGATATGTTTCCTGACGAATGGATACTGAAACGATTCACTGATATGACAGACGATGAAATCAAGCAAATAAAGAAGGAAAAAGAAAAAGCGGCTGCTGAGGGTGGTGCTGCTGAGGGTGGTAAGGGTGGTGGGGGTGGCGGAGGGCTGGGTGGGGGTGGCGGAGGGCTGGGTGGGGGTGGCGGAGGATTACCACCATTGCCAATGCCTGGTGGTAAGGAAGCCGGTCCGCCAATCCCAGGTGAAGAAGGCGGAGAAGGTGCCGGTGAGGGTGGAGAAGGTGCTGGTCCACCGGGCCTGCCGCCACTTGAGGGGTATGATTATGAGCTTGAAAGAGTTTTGAACGAGGAAGTAAACAAATCTAAGCCAATCAAAAAGGTTGAAATATCAGAGGCAATTAACCATAAGAGCAATGATAAATTACATTCTGGATTTGAGTATCTACTGAATTCTGGGGAACTTGATGGATTATCTAAAACTAACAGTAATAAACAAGAAATCATATTAATCGAGAGTGCTATCAATAGAGGAGATGGGGACGCAATTGATGCTAAAAACCAGATGGAAAAGTTACTAAAATCAACACAACCCGAATCACTCGAATCAGATGGTGAAATTCCAGCAAATATAGACATAGAAAATTCTAATTAGTATAGGAGATAGAGAGATGTCAAGCACTGGTCAGAACATGACTCCTGCGGCCTTCATTATGGACGCAAGGAAGTTTCTGCGTGCAATCAACTCGTCGGCTCAATCCAAGGTTGCGTTCTTCGAAGACATTGTTAAGAAGATCGGTAAGGAAGCTAAGAGAGATTATAAATTAACCTCTCTTGAAGCTAATTCGCTGATCTTTGAAGATGTCGGAGATAATGCATATTATCACGCTGACATCAGTAGAGCTCAGCACAATCGGATCGCGATTACCAACGTGAGGCCGATTAAAGTTGTCGAAGAACAGAAACCAGAATCATTCGACAAGCATTGTTGTGCCCTCGTTGAATCGTTATCGGCTGATGATTTCAAGGGTGCAGATCAAGTCTTCCGCACCATTGAAATGCAGCGTTTCCGCCCATCGGTTATCCCCGAGAGCGGATGGGTCACAACTAGAGATAGCATGGCTCATCATATCACTATCGAAGACGACAATAAGATCGATATTCCAGCTATTGCTGAAGCATTCTGCGAAGCGGTGTCTGATTTTGTCGAATTAGACGAAACCGGCAAAGTCATCAAGGGTGAATTCCCCGAGTCGCAGCTTAAGTTTGATATTCCTATCAATGAGATGGACAAGCGTCAGATTATCGCCAAGCACATGAAGTCGGTTGCTGAGAGCGCTTGGGAATCCGGAACATTCCAGAAACTAGCTAAGAACGTCGCTGGACTAGTTTCTAAGGGCAATATTAAGGAAGCCATCCAGCTTTCTGCCAAATTCCTGAAGGAAGAGCAGGAATTTAGTATGCTGACTGGCGATGGGTTCGTCACCTTGATCGAAAATGCTCTAGCTGCCAATGGCGAATTTAACTCTCTCTTGGCAGAGGATGTTGCGACGCTATTTCATCGTGTCAACGCTAGGGTGAACAAGGAAGATATTATCGACGCGTGGTCGAAGACCGCTGTTAAAGCTGAGAACGCCGAACTGATGCACGGCGTCAAGCTTCTTGAATCTTCTGGTGACTTCCCAGGCGACTATGATATCTTCCTCGCCAGAACCCTTGACGAAGGAATGGGTAGGAAGGTAACTGAGGCGAAGTCGCTTCTAGCAACATTGGAATTTGTCGAATCCGTTCTAAGGAAGTTAGAGGGTAAGGAAGACATTGCCAAGCAATGTCAGAAGATTACGGCTGAACTACGCGAGCCGGAACCGTCCGACGATATCGTTGAGGAAGCTAAGAAACTTCTAGCGTCTGTTGGGACGAGCATAATCGAGAGAATTTCCGCTCCTGGGCTCGATAACTTCACTGAGAAGTCCGACAATGATCCGGCCTCGATCGCTGAGGGGCCGGAGGGTGAGGCTAAGCCGATTCCTGGAGCCCCACCGAAGCCAACTGCGCCAGCCGCACCAGCCGCACCAGCCGCACCAGCCGCACCTGCTGGGGAACCTGGCCTAGAATTACCGCCAGAAGAGGGTGAGGAAGAGGAGGAAGCACCAAAAGTGCCGAAGCCTCCTAAAATCGGGGAATCGGTCGAGCATGCCACAATGATCGAAGAAATGAATATGGTCCAACTTCAGGGCGAACTGGAGGGATGGAAGACAGAGGGGCATATCTTCCTCGAAGAAGATGGCTTCGATGATTGCAATGGCCAGTTCACAAGATACATCAGGAGATGCGAGGAGATAGGCGCCGACGATCTCCGTCATGAGTTTGAACTGCTTCGCGAGACGATGGTCAAGACTGGCGATGACGTTATCGAAGAGGAAGAAATTTCCGATGATCCATACGCTGGTTTAGACGTCGGGTTGCAGGTAGTTGAGATTAACGAAGAATACGGTGCGGCGAGCATGGATTCGCCGAAGGGCAAGGGCCTTGCTGATAAGTCTGGCAAGGAGCCAGGGTATGCCGGTAAGGGCAAGGCTGCCGGTGGTGACTACAAGATGGATTCTCCGAAGGGCAAGGGCCTTGCTGATAAGTCTTCTGGAGAGGCTGACTTCTCTGGTTCTGGCAAGGGTGAGGGCGCTGGGAAGCCTACCGGTAAGGGATTACCTAATAAGAGTGTATCGCCATCCCCTGACCTAAAACCCAATAAGGGAACTGAGCTTGAGAAGCCGAAGACTGGCGGGGCTCAGATGGATCGCCCGAAGGGGAAGGGTGTTGCCGAGAGCGTTGGGAAGCCTGAGAGCGTACAGCCTGGAACCGGTAAGCAATATAAAGGTAAGTGGATTGACGATCTTACCGCCAAACTTGCCGCAGAACTTAAATCTGGTGACCAGGGCGATAAACTGACGCCTGCATCTCCAGATATTAAGGGTGGCGTTGCTAGTGGTAAGAAGGCTGTGAAGGCCGCGCCACCAATAAAGACTGAAGGCGCAATGCCACAAAATGTTAAGGCGATGTTTGCTAAGAAGGGCAAGGGCGAGGACAAGGGCGAGGACAAGGGCGAGGACAAGGGCGAGGATAAGGGCGAGGACAAGGGCGAGGATAAGGGCAAACCTCCGATTAAGGAAGATAAGAATTTCTGGGCAACCCTTAAGCCATTCATGCCTAGATATAACGAGTTCAGCAAGGCAGTTGTAGTCGAGGCGATCAGTAATCTGAAGTCGGCTGCTGTCAAGAATGAATCTCTCAAGAAGTCACTTGCTATGATAAATGAGAGATTTGATGATCTTGAGGATGAAGGGCCGTTCGATTACGATCCATATGGCCCAGAGAGACTAGAAGAGCCAGAATCAATCTCGAGGCGGATGGGCGAGATCAGAGGGGAGGGCGATCTTGAGGGTGGGGAACGCTGCTTGTGCAACGTGTGCGGCGCTGAAACTATCGGGGTGCATGGTGATGCATGTCCAGACCCCGATTGCCTAGGTACACTTGAATCTGTGTCCGATCCCGAAGAAGTATCTCAAATCCACAATATTGATGACGAAGAGCATCCTGAGAGGGTAGGAATTGAGCCTGAAGAGCCGATCGACGGACCACTTGGAGAGGCCCAATACAAAGGCCCAACCAAGGGGATTAAGCCGATCGGGTTCAAGAGAACTTCCTTGAATGAGAAGGAAGCAGCCAAGAAGGGTAATAAGCTTTCGGAAGGCGCTCTAATTATACACGCTGATAATGAAAGCATTGATCAAGTCATCAATGCGATCGTTGGTGCTATGGAAAAGGGTGGCGGGGGTGCACTACCTGGCATCCAGGCAATAGGCGGCGCTGATGTTCCAGCATTGGCTGGAGCTGAAATTGGGGGCGAGATAGAGGCTGGGGCAGGTGAGACACCAGAGGCGTCAGGCGAAGCACCAGAGATATCACCATTAGGTGGTGAGAGCGCTGAAGGTGAGGCAGGTGGAGAAGGTGCTGGGGTAGAGAGTGGTGCAGAGGGCGTAGAGGGCGTAGAGGGCGTAGAGGGCGCAGAGAGCGCAGAGAGCGCAGAGGGCGCAGAGGCAGAGGAAACGCCTCCACCAGCCAAGACCACGAAACCCAAAGCATAGAAGGTCAGCATGATCTGTAAGAAATGCTCTGGTGGGTGTGCTAGCCGTTTAACGGCGATGACCACTGGTAATATTGGGTGTCATCAGCTGCTGGTTGACACCTATATGACCCTTAAGACGATCAAGCAATCTGTCACTGAACAGAAAGGTTCAGGCCCGGTAATAGTATTGAAACTTGGTGGCCAATTCCAAGCTGGCGATAAACCAAATGCCAATGGGCGCATCTATCCGTTTGAGGTCCTAAAAAACGCGATAGAAGAGATCCAAGAGGATATCAAAGCTAGGCGAGTGATGGGTGAATTCGATCACCCACCAGATGCCAAGATCCATCTTGATAGAGTATCGCATCTTATTACCGGATTGTGGCTTGAGGGGAAGGTTTGTTATGGTGAGCTCGAAGTAATTCAGAAGACTCCAATGGGTGCAATTGCTTCGGCGCTCATAGAATCTAAAGTCCAACTAGGGATCTCTTCGCGTGGCGTCGGCGATATGGAGACTACGATTCACGAAGGTAATGAATATTATAAGGTGATGCCTGGATTCACCCTTGTGACGTTTGATGTGGTTGCTGAGCCGAGCGTCCAAGGTTCATATCTCAGCATTAGAGAGAGTCGCGAGAAATTACTCAAACAGCTGCGCAAGACGGCTCCCAAGAAAGTGCGCGAGGAAGCCGAAGCAATGCTGCTTGATGAATTTAAGAAGAATCTAAGAGGATAGTATGCCATCTGTATCAGACGCACAAAAAAAAGCTGCATGTGCGGCTAAAGCAGCAAAGGGCCACCCCGGAAAGCTTAAGAAGCTTAGGGGGTCCTCAAAGCAGATGGCCAAGATGACATCCGCACAGCTTAGGAAGTTTTGTGAAACTCCTGGGGAGCTTCCGAAGAAAAAGACGACTAAGGAAGCATTCGAGGAGTTCCGCAGCATTCTCATCAATCATGTTGGTGATGCGTTCGACGCTATTGTCGAATCAGATGAGGAATTAAACCAGAGAACTAAGGATTTGTTTAAGCTGGCTTATCCATCGTTAAGGTCGGATATTGAAAAGAAAGAACAGTCAGGCAAGACTACAGTTGATCTACCAAGACCGCACAAGGCAGATAAGACGCCATTAGTCGATGATGTCCAAAAGATTTACGAAATAGCGATTAAGAATCTTACCCCAGATGAATTAGATAGAGTAATTAATTTGCTTAAAATTATAAAGCAGGATCCAGTTGCTGCCAAAAAGGCATATTCTACCAAATCGGAATCGTACACGTTTGATATTGGCGGAAACATGGTGGCTGAGGATGCCTCGACGGAATTCGATCTTATTAAATGCGCTGAGAATGAATTAGCAAGAAGGAAGATAACTGCTCCTGAGGGACTGAATGGCGACCGGTTGGTTGAGACAATAGACGCCAAAGTGCGTAATCTTAAGGTTTCTGGTGGTGATACCACAACTTGTCAAAAATGTGGTGGCAATACTACAGCTGGTCAGAAATGCCTAAAATGCTTTCCGGCAGGCAAGTACAAGGGGAAAGCTAATGCGGAGCCAGCTGGGCGAGCAGCTAAGGGCGGCGAACCAATGTCTGAAGTAAGCCCGTCTGGTAAGAAGATGTGTATGTGCGGCGGAGATGATGGCGGGAAGGGATGTAAAACTCCAGATTGCCCAAATTATGTTAATGGACACTCTGAAGAACCAAAACAATCCGGCAAGACTGCGGCGACAAGATCGCATTCAAGATGCAAACCAACTAAAGCAGATTCTGAAGAACAAGATACCGCTAAGATGGAGGATAGATCATTGGATAAGAAATTTAAAATCATCACAGAGTCAGCCAAGGGTCGCTATACCAGACGTATGGCGCGGCTTTGTGAGGTTGCGTCTGGCAACCGCATTCTGACCGAGGGTGAGTGGAAAGACAGGATTGGCGATGATAATATGAAACTCGCCACGCAAATGGGGGTGCTGCAGCCTCTGATGGAGCAGCCAATGCCTCCAAATGCCGGTGAAGATAATATTGTTGGTCCTCCTGGGTTCAAGGGTGCAGTTCCGTCGCCAGAGGCGGGTTTGGATGATCAAGAGGGCGAAGAATCTGGCGATGAGCTAGAAACCAAGCCAGAAGATACCGAAGAAATCGAAGAAATCGAAGAAGTAGACGAGGATCTCATCACTAAAGATGAAGTAATGAAGATCTTCAATGCTCTGAAAGTAAAGGCTGACGATGGCGCAAAAGCGATGATTGATAAGGCACTCGAAGATGAGATGCCAGAAGGGCTAGATGGGGCAGAAGGTGGGGAAGAGGGAGAAGACGGAATGCCTGATGGCCTACCAGAAGAATTGAAGGATGAGGGCGAAGAAGGAGAAGAGGGCGAAGAGGAAGAGAGCGAAGAAGGAGAAGAGGGCGAAGAGGAAGAGAGCGAAGAAGGAGAAGAGGACAAGGAAAAAGGGGGAAAGCCATTCTAATCAAGTTCCATCGGGCCAGGCATGTGCCTGGCCCGATGCGTATTCAAAGATAATGCAAGATGTATTATCCAGATATGACAGAAGTGGCGTCTGCAGCTGGAAGATTGGCTCAGAAATATGCTGCAGAAACTGGTGACGATAGCGTATTAGAACCATATAAGAATGTCTTTTATATTGGGTGGCTTGACCCACCAACCGCAGAACCAACGTTAGGTGAAACTTCTAGTAATTTTAAATCTAAGATTGATGAGATTTGCACATCTAAGAAATATATTTATGAACGTTTCATGGGGCACCATGATTGTCCGATATGTGGTGATGCTTGGAGTTCAAAAACGATTCAAATTAAAGATCCAAATAGTGGCAAGAAATATTATTTTCCAGACATGGTTGCCCATTATGTGGTTGAGCATCAATATAAGCCACCGCAAGAGTTTATCGATGCTGTATTAGCGTTTGATCTATCTGCTCCTGTGGTTAATTTCGACATTATGGGTAACCCATACGCTGAGTCGTTTGATCCGAAGAATATTGCCAATTTGATGGAAGACGAAGCGGAGCCAACTGCTTTATCAATAGTGAAAGAATATCTAGAGGAGCATGGATATTTAATTGATATAGGTGTTAGATTATTGGATGGTAATTATTCATATATCATGGTGTCAAGAGGAGCGATTGTTTCTGGAACCAAGCCAATGCAGAAAGTTTCACCAATAGCGATAGACAACCCAGAGCCAGGCGTAATAGGCATTCACAATGAGGATCTTTCAGAAACTATTAGCATGGCTGACCCAAAGTTCTTTGATAATCTAATAGCGGCAGTTGAATGGTCAATCGACGATCAACATCACACAGACATAGAGGATAACTATCGGGAATCCAACGTTCGTTAATATATTCTTCTACCTTTCTTCGTATTCAATTTCGACGAAATGTACATGAAATTGATGCCAAGTTCGCAAAGTATTGCCTTTCTTAAACCATCAGATAGTAATGACATTTTTACGAATGCTTCGACGCTTGTGTAATTATTATTCCATTGAACTGCATATACGATAGGAACCGGCTGCTCTTCTTCTGGTACTACTATACCGACTAGAGATTCAATCGGTGATATCTTGGGTTCCACTAAATATCTTTGAGATTATGCGTTTTCCAATATTTTATTAGCGATAGCGACATATTCTTCCTAGCTTTATCATCCAAGAATCTTTTAATCTGCCCATTTGACAATGCCTTGTGAAATTTCTTGCTATTCTTCTTTTTCTTAGCATCAGCTTTTATTTTCTCAGCCGTCTCCGGTTTAGCTAGTGCTTCCTTTACCAGGCAGCTCATGCATATCACTGATTTCTTCTTCAACGCATTTCTGTAGATTGCGTCGATCGTCATTGTCATCTTGCATAGACATTTAATACAATAAATGACAACAGTTGAACTTATTGGTGGCACCTTCTCTGAAAATGATTCCCAGTCAATTAGGTTAGGCACCAATTTAGTCTTGTTCATTGCATAATTGATTATGTCCATGAAAAGAATGCATCTCCGAGCAAAAATTAATTACGAAAGTTAAACTTCAAGCAAACCTATGATAGGTTTGATTGGAGAGGTAGAAATGGATAAGATGAAAGAGCTCCTCGAGAAGATCGGCGCCTCGCCGGAACTCGCAAAGTCAATTTGCGAGGAAATGGAACGCTATTCCAAGAGTCTAAAGGAACAATACGATAAAGAATTCCAGACGAAGCTTGGCAAGGCCAAGCAAGTCTGCATCGAGGAAGTAGCTCGGGAGAAAGTCAATCTCGCCAGGAAGATCGGTGTCTTCCTTGAAAGTAAGGCCAGGGCAATCGAGCAGTCCATGACGAAGCAGAGGGTAGCAGAAGATACCGAAGCTACCGCCCTCCTCAAGAAGACCAAGTGTCTGCTTGAGGGCATCAATGTTGAGGGCGGAGCACCTAGTCGGGAACTCGCTGCTCTTTCGAAGAAAGCGGACAGGCTCGGTAAAGCTCTGGTCACGATCAAGGAAGAGCGCGATCGTGCCGTCAGCAAGGCAAACCGCTCAAACTCGATCGCCGTCAAGGTTCTTCAGCGTAATCAGCTTCTTGAGGGAAAGCTCAAGGTAGCTGGTATCTCTGAGGGCAGTGGCAGTGGCGAGGTATGTGAGTGTGCCAAGCCGGTGGCAGAAGGCGCGAATTGTAAGACGTGCGGTAAACACATGAAGGGAGTTAAGACGGAAGGGGTCAACAAGGGCAAAGCCATCGTTGAGGCCAAGCCTTCCGCGAAACCAATTGAGCGTCTCGACGCTGGCCGCACACTAGCCGAGAAGCCCAAGTCCACTCGAAGGACCCTCATTGAGTCTGAGGTTCCGGTGAAGACCCGTACACCCGATGGGTCTCCGGACATTGGCAAGATCGCAGGCGAAATGCCGGAATAGGCTAATGCCTTAGTACGGCTTTAGGAGATTTAGCGATGCATATGGTTGAAAGCGGTCGTGGTCGCGGCAGGATGCTTACCGAAGAAAGGGAAGCTATCCTACAGCGTGAGTCTAAGAAGAACAAGACGGTCAACCGCTGGGCTCCAGTCCTTCGCAAGTGCAAGGAAATTGGTCCCCAGAAGTATGGCCTGATGGCCGCCCTGCTTGAGAACCAGCTCAATGCATGGGATCCGAAGAATCGGAACGTCCTCCTCGAGGACGCGACCACCACTGGCGACATCGCGGACTTCACCAGGTTCGCCCTGCCGCTGATTCGCAAGTCTTACCCGCGCCTCATCGCGGACAACCTCGTGGGCGTTCAACCCATGAGCCAGCCCGCGAGCCTCATTTTCTACATCCGCTATCGTTATGCAATGAACAAGGGGCAGACGGTAGCCGGGACGCAGATCATGCGTCAGAACACCGCTCAGCAGTTCGCCCGCCAGAACGCGTGGGCTCTCGATCCTTATTACACCTCTCAGGTGGTTAAGGACGAGGACATCACGATTGGCGCTGGTGGCACGGTCGTCACCGGCACCCTAGTGCACAAGCCGATCCTGGCTGGGACGGTTGTGGTCAACGTGTTCACGGCTGCCAGCATGGCTGAGGACTGCGAGACCCCGACCCCGATCCTGCAGGTGTCCTTCGATGCCGATGGTCACCCAGACACCATTCTTGTCGGCGAGACGTCCGACATCGAGGTGGACGAGTCGACCTCTGGCGCTACCAAGTTCGATCACTCCAATGGCCAGGTAACGGTCACCCTCGCAAGCGGCAGCCTTCCTGCTGGTGCAGTGGCTAGGGCCGACTACGAGTACGACCTCGAGAACAACCCGTTCCAGCCCGAAGTGACGATGAGCATCGACAGCGACTCGGTCGCCGCCGTCACCCGCAAGCTGAAGACGTCCTGGAGCCTCGAGGCCGCTCAGGACCTCAAGTCAGTTCACAACATCGATGCCGAGAGCACCCTCACCGATCTCATGGCCGATGAAATGGTGGCCGAGATCGACCGCGAAATCATCAACGACCTCATCATCGCTGCCGCGATCCGGGCTCAGCACAACTTCGCGACGGCGGCTGGGGCCTCGGTTAACTTCACGGACCGCAACATCGCGCTGCTCTACAAGGTCCTGGAGGTGGCGAACATCATCCACCGGACAACCCTGCGCGGCCCGGCGAACTGGATGGTGACGAGCGCCGACATCGCCTCGAAGTTCGAGCAGCTGAACGACTTCAGGGGCAGCGATGCCCTCGCGATGGACGGGATCGACATCGGGATCACGACAGCCGGGACTATTCAGGGCAAGCTGCGCCTGTACAAGGATCCGCTCTTCCCGAACTGCAAGATCCTCATGGGATTCAAGGGGAACTCGGTTCTGGACAGCGGGTATTTCTACGCCCCGTACATCCCGCTGCTGAGCACTCCGACCGTCCTCGACCCGAACAGCTTCACGCCGAACAAGGGAATAATGACACGCTATGGCAAAAAATTGATCGAGGACGGGGGTCTCTATTATGGCGTGGTTACTGTGAGTAACTTGTAACCCGGTGTCCCTAACGTCCTAAGCCCCAGGTAGAAATGCCTGGGGCTTTTTTTATATGTATTTAAAGGATGTTGGATTTTTGAAAGGACATTATTATGGCAGGACTGAGTAAGCCGCAAAAATGTAGATGCGGCAGTGATGAACTCAAGAGGGAATTTCATCCTGAGCGATGGATTTGTGTAAAATGTCAAAATGTTGTTGTAGCAAGAGGAACCAAGCCACAAACTGGGATTTGTACTAAATGTGGTGCTAAGAAAGAAGATGGCGTTGGTTTCAAACAACGTAAGAATTTGTGTATAGATTGCTACAATGAGTATATGAAAGATTGGAATAATAAAAATCGTGGGACAATATTAGAGAAAAAGAAAGAATATTACAAAAAGAACCAAAAAAGAATAAGAGCACGGGCGAATGACTACTGGCAGAGCTGCCCAGAACATTTCATATCAGAACTACTAAACAGAACGAAGAAAATGTCAAGAAGGCGAATTAATGGGAAAGATCGAGAAACCCTGCACCCCTTTGACATAGATAAAACGTTTTTGGTCGGGCTTTGGGATAAACAAGATGGTTATTGTGCACTGTCTGGCTTGAAAATGGAACACAAATATGGTTTATTGAAATCTGCATCAGTAGATCGAATCGATTCATCTAAGGGATACACGAAAGATAATGTTCAGCTTGTTTGTAAATTTATTAATCTTGGGAAGCAAGAGAGCACTAACGAGGAGGTAATACAATTCCTTTCCGAGGCTTTCGAGGCCCATTCCAAGTCTCTCGTTTCTCTTCAAGTATCTGACATCTACAAGTGCCATAACTGTGGCAATTCTCTAGATGGAAATAACAATCAGTGCATCCATTGCGGGTGCACCCAAATAAGTGAAGAGTGAGATAATCCCTTAACCACTGGATAACGGACGATGCTTAATAACTACCACAGCAGAGTTAAAATCAAAAAATTAGCGTTGATTGAATTAGCTAAAGCCGGTGCCCCAAAGCCCAAACTGGGAGATATTGGGTCTTTCGGGAAGTTTAGCATGCACGAGTTAGCATGCGCATTTAGTAATTATGCTCCCATATGGCCATTCGGTCTTTTCGATAATGCCGACTCCGGACTCTACAATAAAATCTGCCACCAACTCTTGTGAAGTTGGGCTTGCGTCTGGGTCTTCGGTGATCAGTCTAGCTATGTCTTCGGGATTCATATTGTATTTTTGAGTATTTTATTATCTGTAGATTGTGAGGTTAAGATGGAAGAGATTATTGCTCTGATCAAGGGAGCTGCAAGGATGTCATGTCAGATGGTTGATTGGTATGGCGATAGTGGTTATTCGTGTGACAACCAAAATCACCCGCACCCACCTGACAAGGAGAAATGGTGTGTGCCCTGCAAGGCAAGAGCCTTGCTGAAATCTGATTCACTAGATGATAGCGAGCACCTGCGTGTCCAAGTAGAGCGACAGAAGAAGGCAATTGAAATGGTGCGCGCATGGACACAGGATGGTCTAATCATTGATTCGCATAAGACGATGGCAAAGGAAAGCTTGATTGAGCTTTGTCGCAAGACAGAAGGGCCTTGTTTTTGTGGATGTCATATAACAAGGATTGAATAGCAATACTTGACACCAAGCGGGTCAGATGATACAATAAAATCAATCACCCGACAGAGGCACCTGGTAGAGTCCATCTTTAGAGGGAATAAGAATGAAAAACCTACTTCTTTGCATCTGCGCCGTTTTGATGGTATTCATCGGCTGCAGCAATGATGACGCCTCAACGACTGTGACGCCTGGGCCTGGACCTGGACCTGGGACGCTTGGTGCCGCATATATTTCTGATGTCTCAAGCTCCGATGGTAGAGAGGAGCTATATATCGATGTCATCGGAGAATTTGGGCCACAATATGACAGCGCCCAGATTAGATGCAACGGCACTTGTACCAATGTTATTCCGTTGTCGAGAGGACATTTATTGGCGAAAGTTCCAGATGGGGTAAGTGGCACCTTCCCTGTCGAAGTAACTTTACCTACCTGCTCTGTCTCAAATCCAACGATATGTTCTAACTACACGCTTAATGCTAGCCAGAAATGGCTTGATTCGGGGAAGATATGGTATGGCGATGGCATAAATGGCGCTGGTTATCAGTGGGCTCAGTGCAGCAACTATGATTACTTCAATAGTCCACAAATCGTAACTTCATATTCTGGCACCACTCACGTCGCATATCAATACTCAATCTATAACCCATCTACTTACATAACGACCGAAGAGATTTGGTATGTTAGGAAGACCACAAGCAGCACGACCACCTTTAAGATTTGTTCGGACGGGTTCTTATATGGCATAGCGCGTGCAAAAGACGGTGAAAATGTTCTCATTTTGTATAAAGACAAAAGCGTTGATTATCTCAAGATTACCTTTAAAGCACCAGGTATAACCAGAACCTCTACTGTGTCAACGACTATTGCGAAATATGACGGAACATGCCATGGAACCATAGCTAATGACTGCTATAATAATGCATGGGTTGCTTGGGAAGACAATGGTTCTGATTATATTGAAGCTTGCCGATATAGTGATGAATATTTGAGTTGTTCAAGCCATGTGAATATCACAAATACTTATAATGCGACTGAACCAAAGATATGCGGATCAACTGGATTCAGGACAGCAATATTATATAAGTTATATGATCATTCTGATGGTTATAATACTTATTATAATGTGTGGTTCCAATCATCGGTTAACTCTTGGGTGGGCGATAGCAGCGTATCGGCCTATTGGAATGATATCGCTGCTCCTAAAACAACTCTTGATACGATAGTCAACCGTGATGATTATGGGATTGCATCTGGGCTTGGCTCCGATCCGAGCTTCTATGTCGCATGGGATACCGATGAAGGATCAAGAGCGCTGGTTTATTTCTGGGAAGAAGGATCAACGCACGCTACTGGGACCACTACCCTCATCAATGACAATTCAATCATCGAACCGATCTCGGATCTTTATTTGACGGTAAGTGGTGGGCAGATTGCTCTTACTTTCATCACGCATCATCCATCACATTATGGGTATGAATCATTTGCTACGTTCACAAAGTTAATCGGTTCTACGTGGCAGATTCCAGAATTCTTCATACCGTTAGAATCGGTAATGTCAGATAAAACCACCAATCTAAGCTATTATTCTATATCGTGCACTGGTAGCGATATTAAATTGATCACAGGATATCGTAAGGGCCAAAATACATACTTAGCGTCATATAATCGCGCCAACGTTAGCTCCATTAGTGCTGACTCATATTTGGACAACATTATAAATATCCTGACTTCTGGTGTATCGAGCGATAAGAAGAAATCATTTATGATATTTATGGCAATAGAAGTTGCTGGGTCTATCGGGTTGGATATTATTTCTATGGGAACGGCTGGATTCGTCTATGATATTGCTACACTCAGTGTTGAATACACATGGTATGAGAGAGATCCTGAACTCATTGACTTGCTTGTTTTAATCCCTCTTGTATCAAGACCAGTCGCTAAGATTGGTGCTGAGGCGATCTCAAATCGCTCATTGTTGAGCTCGGTTCTAAGCGCAATTAGATATGTTAGGAATTATGCGCGTGCATCAACAACATTATTGTGGAAACTAACAGCTGGTAGCAACCATCCAGAATTGACCAGAATAGCGATGGTCAAGATAGCTAGCATGATTGATGAGTGTGTGCATATCCCAACGGGTGCGAGAAAAACACCCGATTTGTTTGGCAAATATGCTGGCGGTAACATATTGGCTGAAGTGAAGACAACTGGTGCTGGGACAAACACCGCAACCATTGGGGGTTATATTAAGGCAGGCACTGAGCAGATTATTGAATACGAAACTGACAATGCAATACCAGTTTTAACTAGGCGCGTCGACGTTGTGGTGCCTAGTGGCGCATATACAATGAGTAACTTCCAATCTGCGCATAGCTTCTTCATAGCGCAAACTACGAAATCTGTTCCAATCCAAGTAAGATTTATTGACAACGTCAATGGTAATGTATTATTCGACGTCACGCAATAAGGCGATTACTTCCCAAACACGCCGACTACGTCGTCTTCGACGACTATGATATACTGCTTTTCGTCGACAGTGATCGGCAAACTGCGTGAGAACATGATCTTATCGCCGATCTTGAGATTGTTGCTGGTTTTGCCGCCCATCGATATGATGATCGCTTCCTTTGAGCCGCCTCTGGCCATATCTGGTAGTTGAATACCACCTTTTGATTCCCTGGTGGTGACCACTTCTGCTAGGATTCTGTTGCCTAACGGCGCGAATTTCGGACCAGCGAATGGTGGCTCTTTGCTCATTGGTGTCTCCTCATAAATGATTATATACGTATGGATATGAACGATTACGAATACGCCATTGGTATCTTAAATAGTACAGCCAGCCATTTATTGACTCCAGATCCAGATGAAAAGACTGGAATCATCCCAGATCCAATAGAATGGAAATATGATGGCTGTAGTATTGATGTCTATAATGACCGGTGGCGTCGTTGTGATGAAATCTTCTCAGTTCACAAATATAGTCATGGGAAAGTAGATGCATACCATTTTGGGCCGTATGAAATGCTTGAATTTTTGGCGGAGAATATTCCAAGAGTTAAGAAACTCTTATGCATACCAGATTAAACCCATCTAGCGAAAATGTCAATAGCGTGCCACCCCTCGGCATTTTTATCCTTAATCGGCCCATCTACCAATCTTACTATTCTTGGTTTGATATTATTTTTATAATGGTCGGCAATTTTGGTCTGTATGTCTGTAATTATATTTGGATTTGCCACGTTATCATTAATGATTAGACCATCAAAACCCAATTGGAAATCGCTATATATTTCAACTGAGAAATTTTGCCCAGACATCTTAAAAGCCATTAATACATCACGTTCGCCCTTTTTCGCGCATGCCGCCAACAACTTCGCTCTGAATATTGGCAATGCTGAATAATCGTTTTCTATTTTAACGTAGACACCACTAAATATTTGTCTAATTATATGACCAAACACCTTGCGGCTAAATTGTAAGTCATCAGATAATTCGCTGAGTTTCATCGCACCCTCTGATTCATATATGTATTTTTGAGTATTTAAATAACATGAAGACAAGATCTGAATGGCTAGGGCTATCGGCGGTGGAATTGCAAGAGGAGATCGTTATACGTAGAGAGCTTATTGGACAGATGGTAGGTTGTCTATATCCATCGATTCTGACAGACGAAATCGCTGATTTGGCCAATCTTCTTGATAAAATGAAGTCCGATCAATTTCCAATTACCGAGAAGATGTTTAAGAAGATGCAAGAGTACGGAAGCAACCTTCCGAATAAAGTATGCGACGAAGATGTTGAGTTGGAGTGAGCGCCATGGATGGCAGAAGATCCCAAGATAGCTGAGAAATTTGCCAGGCCGAGTTAAACCAATGGCGCCAGACGAATTCAAAAAGAAGATTAATGGTCTATACTTATCTTGCGATGGCAAGATGACCGATGCTATGGTTGCCGAGTACCTCAATGTCTCCATCCAGGACGTCAAGCGATTCAAGAAAGGCAAAATGCCAGCGCGTTATCGCCGCGATAGAATTGTCAATGCTTTGCGAGGAGCGTGGGTCCACTATGAAGGCCAAAGTAGCGAAATGCCGGAATTAAATGCACGATAACGACATCGAAGAAGCAGAGAATATTTGAATAGAATTGATTCATGAGGTAATTATGCCAGAGAATAAAGATAAAGACTGGAAGAAGATCGATCGGCGCGGTAAGACAAGTGAAATCATTCATTCATGTAAAATGGTGGATGAGACTGAGTTATATGGAATATTCAGAATACTACTTAAAAGGAAATTAGCGGGAGAAAATCCGTTTGACCCGAATGAACAACCAAAGGATCCAAGGAGGGAACATATTCAGCCGATTGAGTTGGAAAGAATATTCCATTTATTCTCAGATAGATATCCTGATTTAGTAGCAACAATGACTAAAATAATGGAGAAGAATACTGAGATCAGTCCATACTGGGGCGATAGAAGATGTGCATGCCCATTTCCGTTTGATTGCAAGCAATTTCCATGCGAGACGCTAGTATGCGGTAATGATGAACTAAACAATGGTTATCCATTTAGAAGAAGCTGATGGAAACTGCCGAAATATTTGTTGAGCTAATGAAAGAAGCTGGGTATAATGCCTATAACATAAAATCACTTGTTGAGCCTAATTGCAATAATCATATTAAAGATATAGTGTTAATTGAAAAGACAGCGTGTCGATATAGCATCAATGCTATATTCGAGGGTTCAACTGTTATATTTAGGCCACCAGGAGAGGATCGTAAATGCGAATCGTTCGATCTATGTGATCCCGATTCATTTGGCAAAATTAAATCGCATGTTAGGACTTGTATGAAATTTAGTGGTAGACACTGTTCTGCACGTTGCCCAAAACTAAAATGAGCGATATCACTTTCGATATTTTAGATAGGATCGCGAAGAGGACGATTGATAATCCGTGGTATATTGAGTGGTCCGTACCGAATGCTAGTAATTCACCAAATGGAGATGACGTTGATTTAAGACTATACTATAAGAAACAAGATGTGACTTGTATATGGTTCTATCTCTACAAACAATTTCAAAAGGTGAACTACTACGAAAGCGGGTTTGAACTGCTAGAGGGCGTTGCCAAAGAATACCCAGATATTGCGAAAAGATTAGCCGAACCAATGATTGACTAACGCCTAGACAGCATACTTTGTTTCACAGTGGTGAGGAAACATGTTAGAACCACACAAATGGTTAACCATCCCAAGCACCATAATATGCGATAAATGTGGTCGTAGCATTCCTGAGCACAGTAGAATATGTTGGATAGCCCCAAAGGAGATGCTTTTATGTGATACCTGCGGTGAACAGTGGATCTTTGACAATGAGATTATTCATGGTTCTGAAGCCAAGACTGCTTGTGAAGCCGCGAGAAGGGCCATAGAGGCCCAGAGAGCCTTAGAAGACATGTAAAAGTCTTAAATGGCCACGGAAGTCAAAGGAAAGCCATCCGAAGTACATGTTAGTGATTGTCGAAAAAATCACGAGGTTATTGAGGATAGTCGAAGGATACCTACTGGTAACATATCTATGTTTGTTAAACTTAAAGTCAACGGAGAGAATGCAAGAAACATCTTTAGCAATTATCCAGAGCTCAGAAAGTTTATGGAATGGGCTAATGCTAGATCTATAGCACTCAAGAATATGGTGGTTAGGAATCGAAAAGAATATGGACGTGAAATCGAAGAGATTATAATAAACTCTATCGATGGCATTATAACCAAGACATGGAAAGAGTCAATGAGTATAAAATTCTTAGACTCACATGGGAATGATATTCTCTCACCAGACCTAATAATTTTAGGAGGTGGTATTGTTAGAATACATGCGTTTGCAATAACGGGGTCGATGAAGTACACTTATGATGAACTGATCGTGATGAGCCACGGACTCTTTGTCAATGACCCAACCGTAATTAACCTTGATAAAGCATCTGAGTTTGGCATAGTGCCAACAATAATATATTATGACTCTACTGGTGAGATACGACTCAGTTCTGGTCGTGGCAAGTATGAGAAATTTACGATTGGCGACAGGAGGAAACGATTATACGCCCCGGAAAATTTTGTAAAATGTACAGTAATTGACGAGGTCAGGCAAGCAATCGACAATATGATTAGGGATGCACATCTAGTAAAAGCCATCGGTTATGCCCACCACCCCAATGGGATCAATGTGAGACTTCAATGTAATTGTGGCAAACAATGGTGGCAAGATGCCTCACTGTATCTGACACTTAATTCGTTCCGCGTAGAGTGCCGCAAATGTTCTTCTAGAGGGATAATTGGTTGGCAAGATATTAAACGAACGCCAGTTATCCACAGCTGGGGAGGATAATATGGACAATTGGCCACCGTTTTTGAAGAACCAGTTTATAATTGGCAATCAAGAGTCTAACATTGCTGTATGCTCAAAATGGACCACTCGAGAGCGTACCAGAGACGAATTACTTGTGGTTATGGATAAGATAGCATTAATAGGCAATCTCTATACATCGCAGCGTGGCGTTGATATGATGATAAGGAATCTGCTTGCCAGTCCGTGGATTAAGCACATCGTCGCATATGGTAAAGATCTTTCTGGTGCATTTGATGATCTCACCAGATTCTTTGGTGGGGCTAAGATAATTAATAATGATGGAATTATCGTTGAAGGAACTAAAATTCACATAGGATCAGATATCCCAGTAGAACAAATAGAATTTATTCGAAATAATGTTAAACTATATTGCGCAACCGATGACAAAGGGGCGATTGCTGAAATCAACTCGAGATTTGAGAAAAGTCAAATCACTCCGGTAATCTTTGAATTTCGGAAAATATACCCACCACCAGTTCAAAATCCAGATAGATTACCGGGGCCATATTGTGCTCATACCATCAGGGCTAAGACAATTGCCGATGGATATGCTGAGCTTCTATATCAAATAATGACGTTTGGTAAGCGTGTACATACCCATTATGACCAAGATACTCTAGAGCTTATCGATCTAATAGTTGTTATCACGGAAGAAAATGGAATCATTCCAGAATTTGTGCATCCATGCCTACCATTTGACGCCAATCACCTTAATCAATATGTCAAAAGGTTTATGTCTGGTGAGAAGGTTGCTGACGTGTCTTATACGTATGGTAACCTAATGCGTCAGGCATTCGGGGTTGATCAGGTTACGAAAGTCATTAAGAAATTGGCTAAGGACATAGAATCGCGCTCTGCAGTAATATCACTTTGGGATGCAAGCGACAGCACAAAATCAAGCCCATGTTTAAACCATTTATGGTTTAGAGTGTTGGATAGGCGTTTGAATCTGACGGCAACGATTAGATCAAACGATATGTTCTATGGTTGGCCTGAGAACGCTTATGCCCTCAGGAACCTGCAAGAATATGTTAGGGGAACCATCCTCGCTGAGCGTGGCGAAATTATGGACAATAAACAAATCGAGCTGGGTGATTTAGTTATTGTCTCACAGTCTGCACATATTTATGAAGATTGCTGGGATGGCGCCAAAGACATAATTAATACCTATCGGAAACCTACAGCATGGTGGGACGAAAAAGGGCAATGGATCATTGATCGAGCTGATGACGAGCGCGTCACAGCAAAACTTCTTGATCCAGATGGGCTTGAAGTTATGCATATAGCTGGTGCCCCAGAATATGTGTTGAGGGAAATTACCAATCGTAGATTAGTATCTGACATCGGGCATGCGTTATGGATTGGGCATCAGATAGGCAAGTTAAAATGAATATTCCCATCGATAAGTCTGATTATACTATCAAATTTCTTAATGCAATTGAAGCATTAACTAGAATTCGGAGTAGATGGGAATTTGAGACCACCGGCCACTCTTATGTTATATGGAGACACGGTGAATACTTCGAAGTTGAGGATTGTGGACACCCACATGGTAATTTCGGCGGGTTTGAATTATTAGAATGGATGGCTGGTAATGACCCAATTGTCGCAAAAATACTTGCTGACCCAAGATCTATTTAAACGAATTGCTCAATTGCGTCTAGATCGAAGGTTGTATCAGGATGTTATGGTTGCTGCCGAGATGGGTTGTTGGGACGTAATAGCCACTTTAGAATTTGATAAATTAGAAGAATTAGCTGAGAAGTTCCCATCATTAGCCAAAAGATTGGCTAAACCGGAGTAAACATGTCAAACACATCAGACATCAAAGTTAATCAGCAAGATTTCAAGTATTGTGGCGTTGGGTGCACCCATCGTTACCCAAGGTATTGTTCGCTATTTGGCAGAAGTCTACGGAAAGATTGGTCTAAAAATGAACGACGATGTAGTGATTGCGTACATAAGACTATTGACGAAATGCCCTTCCGATGACTCAAAAATACATTGCAATGCAAAGAGATACTAAAATAATAGTATGCGGTTGTGGTGTAGAAGTAATTCGTGATAAATTGACTAATGAAGAGGAGAAGAAATATAACACCGATAAGACATATGGCGTTGCATTTAAATGTCCGACATGTAATACAAGATGGATAATTCAATATAATAAAGATTTTGATGATCAATGGTAAATAAAATTATGAAAAATTCGAATTGTTCCAAAAATGTTGGGAAGTTGCAATACCACTGCTTGGTTTGCGGCAATAAGGTATCAAAGACATCCAAGATGATCAATGGTGGATACTTTCAGGAAATTGGCCGCGCCATTGTATTTTCATCTAATGGCAATTATGCAAGCGGGATGTGGGACCCGATAGACGATCGCCTTCACATGGAAATAGCAATTTGCGATAAGTGCTTAAGCGCTAGAACCAAATATGCGCATGTAGTTTGTGGACATAGGCGATACATCGAGCACACAAGAGAGTTATTCCAAAAATGGGTATCTGACACACAAACGTATTTAAAAAGGCGTAAGAGGAAGGAGGGTGCAATGTCCTAGATTAAGTACAACTACGTTCTGGTTCGCAAGGATCTACCTACCTGCCAACAAATCGTTCAGGCGGCGCACGCCGCACACGAAGCTGGTATCAATCTTCAACACGACAAGTCCAATATCAACTATCTTATCGTATGTGAAGTCCCTGACGAACATAAGCTTCTATCAGAGCATGAGCGTATTGAAGCTGGCGGTGTTAAATGCATCCTATTCCGTGAACCCGACATAGGCGACCAGGCGACAGCATTATGCACTGAGCCGGTTGATGATAGACGCCAATTCTCAAGATACCATCTTTGGAGGGAGTAGCATGTTTACGTAGATGCCTCGCGGGCCACCTCCTATCAGAACCAATTGTCGCGAAGACTGGCAATGAGTGAGGAGGCATACGATGCACACCGCGATTGACCCAAAGGTTGTCGAGGCCATCAAGGGTATCAGGTCAATTGTCAAGCAAATGGCACGGGAACAAAAGCAAGATCGTCTCGCCAAAAAGCAGAAGGATGTTGGGATGCGTGTCAGGATCACGGTCCTGCACA